>Ga0181559_10000169_pt1 | contig 53778 bp, 52 predicted proteins | sample 011ome_21_FD_133752 | JGI IMG/M metagenome (GOLD analysis project Ga0181559, IMG submission 133752) | Coastal salt marsh microbial communities from the Groves Creek Marsh, Skidaway Island, Georgia - 011508AT metaG (megahit assembly) | ecosystem: Environmental > Aquatic > Marine > Intertidal... | reverse complement strand
CGCTCCACGAAGGTCCTCCTCGACTCAGGCCGAGGGGGACCTTCGTCATGACAAGTCACGTACTTCGACCCCATCGGCGGCCACCATCCTCGTGTCACGATCGAGGACATGAAGAAGCTGCTGATCCTCGGCGGGGGAACCGCCGGAACCATCACCGCCAACAAGCTCCGCAGGAGGCTGCCGTCGACGCAGTGGGAGATCACCGTCGTCGACGCCGACGACAACCACAGGTACCAGCCGGGCTACCTGTTCCTGCCCTTCGGCACCTACAAGCCCAGCCAGGTCACCAAGAGCCGGCGGAAGAACCTGACGGCGGACGTTCCCCTCGTCTACGGCGAGATCGACATGGTCGACGCCGACGACGACAGAGTCCTCCTCACTGATGGCCGGACGCTCGACTACGACGTCCTGATCATCGCGACCGGCGTCAGCCCGCGCCCGGATCAGACGGATGGCATGCTCGGCGACCACTGGGGCGACAGCGTCCACGAGTTCTACACCTACGACGGGTCCGTCGCACTGGCCGAGAAGCTCCGCACATGGCCGGGCGGTCGCCTGGTGATCAACATCGTCGAGATGCCGATCAAGTGCCCGGTGGCACCGCTCGAATTCGCCTTCCTCGCCGACTCCTTCTTCCGCAGCAAGGGCATGCGCGACAAGGTCGAGATGACCTACGTGACGCCACTGCCCGGAGCCTTCACGAAGCCGATCGCTGCACAGGCGTTCGGCGACACCCTGGAGGAGAAGGGCATCGCGGTCGAGCCCGACTTCATGCTGATGGAGGTCGACAACGACAAGTCGGCTCTCGTCTCATACGACGAGCGCGAGGTCCCCTTCGACCTGCTCGTCACCGTTCCGCTCAACATGGGTGCCGACTTCGTCTCCCGCTCCGGCCTGGGCAATGAGCTGAACCTGGTTCCCGTCGACAAGTTCACCCAGCAGTCCAAGGCCCACGACAACATCTTCGCTCTGGGCGACGCCAACGACATCCCGGCATCCAAGGCGGGTTCGGTCGCCCACTTCGAGATCGACATCTTCGTCGACAACTTCCTGGAGTACATCGACGGGAAGGACATGACGCACCGCTTCGACGGCCATGCGAACTGCTTCATCGAGACCGGGGACAAGAAGGCGATGCTCATCGACTTCAACTACGACTGGGAGCCGCTGCCCGGCAAGTACCCCGTCGCGGGCGTCGGCCCGATGAGCCTGCTGAAGCCGACGCACCTGAACCATCTGGGCAAGCTGGCCTTCCGGTGGATGTACTGGAACATGCTGATTCCAGGCCGGCCGATGGGTCTTCCGGCACTCATGTCCACCTCGGGCAAGCGCACCGATCTTGTCGACACCCCCCACTGATCACCAGACCGCTCACGCAAGGAGAAGACCATGCCCACCACCACCATCAATGGCCACGACGTCTCCGTCGACGACGAGGGCTTCATGACCGTCTACGACGAATGGGACGAGTCGACGGGTGCCGCCCTGGCCGAGGCCATCGGCATCGACATGACAGACGAGCACTGGGCCGTCATCCGGTTCCTGCGCGACGACTTCAAGACACAGGGTGCCACCCCCACCATCCGACGCGTGTCCACCGCAGGCGGCGTCGACACGAAGAAGCTGTTCCAGCTCTTCCCCAAGAAGCCCGCCAAGAAGATGGCCTACATCGCGGGACTGCCCAAGCCTGCCGGCTGCGTCTGAGAGGCATGACCATGACCGCAACACAGGACGTGATCGTCCCGTCCTTCGACGACGAGGTCGAGACCGATCGAACCCTCGCAATCATCTGCTCCAAGGGCAGCCTCGACATGGCCTATCCGGGCCTGATCCTGGGCAATGCCGCGCTCGGAGAGGGCGTGAAGGTCCACCTGTTCTTCACGTTCTGGGGCTTCGACATCATCACCAAGGGTCGGATGGAGCACCTGAAGTTCTCCCCCGTCGGCAACCCTGCGGCACACATTCCCGCCGCTCTGGCGCCGATCCCCGGCATGACATCGATGGCCACGCACATGATGAACAAGTCCCTCGAGGACCTGGAGATCCCTGACGTCCCCGAGTTCCTCGAACTGATCAAGGCATCCGGAGCTCAGATCTGGGCATGCCGGCTCAGTGCCGACATGAACCACCTGACCGCGGAGGACCTCTGGGATGGCGTCGACGGCATCATCAATGCCAGCGACTTCATCGAGATGACGGACGGAGCACAGCTGCTCTTCATCTAGCCGAATGCAGCCGGACCGGCTAGCCCTCGTTGGAGGTGATGTCGTCCTCGATCGCATTGGGATCGACAGTCACCTTCAACGGGGTGAAGGTCTGGAACCGGATGGGCTCGGGCAAAGGCACGAGGCCGAAGCCCTCAAGCGAGCCCTGTCCCGCGAGACGCACCAGGTACTGGCCGAACGACAGCGGCAATGGATCCTCTGGCGTGTCGCAGATGAGTGCGTGCGCCATCGCGACGGCCGGCCATCCGGCAACGGTCTCCCCCTCCTGCAGCACCACCTTGGAGGACGCGAGGTCGAACGATTCGGAGTTCGGAATGCCGCCGACGCCCGGCGTGGCGACCATGTTGCCGTTCTCGTCCGTGGTGACAGTGGTGGCGCCCGCGCCGACCTTCGCCAGCTGCGTGTCATCGGGGCTGATCACGATCATGTCCTCGGCGGTTCCGTCGTCGGCCACGGGGTAGACGGGCAGGCTGGCGGGGGCGAGGCCCGCGGCGACGACCGTGGTCACCGGGAGCAGTGCGAACGTGGCGTCCGCCGAGTACAGGGCGTCGATGAGCTCGTATCCGGTGGCGAATGTCTCGCCGATGTCGAGGGTGCCCACCTCGCCCTTGGTCCACAGATCAGGCACTTGCTGGGCCAGCCACCGAGTCATCGCCTGGACCGACCCCTGGGGAGTGTCGAGGCTCATCACGGTGATGTCGGGGAGCAGCGTGAGGTCGTAGCCCTCATTCGCATCGGCGATCAGGGGATCCTCGAACGACGTGACCGTGCCATTGAGGATGCCGGCAATGGCCTCGGGGGTGAGCAGCAGGCCTTCGAGGCCGATGACGTTGAACCCGGCAGTGACCTGGTACCCGAACGCCGGGATGGTGATGGTGGTGCCACTCGGGCATTGAGTGCTGCTGAACGCGGAGACCTCCTCCGGCGAGGGAGTGCCTGAGGTGATGTACACGGGCGCCGCATCACCGACGGGAACCTCTGTCACCGTCTGCTCGGGGCACACCCCGCCCAGGGATGACCCAACCGCCGACATGCTGCCCAGGAACTCCTCGGGCACCGCCACCGTGACGTCCCCGCTCTGGCAGGTGATCTGGGACTCGGCGACGGCGGCCAGGACATCCGGCGGCATCGGCGGCGTGCAGGCAGCCAGCACCAGCGGCAGCACTCCTGCAGACAGGGCGAGGGCGATGCCTCGGTCTCCACGTGACAACCGAGGCATCGCCCCTACCTTTCTCGACGTGCTTGTGTTACGTGCAGATGGATTGAGCTGGTGCTACTTGATGTTCTGGACGAGCTGGCGTGCCTTGGCCAGAACCTTGCCGCCCACCGGCACGTAGCCCAGGCTCGCTGCCTTGGCCGGACCGCACTTGGCGAGGACGTAGTCCTGGAACTGACGGACACCGAGGCCGTTCGGGCCCTTGCCATCCGTGCGCGCCAGACCGTAGGAGAAGATCGCGACGGGGTACGCGCCCTTGGCCCTCACCTTGTAGTCGAGGGTGATGAGGCCGTTGGAGCCGACGTTGGTCTGGTTGGCGAGGTTCTTGCCAGCAGAGGCGGACGACGGAGCGACGTACTCGCCCATGGCGTTCTGGATACGTGCCGACGGGTAGCCCTTGGCGTCGCCGAAGTCGACATAGCCGATCGCGCCGGGGGTCTTGGCGACGTTGGCGAGAACGGCCGGGTTGCCCTTGCCGGACAGCGAGCTGGCCGGGGGGTTGCCGCCGGGGAACGCGGTGCCGAAGTCGTCCTGGACCTTCGAGAACACCGTCGGCGCCCACGCGTTCAGGTACTGCAGGGTGTTGTTCGAGGTGCCTGACGAGTCACTGCGGTAGACCACGGTGATCTTCTGGTTCGGGATGGCCGCGGCGATACGCGGGTTCTCCTTGAGGATCTCCCTGTCGCGCCAGCTCGTGATGGCGCCGCCCATGACCTTGGCGAGCGTCTTCTGCGACAGCTGGATGGAGGAGCCAAGGGACCGCTTGGTCTTGGCGTTGGTCAGGTTGATCGGGAAGGCCACAGCGCCACCGATGTTGGGGATGTACTCCCAGCCGAAGGTGGGCTCGCCACCGGAGTACTTGCTGTCGGACTGAGCGAAGACGAACTGGCCGCTCGTGAAGTTCTTCTTGCCGGTGCCGGAGCCGGTCGACTGGTAGGAGACGGTGAAGTTCTTCTGGGAGGCGTTGAAGTCGCTCAGGCAGGCCTGCAGGAAGGGCTGCGGGAACGAGGCGCCGCCGGCGGGGATGGTCTCGGCTGCGCTGGCCGGAACTGCGAGTGCGACCGTGCTGGCCGCAATGGCGGTACCGGAGAGGATGGCGATCAGACGTCGCACGGATTTCTCCTTTAGTACGGGACTAGTGACAGTTGAGAAGCTAGGCCGGCGCCCTGACTGGGAGAGGACACCTGAGAGGCGTCCGACCGACAGTCAGGTGAACACTGGATGGACCAGTGAACAGCGGGTTAACCGAAGCGGCCATTCACGTAGTCCAGAGTGCGCTGATCCCGCGGATTTCCGAAGATCTCCGTGGTCGGCCCCTGCTCCACCACGTGGCCAGGCTCGTTCTCCGCGGCCAGGAAGAAGGCCGTGTAGTCCGAGACTCGGACGGCCTGCTGCATGTTGTGGGTCACGATGATGATCGTGATGTCCTTGGAGAGCTCGCGGATGGTCTCCTCGATCTTCAGCGTGGAGGCCGGATCGAGAGCCGAGCAGGGCTCATCCATCAGCAGGATGTGCGGCTGCACTGCCAGAGCCCGGGCGATCACGAGGCGCTGGGCCTGGCCACCGGAGAGCTCGCCGGCCGTCGCCCCGAGGCGGTCCTTGACCTCGTTCCACAGGCCCGCCGCCGTCAGCGTCTCCTCGACGATGTCGTCATGGTTCGGCCGCTTGATGCCCGCGAGCTTGAGTCCGGAGAGCACATTGCCCCGGATGCTCATGCTCGGGAACGGGTTGGGCTTCTGGAAGACCATGCCGATCTTGAGCCGGATGTGCGTGGGGTCGATCTCCGGCGAGTAGATGTCGGAGCCTTCGTAGAGCACCTCGCCGGCGAGAGCGGCCCCGGGAATGAGCTCATGGAGTCGGTTCAGGGTGCGGATGAAGGTGGACTTTCCGCATCCGGACGGGCCGATCAGCGCCGTGACGGAGTTCTTGGGGAAGGCGATGTTGACGCCCTCGAGAACCTTGCGCTTGCCGAACCACACGGAGAGATCACGCGCGTCCAGCTCGATCTCGGGGGCCGGCTGGCCTTCCGTCGGGCTACCGAGCACCTCAACCCGATCGAGGGTCTCGACACTGGGCTCGAACTCTGCAGTGGACATGTTCACTCCGTATCCCTACTTGACCTTGCCGCGCCCGAGGATTCGGGCAATGACGAACAGAATTCCCACCAGGATGATCAGCACGAGTGCCGCACCCCAGGCACGCGTCACCGCGTTGGGGTAGGGCTGATCCACATTGGCGAAGATGTAGGTGGGCAGCGAGGAGATCGGCGAGCTGAACGGGTTCAACTCAGTCGAGTCGCTGTAGCCGATCACCAGCAGCAGCGGAGCCGTCTCACCGATCACTCGGGCCATGCCCAGGACGATCGCGGTGATGATGCCCGTCTTTGCCGCCGGCAGCACGACCCGCAGCACGGTCCGCGCCCGAGTCGAGCCCAGGGCGAGGGCGCCGGTTCGAAGGTCCTCCGGAATCAGGCGGAGCACCTCCTCCGCGGTCCGCGCCACGGTGGGCAGCATGAGGATCGCGTATGCGAGACCGCCGGCCAGCGCACTCGAGCTGAGCGCACCGGACAGGATCAGCACCGTCAGGATGAACAGGCCTGCAACTACGGACGGAACGCCCGACATCGCCTGGACGAAGAAGCGCACGTACGGAACTGCCCGGCCGCGGACCTCCGTGACGTAGATGGCGGTCGCGATGCCGATGGGGATCGCGAACACCATCGAGATCAGGACGACGAGGAGCGTTCCCAGGATCGCGTGACCGACACCGCCGTAGTCCAACGAGGTCGTCGGGTTGATGTACACGTTGTTCTGGAAGAGGAACTGGGTGCTGAAGGCCTTCAGCCCATTCACGAACAGCGTTCCGATGAGCGAGATGAGCACGACCAGGGAGAAGATGCTGCCACCGATGGCGAGCACGTAGATCGCCGAATCGGCGACTCCGTGCCTCCCCTTGCTCACCAATGCCGCAACGCCGGCGGCAATCAGCTGGAGGGGCATGTAGAACACGACCATCACGATCGGGTCCGGAATCGAGGTGGAGAAGAGGAGCACGGCCGCGATCGCTGCAGGGATGACGACGGCGAGCGCCACGCTCCACGTGAACACGGGGGGCCGCTTGCGCCAGGGTCGCTTGCGCTGCTGAGCCTGAAGCTCCGGCAGGCGATCCTTCTCGAAGACCGTCGTGCTCATCGCTGAAGCCTCCCGGTCCGAGCAACGATCAGGTTCGCTATGACATTGATGATCAGCGTGAGGACGAAGAGGAAGAAGCCCGCGGCCAGCAGCAGCTGGGTCTCAAAGCCCGCGTTGGCCTCACCGAACTTCGACACGATCAGGGACGCAACCGAGCCGCCACCGGACTCGATGATCTCGTACCAGTTCACCTGGAACACGAGCTTGAGGACGAAGAAGATCGCGATCGTCTCGCCCATCGCGCGCCCGAGGCCCAGCATGATGCCGCCGACGATGCCGCCCCGCCCGTAGGGAAGCGCCACGTACCGAAGCATCGTCCACATCGAGCAGCCCAGCGCCTCGGAGGCGTTGATGAGCTCGGGCGGTGTGTGCGACAGCACCTCGCGCGAGATGGACGTGATGATCGGGATCATCATGATGGCGAGAACGAAGCCGGCGATGAAGGGCGTGCCCAGGAAGTTGCCGGACTCATTGCGGAAGATCGGGATCCAGCCCAGATACTCGTGCAGCAGCTGCTGCCACTCGACCGCCGGTCCCGTGAGCACGTAGAAGGCCCACAGGCCGATGATCACCGAGGGGATCGCCGCCATCAGGTCGACCAGCGAGGTCAGCACCTTGGCCACCTTGGGCGGAGCCATGAACACCATGAACACGGCCAGCAGCAGAGCGGCGGGGACGGCGATCACCAGGCCGATGACGGCGAGCAGAACGGAGCCGTAGAGCATTCCGAAGATGCCCGCCGTCGGTGGGTCGACGGTGAGGTCCCACGAGGTGGTGGTCAGGTATGACGGCCCCAGTTCCTGCAGGACAGGCACCGCCTGGGCACCCAGGAAGATCGTGATGCCGGCGAGGACTACGAGGGCGGTGAACGCCAGGGTCGTGATCGTGCGGTTGAAGATCCGGTCACCCCGATGTGAGGTGGCCGCCGTGTTGAGATCACGGAACTGTGGCTCGATCACCGACATGGAAGAACAGTGGTTGGACCCGGTATACGTGTCAGGTCAGCACAGGGAACGGAACGCCACGGTTCGATGAACAGGAAGTGAACGCTTCCACGGGGTGATGCGCCTCAGTCCACTGGGCCGTGGCCTTCGACATGCGGATGCCCGGGCACCGGCTCTGCGAGCTCGCGATCCGTGGGGATCTCCGCCTCGACATCCGAGGCATGGATGGTGTGCACCATCGACCAGATGGCCCACGCCGCAAACAGTCCCACGATGACGCCCACCGAGATCCAGGCAGCGACGATCGGAAGCTGGGTCAGGTGGAACATCGTGAACCCGATGAGGCTGGCAGCCGGAATCGTGATGATCCAGGCCGTGAGCATCTCGCCGATCACGCGCCAGTTCGCTCCCTTGCCCGATGCCACACCTGCCCCGACGATCGAGGATGCAGCGGCGTGGGTCGTGGAGATGGGCATGCCCACTGCGGTTGCACCGAAGATGGATGTCGTCGCTCCGATATTGGCTGCCAGGCCCGAGTTCGCATGCAGGGTCGTCAGGCGCAGGCCCATGGTCTCGATGATCTTCCAGCCACCCCAGAGGGTGCCCACGGCGATCGCCGCATAGGCCGCAAGAGCTGCCCATTCGGGGATCATGATGGTCCCGTCATCCGCCAGGTCGGTGTAGCCCGCACCGAGCAGCAGCGCGGCTATGACACCCATCGTCTTCTGGGCGTCATTGGCCCCGTGACCGAACGAGACGGCCGCCGCGGAGACGAGCTGGGCGCCCTTGAAGACAGGGTGATCGTCGTGCCAGCGCGTGAGCTTCTGAACAGCCAGGACCAGATAGAACGCAGCGAAGGCGATGCTGAACGCCACGGCGGGCGACACCACGATGCCCAGTGCCGCCTTCTGCACGCTGCTCCAGTCGATGGCTTCGAGGCCACCCGCGGCCAGGCCTGCCCCCACGAGGCCACCGATGATCGCGTGACTCGAGGAGGACGGCATGCCGACCTTCCAGGTGATGTAGTTCCATGCAATGGCGGCGAAGAGAGCCGCGAAGGCGAGCGCCACTCCCCCGTACTCACTCTTCACTGTCTTCGCGATCGTGCTGGCTACGGCCGTGCCCACGACGAAATAGGCGGCAAAGTTGAAAAAGGCCGAGAATCCTGGCGCCCAGCGAGCGGGCAGTGCTCGCGTTGCCACCACCGTCGCCACGGAGTTCGCGGCATCGTGGAAGCCGTTCGTGAAGTCAAAGATGAGGGCAATCACGATGACCGCGATAACGGTGATCAGGAGGATGTCCACTGAAGGCCCCTTGGAGTTTGCTCTGACGTCATGTGATGGCGTGCCATCACATGACGTCAAGGTGAACGTCGGCAGTCCCAGCGATGGCGCGCGCCCAGTGTGGAGGCGATCCGGGCCTAGGGAGCGGTCAACTCATGGCTAAGGGCGAAACCTTGGGTGAACGTATGATGAACCAGCTCCGGCTCAGTCGGAGACTCCGGCGACGGACTTGAAGAAGCGGTCCCGCCAGCGATCCGCCTTGGCCCGCAGCGAGGCCAGTTCGATCATCTCGTCCTTGTCCAGCGCCGGGACGGAGTCGTGGGCCAGAAGAGGAGCCAGCTGCTCTGCGTACTTCTCCTCGAAGTGCCGCCAGCGCTCCCAGGGATCGGAATCCTTGCTTGATTTGCCCACGTGGCGAACATACAGCGCCAAGATGAACGAGTGAACGGGGTCGCTCAGTCCGATCGCAGATCGATCACCGTGACCTGCTCACCGGCTCGGACCGAGGTCACGTCCTCGGGAACGACGATCAGGGCATCAGCCACAGCGAGACCCCCCAGCACATGCGATCCCTGACCCGATCCGACCGGTTGCACCTCTCCCGTCGGGAGGAAGGTGGCGCGCGCGAACTGGCGCTTGTGGGGCGGGGAGGACAGGTCGGCCACGCATCGCGCCTCGACCGTGGGGCGGTGCAGACTCGTCAGCCCCCGCAGCGTCCGGATCACCGGACGGACGAAGTTCTCGAACGAGATGTAGCTGCTGACCGGATTGCCCGGCAGGGTGATGATCGGGACGCTGTCGGCACCCACATGGCCATGACCCTGCGGCATGCCGGGGTTCATGGCGATCTTCATGAAGTCAACCGTGCCGAGTTCGGCCAGCACCGCCTTCACCGTGTCGTAGGCACCCATGCTGACGCCTCCGCTGGTCAGGATGAGGTCGCACCGGTGCAACTGATCCTCCACCGCCGTGAGGAAGGCCGTCTCGTCGTCGACGATGGGCCCGACGCGATAGGCGTCAGCCCCGGCCTCCTGGCAGGCGGCCACCAGCAGATAGCTGTTGCTGTCGCTGATCAGTCCGTGCCGCAGCGGTGTGCCCGGGTCGACAAGCTCCGACCCCGTGGAGATGACCGCCACTCGAGGTCGCGGCCGCACGCGCACCTGCCCGCATCCGACGGCTGCCAGGATCGCCATCTGACGCGCGCCGATGAGCGTGCCTGTCGTCAGGACGGTGTCTCCCTCCATGACGTCCTCGGCTGCCCTGCGCACATAGGCCCCGGCATCGACGGGCGTGTGGATCCGGACGGTCTCCGTGCCCCCGTCCGTGCGCTCGACGGGCACAACCGCGTCGGCCCCCGCGGGCATCGGAGCCCCGGTCATGATGCGAACGGCGATGCCCGACCGGACCTCCTCCGTCGAGCGATAGCCAGCTGGAACGTCATCGACCACGGCGAGCTCCACCGGGGAATCCTCAGAGGCCGCCGCAACATCGGCAGACAGCACGGCATAGCCGTCCATGGAGGAGTTGTCGAAGGACGGCAGCGGCCAGGGGGCCGTCACGTCCTCGGCAAGGACGCATCCATGGGCGGAGGACAGCGGCAGGTCCAGCGGAGCCAACGGCTCGACACTGGCGAGCACGCGAGCGAGGTAGTCATCGACGCTGAGCACATGATGACTCTAGGGGCGATGACGACCGCATGCGACCACGCGAGCGGATCTACCGCTCGGTCATGCTCTTGGTGCCCTTGGCGCCCATCGTCACCGTCAGCATGGCCGCACGGACATCACCCTTGTTGCTGGTGTTGTGCCAGATGCCGGTGGCCTGCACGAAGGAGGAGCCGGCCGGGAAGTCCTTGACGACCCCGGCGTCGTACTCCACGCTGATCGTTCCCTCGGTCACGTACATGTAGACCGGAACGCGGTACTTGCGCCACCCGGACTCCTGGCCCGGCTCGAGCACCTCGATCGCGCTGCTGATCTGGGCCTTCTTCTTCTTGGGGTACGTGATTGCCTGGTCCAGCGCGGTCAACGCCTGCGCATCGAGGAGCACCGCGGCTCCGTCGGGTGCGACCGCCTCGACACTCGCTGCATCACCGCCGGCATCGGTGGCGCCCTCATCACCGCCACCGCACGCTGCAAGGCTGACGGCCATCAGGGCTGAGAGACCGGCCAGAGCCAGTCGAGTCCTCGTGCGCTGCATTCCCACCGAGCTGCGACTCATCGCATCACTGTAACCCTGTTGAACGTCTCACGGAGGGAACATCCGTCGACGTGGGAGACTCAGCCATGCATCTCCGCTGGGCCACTCTGGCCCCCTCCCGTAGCGTGCCCCACACCTCGTGGCGTGCGGCATCCCGCTGGCGCAGCGGTCCGTCGACCTTCGTGCTCCTCGTCATCGGCCTGTGGATGTTCGGCACGGGCGAGGCCCTCCTCGTCGAATCCGGGCTGGGCAACGGCCCATGGACGGTTCTGGCCGAGGGCCTGACCACCAGGCTTCCCCTCTCCATCGGCCTGGCAACGTTCCTGATCAGCGTCACGGTCCTGCTGCTGTGGATTCCCCTGCGCGAGCGGCCCGGCCTCGGCACCATCGCGAACGCCGTGGTCATCGCACTGGCACTGCAGGTCATGGTCGTCGTGATACCCGAGCCCACCGGTGACTCGCTCATGACACTGATCGCGCGGCTCCTCATGGTGCTGATGGGCATCGCCCTGATCGGGCTGGGCAGCGGCATCTACCTGACCACGGGGCTGGGCCCGGGCCCGCGTGATGGCTGGATGACCGGCATTCACCAGCGCTACGGCTGGCCCGTCAGCCGCGTCCGGCTGGGGATCGAGGCCACCGTGCTGGTCCTCGGCTGGCTCCTCGGTGGAACGGTCGGTCTCGGGACAGTGCTCTTCGCGCTGCTCGTCGGGCCCGCGGTCGGATACGGACTGCGCCTCGCCGCGAGCCTCGACGGCGGGGCACCGCCGATCTCCAGCACGACCATTGACACCCACCCGGAGCTGGAGGCCTGACCATGTCCCCGAGGATCTGGCTGATTCGGCACGGTGAGACCGAGTGGAGCCGCGACGGTCGGCACACCGGACGAACGGACCTTCCACTGACACCCGCGGGTGCCAGCGTCGCCTCGGCGCTCCGACCTGCCGTCTCCCGGATCGAGGCTGCCCTGGTCCTCTGCAGCCCCCTGACCAGAGCGCGGGACACCGCTCGACTCGCCGGGCTGGAGCCCGACGGCTTCGACGACGACCTGCTCGAATGGGACTACGGCCGCTGGGAGGGTCGCACCACCGCGTCAATCCGCGAGGATCTCGGCCAGCCGGACTGGCTGATCTGGGACCAGCCGATTCCCCCGGGCCAGACGCCGGGCGAGCAGCTGACCGACGTGCAGCAGCGGGCAGGACGCGTGCTCGACCGGTGTCGTCCCGTCCTCGCCCGTGGGCAGGACTGCATCCTCGTCGCCCACGGCCACGTGCTGCGGATCCTGACGGCACACTGGCTGGGGCTGCCACCCATCGACGGCCGCCTGTTCGCCCTGAGCGCCGGGCGCCTGTCGGCCCTGGGCTTCGAGCACGAGACGCATGTCATCTCCCTGTGGAACGCCGACGACTGACCAGCCCCGGCATGTCCGGCAGGGTGGCAGGATGGCACCGTGCTCGATGACTCCACCCGGCGACTGATCCGGTTCTCCCTGTTCCTGCAGGGCTTCGCCCTGCTCATGATGGGCGGCGCCCTCATCGTGCGAGCCCTCGTCCTCGGGTGGGATGTCGTGACCTACGTTCTCGCCGCCTTCGCCCTCATCATCGCCGGCGCCATGGCCTGGACTGTCAACCGCCTGCGCGCTGGCTGACGTTCGGCACGGGTGAGTGCAACCGTGGATACTGCGCACATGACTGACTCATCGTGGCGGGGCTTCGCCAGTGACAACTACGCCGGAGTGCATCCGGAGGTCCTCTCGGCGATGGCAGCGGTGAACGACGGACACCAGGTCTCCTACGGGGAGGACGACGTGACCGCGGCCCTGCGCGAGACGATCCGGAGTCACTTCGGGCCTACGGCCGAGGTCTTCCCCGTGTTCAACGGAACCGGCGCCAACGTCGTCGCCCTGCAGGCCCTCACCCACCGATGGGAGTCCGTTCTCTGCGCAGACACGGCCCACATCCACGCGGACGAGGGTGGTGCGCCTGAGGTCATGGCGGGGCTCAAGCTCTGGACCATCCCCACTCCGGACGGCAAGCTGACACCGGAGCTTCTCGACACCCAGGCGTGGGGCTTCGGCGTCGTCCATCGATCGCAGCCCGGCGTGGTCTCCGTGACCCAGACGACGGAGTACGGAACTGCCTACACCCCGGACGAGCTCCGGGTCCTCGCCGATCATGCCCACGGGCTCGGACTGCGCGTCCACCTCGACGGGGCCCGACTCGCGAATGCCGCGGCAACCCTGGGCTGCACCCTGGCCGAGGCCGCGCATGGCGCGGACATCATCTCCCTTGGGGCCACGAAGAACGGCGGCATGATGAGCGAGGCCGTCGTCATTCTCGACCCGGAGCTGGCCTCACGCGTCGATTTCCTGCGCAAGACCTCGATGCAGCTGGCCAGCAAGATGCGCTTCATCAGCGCCCAGCTGCTGGCCCTGTTCGACGGTGATCTCTGGCTTCGCAATGCCACCTACGCGAACGGCATGGCCCAGGAGCTCGCGCGACGCGTGAGCGAGATCGACGGGGTGACCGTCACCCAGGCCGTTCAGGCCAATGCGGTGTTCGCCCTCCTCTCCCCCGAGGCGACGACCCGACTGCAGGAGCGCTTCCGCTTCTACACCTGGAACGAGCACACGGGAGAGGTGCGGTGGATGTGCGCCTGGGACACCACCCTCGCCGACATCGAGGCCTTCACCGCAGCTATCGCCGCCGAGCTCACCCCTTGAACCCCGTTCGTTGAGTGGTGAGTTGTGCAGGCGACTCGCCGAGGCGAGGCCTGCACAACTCACCACTCAACGGTCGTCGTCCTGGGCCCAGTGGGTGGAGGAGTCGGAGCCGCGGGCCTGTCGCGCGCGAGCGGCCTGGTCGTCGGCAAGAGTGCGCGCGAGGGTTGCATCCAGGTGCGGGGCCATGACCTTCACCGGCCCCGGAGTCGTGTCGACGTGCAAGGACGCCAGGTCGAGCGCTCGCTCCCACGGCCCCTGAGTCACGCGGACGGACTGGGTGCGTGCATGACGGATCAGCGCGATGCGACGAGTCACGCGACCCCGTCTCGTGGCCAGCACCTCACCATTCCACGCCACTGCGATCTGCCGCCACTGGATCGGTGACCGACGGCGCACCCGATCAGGCGCCGCCTCCCAGGCAAGCGCCTCGATGTCCAGCTCCGGGAGCACGCGCTGCACGAGGGCGACGGCCACCTCGCGCGGGGCCACCGGGATGAGGAGGGTCTCCTCCTTGCGCCCATTGCGATCGTCACCGCCGACACCGGCGATGTTCACCCGCACGCGCACCCAGTCCCAGCGGCGCCAGAGCAGTGGCTCGACGAACTCGATCGACTGGACGCGACCCGGGGGCACCGTCCGCGTCTCCGTCTTGAGCAGGCCGAACCGCAGGCGCAGTCCGTCCGGCGAATCACTCACCGTGAAACGGAAGTAGCGGATGAACTCCATCACGACGATGAGGACGGGCAGACCACCCGTCACCAGCATCAGGGGGATCGCCGGCCACCCCTCGGTGAGCACGGTGCCGGTGAAGATGAGAGCTGTCAGCAGCAGGAGCAGGGCCGTCGTGCTGCGGGCCAGAAGTGAGACGGCCAGATCGCGGGGCGGAACCGTGACGATCGGAGTCTCCGGCGCCTCCTGCGTGTCGGCGCGAAGACCGGCCGCACGCGCCAGAACCTCGTTGCGCAGCGCACGTGCCTGGGGAAGGGTCAGGAACTGCAGTCGAACGCGGGAGTCACCACTCCCGGCGACCTCGATCGTCACCTCCGCCATCGAGAAAAGCCGGGCGAAGAGCGGCTGAGCCACATCGACGGCCTGGAGTCGGCTGAGCTGCAGTCGCCGCTGCTTGCGCGTCAGGACACCGGAGTCGACGCGGAAGTCTCCGTCGTCGTCGAACCAGTACCAGAGGTTCCGCCAGGCGAGGTAGGACCAGCCGGTGACCAGCAGGGCAAGGATCACCACGGCACCCGCCACCGCAGCAAACGCTCCGAGGCCGAACTGCGAGAGAGCGCCACCACCCGTGGCGATCGCGATAAGGATGGCGACAGGAATCGACGCAACGCCCTGGACGACAGGCGTGACGGGGTGGACGTGACGCCGCCCGGCGCCGTCGTCCCCAGAGTCACCGGGCAGGGTGAGTCCCAGCCCGAGGTCGTCCCCGATGCGCGACTGCCCAGGATCCGTCACAGTCCCGTCGACCTCTCCTCGCCACGCTGCGCCAGCCGGTCGCGGAGATCAGCGGCGACATCGGGCTCCAGCCCAGGGATGCTCGCGTCTGTCGTCGCCGCCGCGGTGTGGAGCTGAACAGTCGTGACTCCCAGCAGCCGATCGATGGGTCCGGCCTTGACGTCCACGAGCTGCATGCGGCCGTAGGGGACGATCGCCAGCCGGCGGAACATGATGCCGCTGGTGACGAGGAGGTCGTCGTCGCGCTCGGCATAGCCGAAGGAGCGGACGCGCCGACCGATCAGCCACCACAGCCAGATGAAGACGACCAGCGCCACCACACCCGAGATCAACGGCGCCACCCGAGGAACGTCCGGAATGAGGGTCACCGTCACCACCATGGCGACGACGAGAACGTAGACGAGCAGGAGGGTGATCCGGCGGGCGAGGATCAACTTCGTGGACACCGGAGTCCACCCCTCGGCGTAGGTGAACGCAACATCAGTCCTATCGGCCATGCGTCGAGGCTACCCCGCACCGTGACCGCGATGGCAATGACGAGCAGGGCGTACTAGTCTCAGGTCAAACACGAAGGGGAGCTCGCGAGATCGGCGGGCTGAGAGGGTGGCCGCTCCCACCGACCCATGAACCTGATCTGGGTAATTCCAGCGGAGGGAATGGATCATGAGCATTTCTCGTCTCTCATCGTCAGCCACCCACGGACGGACGCTCAAGGGAGCTCTGGGAGCCGGACTCGCCGTCGTCCTCGTCAGTGGTCTGGCCGGCTGCGGATCATCGGCGGACGAAGGCGCCTCGACAGTGGAGTCCAGCGCCGCAGCCACCGAGGCCTCGACGGTTCGACTGCTGGCGCACGACTCCTTCGTCGTCAGCGACGACCTCGTCGCACAGTTGCAGCAGGACACCGGCATCACCCTGGAGATCGTCAGCGGCGCTGACGCCGGAACGATGGTGGCCGGCGCCGTGCTGGCCGCGGGCAACCCCACAGCGGATGTCATGTTCGGCGTCGACAACACGCTGCTGTCCCGGGCGCTCGACGCGGGCGTCTTCGAGCCCTACGAGTCCGATGCCCTGGCGGATGTGCTCCCGGCACTGCAGGGTGACACCGGTGGCGGCAGCGTCACCCCCATCGACTACGGCGACGTCTGCATCAACATGGCCGACGAGGCTCTCACCGCAGCAGGCGTGCCGGCACCGACCACGCTCGACGACCTCATCGATCCCGCCTACCGCGACATGCTGGTCGTCGAGGATCCCGGGACGTCCTCACCCGGTCTGGCATTCATGCTGGCCACCATCGCCCGGTACGGCGACGGATGGACGGACTACTGGGCGGCACTGCGAGACAACGGCGTGAGCGTGGCGAGCTCATGGACCGACGCATACTACGGAGGGTTCGTCGCCGGCGGAGGCGACCGCCCGCTCGTCGTCTCCTATGCCACGAGCCCCCCTGCTGAGATCGTCTACGCGGAGGAGCCCAAGCCGACGAAGCCGTCCACGTCGGTCATGACGGACGGCTGCTACCGACAGGTGGAGTACGCCGGAGTCCTCTCCGGGGCCGCCAACGTCGACGGGGCCAGGACAGTCATCGACTGGCTGCTGTCCGAGCCCGTGCAGGCCGACGTTCCTCTGTCCATGTTCGTCTTCCCTGCTCGCGCAAGCACAGAGCTGCCGAGCGTCTTCACCGACTTCGCTGCCACCGTCGACAATCCGCTCCAGCTCCCGCCGGATGAGGTTGCCGCGAACATCGCGGCATGGCTCGCCGAGTGGGGCACAGTCATGGGCCGCTGAGTGGGTGGCAGTGCCCCGACGCTGACCGCGGTACCGACCTGGCTGCGGTGGACATGGGCGGCGCCAGCACTGTTCCTCGGAGTGTTCCTCGTCTATCCGCTCGCCGTCCTCGGCGTCACGGTGATGTCGGACTCGGGGACATCCGTTGTCAGTGCCCTGCTCTCCACGTCGATCTGGCAGGTGACGGCCCTCGCGGTCACCCAGGCGCTGACCAGCACCGCACTTGCGCTGCTCGTGGGCCTGCCCCTGGCCAACGTCGTCTCCCGCTATCGATTCCGAGGGCGCGCCGTGGCCCAGGCTCTCGTCACGGTTCCGTTCGTCCTCCCGACGGTTGTCGTCGCACTCGCATTCCGGTCCCTCCTGGGCTCAGGGGTGCCGCAGGGGTTCGTCCTCGTCGTCATCGCGCATGCCTATGTGAACCTGGCCGTCGTCGCGCGCATCGTGGGAGCCCAGTGGGCCCAGCACTCGGGGGACTACGAGTCCGTCGCCCGGACACTCGGGGCAACCCGCTGGCGCGCGTTCGTGGATGTGACGCTGCCCAGCCTGCGCTCGGCCATCGTCGCCAGCGCGGCCGTGGTGTTCGTGTTCTCGTTCAGCTCGCTCGGGATCGTGCTGCTGCTCGGCGACCCGAGCACACGGACGCTGGAGTCTCAGATCCTGCGCCAGACATCCGTGCTCCTCGACTTTCCCGGCGCTGCCGCCACCGCCCTCGTGCAGCTCGTGCTGATCTCGTGCGTGCTGCTGCTCGGGGCCATGGCCAGTCGACGCTCTCCGGCCCGACGCATTCGACCGGTCGGCCTGCGCCCCCTGCCCAGTGGAAGGGTGCCGCGAATCGCCGTCCTGGCGACTGCCGCACTCGGTGCCGTCATCGTCCTCGCGCCCGTGACGGCGCTGCTCGTGGCATCCGTGCGCTCATCCGACTCATGGACCCTGAACTGGTGGGCGTCCCTCGGCTCGGTCGATGCCGGCACGACGCGCCTCGGGTCACCGAGTGCAGCCATCGTCACCTCGCTCGCCTACGCCGCAATGACGGCGCTGGTGGCCGCCGTCGTGGGCGGGCTCGCTGCCGTCGCGGTGATCGTGCCCGGGCGGGGTCGCATCGTGGCGCTGCTGGCGGTGGTGCCGCTGGGCGTCTCCGCCGCGACACTCGGCCTGGGGACTCTGCTCGCCTTCGGACGGCCACCGCTCGACCTGCGGGCGACAGGGCTCCTCATCCCCCTGGCCCATGCACTCGTCGCCGTCCCTCTCGTGGTCGCGGTCGTGGCACCGGGTCTGCGCAGCACGGACGGTCGACTCATGTCCGTCGCTGCCACCCTCGGCGCACACCCGTCTCGGGCCTTCTTGACGGCCTACGGGCCTGTGCTTCGCGTCGTGATTCTCGGGTCGGCGGCGCTTGCGGGCGCCGTGTCCCTCGGGGAGTTCGGTGCGGCCACCTTCCTGGGCCGGGCCTCATCGCCGACGGTCCCCATCCAGATCGTCCGACTCCTCGGGCGTCCCGGCGAGCAGTCCCTCGGCGTGGCCGCCGCCCTTGCTGTCATCCTCGTCGTCATGACGCTCGTGCTCGTGCTCGTCGTGGATCGTCTCGGCACCGGGCGCATGCGGCAGCCCAGTGTGGCGGCGACGGCATGATCCCCTCGCGACTGGCGGTCCGTGGCCTGGCCCTCGGCTACGAGGGTCGGGTGTTTCGACGCGGCATCGATCTCACCATCGCTCCCGGTGAGATCGTCGCGATCCTCGGCCCGAGCGGCAGCGGAAAATCCACCCTGCTCAGCACGATCGCCGGCGTTGTTCCGGCACTCGCCGGAGCCATCGAGGTCGACGGTCGCGACGTGACCCGCGCTCCCATTCACGAACGAGCGGTGGGCCTGATCTTCCAGGAGCCGCTGCTGTTCCCTCACCTCGATGTGGCCGGCAATGTCGCCTACGGACTTCGACGCCACGGCATGTCCCGCTCACAGGCCCACGCACGAGCAGTAGAACTCCTCGACTGGCTAGGCCTTGCCGGCTACGGATCGCGTCGAGTCGACGAGTTGAGCGGCGGGCAGGCGCAACGGGTGGCGCTTGCGCGTGCCCTCGCTCCCCGACCTGCCGTCCTCGGACTGGACGAGCCCTTCAGCGCCCTCGACTCGGACCTGCGTCAACGCCTCTCCGTCGAGGTGGCAGCGATGCTGCGCAAAGCGGACGTCGCCGCCATTCACGTCACCCACGACGCTCAGGAGGCTGCCACCATCGCCGATCGCGTCGTCGAGCTGTCGTCACTGGGCCTGGCGCCCTAGGGTCGCTCCATGTACTCGTCGTCCTCCGCGTCCCCGGAGCCCTCGGCACCGTCCGTGACCGTGCGGTCGGGCCCGTGGACGACAGAGCAGATCACGGGCTTCCTGCGCGAAGCGGTGATCCCGATCCGCCTTGCCTCCTCGGGCACGTACCCGCTGGTCCAGTCGCTGTGGTTCCTCTACGAGGACTCCGCGCTCTGGATGGCCACCCAGACCGACTCAGTGCTGGCGAAACGGCTGCGCCGAGACGAGCGGGTGGGCTTCGAGGTCTCTGCCGACAGCCCGCCCTACCGCGGCGTTCGCGGCACCGGTCACGCGAGCATCGTGGACGATGGCGCGGCGCACCTCCTGCCGCGTCTCATCGACCGCTACCTCGGAGACGCACCGTCGTCCCTGGGCTCGTGGCTCATGTCACGCCTCGATTCGGAGATCGTCGTTCGCGTCGATCAGATGGCGGTGTCCTCGTGGGACTACTCCCCGCGCATGTGACCTGAGAGGATCATCCGATGGACGAGGGTGCCTACACCAGCACGATGCTCACGGTCGCGCAGATATTCGAGGTCGTGGCTGCGGCCATCCTCGTCATCGGACTCATCCTGACCTTCGTGCTGGGCCTGCGAACCTACGCACGATCCCGGGACGGCGTCGCCACGTACCAGTTCCTTCGCCGGTTCTTCGGCGGCGTCCTGCTGCTCGGCCTGGAGGTCCTCGTGGCCGGCGACCTCATCCGCACGGTGGCGGTGGCCCCCAACCTCGACAACGTCGTAGTTCTGGGACTCATCGTGCTCATCCGAACGTTCCTGTCCTTCAGCCTTGAGATCGAGATCGATGGAGTGCCCCCGTGGCGACGGGCATTCGTCAGCGGCGCCGCCGTTGCCGCCAACGCCGTTCGAAAGGCAGAGACCGCATGACGACAGACGGCTACTCACGCCCACTCGAACAGGGTGTCCGCCGTGACTTTCGCGAGGCCATGTCGTACGGCGACTATCTGCGACTGGATCTGGTGCTGTCAGCCCAGCAGCCGCTCAGTGATCCGGCCCGGCATGACGAGACGCTGTTCATCATCCAGCATCAGGTATCCGAGCTCTGGCTGAAGCTGATGCTCCACGAGCTTCGCGAAGTGCGGGCGCTGCTGGCGTCCGACGACCTGTCCCCCGCCCTCAAGGGCCTGGCGAGGGTCAAGCACATTCAGCACACGCTCACCGAGCAGTGGCGCGTGCTTGCGACCCTCACCCCCAGTGAGTACGCGCAGTTCCGCTCATTCCTGCAGAGCTCGTCCGGGTTCCAGTCCTGGCAGTACCGCGCGGTCGAGTTCATCCTCGGCAACAAGGACGAGCAGATGCTGCAGGTGTTCGACCATGAGCCGCAGATCCTCGAACTCCTCACGGACCTGTTCCAGGAGCCGACCATCTACGACGAGTTCCTTCGAATGCTGCACCGTCTCGGACATGCCGTGCCGGAGGAGATCCTCGATCGCGATGTCCGCGAGCGCTGGCACCTGCATCCATCGGTCATTCCCGTCTTCCTAAACATCTACGAGAACACCGACAAGTTCTGGCGTGAGTACGAGGCGTGCGAGACCCTCGTCGATGTCGAGGACAACTTCCAGCTGTGGCGGTTCCGACACCTCAAGACCGTCGAGCGGATCATCGGCTCCCGCCCGGGCACCGGCGGCTCAAGCGGTGTGCCGTTCCTGCGCAAGGCCCTGGACCTGACGTTCTTCCCCGAGCTCTACGCCGTCCGCGCCGAGATCGGATCCTGAGCCGAAGGTGATGTCCACCTCCCGGCCCACGACCGTCCTCATCGCGTACGACCAGCTGGATCGCGCCCATGGGGCGCTCGCCCATGCGCGGGCGGGAGAGCACGCCATCCTGATCGTCGAGAGCGAGGGCATGCTGCGCTCTCGCACCTGGCATGCCCAACGGCTCTTCCTGCTCATGTCAGCAGCCGAGCACCTGATCGACGATCTCGTGACTGAGGGCTTCGTCGTGCACCACCGACGCGCGTCCTCGACAGCTGCGGGCATTCAGGAGTATCGCGCCGACCATCCCGGCGAGCGCATCGTCGCGTCCGAGCCCTCCTCGCATGGGCTCATGCGCACATGGACCGATGCCGGCGTCGACCTGCTGCCCGACGAGCGCTTCCTCACCTCCCGCACCGAGTTCGCGGACTGGGCAGCCGGGCAGCGCGGACTGCGGATGGACGCCTTCTACCGATGGCAGCGACAACGGCTCGGCATCCTTCTCGACGGATCTCGACCAGTCGGCGGCAAGTGGAGCCTGGACGCCGACAATCGCCTGCCACCCCCCAAGGGTCCGCATCCCTGGCCGGAGCCGCTCTCGTTCCCCCTCGATGAGATCGACACCCGAGTATGGGACGACATCCGCAACCGCGACCTCCCGATCACCGGGGCGGCACCGAGCGGGACCTGGGCAACGACCCGGGCGGGTGCTCTACGACAGCTCCGCCACTTCGTCGAGGAGGTGCTTCCCGCCTTCGGCCCCTACGAGGACGCCATGCCTGCCGACTCCTGGAGCGTCAACCACTCGCTCCTGAGCCCGTACCTGAACATCGGCCTGCTGCACCCCGATGAGGTCGTCGACGCAGTCCTGCGACGTCATGCCCGAGGAGATGTCGAGCTCTCGTCCACTGAGGGCTTCATCCGCCAGGTCATCGGCTGGCGCGAGTACGTCAACGGCATGTACTGGACGCTGCCCCGGGACTACCGCACGCGCAACGGGCTGGACGCCCAGCGCCCACTCCCGATGGCCTTCGAACAGCCGGGCTGCACATCGATGAACTGCGTGGACGGCGTCATCCGCGATATCGACGCTCGGGGGTGGGCGCACCACATCCCACGCCTGATGGTGCTCGCCAATCTCTCCCTGATCGCGGGAATCCGGCCGGATGAGGTTCTCGGCTGGATGCGTCGAACCTTCATCGACGCGGCCGACTGGGTGATGGTGCCGAATGTGATCGGGATGGGCGTCCACGCCGATGACGGGCTCATGATGACCAAGCCCTATGCCGCGGGCGGGGCCTACCTGTCACGCATGGGCCGGTACTGCTCGGGCTGTCGCTACGACCCGAAGAAGCGCGTCGGCGACGACGCCTGTCCTTTCACCACGCTGTACTGGGACTTCCTGGACAGACATCGAGATGCCTTCGCATCGAATCCACGGATGGCCCAGCAGGTGCGTGGACTGGACCGACTCTCCGATCTGGAGCAGTTGCGCACGCGAGCAAGCGAGGTCCTGGCCCTGCTGGACGCCGGGGAGCTCTGAGCGATCTGAGGGCTGGACAAGACGTCCGTTGCGGAAGACGTCAGTTGCGGAAGACGTCGCCCTTGATCACCTTGGACAGCGGTGGACGCTTGCCCTTGGGGCGCTGACCTCGACTGGGGCTGGGCGCTCGCCCGTCGCTCGCCGACGCGGAGTCGGCACTGCACACCCGGTCGATGAGCTCAGCGGGATCCACGGCAGCGGACTCGCCGCCGCTGCGCCAGTACTCGAAGTGCAGGTGGACGGCCCCGGGCGATCCTGAGTCGCCCATCGTTCCTATGACATCACCGGCCTGGACTCGCTGACCCCCCTTGACCAGGACATCATCCATGTGGCCGTAGTAGAACTTGGCTCCGCTGACGCCCTTCATCACGATCTGCAGGGCGCCGTTGTCCTGACGCTTCGTGCGATCGATAACGCCGTCCTCGATCGCGAAGAGCGGCGCGCCACGCTTGCCGCCGAGATCGATCCCCATGTGAGATCGACTTCCGCGATCGGCACCGAATCCGTCACCGACGAAGAAATCCTGCGCGGGGCACACCCGGTCGGCAGCCGACGCTGCCGGGGCGCTCAGGCCCACCAGGGCGCCCGCGACGAGAGCGGTCGCGGCACCAGCAGCGACGGCTCGGGTCATGCGCGGCATGCGGCCTCCCACGGGGGATGTCTCATGGATCGTGCTCCGACGTTTGGGCGACCGTACCCGACAGCCCCCGAGTTGCGCCAGAATTCCCCTATGGCATCCCTCACCTGGCCCACCGGCTGGCTGGCCCGCTGGGCGACGGACACCCCCGTCCAGGTGGGCATCGCCGCGGCGTCCTGGTCCGTCGCAGGAACGTTTGCCCGTGGCCTCCTGCCCCGCCAGGTGACACAGCAGGCCGTCGCCACGGGTGTTGTCGCTGCCACCCATTACGAGATCGCCGCCACCACATGGTCGACGCTTCAGGCGGCCGCTGCCCTGCCCGGCCAACGACCCGGGCCCCGAGCCAGCCTGATCGCGTCAGCGGCCGGCATTGCCGCAGGGCTGGGAATGTCCGCCGCAGCTCACGGATCGGCCGAGCGCAGCATGACGGCGGCCGGGGTGGCCGCACTCGGACGCATGACGGCGTTCTCCGCGCTCGCCGGCGGCGCTGCCGTGGCCTGGGACGACCTCCTGCACCGCAGGCTTCACCTGAGACCCGGAATCGACACGACGGTGCTCCCCGCGATCGCCACGGGTGCGGGCGTCGTCGGCTTCACCATCCTCAACCGCCACCGCCGGGCCGCACGCTACGGGATCGTGGATCCCGATCGCCATGCGGTCAACGGCACCGGAGCTCGGACGGTCGCCCGATCGGCAGCCATCGGTGTCGCATCGGGACTCGGACTGGCTGCAGCCACCGCAGGCGAGCAGGCCGCCGCACATCTGATGGAGAAGGGGATCGAACGCATCGTCGGACGACAGACAGGTGCGCTGGGGACCCTGACTGCTCACGCACTCATCCTCGGGACGATCGGTGTCAGCGGTCTGGCCGCCATGAACACCGTGACCAAGCGAGTCCAGAAGCGCGATGACATCGTCGAGCCCGCCTACCCCGAGCCGCCGACGTCGACGCATGTGTCGGCCGGGCCGGCCAGCGTCATGCCGTTCGACACGCTGGGCAAGGAAGGCCGCCGATTCGTCCTGATGGCGCTGACAGCTCAGGAGATCAGTGCTGTCATGGGCGAGCCCGCCATCGATCCGGTCCGCGTGGTGGGTGGCTACGAGTCTGCCGACGACCTTGCCGAGCGAGCACGCCTGACCGTGCAGGACATGGTCGCCGTGGGCGCCTTCGATCGCGACCTCATCTGCGTCGGATCACCGACCGGCGTGGGCTACTTCAACTATTCGATCGCCGAGGCACTGGAGTACCTCACCCGGGGCAACTGCGCCATCGTCGTCCCTCAATACGCCCTCGTCCCATCGGCCATGGCACTGACCCGCACCCACGACGCCGTCGAGCTCACCCGTCTTGTCCTCGAGGGCATCGATGCGCATCTCTCCGATCGGCCTGCGGACGCACGCCCCACCATCGTGCTCATCGGGGAGAGCCTCGGCGCCAACGTCGCACTCGATCTGTGCGTCACTGCCGACGAGTCGATCGATGTGGGGCGCCTCGCCGAACTCGGCGTGCGCGGCGGCCTCTACTTCGGCGTTCCCTTCCGAACGCACCTGTGGCGCGCCTGGCGCACCGATCCCGAAGCCGTCGATCCCGACGGGCTGCTATCGCTCGTCAGCCAGCCGGACGAGCTCGAGCAGCCTGAGCCCGGGCGCATGCGCCACCTGATGGTCATCCACCACGACGATCCCGTGAACAAGTACGGCTATGGCGTCGTTCTTCAGGAGCCCTGGTGGATGGGACCCCCATCGAAGCGACCCCCGCTGGTCCCCCGCGAGACGAAGTTCCGCCCCATCACGACGTTCGTCCTGTCAACCATCGACCTGTTCAATGGCATGGATTCCAGGCCAGGCGCCTTCGTGCGTCGCGGCCACGACTATCGGATCGAGATCGTCACCGGCCTCATTCGCGCGTTCGGCCTCCAGGCCTCTCCGGAGCAGGAGGGCGCCGTCGAGATGGCCCTGCGTGAGCGCGAGACCGAGTGGGCGACGAGACGCATGGTGGCCCGCAAGCTCGACAAGGCACGTCGGGCCATCGAGAAGCAGCTCTCAGACTGGGGCTCCGCTCCCATCACGCTCGCGGACCTGGATCCGACGCTTGGGACGAATCCCCAGGGCTTCGCACGGCTCAGTCAGATCAGCGCACCCCCGGGCGCCTGATCTCCAGCTTCGCTCAGCAGCGGATCCGTTCGTTCGCGGGATCGTAGAGCGGACGCAGGGAGACCTCGATGGGGAAGCGACGACCGGCGATGTCGACCTCCCAGGATGATCCGGCGAGGACGTCCCCCGAGATCGACTCGTCCGCCTCCACCATGGCCAGCCCCACAGCGCCACCGAGGGTGTGGCCATAGCTGCCCGCCCGCACGTAGCCGGCGGGCGCTCCATCCCGCAGCACGATCTCCGCGTGATGCAGCATCGGCTCGGGATCGAGGACGCGGAGGCTGACGAGCCGGCGGTGCGGAAGTCCGCCTTCCCGGATGCGCGCGACGGCCTCGCGCCCGATGAAGTCGTGATCCCAGTCGACCGTGAACCCGAGACCCACCTCGAGGAGGTTGTCGGTGTTGTCGATGTCGTGGCCGTAGTCGCGGTAGCCCTTCTCCAGGCGCAGGCTGGCGAGGGCCTTGAGGCCGGCGTGCCGCATGCCGGACTCCCCGCCCGCCTCGACCACCTGCTCATACACATGCCCTGCGAGCTCCGTCGGAATGTGGAGTTCGAAGCCGAGTTCACCCGCATACGTGATGCGGGCGCAGAGCACCCGAGCGAAGCCGATATCGATCGTGCGCGCCGCCCGGAAGGGGAACGCCTCGTTCGAGAGGTCCGCCGACGTGACACGTTGGAGCACTTCCCGGGACAGCGGCCCCTGGACATTGAGCTGGGTCATCCCGGACGTCACGTCTGCGATGGAGACCCGCCACTCACCCGAGTGCCTTCGCATCCATTCGCGAACGTGAACGTGTGCAGTGTCGGACGCGACCACGAGGAACTCATCGTCGGAGATCTTCGTGACGGTCAGGTCGGCCTCGATCGTGCCCTGCTCGTTGAGCCACTGGGTGTAGGTGATCGTGTGCGCCGCTGCGTCCACGTTCGCGGTGGAGAGGTGGTTGAGGAACCCTCCAGCGTCAGGGCCCGTGACACGGAATGCGGACATGAACGACATGTCCATCAGGCCCACACCCTCGCGGATCGCGCGGTGCTCCTCGGCCCAGATTCCGAACCAGGACGGGCGACCCCACGTCAGCGCACCCGGATCAGGGGTCGCGTCCTGGCCGGCGAACCAGTCGGCGCCCTCCCATCCGCTGACATCACGGAAGTAGGCGCCCTGCGCCTCCAACTGGCTGTGCAGAGGCGACCGTCGGATTCCACGGGCCGTCGTCATCGACCTTCCCGGCAGGTGCGACGCGTAGACCATGCCGAGCGTCTCCACCGTGCGCTCGGCTCGATAGCGAGGGGCGAGCTGGAAGTCGGCCACCCGCTCGACTGAGAATCCGGTGACGTCGACGTCTGGGTGGCCATCGACGATCCACTGGGCGACGATGCGACCCATGCCGCCGCCCGTGAGGATGCCCACGGAGTTCATCCCGGCCGCGACGAAATAGCCGTCAAGTCCGGGTGCCTCGCCGACGATGGGGGCCAGGTCCGGAGTGAACGACTCGGGGCCGCAGAAGAACGTGCGCACGCCCACGTCGAACGTGGCAGGCACGCGAGACATCGCCCGCTCCACGTAGGGACCCATCCGGTCCCAGTCGGGCGTGATCTGCCCGAACGAGAAGTCTGCCGGGATTCCGCCGACCGACCACGGTGCGCAGACAGGCTCGAAGAGGCCGACCATGAGGCCCCCACCCTCCTCGCGGTAGTACCCATGCCGGCCCGGATCCTCGAGGATCGGCATCGAGGAGTCGACGCCGTCCATCTCCTCGGTGATCAGGTAGTAGTGCTCAGCCGCCTGCAGTGGGATGGCCACGCCGTTGCGCTCGCCCAGTTGGCGTGCCCACATGCCGGCACTGTTGACGACGTACTCGCACTCGATGTCACCCTCGGACGTCGAGACGCCGACCACACGGGATCCCTGCGTCAGGACGTGATCGACCGTGACACCCTCCACGATCCGGACCCCGTTCTGCCGCGCACCCTTCGCCAAGGCCATCGTGACGTCGACCGGATTGACCCGACCGTCGCCAGGCACGTAGAAGCCGGCGAGAAGATCGGAGGTGTCGGCCAACGGGAACATGCGGGCGATTTCCGAAGGGGCGATCTCGTGGACCTCGAGTCCGACGTGCCGGTTGAACGCCATCACCCGCCGGTACTCCTCCAGACGGTCCTCGTCAGCGGCGACCTCGATGAATCCGATCGGACGGAAGCCAGTCGACTGACCGGTCTCGCCCTCCAGGCGCGAGTAGAGGTCGCGCGTGTACTGGCGCATCGCCATCGATGTCTCCGACATCGACCCGAAGCAGGTCATGAGGCCGGCCGCATGCCACGTGGTTCCGGAGGTCAACCGGTCGCGCTCGACGAGGACGACGTCGTTCCATCCCAGCTGCCCGAGGTGATAGGCGATTGACGTCCCGATCACACCGCCACCGATGATGACGACACGGGCACGGCTGGGAACTGACGACTGCATCTCGACCATGGACACCTCCGGCCGTCAGCGTAGTGGGGCGTGTGACTGCCGCAGATCGTCCGTCATCTGCGACAGGATGGCCGCATGGCAGAGGAGCAGAACTCTCGGGCGGCGGCAGTGCAGGCCCGGGTCATGAACCCAAGTTACGAGATCTTCATGGGGTTGCTGTCGATCCTGTCGATCATCAACCTGGTGCTCCTGCTGTTCCTGCAGGACCCCACGCTCGGCTACATCCTGGTGCTGGTCAACACCGTCCTCACCTGCTTCTTCGCGATGGACTTCCTGTTCCGCTTCTTCACGGCGCCGTCCAAGAAGGAGTACATGATCCGCGGCTACGGCTGGGCGGACTTCCTGTCGAGCCTGCCGTTCTCGCAGACGAACATCCTGCGACTGTTCCGCCTGATCAAGGTCTACCGCCTCATCAAGGACTTCGGATTCCGGCACATCGGTCAGGCGATCATCAAGGATCGCGCTGACAGCGCCCTGTTCACGCTGGTCTTCATCGCGATCCTGGTCCTGGAGTTCGGCAGCCTGGGGATGCTCAAGATCGAGGCCGATGCACCGAATGCCAACATCACGACCGCATCTGACTCCCTCTGGTACATGATCGTGACGATGTCGACCGTCGGCTACGGCGATCAGTACCCCGTCACGACCGCCGGACGAGTCCTCGGCGCCGCGGTGATCCTCGTGGGCGTGGGCATCTTCGGCACCCTGACCGGTTACCTCGCGAACTTCTTCCTCGCCCCGCGCAAGAAGAAGGAGGGCGAGGAGCAGACTCCAGTGCAGGAACGCTTGGAGGCACTGAAGGAGCTCACCGCACAGCAGCAGCAGGCGATCGCAGAGCTGGAGTCCATGCTGGAGGAGAAGCAGAACTAACCGCGCCTCCTCGGCGCCCCCACCGCGCTCTGAGCAACCACGACTGACGCCGGTCGTCGGACCACGCGTACGACGCTGGTCCTAGGGCACCGAATGCAGCCTGCGCGTCCCTTCCGGGCGTAGCCTGACTCCTCATGACGACCCCCGCGACGACCGACGTCCCATCAACACCCTCCTACGCCCGGCTGCTGTTCATCCTGAACGCGCTGTTGGCTCTCGCCGGCGTGGCGCTGTCGTTCACCCTGAACATCAGCGGCTACTACGTCGACAAGATGGACACGGCTGAGCCGACCATCCTCGGCAACACGCTCACCGGAGTCGACACCCCACTCGAGAGATTCCTCGACTGGACCACGTACTTCACGATCCTCAGCAACATCGTGGTTGCGGTGATCATGGTCGCGCTGGTCGTGCGCCCGCAGATGTTCACTCGCGCCGACCGCGTCGGCATGTTCTGGCGGGTGCTACGGCTGGACGCCCTGCTGATGATCATCATCACGGGCGTCGTCTACAACGCGTTGCTGGCTGAAGGTGGCAAGGAGGGCTGGGGCTGGCTCAGCAACTTGATCATCCACGTGCTCGTTCCGATCATCACCCCACTGGTGTGGCTCGCAGCCGGCCCCCGTGGTCTCATTCGCCAGGGCACGGTGTGGGCCTCCTTGCTGATTCCGCTCGCCTGGGCCGCCTACGCACTCGTGCGCGGGCAGGTCGTCGGGGCCTACCCCTACCCCTTCCTCGACGTCAGCACCAACGGCTGGGCCTCCGTCCTGAGCTTCATCGCCGTGATCGTCGTCGTAGCGGTGATCCTCGGCTACGTGCTCCTCGGCATCGACAGACTGCTGCAGCGCATATCGCGCGACGAATCCGCCCAGAATCCAGCGGGGAGCTGAACTCATGACACGCACAGCGATCGTCACAGGGGGCGCCCGCGGCATCGGCGCCGCTATCGCCCATCGGTTCGCCCGAGACGGCATGGCCGTCGGCCTCATCGACCTCGACGTTGACGGCGCGGCGTCAACCGCGACCGAGATCATCGCCTCCGGGGGACTGGCGCTCGCCATCGCAGCGGACGTCACGGATGAGGCTCAGGTCACTGACGCGGTCGCTCGCATCGACGACGAGCTCGGATCGCCCACGGTGCTCGTGAACAACGCCGGAATCCTGCGCGACAACATGCTGTTCAAGATGACGCTGGACGACTGGGACTCCGTCATGAACGTCCACCTGCGGGGCGCATTCCTCATGACGAGGGCCGTCCAGAGTCACATGGTCGAGGCGAAGTGGGGCCGAGTCATCAGCCTCTCGAGCATCTCCGCGCTGGGCAACCGCGGGCAGGTCAACTACTCGGCTGCCAAGGCCGGCCTACAGGGCTTCACCAAGACCGTGGCGATAGAACTGGGCCCGTTCGGCGTCACCGCGAATGCCATCGCTCCCGGCTTCATCGCCTCCGAGATGACGAAGGCGACGGCACAGCGCATGGGCCTGGACTTCGACGAGTTCACCGCGGCCATCGCCAAGGAAACCCCCGTGCGCCGCGTCGGGGTGCCCGAGGACGTTGCCAACATGGCATCCTTCCTGGCCTCGGACGACGCCTCGTTCGTCTCGGGCCAGGTCATCTACGTCGCAGGCGGACCGACCGACTGATCGTCGTCGTCGACGCTCTGACGTCGGTGCAGTCGCCATCGGCTGCTCTTGTCATCCTTCGCCTGGGATTCCTGCAGATCCGCCACGCGAGGCACGAGCTCGTAGCGCTTCGCGTAGGTCTCCAGAAGGGCCAGCAGCATGGCGACAACCGGAATGGCCAGGAATGCACCGGCCACACCGAAGAGCGCAGCGCCCAGAAGGACGGAGCCGAATGCGACGGCCGGATTGACGTTGACCGCCCTCGCACTGATCTTCGGCTCAATCGTGAGGTTCTCCACCTGCTGGTACAGGATCGCCCAGATCAGGGCCGCCACCCCGATCCACGGAGATCCACTCAGCAGGCCCACGATCACCGGCAGGACGATCGCGATGTAGGTGCCGATCGTCGGAACGAACTGAGCCACGATTCCCGTCCACAGTGCGAGCGGAAGCCAGTAGGGCATGCCGATGAGGACGAAGACGACAGCGCTCGTGCCTGAGTTGATTCCCGCCAGGATCACGCGCGCACCGATGTAGCCGCCAGTCTTCTGCGCCGTGGTGGTCCACACGTTCATCACCACGTCCTGCATGCGCGGGGGGAACAGGCTGGCCACCCAGCGCTCGAAGCGCGGCATGTCTGCAGACAGGTAGAACGTGAACAGCGCGAAGGTGAAGATGCCGAAGATACTTCCCACCACGGAGATGACGAACGCAAGCAGCGTGACTCCCAGGTCCGCCGCGGCAGCCGCCATGTCCTGCGTGCTGAAACCCACCATGTCCAGGATGGAGCCCTGTGACAGCGCCAGCCCGAACGTCTGATTCGCCCACGAGAGCAGTTCATCGATCAGGCCGGGAAGAAGGAGTACGAGCTGAACGAGCTGGTCGACGAACAGCGCCCCGAACATGAACAGGAACAGTGCAGCGAAGACGATCGCTGACACCATCACGATCATGGTGGCGACTCCGCGTCTCATATGACGGGACATCGCGTTGACCGCCGGGGCCATCGCAATCGCTGCGAACCACGACATCAGCACGGTGAAGATCACGCCGCCGCCATCGTCGAGGATGAAATTGACCACCAGCCCCAGCGCCAGGACGGCCAGCACCACGAGTCCTACGCGCCAGACATTGCCGGGCACGAGCAGGATGCGAGTCGTGGAGACCCGCCCGTCACTCACAGCTTCTCGAGCAGATTCGTCCGAGGTCATGTCAGCTCTCCTTGAGTAAGGCCGGCTAGGGGGACGCTACTGCGCCGTGGTCTGTGGACCACTCAGGCGCGCACGCAGCCACCCGGCCGATGCGATCAGCACGCCCAGCCACACCAGAGCGGCAACCGTAGCCATGATCACGGCGACGAGGATCATGAGACGCGAGTTCCACGTGTGCGCCAACTCCCCACTGGCGACTGCCACCGCAGCGATGGGAAACACGTAGCTCCATGACGCCGGCGAGAAGGAAATCGCATCGGAACGCAGTCGGAAGGTCAGAAGCACGACGACGGCGAGCCACCACAGGCTGAAGCCCACCAGTGCTCCGGCGAACAGACTCGTGACGAACGAGACGGACAACGGCGGCGACGAGAGCAGCGCCGGGGTCACGCGAGGTATCGCCATGAAGGCCAGCGCGGCTGCGGCAGCCGGGCTCATCATGATCCACGCAGCAGGTATGCCGGCAGCCGCGTCGAAGGCATCCAGCACCAGACGCGCGAGGACAAGGGCGGCGATGAGGATGAAGAGCATGAATCCGGCCCCCAGGAACAGCACGGCCAGTGGCGCAGCTATCTCAGTCACCGCGGGGTTGGGAGCCTGGCACAGGCGGGCCAGTGCGGTGGCAGTCAGGAGGAGGACCGTCTGCGGCATGAACCACAGCCCGGAGAGCGCATCCGTCTCCAAGGCGCCCCGGCGGGCAATGGCAGCGGCGAAGAACACCAGGGTGAGGAAGAGATCGACGAAGCCGGCGATGAGGATGAAGGCGAGGAGCAGCCACGTCGCCGTCCGGTCCACGGCGAGGAGAGGCTGAGCCGATTCGAAGGCGAGGACGAGGGTCAGCATCGCCCCGGGAATCGCGGCGTAGGCCGGACCGCGCTGCGCCGAACGGATCTCCTCCCACAGCTCACGTCGAGGCGTGCGATGGCGCAGGTTGAGAGCGATGAGCGCTGCCATGGCCAGGGTGGCAAGGGTCAGGAGAACCCAGCCCAGCGCGTGGCTGAACTGCTGGATCATTCCGGACTCGGACGGGAGCCGGAAGGCGGCGACTGCGAGGGCAGACGTCCCCATGACGCCCCCGAACCAACCGGGGTGGGATCGCGCTCTCACCCCCGCGGCTGACCGAGTCACACGCAAACACTAGACGTAGGGACGCGGGTGCTCGCGACTGCAGCAGAACGAGTTACGGCAGTGGAAGCCACTCGATCGGCGAGTTCGCCGCCGTGGCACCCTCGGGCACTACGGCGAATCCGCTCGACCGGGCAAGACCCCGAAGCATCGCCGAGCCTCCGTAGGGGGACAGGACGAAGGCACCATCGGCGACGTTTCCAGCGATGAGGCGCGTATGCCCCTCGGGTGCCCGCAGTTCAACCTGCGCATGGATCGTCTGCCTCGGCGCAGGAGTACGTCCGAGAAGAGCATCGACAACAGGGACTGCAAGGGTGACGAAGCCGACGACGGCCGAGTGCGGATTGCCCGGCAGGCCCACCAGCGGAACCGATCGCCCTCGGCTCCCGAGCGTCGCCAGAAGCATGGGATGCCCGGGCCGCACCGCCACGCGGTCGATCACCAGAGAGCCGCCCAGTGAATCGATGGCGCCGTGGACGTGATCTCGCGGACCGTCTGCCGTTCCACCCGTCGTGATCACGAGATCGGCTTCGGTGGCGGCCTGAAACAGGGCCTGGTGCACGGACTCGAGATCGTCCGGCACCTGCCGGTGAGAGACGACCTCCCCTCCCGCTCGGGAGATCCATCCGGGCAGCTGCGGGCCCAGCGAATCGCGGACGCGCCCTGATTGCGGAACTCCGGATGTCAGGAGTTCGTCACCCAGCAGGATCAGCGCCACCCGCGGACGGCGGATGACGGACACGGCATCATGGCCCGTGGCGGCCAGGAAGCCAGCAAGCGCGGGCCCTACCTGAGTCCCAGCCGAGGCGATGAGATCACCGACCTGGCATTCCTCGCCTGCGGGTCGGATGTCTGCGCCATGCTCTGTGGATCCATGGACGATGCCGTCGACCAGGTGCGCCGCCTCCCAGCGAAGCACCGAGGTGGCGCCATCGGGCACCACGCCGCCGGTGGCGATGCGCACGGCTGTTCCCGGCGCCAGTTGCTCCGACCACGGGTGGCCGGCGGCAACGTCTCCCACCACATTCCAGGGCCCGGATCCCGCCAGCGCCCAGCCGTCCATCGCCGAGGAGTCGAACGACGGGAGCTGGCACAGGGCGACACAGTCGTGCGCGAGGACGCGCCCGTCAAGGTCTTCCACTGGCACCGTGTCTGCGGGCAGGCGCTCGGCCACGCCCCGTGCTGTCTCACGCGCTGACGACCAGTCAGCCTCGCGCAGAGCAGTCACGCCGTCCTCCCGAACTCCTCGTCGTCGCACCAACTGCCCGACCGCGCCGTTGGCACGCTACTCGAAGTCGCTGGGCATCGAGACTTCCTTGCCGTCCTTGCTCCTACGCCGCGAGAGCGTGAACAGGACGGCAGCGCCGAGCACGGCAATGAAGCCCCCGACGACGATCACCAGGTGCGCAGTCGACTCCGAGGCGTAGTCGCCGACGATGGTGAGCGCATGGGACTTGTCGATCAGGGTGAAGGACCCGACTATCAGGACGAACCAGCCGAAGGCCTTGCGCAGGCGATCCGGGTGGATCCTTCCCGACAGTCGAACACCGATCAGGACGCCGATGATGGCGAAGCCGACGACGAGCAGGGTCACGCCCCAGTCGAAGCTGGTCTCGGGGTTGACGGTGGCGAAGCCGTCCTCTCCGAAGAACTTGATCCGATAGCTGATGAAGGTCGCAATCGCCTTCATCATCACGACCAGGAGAGATGTTCCGACGGCCATCTGCATGGGCAGGCCACCCAGCAGGACGAGCGCTGGCACGACAAGGAAGCCTCCTCCGGCGCCGACCAGGCCCGTCGCGATGCCGACCAGGAAGCCGTCCAGCAGGATGCGGAAGAGGGGCAGTCCCTCATGGGCCTCGCCCTCCACCTGCTTGCGTCCGCGAATCATCGCGATGGCCGTGATGACCATCATGATGCCGAGCAGGACGAGAACGAGCTCGCCGGGAAGTCGCTGTCCGACCTGCCCGGCCAGGAGTGCACCGGTGACCCCGGCGGCGCCGAAGATCAGACCGGTTCGCCACTGCACCTGCCTGGCCCGGGCGTACTGGATCAGGCCGATCGCCGACGTGATCGCCACAAGCACCGCACTGGCCGCGATCGCCGGCTTCGCCTCGAAGTCGGCGATGTAGACAAGCATCGGCGTCGTCAGGATGGAGCCGCCACCACCGAAGAGGCCAACAGCCATACCGATGCCGATGGCAAGGAACGACACCAGGGCGGTGACGATCAAACCCATGAGTGAACCCCGTTCAGATCACAGTACGAGTGCCGCATCGATCAGGACTGCGGCAGCTCGTCATTCACGTAGAAGGCGCGGGTCTGCGGCATGACCGGACGCATCATGAACAGCGGACGCCGCAGGCCCTCCGCATTCGGACCGGGTCGGGTCCAGGACATCCACTCGCGGTAGACCTCGCGGGACTTGGCCGTGTCGACGACGACGTCGCCGTACTTGTCCTCGTCGTGCGCCTTCTCGACCCGGACACGCTGGTGCCAGCAGTGCATGCCGGACTGGGTGTCCGGGTGGACGGGGAAGGCCAGGTTCTGGTGCACACCCGGGTCCTCCCAGTTGATGCGCATCGAGTCAGGGTCGTCACTGACGAAGGGGCGCACGCCCTCCTTGTAGCGCAGCCGCCAGCGTCCGTCCTCCAGCTTGCCCACGTCGACCTTGCCCGAGACCCAGCGGCTGCCCGCGTCGTCGGTGGTGCGCCAACGGCCCATGTGATGCGACAGTGCGATGACGCCCGGCTTGATGCCCTCCGTCGACCAGATGCGCGCAACGAAGTAGCCGATCTCGGTGTTGACCCGCACCATGTCGCCGGTGTCGAGGCCGAGGCGATCGGCATCGATGGTGTTCATCCACACAGGGTGCTTGTTGCTGATCTCGTTGAGGTACTTCGAGTTGCCGGAGCGAGTGTGGATCAGGGTGGGCAGCCGGAAGGTCGGCACCAGTGCCATCTCCCCCTTGGCGTGATCCATGCCGTGATGAGTCACATGCGACGAGATGTAGCAGGGGGTTGCGTACTCGGGCCAGCCGAACTCCGCGATGGACGGGGAGTACAGCTCCAGCTTGCGCGACGGGGTGAGCCAGCCGGCCACCTCCGAGCCGTCCTCCATCACGACACCGACGGCACCGGGCTCTCCGACGAGGGGCTTCTGCGTCTCACCGGTGATCGGCTTGCGCAGCACACCGTTCTCGTCGGCCACCGCGCCTTCGCGCTCCGCCGGGGTCAGCGGGCGCTCGTCCTGCCGGTACAGGCCGTTGACGATCTCGACGGCTCCGTACTTGCGCATGTACTCCAGCGGGGTGAGGCCCTCGGCTTCGGCCTTCTCCGGGAGGCCCGGAACCTGATTGTCGAAGATCCATCCGTAGTACTCGTCGACGGTGACCTTCTTGCCCGGCTCACCGGGCGTCTCGAAGTGCTTGCGGATGCCCAGGGAGCCATCCGGGTCGATGCGCCAGGACAGCTCGATCCAGAACTCGGTCTCCTCCCATACCTCGCCCGGGTTCGACTGGCGTGTGTCGGTGATGTCCTCGCCCATCTTGTTCAGGGCGACGCGGCGGACGGGCTGGCGGAAGCCGATCCACTTGCCCGCGTACTGCTCGTAGGACATGGTGTCGTGCCGCTCCGTGCTGTGCCCGAACGGAAGGACGTAGTCGGCGAAGATCGCCGTCTCGTTCCATGTCGGGGTCATGGCGACGTGGCAGCCCACCTTGTCCTCGTCCGAGAGAGCCTCGATCCAGCTGAAGCCGTCCGGATTCGTCCACACGGGGTTGTAGACGCGGGAGAAGTAGGTGTCGATCTTGCCGCGTCCATCCATGAGGAAGTGCGGGAGCAGGATGGAGAGCTCATTGGTCGACATCGGGAACTCCGACGGCCACAGCAGCTCGTTCCAGGAGTTGTGACCGCCGGGCATGTTGGGGCCGTGCGGAATGAACTTGTTCCAGCCGTTGGGGCTCGTGCCGCCCTTCTGGCCGATGCTGCCGGTCAGGACCGTCAGGAAGAACAGCGCTCGGGCGACCGCCCAGCCGCCGAGGTTGCCGGCCGTCGCCGACCGCCAGGTGTGTGCAGCCAGTTTGCGATCGCAGCCGGCGACGATCTTCGCCACCTTCTCGAGCTGCTTGGCCGGCACGCGGCACTCATCGGCCGCGAACTCGAACGTGTACTTCTGGTAGTCCTCGGTGAGAGCGGCCTTGAACGCCTCGAAGTCCTTCGCGTCCTTGTCGGGGTGCAGGTTCTCCATGTAGGTGGACCAGTTCACCCAGCGCTGGATGTAGTCCCACTGCACGGCATCCGTGCGCAGGAGATACGCCGCGATGGCCAGCAGCATGGCAGCCTCGCTGCCCGGCCATGGTGACACCCATACGTCAGCGTGCGATGCGGTGTTCGAGAGCCGTGGGTCGACGACGACGAGCTTCGCGTCCCCATGCACCTTCGCATCCATGATGCGCTGGGCATGCGGGTTGAAGTAGTGGCCGGCCTCCAGGTGCGCGGAGAGAAGCAGGATCACCTTCGCGTTCGCGTGATCGGGCGAAGGACGGTCGTAGCCACCCCACACGGAGTAGCCGAAGCGGGCCCCACCCGAGCAGATGTTGGTGTGCGTGTTGTTGCCATCCACGCCCCACGTGAGCAGGACGCGCTCGATGAAGCCGTCCTCGCCGTGCCGGCCCACGTGGTACATGACCTCGTTGCGGCGATCCTCCTGGATGGCCTTGCGGATGCGGCCGGCGATGTCGTCCATGGCGTCGTCCCACGAGACCTGCTCGAACTTGGCCTCGCCGCGCTTCCCGACCCGCTTGAGCGGATGCAGGATGCGCTCCGGGTCCGCCGTCTGATTGAGGGTGGCCGGACCCTTGGCGCAGTTGCGCCCGCGGGATCCAGGGTGTGCCGGGTTGCCCTCGATCTTGACGACTTCCTTGGTCTCCTTGTCGACGTACGCGAGCAGGCCGCAGGCCGACTCGCAGTTGAAGCACGTCGTGGGGACGAGCATGTAGTGCTTCTCGACCTTGCGCGGATGCGCCTTGGCGTCGTACATGACGACGTCGTCCCAGGTGTCGACGGGCGGGTAGTTCGACACCGTCTCGCGAACGCGCAGGCCGTGGAATTCCGGACGGGAGGGGTCCACCGGTGCGGCCGAGGGAGTGCCCTTGGACGAGGTGCGTGATCGTGACTTCATGTGTTGCGTCCCTTCCCGGACGTCCGTGCGTGGTCGACAGTCGTATCGGTGGCGCCGATTGCGGCCTAGGAGAGCGGCGGGTCCTGGGCGGCCATGACGAATACCCGCTCGTGCAGCACCAGTGCGGGCTGGACGATCAGGCCCGCGAGGACGGCCAGGACGATCGGAGCACCCAGGGCCGTGGCGGCAGCGAGAACCGCTCCGACCACCGAGAGCAGAACCGACCCGAGCCAGAACTGGCTCCTGTACCGGCCATGAGTGATGGCGTGGGCAGCCACCTCCGCATTGCGCGTCGAATGCTTGCCACCGAACTCGACCAGGGTGATGAGCAGGTGGGCGACCACACCGGCGACGAGCGCCCAGGAGAGCCACACGATCGTGGAATCGGGTGCGCCGAAGACCGGTGCCAGCACCAGGAGGGCGCCGGAGCCGACCATCGCGGCCTGGGCCAGGAGGTGCCAGAACAGGACGGGCGACTGCCAGAGGTCGCGGCCCTCTGCCTGACCGAACAGGAAGGCCGTATAGCCGGCAGTCATGGCGCCGGCCGGGATCGCCAGCCACGCCAGCGGGATCAGCGCACCGCTGAAGTCGCCGATCTCGAGCTCCATTGCTGCACCAGCGAGGAACCACAGGCCGCCGACGGCCGCACCCAGCGTCAGGAAGATACCGCCCAAGGCGAGCCAGGACTTGCGATTGATCTTGCGCGGATCGAGGAGGAAGAGGAAGCGATCCGGTCGCTTGAGGTCCCAGATCAGCAGGCCGGCAGTGACAGCGAGGAAGACCTCCGTGACGAAGGGGGCCACAGTCGTCACCAGAGCGGAGCGATCGGTGGTCAGCAGCAGGACGAGCGCTCCCATGATCAGGGCTCCTGCGGCGATCGACTTCGTCCAGAGGTACGTCCACACCTTCCATCCCCAGGGCCGGGGGTGGGAGGTGTTGTAGGTCAGACGTGCCTGGGATACCGGATCGCCCGGCAGCTCGGCAGCCGTCTCGAGGCGCAGCGCGTCCGCATTGGCCCAAAGGTAGGTGCCGTCGACCGGTGCTGCCAGCGGATCGAGCACCGTCTGATCGGCACCGACGTAGTAGGTGTTGGGTCGGGTGCCCTGCTCCGGAGTGCGGACGTTGACCGGCTCGATGCTCAGGAACTTGCTGATGCCGCTCGTCGGGTCATCGATGTCGCCCATCCAGATCGACTGTGTCGGGCAGACCTGGACACACGCCGGCTCGAGCCCGTTGTCGATCCGATGAGCGCAGAAGTTGCACTTGGCTGCGGTGTTCGTGTTGTCGTCGATGTAGATGGCGTCATACGGACATGCCTGCATGCACATCTTGCAGCCGATGCAGGCCTCGTTGTCGAAGTCGACGATGCCGTCGTCGCGGATGAACAGGGCTTGGGTGGGGCAGCCCTTCACGCACGGGGCGTCGGTGCAGTGGTTGCACCGCATGATGCCCATCTCGCGCGTGGTGTCCGGGTACTGGCCCTTCTCCACGTACTTGACCCAGGTGCGGAACTTGCCCAGCGGAACGTCGTGCTCGGTCTTGCAGGCGACGGTACAGGCGTGACAGCCGATGCACGTGCGCTGGTCAATGGCAAAGCCGTACCGCACAGTTGATCACTTCTTCCGGACGTAGAACTTCAGGACGTCGCCCTCTTCGGACGACTCGACCAGCTCATTGCCGGTCTGGGTCACCCATGCTGGCACGTCGGAGCGCGCACCCGCATCCGTTGCGATGATCAGCATGACATCGCCGGCCTGCAGCTCCTTCGCCGCCTTGGCGGTCATCAGGATGGGCATCGGGCACTTCTGACCCGTGGCATCGACAGTCTTGGCTACGTCCATGGTGGCTCCCTAGATGAACAGATTGATTTCGGACTTGGACATTCGGGCGAGTGCGGTGGCGGCTCCAGCGGGCTCCCCCAGCCCCGGCAGCATCTGATCGGCTCGGATGCCGAGCAGATCCATGGTCATCTGGCAGGGCCACACCTTGACTCCCATGTCGAGGCACATCTCGAAGAGGTCCTCGGGGGGCATCAGATTGCTCTTCGCCGCGACCTTGCGCATCATCGAACGACCCATGCCTGCCATGTTCATCTTCGACAGCTTGGACTTGGTGAAGCCAGGAGGGTTCATCCCCGCAAGCATCTTGGTCATGGCGTCATGACCGATCTTCTCGCCGTCCCTGACAAGCGGGAACAGCCCCCAGAACGTGGCGAAGACGGTGACGTCCATGCCATTGGCGGCCGCCGTCGACGCAAGAATCGTCGTGGGCCACATCTTGTCGAGATCACCGCTGAAGGCAATGATCGTCATCATCTCGTCACCGGTGACGGCATCAGACATGGTTACTCCCCTCTGTTGCGATGACGCTAGGGCTCCGCCGGTGAATAGGCAAGCACTTTTCGCAAAAAACCCTTTCACTCATTGGAAAAATGTATTAGCGTCCGCGCATGTAGCGATTCCTTCGGGGGATTCGGCATTGCCATCCATTCCGATAGGAAATGAATCAAAGAGCATGGAGGAAGCCATGGGTCGCACTGTCACCACGCGTGAGCTGTACGACGAGATCGAGGCCGGGAGCGTGCCGCTGATCCTCGACGTGCGCAATCAGGATGAGTTCGCCGCCTGGCAGGTCGAGGGGAATCGACCCGTCGAGACGCGCAACCTCCCCATCTGGATGGCGGTGGAGCAGATCGAGGACCTCGCTCAGGAGATTCCCGAGGACACCGTCGTCATCTGCGCCCACGGCAACGGAAGCGATCTGCTCCTCGACATGCTCGCGGACGAGGGAAAGACCGTGCGCAACCTCGCGGGCGGAACCCAGGCCTGGTCCTGGCTGCTCGTCCCCAGGCGCCTGCCGGATCTCGCCGACGGACTGGTCGGATGGCAGGTCCAGCGACCGTCCAAGGCCTGCCTGTCCTACGTGATCGGGGTCCCAGGACGCAACGCGATCGTCGTCGACCCCGCTCGTTTCCCCCAGGACTACATCGACCTTGCAGCATCCGAGGGCATGACGATCACTCATGTCATCGACACCCACGTCCATGCTGACCACATCACCGGCGGGCCGGCTCTCGCTGAGATGGTCGGGGCCAGCTACCACGTTCCCATCGAGGACACCGGGAAGGCGCCCACGCCCTTCGCCAACGAGCCCCTCGCCGATGGGCAGGAGATCGATCTCGGCGATGCCAAGGTCCACGTCCTGAGCATCAGTACACCCGGCCACACTCCCGGGTCCACCTGCATCTCCCTTCCCGGCAGCTTCCTGCTGACCGGTGACACTGTGTTCGTCCGGGGGATCGGGCGACCGGACCTGACGGGCCGAGCAGAGGAACTGGCGACGGACCTCTTCCACACCGTGCACGATCGGCTGCAGTCACTGGATCCGGCGACCATGGTGCTCCCTGCCCATTGGTCCTTCGACAACGAGATCGGCAGTGACGGCCTCGTCCGCACAACCCTGGGCGAGATCTTCCAGTCGACGCTGCTGAGCGAAGCCGACCTGACGGCCTTCATCGAGCAGATCATCACGTCCCTGCCCATCGCCCCGGACACCTACGACACGATCCGGCTCGTGAACTCCGGACGACAGGAGGCCGACGAGGAGCAGTTGGAGACCCTCGAGATCGGCAAGAACCAGTGTGCGGCCTCCACGACCACCTGAACTAGCCTGACGCCATGGATCGCCAGACCTCGCTCGAGCTGCACGATCTGCACGCCCGAATCTGCAAGGCGATCGCCGATCCCAAGCGGCTGCTGATCATCACCGAGCTGCGGTCCGGGCCCATGACGGTCGGTGACCTCGCACTCGCCCTCGACATGACCCAGTCCAATACGAGTCAGCACCTCGCAATCCTTCGCGACCGCGGCATCGTTCTCGCCACCAAGGACGGACTCAACGTCTACTACGAGCTCTCCAGCCGCAAGGTGGTCAAGGCGATCGACCTGCTGCGCGAGTTCATGTCCGAGCAGCTCGGGGAACAGACCCGACTTGGGCGCGCAGCGCGGAAGTCCGCTCCCGCGGCCGTCCGCTAGGAGGAAGGCAGGCGCTGCGTCACGGTCGAACGACGCGGACGCTCTCCCCTGATCGCAGCATTCCTGCTCGGACAACGGTGGTGTTGATGCCCCGCAGGCGCAGGTCCTTGCCCTCTGGCGTATTGGTCAGGCGCAGCGCGTCCATTCCGAACCGGGCCCGGAACTTGGCACAGCCGGTGTGCGGGACGTCCGTGACCTGCAGCGTGACGGCGGGGAACTCCAGCAGGGTGCCTGTCGGAAGATTGCCCCAGCTCAGGTCGAGGTCCACGTACAGCTGATCGCCCGCGAGCGGGACACGATCCTCGGTGGCGGAGATGAGTCGAGCGAACCGGCTGTTCATCACGGTCACCTGCTCTCCAGGATCCGCCGAGCCATCCTCGGTGTTCCGGCTTCCGCGCTCCCGCCAGGAGTCCCCGGCCAGGCCTCCCTCGGCATTGACCTCCACCTCGGGCAGCACGATTCGCTCGTCGATGCCGGGCCTGATGACGATCAGCTCGAGCACCCCCAGGTCACGCGGTGACGTGCGCACCGCACCCATTCCCTCCTCCAGACCCACCGGAGTGAGGTGAAACGCCGCCTGATCCGGCGAGATGACGGGGGATACGAGGGTGTCGTCGTTTGCCATGACCCAATCCTGCCGGAAGGGGAAGCACATGGACAGCACCCCATACAGTGGACGGACAGCCGCAGCCCAGCCACGGAGTGACGATGCCGAATCCACAGTTCTTCGACGACGCTGACAATGTCGTCCCGCCCAACGACCGACTCGCAGCCGACCCTCTCCCCGCGAACACGGCGTACCAGATCGTCATGGACGAGGCGATGCTGGACGGAAACGCGCGACTCAATCTCGCCACCTTCGTCACCACCTGGATGGACGAGCAGGCCGACAAGATCTACGCGGCGGCGGCTGACAAGAACATGATCGACAAGGACGAGTACCCGGCGACCGCCGCAATCGAGGCGCGCTGCGCCCGGATGATGGCCAGCCTGTGGAACTCCCCGCACCCGGACACCACCATCGGTGTGTCGACTGTCGGGTCGAGTGAGGCCTGCATGCTCGGTGGCCTCGCCCTCAAGCGCCGGTGGCAGCACGACCGAAAGGCCGCGGGCAAGGACGCCAGCAGGCCGAATCTGGTCATGAGCTCGGCCGTTCAGGTGGTGTGGGAGAAGTTCTGCAACTACTGGGATGTCGAGCCCCGCTACGTGCCCGTCACCGAGGATCATCCGACCCTCGACGGCCACAATGTCACCGGCTACATCGACGAGAACACCATCGGTGTCGTCGCCATCATGGGCGTCACCTACACCGGCGCATACGAGCCGGTCGACGAGATCGTCGCTGCCCTCGATGCCTATCAGAGGGAGACCGGACTCGACATCCCCGTGCATGTCGACGGAGCCTCCGGCGGGTTCATCGCCCCGTTCATCCAGCCAGACCTCGTCTGGGACTTCCGCCTGCCCCGCGTGAAGTCGATCAACACCTCCGGCCACAAGTACGGCCTGGTCTACCCCGGTCTCGGCTGGGTCGTCTGGCGCGAGAGGGAGGATCTCCCCGAGGACCTGATCTTCAACGTGACCTACCTCGGCGGCAACATGCCTACACTCGCCATCAACTTCTCGAGGCCAGGCGCCCAGGTCCTGCTGCAGTACTACCTATTCCTGCGACTGGGCTTCGAGGGCTACCGCAAGGTGCAGCAGCAGAGTCAGGACATTGCCAAGTACCTGTCGAGCGAGATCGGGGCCATGCCGGCCTTCACCCTGTGGAGTGATGGTTCGGACATCCCGGTCTTCGCGTGGCGACTCACGCCCGGCCACACCGAGAACTGGAACCTGTTCGACCTTCAGGCCCGCCTGCGCATGCACGGCTGGCAGGTGCCGGCCTATCCGCTGCCCGACAACCTCAGCGATCAGGTCGTCCAGCGGATCGTGGTGCGCAACGGGATGAACCGTGACCTGGCCATCGCACTGCTGGACGCCATCCGCGAGGAGACCGCCTACCTCGACTCGCTCGACGCACCGCTGCCCAAGCCACGCACCAGCGGTGCGTTCAGCCACTAGCCCTCTCCCTACGCTTACCCCATGACATACCGGCGGAACGCCCGCACATCCTCGATTGCTGTCGTCGCAGTTCTGGCTCTTGCGGGCCTGCTGGCCTCCCCCGCAGCCGTGGCCGCGGACGGCACGAAGTCGCGCGAGTACGTGAATCAGGTGGGCACCTACGACTACCTGGTGCAGCCTGACTTCGCGGGCCTGGCACCGCTCAGCACCGCCATCGACGGGCGCACGCTGGGCCTGGGCACCTTCGCCGATCTGGACGGGGAGTTCGTCCTCGTCGGCGGAACCCCCTACCGGGTCAGCACCGACGGCACGCCAACCGTGGTGGATCCGTCGGTCAGCACTCCCTTCGCCCAGGCCGTGGACTTCCGCCCCGACACGTCAGGGCCCGTCGCACCCGGTACCACGTGCGCCGAGCTTCCAGCGGTCATCTCAGAGCTCGCTGGGACAGACGAGGGAATCACGGCCGTTCGGGTGCGCGGCACATTCACCAACCTGCTCACCCGCAGCGTGCCGCGACAGCCGCTGCCGTACCCGGCTCTGGCGCAGGTGGTTGCCGGCCAGACGGAGTTCCCGCTCGGATCACGTCGTGCCGTGCTCGTCGGCTTCCTGCAGGGAGCCGACATGAAGGGCATCGGGCAGCCGGGCCTGCACCTGCATGGCGTCACCGCGGACCGTTCGGCCGGTGGCCACGTGCTCTCATGCGTGGTCGGGTCCGACGTTCAGGTCTCGGTGCAGCGCACCGCTGGAGCGATCGTCCACTCCGACTGATCGCTGAGGGCCGCGGCCCTGCCACTCACCAGACCACGGCACGGATCCAGACTCACAGGGAACTCCCATCAACCTCCCTGGGACCTCCCACCCGGACCCGGAAGTCTCCTCACCAGACACCAACGCCGCATCCCGCGGCTCAGACCTCTGGAGGAGAGATGAACACCACCACCATCTGGACGCGCCGCGTTGCCATCGCGACTGCCGCCGCCGCTCTTGTCGTCATGCCAGCCGGAGTCGCCAACGCCGCTCCCGGCCAGGGCGGCGGGCTCTCCTCGCTGGTGCAGGCCGGCACGATCTCCCAGTCGCAGCTCGACGCCTTCTCCACCGAGAAGCGCGCATTGAAGGAATCGGGCATGGAGTGCCCGGTGGCCACCGCGCAGGCACTGTCCTCCCTCGTCGCATCCGGCCTCCTGACGCAGGCCGATGCTGATGCGATCGCGGCAGCGAACTCATCCAAGAGCAAGGCCGCCAAGAAGGCCAAGCGGGGTGGCGCCGGCACGGGCAGCTCGGGCAGCACCGACACGACACCGCCCGTCGCCGGGTAGCGTGTCACGCCAGGCGTAGGTGAGGACGAGCACGAGTGGGGCAGTGACATGACCGGACGCATCCTCGTCGTCGACGACGAGCCGGCGATCAACGACCTTCTGGTCGATTCGCTCAGGCTGGCCAATTTCGAGACCGTGTCCGCGACCCATGGCATGGAGGCTCTGCGCATCCTGCGGGAGCAGCGGGTCGATCTGGCGATCGTCGACGTCAACATGCCGATCATGTCCGGGTATGAGCTCCTCGAGCGGATGCGCGAGTCAGGCATCACCACCCCCGTGCTCGTCCTCACCGCCCGCGAGGGCCGAGAGGACACGCGAACCAGTTTCGGTCTCGGTGCCGATGACTTCGTCCGCAAGCCCTTCGGTGTCGAGGAGATCATCCTTCGTGTGACAGCGATCCTTCGCAGGTCTCAGGCAGAAGCGACCAGCGCCGCCAAGAGCGTCGGCGGCATCACCTTGGACGACGACGCCCACGAGGTCCATCTCGATGGTGGCCTGGTCGAGCTCTCGCCAACGGAATACCGACTGCTCTCGGTGCTCATGGACAACTGCGGGCGCGTGATGACGAAGGACCAGCTGCTCGAGCAGGTATGGGGCTTCGAGCGAGGCACTGAATCGTCCACGGTCGAGACCTATGTCTCCTACCTGCGTCGCAAGTTCGACGATGGGATCTCCATCCGCACCGTGCGCGGCGTCGGGTACCAACTGCTCGCTCCACGACAGGGCTGAGGATGAGCCTGCGGATCCGGCTGACACTCCTGACAGCCACACTGATCGCCGTCGCCACATCCGTGCTGGGCGTGGTCATCTACGTCAACGCCGGAAGCATCCAGCTCGAACGCGTCGATGAGGCCATGTACTCGGAAATCGCTCAGGCCAGGATTCGCAGTCTCGCGGAGAATCCGAGGCCTCCGCAGAACGACGTCTATGTCAGCATCGCCCTGGGTCGCCTCAATCGTGATGGAACCATCACCCCGCTGCGAGATGCCGGCACGCCCGACAATCCGATCCCATTGCCTCCACTGTCTCGTGCGCAGATCGACGAGGCCACGATCGCTCCCATCACCGTGTCCGGAGACCCCGACTTCCGCGTTGTCGTGCGGCGCCAGGGTCAAGGACTGGCGACCGTCATCGCGGCAGCGCCCCTCACTGCCATGGACGAGACACTCTCATCCCTCGCGGGTGCGATCCTGGTGTCGGTCATCGCGGTCACGGCCGCAGGTGCTGTCACGTCGTGGCTCATGGTGCGCCGAGCATTCCGACCGATGCGCGCCATGGTCACCTCCGCCGCGACGATCGCTGATGGCGACACCGAGCATCGACTCCCCCAGGCACCACCCGGAACCGAGATCGGCGACCTGTCACAGTCGATGAACCAGATGATCGACTCGCTCGCGAATGCGGTCGCCGCAGCCGCTGCCTCGGAGGATCGCCTCCGAACCTTCATCTCCGACGCGTCACATGAGATCCGCACTCCCCTCACGGTCATCCGCGGCTACTCCGAACTCGTTGCCACCAGGTCTGCCGATCTCAGCGACGTCGACCGCGCGGCCCTGAATCGCATCGAGGCCGAGAGCAAGAGACTCGATCGACTGGTCACACAGCTGCTCGTCCTGGAGGGACGAGGTGCGGCACGGCCAGAGGACGTGGCCGACCTCGACGTCGCCCCCTTCGTCCGAGAGGCGTGCGCCGACCTCATGGCACTGGACCCTGACCGCGACATCACGGTCGAGGCCCCGAGCCTGACTGTCCGGGTGTCGCCTGACGACCTTCGGCACCTGCTGTCGAACGTCGCCCAGAACCTCGCCCGCCACACACCCGAGGGGTCTCCCGTTCAGGTGAGCGTCCTGGCGTCCGGTGAGCACGTGACTATTCGAGTCGACGATGCCGGCCCCGGAATCCTCCCGGCCCGCCGGGCGTCACTGCTCGATCGGTCCGGCCGTCGTCATCAGAGCAGTTCCACCGAGGGGTTCGGGCTCGGCATGCGCATCATGGTCGACGTTGCGGAGCGCAACGGCGGAGCGCTCGAGCTCGGCGAGAGTCCGCTCGGGGGACTGCGCCTGGAGATCAGGCTGCCGTCAGCACCGACTCATCGTGCGGATCGTCCAGTCGACTGATCCGCAAGGCTCCACGTCGCGTCAGCACCACACCCGTCACGATGCCCATGAGCACGCCCGCTATCAGCATCGCCACTCGAGCGCCGAGGATATCGGCGACCCCACCCCATGCGAGGCTGCCCAACGGGGCCGCCAGGGTGAAGACCATGAGCCGCATGGCCAGGACGCGACCGCGGAATTCATCGGCGACGATGACCTGAGTTGCAGTGTTGATGGTGGCGACGACGGTCAGGAAGCACGCACCGATCAGGAACAGCGCAACGAGCCCGACGGCATAGCCGGGCGCCATCGAGAAGGCGATGAGGCTGATCGTGTAGGTGACGAGCCCGATGGCCACCAGCCGACTCAGCCGTGGCGCCCATCGCGCCCCTCCGACAATGGGGGCGGCCGCGAAGGCCCCGATGCCGAGCACAGCGTTCATGAACCCGAGGGCAACGGGTCCGACGTCGAACACTCCTCCCGCGAACACGACCGTGAAGGAGAAGACCGGATTGCCCAGGAAGCCGATGGTTGCTGCGATCACCATCGACATGATCAGCCCCGGCTGAGTGGCGACATAGCGAAGTGCGGACGAGAACTGCCGAACCACGCTCGACGTGCGCACTGTCCGGACCGCATCTCGCCCCGCTCGGACGAGAACCAGGGCGAGGATGACGCAGCCGAACGAGAGCGCGTTGATGCCGAACGCCCATGCAGGCCCGAGCGTCGCGAGAAGCACTCCGGCCAGCGCGGGCCCGATCGCTCGCGCGGCGTTGAACTGCAGGGAGTTCATCGTGACAGCAGAGAGCAGGTCCTCCCGGGGGACAAGGTCGTGGACGAAACCCTGCCAGCTGGGCATGCTCAGCCCGTTGAAGGCACCGATCAGGGCCATGAGCCCCAGGAGGACAAGCGGGTCACGCAGGTCAGCCGCCCAGGCTGCCCAGAGGGCGAGCGCCACCAGGCCCATCGCCGACTGCATGACCAGCAGGATGCGCCGCCGAGGCAGGTGATCGGCCAGTGACCCGCCCCACGGGCTGAGGAGGAACATGGGCACGAATTGGGCGGCCACGGCGGCGCCGACCCAGAGAGCCGAGCCGGTCAGCTGGAAGAGGACGAACGGGACGGTCAGGTTCAGCAGCCACGATCCCGTGTTCGACAGCAGCGCCCCGATCCAGAAGATCAGGTAGTCGCGATGTCGAAAGGCACTCACTCGGTGGTCGCGCCGCCTCTCCGCCGCTGTCGGTCGTTGTCTCCCTCGATGCTACCGAGCGACTGCGGCGGCGATGAAATCCTCCACCGCCTCGCGGGCAGCACTGTCGGAGTACTGCTCCGGGGGGGACTTCATGAAGTAGGACGAGGCGCTGAGCAGTGCGCCGCCGATGCCGCGGTCCTTGGCGATCTTCGCCGCTCGCAGGGCATCGATGATGACGCCCGCACTGTTGGGCGAGTCCCACACCTCCAGCTTGTACTCCAGGTTGAGCGGAACATCGCCGAAGGCACGGCCCTCGAGACGGACGAACGCCCACTTGCGGTCGTCGAGCCACTCGATGTAGTCGCTCGGGCCGATGTGGACGTTGCGCGACCCGAGGTCGTGACCGACCTGGGACGTCACCGCCTGGGTCTTGGAGATCTTCTTGGATTCGAGGCGGTCCCGCTCCAGCATGTTCTTGAAGTCCATGTTGCCGCCGACGTTCAGCTGGTAGGTGCGGTCGAGCACCACTCCACGGTCCTCGAAGAGCTTCGCCATGACGCGGTGCGTGATGGTGGCACCCACCTGGCTCTTGATGTCATCTCCCACGATCGGAAGGCCGGCCGCCTCGAACTTGGCCGCCCACTCCGGATCACTGGCGATGAAGACGGGGAGGGCATTCACGAAGGCGCACCCGGCATCGATGGCGCACTGGGCGTAGAACTTCGCCGCCTGCTCGGAGCCCACGGGGAGGTAGCAGACCACGACGTCAACGCGGGCATCCTTCAGCGCCTGGACGATGTCGACGGGCTCAGCTTCGGACTCGGTGATGGTCTCCCGGTAGTACTTGCCCAGGCCGTCGAAGGTGTGTCCGCGCTGGACTGTCACACCTGTCTCCGGGACCTCGCAGAGGGTGATGGTGTTGTTCTCCGATGCACCGATGGCCTTGGCGAGGTCGAGGCCGACCTTCGTCGCGTCGACGTCGAAAGCAGCAACGAAGTTGACGTCGCGCACGTGGTAGGGCCCGAAGACGACATGCATCAGCCCCGGCACCCTGCTCTCGGGATCGGCGTTCCGGTAGTACTCGACACCCTGGATCAGGGACGACGCGCAGTTGCCGACGCCGACGATGGCGACGCGGATCTCGTTGGTGCTCATGATGTGGTGTTCCCCTTCGTGGTCTTCCTGGTGGTGTGGCGTGGTCGAGCGGTTCTCTTCCTGACAGCCTTCTTGGCGGCCTTCCTGACCGCTCGCGCCTCCTGGCGCTCCGAGCGGGATTCGCGCTCCGATGAGATGAGCTCCTCGAGCCAGCTCACCTCACGCTGGGCTCCTTCGATGCCGTGCATCTGCAGTCGCTCGGTGTATTCATCCATGCGCGCATTCGTTCGCTCGATGGACTCCTCGAGTGAGCGCAGGCGCTCTTCGAGGCGGGACCGGCGGCCTTCGAGGATGCGGAGACGCACCTGGGCATCGGTGCGCGAGAAGAAGGCCATCCGAGCGGCGAACGCCTCGTCCTCCCAGGCATCCGGACCTGCGTCGGCCACCCACTCCTGGAAGGCCTCCTTGCCCGATGCCGTCAGCGCGTAGACGATGCGGGCCCGCTTGGTGGAGATGACGGCCACGTCCTCGCGGTCAACGGAATCGATCTGCTCGATGAGATCGGATTCCGTCAGGCGATGAAGGCACGGGTAGAGGGAGCCGAACGACAGGGCCCGGAACGGACCCAGGATCGCCGTGAGTCGCTTTCGCAGCTCGTATCCGTGCAGCGGACCGTCTGAGAGCACCCCGAGGACGGTGTGATCGAGGACATCAGTTCGCTTGGCCATGTCATCACTATATATCGACTTGATATGTCGCCGTCAACTGCCGACGGCACGCCCCGGCATCGGGCATCGCGGGTTCGCCCATGCAGGGCGCTAGGTTGCCGGGGTGAGCACGACGCGACCTCGCACCCTTGCCGACCTCGGAGTCGGGACAGGGGTCGGAGCGTTCTCGGGGGCCTTCGGTGTCGGCGGCGGGATCATGCTCGTGCCGTTCCTCGTTCTCGCTCGCAGGATGCCCCAGAAGCAGGCGCAGGCCACCAGCCTCGTGATGGTGGCGATGGCCGCAACCGCAGGTGCAGTCCGCTACGCACTCAATGGCGACGTGGCATGGCTCGCCGGCGGGTTCATCGCCATCGGCGGGCTTGCGGGCGCCTGGCTCGGCGCCCACCTCGTCCAACGCTCCCCCGGCGCAGTGCTGCAGGCGCTCTTCGGTGGCCTCGTCATCGTGGCCGGTCTCAGGATGCTCTGGACGTCCGGCACGCCGGATCCGACGACCTCCGATGTGGCGGACCTGTCCGTCCTTCTCACCCTCGGCTACGCACTGGCGGGCGTCGGGATGGGACTGCTGTCGGCGCTCTTCGGGATCGGCGGCGGCATCCTCCTCGTCCCAGTGCTGGTGGGCCTCTTCGGCTACACCCAGCACCTGGCAGCCGGGACGTCCCTCGCCGTGATGGTGCCGATCGCTCTCGTCGGGGCCATCCGGCTGACCCGACCCGGCCTGACGCAGTGGGCGCAGGGCGCACGCTTCGGCGCCGGGGCGATCGTGGGCGCCCTGATCGGGGCCTCGCTGGCCCTTCTCGTCTCCGGTGGGGTCGTGCGAATGGCCTTCGGCGTGCTCATGCTGATCGTGGGCGGACGAATGGCCTGGGACGCGTGGCGAGCCCGGCGCGAGGGTGGCCACTAGCCACGGCATCTCGATGCCTGTACCGTCCCAGCAGTGCCCCCCACTTCCTCAGACCAGAGCCCCACACCCACGTTCGAATCCCTCGGCCTCAGGCCCGAGCTGCTCGCTGCGCTGAGTGGGCTGGGCTACGAGGAGCCGACCCCGATCCAGGCCGCCGCGATCCCCCCGATCCTCACGGGTGCCGACCTCCTCGGCCAGGCCGCAACAGGAACCGGCAAGACGGCGGCCTTCGCGCTGCCGATGCTGAACCGGCTCGACACATCCGAGCGGGGCAAGGGTCCCTCCGGCCTCGTCCTTGTTCCCACGCGCGAACTCGCCCTTCAGGTGTCTCAGGCCCTCCACCGTTACGGCAGGGAGCAGCGGGTCCAGCTCGTCGCCGTCTACGGTGGCGCCCCCGCGCGCCAGCAGGTCGAGGCACTCCGCCGCGGGGTCGACATCGTCGTCGCCACCCCGGGCCGGGCCCTGGACCTCGCCGCCCGGCGATCCCTGCGCCTGGACGAAGTGCGCATGGTCGTCCTGGACGAGGCTGACGAGATGCTCGACATGGGCTTCATCGAGGACATCGACGCGATCCTCGACCAGACGCCGAGCGACCGGCAGACGGTGCTGTTCTCTGCGACCCTGCCCAAGCGAATCGAGAAGCTGGCCCGCAAGCAGCTGCGCAACCCGGAGCACGTGCGAATCGAGGCCGAGAAGGCCGCGCATGACGCTGCACCGCTGATTCGCCAGACCGCGTACGTGGTCCCGCGGAACAACAAGGCTGCCGCTCTCGGCCGCATCCTCGACGCGGAGGACCCCACCGCGACCATCGTGTTCTGCCGCACCCGCGGCGGCGTCGATGACCTCACCGAGCTCCTTTCCGCAACCGGATACCCGGCCGAGGCCCTGCACGGCGGCCTGACCCAGGACCAGCGGGACAAGGTCATGGGCAGGCTCCGCTCGGGCACCACGAACCTCCTGGTCGCCACCGACGTCGCCGCACGCGGCATCGACATCGGTCAGCTCACCCACGTGGTGAACTACGACCTCCCTGTCGCCCCGGAGGCCTACGTCCACCGCATCGGCCGCGTCGGTCGCGCAGGTCGCGAAGGTGTCGCGATCGCGCTCGTCGAGCCGCGCGAACGTCGCCTGTTCACGGCCATCGAGAAGCTCGTCGGAAGCCCCATCGCGGTCGCGCAGGTGCCCAGCAGCTTCGATGTGCGTGAGCTCAGGCTGCAGCGCACTCTCGCTGCTTTGCGGGCCCACCTGACCGACGAGGAGTCCGTCGCGCACCTCGAGCGCTATCGCGGAGTGTTCGACGACCTGACTGCCGAGCACGACCCCACAGAGGTGGCTCTGGCCGCCATCGCCCTGGCTCACGCGGCCACGCAGGGGGCAGACCCAGATGACAAGGATGTGGACTTCTCCGTCCGTCACGACTTCAAGGAGCAGTCGTCTGACTCACGCAAGGGCAAGGGCGCGAAGAAGACCCACAAGAGCCTGCCTGACGGAGTGCGCCTGTTCTTCTCCCTCGGCCGCAAGGCCGGCGTCACCCCGGCGGACCTCGTCGGGGCCATCACCAACGAGGCCCACATAAAGGGCAAGGAACTCGGGGCCATCACCGTCCACGAGATGTACTCCCTCGTCGAGGTGCCGTCGGACAAGGCGAAGCGCATTGCCCGCGAACTGGATCAGTGCACCATCCGCGGACGCAAGGTCAAGGTGCGACTCGACCGGAAGTAGCGATGGGGGTCGCTGACTGTCCCGATGGCCCTTCACCAGCGTTCGGGCCCAGAGTCCGGAACATGCAGGGCGACAGCTCACGTGTGGTTGATGGCCTTCTTCCGCAGGCCAGGTACTCCAGCACCTCGTGCATGCGTGCGGCCGGCTTGGACAGGCCGGTCAGGCGTCCGAGGAACCTGAGGTCCTGCATCGCCGACGGGTAGTCGTAGAACTGCACGTTCTTCGGAAGGCAGATCCAGACGCACCACCCGCGCAGTCACGATCGCAGCGTCGTCGTTGACGATCACCCTCGCGATTCAACTTCTGCTCGCTCCTTGACTGCGCGCAAGGGTCACCAACGTTCCAAACGCAACGCTCGTGGCACGCATCCCGGAAGCGTGCGGGGACTGGCGCCTCGCCTCTCCGTTCAAGGTCATGACGGTGCCGCACCGAATTCCTCGATCCTCATCATGAGCCGTCTGGCACCTCCCACCGCGACATGCCCGGCGACTGGGCATTGCCCGGTCAATGCCCGCAGATCGACCTCTCCGCCTTGAGACGGCAACGTCGAATCGGGTGTCATAGGTCGCCAGGGCGCACCAGAGCCGCCCCTCCCATCAGGCCCGCTGAGCGGGCGAGAAGCCAAGGAGCAGACCATGACCACTCTCACTCCACGAACAGCCATTCCCATGTCGAGCGCCCGGGCGCCACTGCCCTACATGCTGGCCTGGCTCGACTCACTCTGGCCTGCAGACGTCGATGTTGCCCTGCGATCCAGCCACGGCATCAGGGTG
>Ga0181559_10000165_pt1 | contig 54284 bp, 42 predicted proteins | sample 011ome_21_FD_133752 | JGI IMG/M metagenome (GOLD analysis project Ga0181559, IMG submission 133752) | Coastal salt marsh microbial communities from the Groves Creek Marsh, Skidaway Island, Georgia - 011508AT metaG (megahit assembly) | ecosystem: Environmental > Aquatic > Marine > Intertidal... | reverse complement strand
GCTGCAGCTTGCCGGGCAGACTCTTTTAGTTCGTCAACTGGTGCCGTCTTGCTATGTTTGGCGGCTTTGGCCTGTTTGCTTTTTTCTTTGCGAATGGTTTTGACCGTTTTTTCGTCGGTAAGGCCAGCCTTTAGTAACTGATCCTGCAATGATCCAGCCATGTGTTTTCCCCGATTCAAACATGTATTTCGCGGTGCGGCCGTATGAAAAGATAACGAGGGTGCTCTCGGCGTGGGGCCAAGTATAAATCAAACCCAATTGATCGAGGCGCTATGTTTAGCCCAACTCTGGGCGCTGGGTACTGCCGGACTCGAGCGCAATTAAATGCGAGGCGGTGTAATCCCGAGCCGCCTATGCCCGCGCCCGTGCAGGCAAGGAAACGTTGGTCGCCAACGACTAATAATTGGGTTACGCCTCTTAAGTCATTGCCTTGTGCGAATGGCACTGTGATTTTTCGTTTTCGAAAATTACCAGAAGAGCGCACTCCAATGTTTTTCAATCCATTGGGCCCTCGGGTTAGTAAGCAGTCTCTCTTGTCATACGGACTTCTGTGAATGTTGCCGGTTTGGCTGGGAAGCGGGTGTCCCGCTGTGGCGGCTGCTACGAGTTCCGATGTCGTCTACGACCTAGTGATCTCTGGGGGTCGAGTGATAGATCCGGAAACCGGTTTTGATGCCAGTGCCAAAGTGGGAGTCAAGGGTGACAGCATTGCAGTCATAAGCCAAATGCCGCTCAGCGGATCTCGCGAGATCGATGCGACCGGGCACGCGGTCACCGCCGGTTTTATAGATCAGCATTTCCACTGGTCCTGACCTGGGCGTTTGGCTCGCGGGCATGTACCTCCTCTTTATCGCCTATTTCTATTTTGTGTTTGACAATGCCGCCACGGCAGCCATCCCCAGCGCGATTAACCCCTCCGATGTTACATCGGCGGACAGCTTTTCACCTGCGAGTTCAGAAAAGTCATCCCTGTTATTAAACGCTCTCAAGAGTGGTGCACTCTATGCGTTTTATAACTCCTCGGTGGTACCTGTCTTGCTCTATGCCATCCGAGGGCTCAAATCGACCACGGAAACAGCCCTGTGCGCCGCATTCACCGCGCTCGTTGTCACGCTACCGGCCCTGTTGCTGCACTCAAGCTTCATGTTGGCGCCCCCGGAACTGTTGGAGCAATCAATTCCCGTTTATTGGATGATCGAGCGCTATGCGCCGACCCTATTTCTGTCGATTTTTGTCGTGGTCTTATTGGGTACCTTGATTCAAACCGGCGCTGGACTTATCCAGGGATTTGTTGAGCGAATCGAGGCTGCGTTAGCCGTGAAAGATGATGGCGGCAAAGGTCTGTCAGTCACCCAGCGCACGGTGCTGATTATTGGCGTGCTCACCGTCAGTGCTGCTTTTTCTTTCTTGGGCATTGTTGCATTGATTGGTAAAGGTTACTCGCTGCTCGCCCTCGGTTTTGGTCTGGTTTATGTGCTCCCACTATTGTTACGAGGGGTACAGTATTTTTGGGTCGGCGAGGGTAAGGATTTAAGTTCCCAGCAGACTGGTACATGAATCACTTGGTACTGTGCACGTTGCTTAGGCGCAAGACGATGGGTGTTTTGAAGTGAATGGCCCTGTATCTCTAGCTCACAAGACAGCCCATCTACTTGAGGGGAAGCACTGAGTTACGATGCGGCAGACTTGATTTGCAAGGTTAGCCGGAAAATTGCACTCTTTTGGCGCCGCTGCACTTGACTAAAACGGCGCGGAAGCCTAGTCTGCACGCCCTCCGCCCGTAGCTCAGCTGGATAGAGCACCAGGCTTCGAACCTGGGTGTCGGGAGTTCGAATCTCTCCGGGCGGGCCATAAGTCACAGAACCCCCACTGGGGGTTTTGTCGTATATGGGGTCCTTAAAAATCTGAACTCAGTGCGAAATACTTGCAGAGAAGTTTATTAGATTCATCCCTAAGGCCGTCCAACACTAACACGGGGCCAGTAGCCGTTGCGGTGTTCCCGTAGCATGCCGCTGTGTGTGGCTTATCATTTCCGCAAGAAAGCCCAGACCGCAAATGCATATTAGACGCCTCAGTGGACGAGGCGGTTCTAATTTGGTAAAAAGCGTAACACGTTAACTAGTTTGCAGGCCTAAGCGGTTACGTTGGTGCTTTGCATAACATTGCTTATATTTTTCTTAAATAAACGAACAACTCACAAACGAGCGAGCTAACTATGGCACTGAAACTAGCGAGTTTTTATCGGCAGGGCTGTGAGTCGTGGGGCGTGGTATCCGACGAAGGTATTGTGGATATTGGTGCTAGGCAAGGTGGATCGCTCCTCAATGCCCTGCGCTCTGGTATCGAACAAACCGAGTTAGCTGCATCGGTGTCGGGTTGTTCAGCAGACTACGCGCTGTCAGATGTGCAACTCATGCCTCCAGTCATAGGCGGTGAGAAAATTATATGCATCGGCGTTAATTACGCTAATCGCAATGCTGAGTACAATGATGGTAGCGCCGACCCACAGTGGCCCAGCCTGTTCATGCGAGCGGCAGACTCCTTCACGGGCGGCAATTGTAATTTGTGGCGTCCTCCAGAGAGCCCTCAGCTTGATTACGAAGGCGAGATTGTCATGGTTATTGGCAAGGAGGGGCATCGTATTCCGCAGGATCAAGCCATGGATTACATTGCTGGCTACACGCTGATGAACGAGGGCACGATCCGAGACTGGGTTCGCCATGCAAAGTTCAATGTGACGCAGGGCAAGAACTTTCCTAAAACCGGCAGCATAGGCCCATGGATGGTCACGGCCGATGCGGTAGCGGACCACTCGAGTCTTACTCTTGAAACCAAAGTGAACGGTGAAGTGCGTCAGAGCGATACCACGAGAAACCTGATGTTCCCATTCGATTACCTCATCAGTTACCTCTCTATTTTTTACACGCTCAAGCCGGGGGACATGATTTCTACTGGCACACCTAACGGTGCAGGTGCCCGCTTCGACCCACCGAGGTATTTGGTTCCGGGAGATAGCATTGAGGTCACCTGCCCAGAAATAGGAACCCTGATTAACGGCGTAGAGGACGATCCTACCGCTGGTTCCGATATGACCCAGCAACTGCGCGATAATTGTATTCGCTAGGCGAGAGAGAATACTCATGCAATACCACCTGAACGGATTTAAGCCCGGCAACTATCAGGTCCCCGACGAGTCTCGCGAACCGTATCCCGAGCCTCCCATTGTTGACTTACCCACTGAAGTTGATGTTCTCATTGTAGGAACCGGTCCAGCAGGGCTCACCATGGCGCGTCAACTCGCTGTGTTCGCCGATATAAAAACCTGCATAGTGGATATGGCGCCGGGGCCTTTACTATTTGGTCGAGCCGATGGCATTTCCTGTCGTACCCAAGAGATCATGGAGGCCTTTAATTGCAGTGAAATGGTGGTTAAGGAAACCTACCAACTTAAGCAAAATGCTTATTGGGAGCCAGACAACAATCAGCCAGAAAATATCAAGCGCGTCTACAAAATTAAGGATCATCGGCTTGGTCTGTCAGAGTTCAAACACGGTATTGTCAACCAGGCGCGGCTCCATGAATTACTCGCCGACGGTATGCGCCAGTCGGTAACGCATCTAGAACCGCACTACAGCCGCAAACTAGTGCACTTGCAGATTGACGATTCGCTTACACAAGATCTGCAAGCTCATCCCATCACGGCAACATTTGAGCGAGTAGATGATGCGGGTTCCGGCAAGATTGAGCAGGTTAAGGCGCGGTATGTGGTGGGCTGTGACGGCGGCCGTAGCCAGGTAAGGCGAAGTCTGGATATTCCACTACTGGGTGATTCCGCTAACAAGGCTTGGGGTGTGATGGACATCCTGTTGAATACTGATTTCCCTGACATCCGCGTAAAGAGTTTTATCCAATCGAGTGAGCACGGCGCCGTAATGACGATCCCGCGAGAGGGGGGGTATTTATGTCGCTTCTATGTAGAACTTGATCTACTCGGAAAAGATAGGCGTGCGGCTGACGTAAAACTTACCGAACACGACCTCATTGCGAAGGCACAGAAGATATTTCACCCCTACACACTTGACGTAAAAGAGGTGGCCTGGTGGTCAATTTATGAAGTGGGTCAGCGTATAGCCGAACGATTTGATAACCGGCCGTTGGGAAGTCCAGATACACTTGTTCCCAGAGCTTTTGTTGCAGGCGACGCCTGTCATACACACAGTCCCAAGGGTGGTTGGGGGTTGAACACGTCACTACCCGACACCTTCAATCTGGGTTGGAAGCTTGCTGCGGTGTTACAGAAAAAAGCGCAGCCCAAATTGTTAGCTACCTATGAAACAGAGCGTCGTAAAGTTGCGCAACAACTTATAGATGCCGATCGCGAGTTATCCAAACTTGTAGCGACCCGGCCCTCTGCCACAGATGATTCGGCTCAGGCGCAGGTGGATACGGCGAAAATTGAAGCGTTCATGCAGCGGCAGAATGGTTTTGTGGCGGGGACCGCAATTGAGTACTACCCCTCCTACATTTGTACCGGTCATGAAAATCAGGTTCTCGCTACCGGCTTTAGGATTGGTCAACGGTTCCACTCGGCCCAGGCGGATCGAATTTGCGATGGTAGAACCGAACATCTCGGCCATTTGGTGAAAGCGGATGGTCGCTGGAGAATCTTTATATTTGCCAATCAGCAAGATCCGACTGATCCTGGCTCAGATGTGTTTCAGCTGTTTGAGTTTCTTTCAGGGGCAGATGATTCACCGGTCAAAAAATATACACCTGCTCAGGCCGATATAGACAGCGTGTTTGACACGTATGCGGTTTTTCAACAGACCGATTTATCGATTGACGCTTTGCACAGCTATGCATGGCCGGCGAAAGGTAAATATTGCCTGAGAGATTATGAGAAGGCATTTCAACCCGAGGAGGGCAATGACCTCTTTGACCTCCGCGGTATCGATCGAGAGAAAGGGTGTATGGTCGTTGTCCGGCCCGACCAGCATGTGGCAACCATTCTGCCGTTGACGGCGCATCAAGAATTAGTGGCGTTCTTTGATGTTTTCTTGATTCCTAAGCAGTAGTGCTCTCACCGTTGGTAAAAGAAATACACAGTCACCGTAATGCTTACGCCAATGATTAGCCAACGAATAAAGATTACGGGGATTTTTGTTGAGAGTTTGCCTGCCCCATAGCCGCCAATTAGTGTGCCGGCGAGGAGAATCAATGTTTGTCGCCACTGAATGAGGTCGCTTGCTATGAACACAAGGATGGCGCTTGACGATATGGTGCTTGAGTACAGTAGTTTCAGCGCATTCATCTCATTGACTGAGCGATAACCGGCTAAACTCATGTAGCTTAGCAAGAGGATACCCAAACCGGCGTTGAAAAACCCACCGTAAATGGCGACGCAAGCAAAAATCGCAAAGAAACCAACACGCACAAAATCGTGGCGATTCGGGTGTGCGCGCCACCGGGTGAGATAGGTGTTGAGTTGCGCTCCCCAAATGAAGAGGGCCGAAGCGAACAGTAAAAGCCAAGGGATTACACCGTTAAAGGCTGTGTTTGACGTTTGGGTTAGTAGCCACGCACCCAATCCACCGCATAATGTAGAGAGTAATGCCGTACGCCATAAAACTTGTCGGCCTTCGGTAATTGTTTTACGCAATGACCATGCGCCGGATAAGTAGCCTGCTGTCGATGCGAATGTATTGCTAGCATTGGCCACTACTGGTGGCACGCCTGCAGCTAGTAATGCCGGGAAAGTTATAAAGCTACCACCACCGGCAAGCGTATTGACTGCGCCGCCAGCCAATCCAGCGAGAAATAGCAGTAGGATCATGTCCAGTATCCGCCTTCGTTTCGTTGAGGCTAGCACGTTTTTTCGGCATACCCACTCATCATGCTATGTTCGACGCAATGTTTAGTCATGCGGCGCTAGTGATCTGCGGGTCCATAGTCTACCGACCAATCATCATGAACCTGTTTTGGGTGTGCAGTACATCTTCCTGCGTGTGGATGGTTTACAATTCACGTTTTTACACCAAAGGGCTATGCATTTGATGCGGCCTATGCAAGGAACTTTATGAACGCGTTGCGTGACACGGTCTCCCCCGTCGATGGATCCGTCTATGTAAGCCGCCCTCTCGCAGATACCAGTCAGATCATGGCTACGGTCGCCGCATCTACTGCTGCCCAGGCTGGATGGCAGCGTTTGCCTATTGCCGAGCGTGCAGCGTTGTGCCGCCAAGCGATCGCTGTTTTTGAAGCCAACAGAGAGGCCATTGCCGAGGAAATCTGTTGGCAAATGGGTCGTCCCATTCGCTATGCAACAGGGGAAATTGCGGGTTTGGCGGAACGCGGCCACCATATGATCGATATCGCCGAGACGGCGTTGGCTCCCATCAGCTTACCGCAGAAGCCCGGTTTCATCCGTTATATTCGGCGCCAACCGTTAGGTACGGTCATGGTCATTGCGCCATGGAATTATCCCTACCTCACTGCAGTTAACGCTATTATTCCCGCGCTGATGGCGGGTAATACGGTCATATTAAAACACTCGGCGCAAGTGCCGCTCTGTGCTGAGCGCTTCCAGCAAGCTTTCGATTCTGCTGGAGTCCCCGCTGGCGTTTTTCAGCACTTACACCTCGGACATGCCGATACGGAAGCACTTATTGCTAATCCTGCCATCAATTATGTTGCATTTACGGGTTCTGTTTCCGGTGGCGAAATGGTCGAGCGAGCGGCAGCAGGGCGTTTTATCGGCGTGGGATTGGAACTGGGTGGCAAAGACCCTGCTTATGTGCGCGCAGATGCCAACCTAGACCACGCGGTTGAAACCACGATTGATGGAGCGTTTTTCAATAGTGGTCAGTCCTGTTGTGGCATCGAGCGCATTTACGTACATGAGTCGATCTACGATGAATTCGTGGCCAAAGCCGTAGCATTAGTAAAGTCCTATGTGCTGGGTCGATCGGATAATCCCGACACCACGCTGGGACCGCTTGTTAAAGCATCAGCCGCAGAGTTCGTGCGCGGCCAAATTGCCGATGCTGTTGCGGCAGGTGCGGTGGCACACATTAACCCCGCCGATTTTCCTGCCGACCAAGTAGGCACCCCGTATATGGCGCCTCAAATTTTGACCAATGTCGACCATAGTATGCGCGTCATGACAGAAGAATCGTTTGGGCCTGTGGTGGGCATCCAAAAGGTGAGCAACGACGATGATGCCGTGGCACTGATGAATGACAGTGATTTTGGGCTTACCGCCGCTATTTTTACCAGCGATAGTGAAGCGGGTATGGAGATTGGTGAACGCGTGCAAACCGGCACTGTGTTCCTCAACCGATGCGACTATCTGGACCCGGCTTTGGCATGGACCGGCATAAAGAACTCGGGACGCGGTTGCACGCTGTCATCGGTAGGTTACGAGGCACTCACACGGCCTAAGTCTTTTCACCTACGGACAGAGCTTTAATACGAGATACTCACCATGACCACTCTCGAATCCTTCTCCGTGCAACTTGTTAACCTGGTTTGGGGAGCGCCTCTAGTCGCACTTTTGTTGGGCGGCGGCCTTATCTTCTTGCTCCTATCGCGAGCAATTCCTTATCGCTATATGGGCCACGCGTTGGCCATTATGGTGGGGCGATACGACACGCCAAATGAGCCTGGCGAGTTATCACATATGCAAGCTTTGGCAGCAGCACTGTCGAATACCATGGGGCTGGGCAACATTGCAGGTGTGGCTTTGGCTATTGTGGCGGGTGGTCCCGGTGCTGTTTTCTGGATGTGGATGTCGGCCATTGTTGGTATTGCCACAAAATTTTTCACTTGCTCATTAGGCGTGATGTACCGCGGCAAAGATGACTTGGGCCGGTTGCAGGGAGGGCCCATGTATGTCATCCGAGAGGCGTTGCCCCGGTCTTTCTACCCGTTGGCGATCTTATTTGCACTAGCTGGACTCATTGGTACGTTACCCATGTTTCAAGCCAATCAATTATCGGCACTCATTAAAAACTCGTTGTTCATTGGACAAGCACCCATATGGAGTGGCCCTGTTATTGGCTGCGTATTGGCTGTTCTTGTTGGTGCAGTGATCTTTGGCGGCTTGCCTCGAGTGGCCCGCGTTGCGGTGGCGGTATTGCCAGCAATGATGGCAGTGTATTTGTTAATGACGGTCTGGGTACTTGCGGTTCACGTTTCCCAGGTCCCGGCTGTCCTTATGAGCATAGTCTCGGAGGCGTTTAACCCCTCTGCAGTCGGGGGTGGTTTCATTGGCGTCATGCTGATTGGCGTAAGTCGTGGGGTATTTTCAAATGAAGCGGGCGTAGGCACCGAGGTTATGGCTCACGGAGCGGCCCGTACAAGCGAGCCTATTCGAGAGGGGCTCGTTGCGACTTTGGGGCCGGTGTTTGACACGCTCGTGGTGTGTACCTGTACAGCGGTGGTAGTTCTGCTCGCGGGAGATTGGCAGGCACCCGGTGAACTGTCGGGTATTACCCTCACGGCAAATGCCTTTCATGGTGAGATGGGCGTGCTGGGGCTCATTGCTTTAGGGTTTGTTGCGCTAAGCTTGAGCACCACAACGATGTTTACCGGCTGGTACTACGGCGCGAAGTGCTTTGGTTTTTTAGTGGGAGCTCGTTGGCAGCCTTACTTTCGGTGGTTCTTCATTGCGGCCGTCATCTTTGGAGCCTCTGTAAGTATTGATGTCGTATTTAATCTTATTTCGGCAAGCTATGGATTGATGGCCATCCCCACTATGGTAAGTAGTCTTATCTTGGCGCCGCATGTCTTAGAGGCGGCTAGGCAATACGTCGCTAGGCTAGAGGTATGATATAAGCGCTCTGTCGGCCAACTTCGCACGAGAATTTCAGGGTCGTTTAACGAGTTTGTGTCATAGCCCTCAAAGGGATTGGCGTTGATAGAGTCAGCGAAAATGTAATTGGCACGACGCTCAACATGCGCAATATCAACATGCCCCTCGATCGCCAATGCGGTGAGGCTTCACGATGTACCTTGGAGTTATTCGAAACCTCAACGCATCCAAGCTCAACGTGTTGCCAACAGCGACAGGTAGTTCCTCCCGCGTATCCCCATTCATGGCGCTTCAAGGTTTGCTATTTCTTGACATTTAAGGTTGCGTTATGAAACTCACTGGGTTTATACGGTGTCTTAAAAGAAGCATTCTCGCTGTAATTAGGACAATATGCACTGAATTGAAGGGCTAGGTATCATGATTGATTTTAATCGCCATAAGTTGCCGCTCGTTATTGCGCCAATGTTTTTGGTGTCGACGCCAGATTTGGTTATCGCAGGGGCAGAGGCCGGCGTTGTGGCTGGATTGCCAGCCCCTAACGCGCGTACAACAGAGATTCTTGATGAATGGATGAGTCAAATTCATTCGGCATTATCAGCTGAATCAAAACCATGGCTTTTTAATATGTTTGTGCATTCAACCTATGACCGATTCGATCGAGAGTTGGCATTGGTCGAGCGCTATCGGCCCACTATGGTCTCTACAGCTTTGGGATCACCAAAACACGTTATCGAAGTTGTTAAGAATTATGGCGGCAGTGTTTTAGCGGATGTTATTACCCCCGAAATGGCTAAAAAGTCTGTGGCCGCTGGTGTCGACGCCCTCATATTGGTGACCCAGGGGGCTGGGGGGCACACGGGCCGCTACCATCCACTGGCATTTTTGCAAGAGGTTCGCCGCTTTTGGCAAGGCCCCGTGGGTATTGCCGGCTGCATCTCCAGTGGGGCCGATATCGCAGCAATGATTATGGCGGGCGCTGACTTTGTTGTTGCAGGCACACGGTTCATAGCGGCCCAAGAAAGTATGGCTTCGAGCGATTACGTGGCGATGATGGCTGAAGCTACTATCGCGGATATTGTGGAGTCCAAGGCAGTTAGTGGTGTGTCTGCTAATTGGATGCTCCCAAGTTTGGAGGCGGCTGGCATAGATCCGGCTGCGGGTCGTATCAATAAGCCCATCGATCTGTCGGGTAATCGTGCAGACAAAGCCTGGAAAAACGTCTGGTCTGCGGGGCAGGGAGTGGGAACCGTATTAGGGGCCCAGTCCTGCGCCGCTATTGTTGACACACTGCATGCCGAATTTCAAAAGGCGACTGACGAACGAATTCCCCGGCTCTCGATCTTTCGCACATAGCTCACTCGTGTCGATTGCGTTTTAAAGTAGCTGGCCATAGCCACTTGCATTAACAAACTTTATATCGCAACATGGTCGGGTAGTGATCTGGCCTGTACCCAAACACGTGGCCCGAGTGGTCTGTGTGCATGGTGTGCAACTAACGGTCAAAGTACTTCGTATAAATTCAAAGGTGCACGTTAAGGAATAATCAGCGTTATAAAAAACTACAATCCACACCGAGGGGGATCCATGAAAAAAATAACCAATCATGGTGTTTTACGAGTCAGCGCGTTAGCGTTGGCAACAGCTGCTGTTACAGGCGGTGCCGCCACTGGCGCCTTTGCGCAAGCAGGTGCGTTGGAGGAGGTTATAGTTACGGCGGAACGTCGCTCTCAGAGCCTACAGGACGTTCCTATATCGATAACAACCTTCACCGAAGAGCTCATTAACGAGGGTGGCATCATAGCCATGGAGGATGTGGCACTTCGTACGCCTAACTTTAAAATGACGGCGTTCAACATCACCGAGCCTCAGTTATTTCTACGTGGTATTGGTAACACTAACGATTCTTCGGGTTCTGATCCTGCGGTTGCTGTATTCATTGACGATGTCTACTTGGGGCGCCCTAGTGGTGCCTCAACCGATCTTTACGATCTTGAGCGTATCGAAGTTTTGCGGGGTCCACAGGGTACACTGTACGGCCGTAACGCCGCGGGCGGTGCTATCAATATTTATACCAAAAAGCCCCAGGACGAGTTTGAAGCGAAAGTTGGCCTGACGGCAGGTAATTATAATCTGGGTAATCTTCGGGCTTACGTAAATGGCCCCCTATCCGACAATCTAGCCGGTAAGCTTACAATTAATGTACGCAAGCGCGATGGTTTTGCTGAAAACATTACCACCGGGCAGGATCTTGAAGATGAAGATACCAAAAGTGTACGCGGTCAATTGCTATTCACGCCCACAGATAACGTAGACATACTCCTAGGCTTTGATTGGGCTGATATCGACACCAGCGGCAATAACCGCTTCTTAACCAATTTAGATATCGATAATTATCCAGGTGTTATACCTACGCTGTACCCCACGTACCGAGATCGTGGTATTGCGTCGAATGCATTGATAAACAATGATCCTCGCAAGGCAAACCATGAAGAGCTGCAGTATTCCAAGAAGGAAATACTGGGTCTTCAGGCGCGCGTTGATATTGACCTCGATTGGGCTGTGCTTACGTCTATTACCGCTTATCGAGAGAGTGAGTCATCATGGTGGCAAGCACTCAATCCTCAGCTGTCAGCAAGACTCGGTGGCTTTGGTCTACAGGAAGTGGATGACGGCGCTGCGCAAGAGGCCGATCAATTTTCGCAAGAATTTCGCCTAGCGGGTGCGTCTGATAATCTTAATTGGGTGGCTGGCGCCTATTTCTTCACTGAAGAAGTAACGCGTGCCGAACGCTTTACTACGTGGTGGGATCCGACGTCACACTTAGCCGTGCTGGGTGACGGTACCGCTGACTTTTACCAGAACTCCGAAAACGAGAGCTTTGCGCTGTTTGGCCAGTTTACGTATAACCTGACCGATGCGCTGGCGGTTACCCTGGGCGCCCGTTATACCGACGATGAAAAGAGTATCGATAACGATACTGCTGCACCGGTCCCGAATTCTTCGCCGGTGTTTGCGAGCGGCGTACCGTTATTCAGCCCTCCTTACTCCGTGTCAGCCAGCGAGTCTTGGAGCGAAACGACGGTCCGGGCCAGCGTTGATTACAAGATCACTGAAGACCACATGATCTATGCGACTTACTCGGAGGGGTTCAAGAGTGGGGCGTTTAATGGGACCCAGCGTTATGCTGAGCTGGCAGAAGTGCCCATTGAGCCCGAACTGGCTACCAACTACGAAATCGGTTTCAAAACTCAGTGGCTCAATGATCGTTTGCGGGTGAACGCCAATTACTTTGATCTAGATTATGAGAATCTGCAAGTCTGGGTACTCACTAATAGTGTGCTCACCGCCTCCAACGCACAGGCAGAATCCAGTGGTATCGAAGCCGAGATGGCCGTGGTGTTCACCGATAATTTTAAGATTACGGGTTCTTTTGCCACCCTTGACGCTAAGTTCACTGAAGGCAGTAACTCAGGTAACGATTTGCCTAGAGCCCCAGAGACCAGTTGGTCCATTATGGCGGACTTAAGTGTGCCCATGGCCAATGGTGCTGTCCTCGATATGTTGGCAACCGCGTCTTACACGGATGAATTCCATTTTGAAGTCGATAATGACCCACGAGGGTTGCAGGAAGATGTCACCGTTTGGGATGCGTCGGCCACATACCGGCCGGCTAATGAGGCATGGGACGTGTCGGTTTGGGGTAAGAACTTGTCCGATGAGCTGTACTCCACACACCATATCGATGGCTCTTATATTGGCGCCACTCGCATTTTCGCGCCGCCAAGAACCTATGGTGTGAGCCTTAACTACTACTGGAAGTAAAGGTGCCGCGCAGCTAGCACAGGGGAGCGTGTGCTCCCCTTTTTTTAATCTGTGTCGATGCCATCAATGCCCTCGAGTCACGCTGGAGAGAGTGTAAGTGCCAGACGCATTTATCTATGACGCTATTCGGACGCCGCGAGGTAGAGCCAAACCCGACGGAGGTTTGCATGAGCTTTCACCCTTCGAATTATTAAAGCCGCTGTACCAAGCTTTGGTGGAGCGCAACAATCTTGATCCGGGCTTGGTGGGCGATGTGTTGCTGGGCTGTGTCACGCAATACAGCGAACAGGCAGGCAATATTGCCAAGTCATCACTGCTTTATGCCGGATGGCCCAGTAGCGTTTCGGGTATGACAGTGACACGGTTCTGTTCATCGGGTCTCGATGCTATTAGCGTCGCCGCCATGAAAGTCATGGTGGGACAAGAACAAGCGACTGTTGGTGGCGGCGTAGAGATGATGTCTCGCGTTCCGATGATGAGCGATCAGGCTGCCATTTTTAGTGATCCTACAACAGCTATTGCAGCGCGAGTTTTGCTGATGGGCAGTGGCGCTGATCTGATTGCTAGCTTACAAGGTGCATCACGCACCGCGGTCGACAGCGTTGCTCTTATGAGCCAACAGCGCGCTACGATTGCACGAGACGAGGGGAGATTTACGTCGATTATCCCAATCTATAATCCACACAAAGATAGCTGGATATCTCAAGACGAATGCATCAGGCCACACACGACACTCGATTCTCTAGCGCAATTACCCGTCAGTTTTGCCGATATTGGCGCGGCGGGCGCAGACGCGGTGCAGCTTGCTCAATACCCCCAGCTCACGGCAATTGAACATGTGCACACAGCGGGGAACTCGCCAGCTATGGCCGATGCAGCGTCCTTGACGCTCATTGGCAACCGAGCATTAGGTGAACAGCTTGGGAGGGCGCCAAAGGCGGTCATAAGGGCAATGGTAAATGCCAGTGATGAGCCGCTCCAAGTACTGAGCGGATGCATAGTGGCAACACAAAAGTTATTGCAACGCAGCGGATTGCGTGTCGATGACATCGATCTTTTTGAAATTCACGAAGCTTTTGCGGCCACGATCATTAAATTACAAAACGAGCTCGACATTCCCACAGACAAACTCAACGTTAACGGTGGCGTGATTGCGATGGGGCATCCCTTAGGTGCTACGGGCGCCATCATGATGGGGACACTCATTGATGAGTTAACACGGCGTGAGCTGAAGCGTGGCATTGTGGCAACGAGCGGTGCTGCGGGATCGGGTACGGCGATCTTGATTGAGCTGCTCTAATACATTGCAGAAGACAGGAGCTAACAAATGAATGACCTTGTAGCGCAACTCGTGGATAAACTTCCCATCACCGTTCGTAATCAACACATCGTAGATGATTTGGGCGCTCGACCTTCAAACGTCCCTTCATGGCTCGATGAGGTAGATCATCCGTATCTTCATGGTCTGTTTGCCCCCGTAGCGGGGGAATGCGAAGCCAGCGACCTCAAGATTGAAGCGGGGAAAATCCCAGAAGACCTTGATGGTGCTTACATCGTCAACGGCCCCAATCAACGGTTCAAGCCCACGGGGCGTTATCACTACTACGATGGTGATGGCATGTTGCATGCAACGTACTTTAAGTCAGGCAAGGCACACTACAAATCCCGTTGGATTCGCACACCAGCCTTCTTAGAAGAAGAGAAAGCTAAAAAAGCGATCTGGCCAGGGTTATGCGGCCCTTTCAATCATGATCTTCCTGGGTCGCCCATTAAAGATAACTCCAATACGGATATCATTTTTTATCAAGGAAAGTTGATGAGCTTATGGTATCTGGCCGGATGCCCGCAGGCCATTGATCCCCTTACACTCCAAACCCTTGGGCCGCAAACATTGAATAACGCGCTGAATCACAACCTGTCAGCGCACAGTAAAGTAGACCCTCGTACCGGGGAACTGATTTTCTTTAACTATCAGGATGTCGAGCCGTACATGAGTTATGGAGTGGCCAATCCTGATTCAGGAATTCGCTTAGATGTCCCTATTGAGCTGCCGGGTCCACGCTCGCCACACGATTTGGGTATGACCGAGCATTTTTCTATATTGCATGACTTACCGTACTTTCATGACACAGAGATTCTAATGCGTCACAAGAAGCGGGTAGTGCGTTTTTACAACGATATGCCTGCACGATTTGGAATTATTCCGCGCTATGGTAATACATCTGATGTGCGGTGGTTCGAGGCCGACCCATGCTATATCTTGCATATTGTGAATTGTTGGGAAGCAGATGACACCGTGGTTATGGTTGGCTGTAGGCAGCCAAATCCCGGTGGTAATAGAGACCCAGAAGATGGGCCTCTAGCCTCACAACTTGCCGAGCGCAGGCGAACACACCAGCTACATGAGTGGCGATTTGATTTGTCCTCGGGAAAAACTCAAGAGCGGGTGCTTAACGACCTTAATTTGGAGTTTCCAACGATCAATCAGCACTATGCGGGTGTGGCCAATCGATACGCCTATTTACAGTTGCTTCCCGATCATACAACCGGCGATGGTGTGGCTGGGCGGTGCCAAACCTTTGACGGTTTGGTTAAATACGATATGGCTACCGGTAGCTGCCAGCGCTTTGACTATGGTGATGGAGTTAGTGGTAGCGAGTCTTGGTTTGCGCCCCGCAATGTCGGTACAGCTGAGTCTGAGGAGGATGATGGCTACGTCATTACCTATGCGCACTCTCGGCACGATTGGGTGTCGCGTTGTCTGGTTTTCGATGCGAAAGACATAAGTAAAGGGCCGATTGCCACCATCCGCATGCCGCAACGCTTCAATGTTGGCTTTCACGCTACTTGGGTAGACGGCTGTGATTTACCGGAAAGGCCGTAAAAATTCGTTTGCGTAGTCCACTTGTCGGGCATGGTATGGCGTTACCTTTTTAACGATAAACCACTGCATAATGTGAGAACTAGTAGCGTTGTTCCTCGGCTATTACCGGGACCGTATGCAGGGCACTGCGGATGATTTTGTTCAACGTGTTGCGGGGCAGTGATGCCACGATTACCAGACGCTCTGGCCACTTGGTTTTTGCGAGTCCAACGGCTTGCAAATATGCTTGTACATTGGCCAGGCTGAGCTGCTGATCGGGCGCTACCACGACGTACAGACAGAGACGCTCACCGTATTTATCGTCTACGACTCCTGCGGTTGCCAGCTCAACGGCCCCTGGAAGTTCAGCTAAGGCCGAATCCACCTCGAGTGGGGAAATATTAAAACCGCCGCGAATCACAATTTCTTTTTTTCGGCCTATAACTTTGAGTAGCCTTGGGCCGTGTGTGTCACTGTCAATTTCGAAGATATCACCCGTCATAAAGAATCCATCCTGTGTAAATGCAGACCGGTCAATCCCCGTAGCGGTGTAATAACCAGGGAACAACGACGGACCTTTCACAGTTAACATTCCTGGCGTGCCGGGTTGTGTGATTTCCTCTCCTGAATCGGGGTCGATGAGTTTGGATTTAAGCCAGTTAGCCGCACGATTCGGCCAAAGCTCGTCGCTATAGCCGACGCGTGGGAAGTGTGTGGCACGGCGCTTAGCGTCGGGAACCAAGGTGCGATCACAACACAGTAGCGTTCCTTCGTTGGCACCAAACATATTATGGATATGGATGCCAAGTACCTGTTCGTAATGGCTAAGCAGTGCCTCGCTTGGTGCGGCTGACCCGCACCCAACCGCGCGTAGTGCCAACCCATCACCCGCGGCACGAATGATTGGTGAGGCAAGCATCGCTTGCAATGCCGTAGGCGATGCGAGGGTGGTGGTTATTTGTTCATCAACGATTTGCTGGGCAAAGATATCGATATTGAAGGGATGGTGAAGTACAAGGGTGCCGCCGTTATAAAGCCAAGGCATCGTAACCCCGCCAATGGCCGCCGTATTGATCAATGGAAAAGGCAACATGATCCGCTCGGGCTCTTGGGTCATTAAAAACCCATCACTCACACCTATCGCACTGGCGCGCCAATTATTGTGGCTGCGTGGTACCGCTTTGGGCGAACCTTCGGTGCCCGATGTCCAGCAAATAGTAGCAAGATCATCGGCATCAGCCCAATGCCCAATCGAAATTAGCTTGCTGTTATCAACCGGTTCATTGCAATCAATACACGCGAGTAAATCGCTCAAGGAAATAATTTGCCCGGAGAAATCGGGAAAGCTGAGTCTGAAGTACTCGACGGGATTGAAACCGCCATAGTGCTCGGCAGCCAAAAATGCGCGTGGACGTAGCAACCCCACCGCGTGTTGCAACTCACTTTTACGACTTTGCAAGGACAGCGGGCTAACGATTGCACCCAGCCGAGTAATGGCAAACAAGCAAGCGACGGTTGCCCATGTGTTGCCAAGTTGGGTAATGACGATATCACCTGGGCCAATATGACGGTTGTGTAATTCCCAGGTGATCTGATCAATTGATTGTTTAAGCGCCTGCCAAGACAACCTTTTTGGTGTGAGATCAAATAGTACCTGCGTATTGGGAGGGTCTACGATTGCCTCACGTTGAGGATGTAAAAGGGCGTGCTGGGCTAGCATGTCGTACAGTATCTCGTCTGACCACGCACCCCATTGACGGTAGTGAGAGGCATCGGCGCTATTGATGAATTGTCGGTGATCGTCGCGCAAATTCATCTGTACTATTTTTCCTGAGCGTCACGAATGGTTTTAAACAAGTCGCCGAATGATGCACTTGCTGATTCAAAAGACGCTCCTTCATCTCCCATAAGCGTGTTAATCGAAGTGACAACATCATCGCTTAACATAACGGTGCGCCCTTCACGGGTATAAGCTCGCCTGATCAAGCCTCCAGCTGATACCAAGGTTTCCCCCGAGAGTGTGCATTGAGAGCTCATTAAATAGCTAATGAGTGGCGCTATATCGCTGGGATCTAACTTGGTAGCGTCATCGGCACTCAAGTGCGGTCGAGTCATTGCGGTATAGGCGTAAGGGGCGACGGCATTGATACAGATATCACGCGTGTCGGCTTCGATGGCCAACGCTCTCACTAAACCAATAACGGCTGCTTTGGCCGCGCTGTAAGCAACTTGGCCGTGGTTGCCATACAGACCCGCCCCAGAGCTCGTCAATACCGCCCGGCCAAAGCCAGTGTGCTGCCAATGTTGCCAGGCAGCCCTAATGAGATACAGACTGCCAAAGAAGCTCGTATCAAATATCTGTTTGAAATCATCATCCGAGAGGGACTCAAAGCGACCTAGTCGCTCGATGCCGGCGTTGGCCACAATGCCATGGAGATTACCAAAGTGCGTGCAGGCATGCTCAACCATAACAGTCCCGCTTGTGGGATCTGTGACATCAGTATAGTTGGGTTCTGCTTGCCCACCCTGTTGCCGGATCATATTAACTGTTTGCATTGCAGAGGTCTCAGCGTCGAGCTCTCCAGGGTGACGGCGGTTATTCACCAGCACCTGCGCACCGAGACGTGCTAGATGGATTGCATAGGCTTGGCCGAGCCCTTTACCCGCACCGGTGACAATGACAACCTGCTTTGCTAGGGAATTCATAATCGCGTTAGATTAAGCTTGGGAAAGAACTTAGGGACTGTCGCCACGTACTGATCATATCCCGGCTTTCTTTTGGCGAGGTATCGCTCTTGCATGGGTGTCGCTGAGCCTCGGCTCATAAACCAAGTCACATACGCAGGCGCGGCAAGACCTACCCATCCCCAACTGTGGGTAAGTCCGAGTAACCCAAAACTCCACCAAATCAAGGCTTCACCAAAATAGTTGGGATGTCGCGAAAGAGCCCACAATCCGGTGTTAAGAATGGCGGCTTGATTTTTACGGGTCTTGCGAAACTGCTCGAGTTGATAATCAGAGACAGCCTGAAAATAAAAGCCAACAGAAAATAACATACCGGCAAAAAGGTGTGGCCATCCCAACGACCGATCCGCTGCATCAAGACCAATAATCAGCGGGAGGGACCAAAGAGAGATCAATACCCCCTGTAGTACAAAGACCTGGAAGAAGCTCCACCACCACCAATGACCACCGTGCCGACGTCGCCAGGCAGCATAGCGAGCATCTTCACCATGTGGCAGATTGCGTACTCCAATATGTCCGGCAAGGCGTATCGCCCAAAGGCTCACAATAGCGAGGCAAACGACTTCATGAGCGCTCCATGTCCCTCTGTCAATGATGACCCAAAGCGTGGGCACGGCTGCGGTGAGTGGATAGGCAATATCCATAATACTCGTATCTTTGGTTATAAGGCTGACTACCCAGATTACTGTGAGGAACGTCGCGATAACTGCGATAAATTGCTGATGGACAAGAATGAGGCTCGCTAAGTTCTCTCTATTCTCAGCGATAGCCCAAAAGCCGAGGTATAGCGCGAGCACTGACGGGAAAGTGAAGTTTCTTATTGAGAATGACTTTTGAACCTGTCGTTCATAAAAGACGATGGCAAGCAGCCAGCAAACAAGCAGCATCGTCACAGACACCGTGAGTGTCGTCATCGAACATCCCCCTGATGCAACCTAAACCGAGTTGCGCTGTTATTATTCGTGACCGGTATATTACCGCCAATTACTTGCATAAAAAAACCCATTGGCCGACGATCAACCCGATCATGTTAAAGTGCGGTTTCATGACTGCAGTTCTTGCAAACTCGTGTCTGCAGCCACCATGTACGATGGGTAGGTAATTTGAGAACAATCCATGTCAGCCACACCTGAAAGAGCAATAGCTACCGGCGATCGCGTACTTAATAGTGTGGTCGCACAGGCGCTTGCCTTGATTGGCGATCGATGGACTTTGTTGACAATACGTGACTTGTTTTTAGGTCGTCATCGTTTTGAGGCATTGCTCAGCAATACGGGTGCGGTGCGCTCGACTTTGGCTAATCGTTTAAAAGTCTTGGTTGAGCAAGGTATTGTCTATCGAAACCCCTACCAAGATTCGCCGCCGCGCTACGAGTACCGTCTCACACCCAAAGGCTTAGGCCTGTATGATTTTGCGCTAGCACTCTGGTCATGGGAGCTGCGCTGGCTACCCAAAGATAGCTTGAACCTGCCGCCTGCTTTGTATCATCGAAAGTGTGGTGTCGCCTTCAAACCCGTTTGTATCTGTGAGCACTGTGCAACGCCGTTGATGCCAGCGTCTGTTGTGGGTCGAGAGAATCCAGACTATCGACCTTCCAAGACAGCAGCGTCTACGGCAAAACGAAGGTCGAAAGTTCACATAGAAGCCCATAAAGCCACCGATGCCTCCTTATTCCATGCTACTGATATATTGGGTGATCGCTGGAATAATCTGATTCTTGGGTGTGCGCTTTATGGCTTGCAACGCTACGACGACTTTCAACGTGCACTGGGCATTTCAAGTAACATTTTAGCCGACCGCTTAAAACTGTTGGTGGCGGCTGGACTTCTATTGCGCACCCGTTACCAGGAGGCGCCGATTCGTTATCAATATATTCTGACTGACAAAGGTTCGGATTATTTAAGCATTGCCATGTCGCTACACAAATGGGGTGATAAATGGCTTACTCAGGGGCGAGGAGGCAATGTCGTCATGATGCACAATTGCTCTTCTGCACCGCTCAAATTGTGCTTTGTGTGTAGTCAGTGCAATCACCCTTTGGACCCCCACGACGTATCAACACAGTAACGTGCTGTGTAGCGCAGACATCAGCGGGTTGGGTGACAACTCAACTCATTTGTGCAACATCTTCGGCAACTAACAATGCAGATTTAGCTGCTCCCATCGATCCCTCAAAACCAGGCGGCCCTGCACCGTCACCCACATTAAACAAATTTAAGACGGGCGTTCGGTGTCCTGGGCGAGATCCAGAGACAGTTCGGAAGCCAGGCCATTCTCCGCGGTAGCAGGTTTTTGTGAGTACGTTGGTGCGCTGGTCAAAATCCGGGAAGATATCTCTTAAATCTTCCAGCAACGCGTCAAACTCTACTTTAATGTCATCAGGATCGAGAGAGTTAAGTGGCGCGCCACCCACGGTGTAGAGGTGCTGCCCCTCCGGTGCAACGCCCTCGGCTTCAAACGAGGGTACGTCAATCATGTTAACGCGACGGCTACAGCCAACTGCCAAGGCAGAATATTCCATAAGGAGCTCAGCACTGGAAAAGTGCAACCACATGATTGCGGTGGGAGTAACTTTGCCGAGTCTAGCTTGATAAGACTGCTCAAGGTATATCGAGGGGATAAGGGATGCTGTAGCCGCCGGTCCCATATTGCTAACAATGATGGGGGCTTGAGCGAAGCGATCGCACTGCTCATGACGAAAGTGCACACCAGTGGCGTGATAATTTTCAACCGCTACCGCTTTTGCTGTTGCCCCGGTGATTACATCGCCACCGGCTTGGGTCACTATATCTGCCATTTTTTGCCAGAGTCGCAGGCTACCTCCTTCAATAAAGCCAAAAGTGATGGGGGCATTGTGCTCCATAACTTTAAAGTATTCCCCAGCGGGTAATTCATGATCGTTGACGGTTAGCAACGAAGAGATAGTTGCCTGAAAAATACCATGGATCCGCGGATTACTGGTGTATTGTGAAAGCCATTGCTTAAAACTAATGTCATTGCTTGGGGGACACCAACCACGAGCCCGCTTAAGTGCACCGAGCACCCGTTCAGCTTCATTTTGGGTATCGGCGACTTCGCGAATAATGCGGCTTGTGCCGCCTTGTTGGTGGTCATAGATCTTGCCATCTAGCCATGTGGCCACTTTCTGGGACGGGTGTACACCAGACGGTATGCCCAAAGCTGTACAAACTTGTTCAACACAGCCTCCTGTTTGTATGGCTAGTCCGCCGGTAGCACACAGAAAACCATCTCTATCTACGGTTGAAAATCGTCCTCCCAGGTAAGCGCGTTTTTCAGCCAGTAGTACCCGTTTCCCCGAATGTGCAAGCAAGGCCGCCGCACAGCTGCCCCCCACGCCAGACCCAATGACAATTGCATCGTACTGCTTTTTCATATAGTCTCGCGCTCAGTTTTATTATGCAAGTTACACGAGTGTAGGTGGCCGGGCGTTTTGCGTCAATTGACGCGGCTAGGGGCGACTATTGTGTCAGCTTGATGAATACAGAGGCATTATGAGCAACTCAGTATATGTGCTTGGAGGATATCAAACCGATTTCGCTCGGGTATGGTCGCGAGAAGGTTTGGACATATCAGATATGATTCGTGAGTCGGCACTTGGTGCACTTGATGCTTGCTCGTTAGATGCGTCAGTTATTGACTCCATTCACATCGGTAATGCCTTTGCGGAGGCTCAGCGTCAGCAAGGGCACCTGGGCGCTATGGTTGTGCAAGTCGTGCCTGAATTTTGGGGTGTACCCGCCATGCGACATGAGGGGGCATGTGCATCGTCGTCGTTAGGAGTGCTGGCCGCAATGGCCGAGATTGAGTCGGGTCGATACGACTGTATTCTCGTTATGGGCGCCGAAGAATTTAAAAATTTACCCGGCGACGAGGCCTCAAAAAATCAAAATTCTGCCGCATGGCGAGACAGGGAAGATATTGATTGTCAGTTTATGTGGCCAGCAGTATTTGGATTGCTAGCGGATGAATACGAGTCACGTTATGGTCTAGACCGGCAGTTACTCAATGCTATCGCTGATATTAACTACAGCAATGCGAAGGACAACCCCAACGCACAAACCCGAAACTGGACCTTTGCTGACAATAGCTTTAGAGACGACGATACCCTTAACCCTGTCATTGAGCCCGGCGTGAGGCGATTACACTGTGGACAGATTACCGATGGAGCCACGGCCTTGGTATTGGCATCTGAGCGTTTTACTAAAACCTATTGCCAAGCGCGGCCTAAGGCGGGGGTGGCCAAAATTAGTGGTTGGGGTCACCGCAATGCGGGCCTCCGTTACCACGACAAGGTTGCTCGAAGTAAAGATGCGCAATATGTATTCCCCCATGTACGGGATGCAATTACCGATGCTTATACACGGGCAGGATTGAAAGACGTGTGGCAACTAGACGGTATAGAAACGCATGACTGTTTTTCTATGACTGAGTATATGGCAATTGATCATTTTGGGATTACCGAGCCGGGAGAGTCTTGGCGAGCAATAGAAAATGGCTGGATTGATCGCGATGGCAAGTTGCCGATTAATCGCAGTGGCGGTTTGATTGGCTGTGGACATCCGGTGGGTGCAACGGGTGTACGCATGTTGCTAGATGCCACCCACCAAGTCACTGGAACAGCCGCTGATTGCCAAATTGACGGCGCTAAAAGAATGGCTACGCTAAACATTGGCGGGTCCTGCGCTACGGTGTGTAGTTTTGTCGTGGAACGTGACTCGCCTTAAAGCCCAGACGAATGACAGCCAGCAGAACCCCGGCAGAGACATTGGATACAAAAGGCAAAAGGTTGCCGATTGTGAAGGAGGCTTAATGAACCAGCCCATGCGTGATCCCGATGCGCCTTTTGGTCGCAACTATGGCCCTTATATTACTGATGAATTTTCACCCTTATCTGCGGAGTCTACCTACAGTGACCTCCCGGTCACAGGTGAGATACCCGCAGATCTTAATGGCGTCTATTTACGCAACGGTCCCAACCCGCGATTTGAACCGAAAGGTGAGTATCATCCCTTCGATGGTGATGGCATGGTCCACAGCGCGCATTTTGATAGCGGCCGCGTAACGATTCGTAATCGCTGGGTGCGTACAGCAGCGTGGGAGCAGGAAGATCGGGCCCAGAGCGCTACACATTGGGGTATTCGCCAAACGCTGAAAGGACGGGTCGACAAGCCCTTGAAAGACTCCGCAAATACCGATGTCATTGGCCATGCGGGCAGTGCTATAACAACCTGGTACCTAGCGGGTGTGCCGTACGCCCTCGATCCTATTACTCTTGAAACACTGGGTCCGCGTCATGAGTACTTGGACGCCGCCGATTCCGGTATGTCAGCGCATTGTAAGGTTGATGAAGTGACGGGCGAACTCCTGTACTTCGACTACGGCGATGAATGGCCTTACATGTGGTACGGTGTCGTCGACGCCCATGGACAGCAGGTACATCGCGTACCGATTGAGTTACCGGGTAATCGCTTGCCCCATGATATGGCCATCACCGAGAACTATTCGATACTGCATGATCATCCGGTTTTTCATGATGAGTCAGCTCGCGCGGCTGGGCGCCACAAGGTCGTTTTTGATTCCACCATGCCTACGCGCCTAGGGGTTATTCCGCGTATGGGAGGGGCTGATTCTATCCGCTGGTTCGAGTTTTCAGGCTCATTTATCTATCACGTTATTAATGCCTGGGAGGAGGGCGATGACATTGTGATGGTAGCTTGCCGTTATCAGCCAGCGAGGCATGAAGATGGCAGTTTTGATGATAGCCGCACGGCTAAAATGATTGCTCGATTGGTTATGGACGCCCGCTTGTGGCGTTATCGGATGAATCTAGCCACTGGTGAGTGCAGCGAAGAATGTCTTGATCCCGACCACAATATTGAGTTTCCCAGTTACGACACCGCGCGCACAGGTCGTTACAGCCAATTTGCCTATTTGGTAGACCATCATCCCGAGTGGCTCAAGTGGGATGGCATTTGCAAATATGACACCAGCTCGGGTGAACGCCTCTCAGCATGGACCGACAGTGCGGAGCATTGTTGGTACAGCGAGCCTTGGTTCGCACCTGCCGATAACCAACAGGCCGAAGATCATGGCTATGTAGTGACATTTGTTTGGAACGATGCAACACGTACCCAAGAGTTACAAATCTTTGATGCGCGCGATTTGTCTAAGGGGCCCATTGCCCGCGTGCATATGCCTGAGCGTATCCCGCCAGGTTTCCACGCCTGCTGGATGAAGCCTAATCAAATAAAAAGTAGTGCTGTTTAGCCATTAAAAAAGACGGCAGGTGAGTGATCTTTACTGGATCGTACCGAGGGGGAAGTATGTCCGAGTTTGACGCTATTATCGTTGGCTCCGGGGTTGGTGGTATTTGCGCGGCAGCCTATCTGGTGGCTGGCGGTAAACGCGTTGCCGTGGTTGAAAAATCGCCTTATCTAGGAGGGCGCTGCTCGCACCGAGAGCGCGAAGACTGCAAAGTTACCACCGGCGCGTTAATGATCCCTATGGGTCCTCGCAGTGCGATACGTCAGGCATTCGACGCCATGGGTGTCGAAATGGATATGATCGATTTAACGGGGAAAATGCGCTATCGATTAGCGCATGGTGATTACGATATATCCCCGCGTGGCGGTGGTTTGCTAGGGATGATTCGCTTCGCTATGCAGGATGATGAGGCGGCTAGTGTCCTTCATCAACGCATTATCGATGCATTGACGGGCTGGTCGCCCCTCGCATCAATTACGATCCTCGATTGGTTTAATCAGTACACTGACAACCAAGAAGTTAAAAATTTGTTTCAGGGCTATTGTGCTGCGCTCATGGGCGTAAACATGCATGAAATTCCAGCTAGCGAGTTTTTTAGTTTTCTTAAATACCACTCTAAAGGCAGTCAGTTTGGTATGGCTCGCCTTGGCAATGCGCATCTGATGTCGACCCTCGGCGCGGCCATTGAGGCGGCTGGTTCTGTGGTGTTCACCCAAAGTAGTTGTCGCAAGATATTGGTAGAGGATAACCGCGTGTGTGGTGTTGAAATGAAAACCAGCGGTGAAGATCTGCAAATTCTGCATGCTCCTCTGGTCCTCTCTAACGCCGGGCCACGACGCACCATCGAGCTCGCGGGGGGGGTGAATAGTTTCGAGGCAAGCTATGTTGCTGAGTTTTTAAAGAACGACATTGACGCGCCTATTATGCACGCTAGCTTCCTGCTCGATGCGCCCCTGATGACAGGCTTTGACGGTTGTATGGTTTTTGGTAACACTAAAAATCTCATTTACTTGGAGATCCCCTCCTTGATCTCGTCAGACATTTCGCCGGACGGGGTTTATCTGCATACCGCCTATGGGGCACCTGCCAATGCTGCCAAACCCCGCTTGAACGAAGAGTTTGACACTATGCTTGATGAACTCGAAGCTAATTTTCCCGGTGTTCTACAACGAGCCAACTTCTTAGTAAAAGCAAAGCATCGTGGCGACTCGCCAGGCATGCATCGTTGGGTCGGAAGAGGCATGCCGGTAAACACATCTATCCGAGGGCTCTATAACGTGGGCGACGGCTGTGCCCCAGAGGGTACGATAGGAACCGAATCGGCTGCTGCATCGGCGCAACTTGCGGTAAAGATGATACTGGGTGCTTGATCGCACGCGGTCTTGGCAACTGGAGCTTGCGCTGCCGTGCGCGCTGATGGTATGAGTAGAAACAAAAAACAATAGCGAGATTTACGGTGAAGAGATCATCGAGTGAGCGAATCCAAGCTCTCACCTCAAGTGGTTTATGGGGTGATAAGACCCTCTGTGACTACCTCCGTCTGCAGGCTGCCGAGCGACCCAATCAGCTCGCGGCTGTAGATCAACCCAATCGTTCAGAATGGGCTGTGGGCGACGCCATTCGCCTTACCTTCAAGCAACTTGATAACGCCAGTGATGCCATGGCGCTAGACTTCATTGACCGTGGTGTTGGGTATGGCGACCGGGTCATGATTCAGATGCCCAATGTGGTTGAGCTGATGGTTTGTTACTACGCGCTCAGCAAACTGGGTGCGATTGCATCGCCGCTGCCTGTGCAGTATAGCTCGCATGAAATATCAACGTTGTCTGCTGTTCTCCAAGCGCGATGGTTTGTGGGTTTGACTGACTTCAAGGGTCAGGATTTGGCGAATAATGGCTTGGTAGCAGTGACAAGCGAGCAAATTATCAGAGTAGGCGAAGAACTTCCGCTCCGCATAGAGGCGTTACCCCAAGCCGATTTACAGCGGTTAACACAGTACCGTGAGCGCCACCCGGTAGATGCCAATGATGTGTTCACTGTTTGTTGGACGTCAGGTACCACTGGTACCCCCAAGGGGGTGCCACGATCGCACAACATGTGGTTCTCTTCGGGTTGTGTGACAGCTACCGGCAGTGAATACGCGCCGGGCGATGTGCTGCTCAATCCTTTTCCGATGGTAAATATGTCAGCGTTGGGAGGGTTCTTGTTCCCTGCAGTCCGTCTTGGATGCACTGTTGTGCTTCATCATCCTATTGATGTGCCGGTATTCTTAGGGCAGGTGCAGTCAGAAAGCATTAATTTCACTATCGCGCCACCAGCGCTACTCAATAAGCTGGCAAAAGAACCTGGTTTGTGGAATTCGTTTTCTTTTCCAAACTTGCGCGGCATTGGCTCAGGCTCAGCGCCACTATCGCCAGAGATGATTTCCACTTTTGAAGGCGACTATGGGGTAAGAATCTATAACATCTATGGTTCTAACGAGGGTATCGCACTCATTTCAGCTCCTGATGTCATCCCTGATCCAAAACAACGCGCGGCTCTGTTTCCACGTAGCGGTGGTCGCGGTGCACCCTGGCAAGGTGAAATACATACTTCGGTTCAATCTAAAGTGATAGACGTAGATTCTGGCGAGGAGGTTTGGGGTGAGGGCGCTCGCGGAGAGCTCTGCTTCTCTGGACCTACGGTCTTTGACGGTTACCTTGGTATGGAATCTACCGACATATTCACCTCGGATGGTTTTTTTCGAACCGGTGATCTTGTCGAGATTTGTGGCGGTGAAGCTGAGTTCTACCGGATTGCTGGTCGGTTAAAAGACATTATTAACCGCGGTGGAATGAAAATCTCTCCAGCCGAAATCGATACTTTGCTTGAGGGGCATGACGCTCTGGCAGAAGTGGCTGTGTGTGCTTATCCGGATGCCGATTTAGGTGAGAAAATTTGTGCGTGCATTGTTGTCGCTCCCGGTGAGCGAGCGCCATCGTTAGCCGATTTATGTGCGTTTCTCGCTAAGCAGGGGTTAGCAAAATTTAAGTTGCCTGAACGGCTTCATGTGGTGGCTGCTTTGCCTAGAAACCCGTTAGGCAAAGTCTTACGCCATGAATTGTCGGCAGCTTTGCCCCCACTCGAAGCTGAATAGAAGGCATTCAGTGTCACTGATAGCAGTGATTACGTGTGCGCTTGCCACCAGCGATCAATTGCGTGCGCAACCGCCGTTGGTTGCTCGGCTGGAAGCATGTGCCCGGCACTAGCGATGGTCTCAAATTCGGTGCCACATGTTGTGGCCATCGACCGTTGGTTATCGGTGGCTATTACTAGGTCTTCCTCTGATGCTAATACCAGTTTTGGTCCATGAAAACGCTTAAGCATGGCGGTCCGATCTGGGCGTTGAGCACAGGCGCGCTGATGTGCCGCAAAACGCTCAGGTCCATAATGCACCGCGTGCTCCAGACGTTGTTGCGCGAGCATTGGATTGTCGACATTGTTTGGGTGGTAGACACGAAGCCGAACGTTTTCAACGAGAGTCTTGTACTCACCGTGCTCGGCGGCTCTCGCCGATTGCTCACGTACTTCGCAAACGGCCTCGTTATCGGCTCGGGTATGCGAATTGATGAGGACAATACCCGCAACTCGCTCTGGATATTTCTCGAGCATGGCTAGGGCAACATAGCCTCCAAAGGAATGCCCAATAATTAACGTACGGGTACCCTGTGAGGGCCAAAGTGTTTCGGCAATTTTGTCAACGTTTGGTATGGCGGGCAGTAGGGGAGTTGTAACGTCGCTCGCCCAGGTTAATGCTTCGACAATTGGTGTCCATATAGCAGGTACGTTATTGATGCCGTGCAGAAATAGCCAACTCGTTTTCATACCGATCGCGCCTTAATGCTCGGTTGTTCGCCTTCGAGGCGGTGCCCCTCTACCCAGCAGGCATGCGTACCGGTCTGAATGCGCTCTGGAAGCTGGATTCGACATACAGGTCCTTGCTCGATTGCTTGAGCATCGAGGATCTGGCACTCGGATTTATCGTTTTTTAGATCCTGGACAAAGACGATAAGATAGCCATCGTCCTCTGCTGTGCTATTTTTGCGTGCAGCAAAATGGACCTCCCCCCCGTAACACTGCTCACCATATTCATACCGATTGGTGGTGGCATTGCTGAGATCAAATTTCATCAAACCATTCATTAGCCATTGGCCAGGTTCAAACAGGCTCGCGTAGGCGAATTGGTACGGATAGCCCTTTACGTGATTAGCACAAACCGGAAATTCGACAATCTCGTCGGACAGTTTTGTCAGACTTGTGGCGCCCGATGTGAGATCGAATACAAACCGATGTAGACGTGTTTTGGTTTCGTGTTTGTCGAGATGTGCCATGATGCGCGCATTGTGATCTTCGGTTTCACTGACACCGGGCCCCTTCGGGTCGAAAGAGACGCACGAGTCCATGACGACGGTGCCGTTTTGCTCGTAATAATTGGCGCTGTGCAAAATAAACACCGGCTCCGATTCAAACCACTGAACCTCTGCGTGCAAATCAGCACGTGGGATGATACCGAAACGAGAGGGAAGATTTGGAAAGAACTTCAGTTCGCGCTTGCCCTGCGCAAGCAATTCAGGGTCAAAGAACAGCGGGAGATCATGAACAATAATAAAGTTCTCAGTAATACCTAGATCGTGGGGCCATCGGGCGCTGGGTAAATCAATCCGACGGTAATCCCTGACATTGCCATTCGCATCAGCGATACCCACGTTTATACACGGCGGATTCTCAGGGTAATTAAGAAAAATCATGTCTCCCGTATGCGTATCAACTTTAAACTCTCCCGCAATACCGTCATAGCCCACGATGCGCGCTAGTCGAGGATCCGGGCCGAGATTTTCGAGAGTGATTGGATCGAGACGCCACGGTTCACTGCCCTGGCTCATGGTGGCAAGCAATTTACCCGCATGACAGATAACATCGGTGCCGGCATTATCTTTCATCGCACCGATAGCACCCCAACCGCGAAAGGCCCGTTGATCGGGCTCTAAAATACCAGGCCAAAGTGACTTTCCCGCGCCTTTCTCGGCGAGAAAACCTGTGGTGTGCACGAAACGGTTTCGGTATTCGGCGCGGCCATGCTCGAAATACATAGCATGCAACATGCCATCGCCATCGAAAGGATGATATTTGCCAAGCGGTTCGTGTACTTGATTATGGGTATTTCTGACGTATACGCCATGTAGATCGCTGGGAATTTCTCCGGTTATCTGCAAACTGTCTGACGTTGCGGTGTACTCTTTAAAATTCGGTTTGAATGCACCAGTGAGAAATGGGCTCATGTTGTCCGGTGCAATGGTGCAAGTTTCCTCATTTTCAATAGTGAGCATGGGTGTTCTCTGATTTATGTAACATGAGCTGAATTATTGGCGGTAATGTGTCGGTAAGATCGTCGCGCCAAGCTGAGCATGAAAATGGCTATGGGCGTTGCGCACACGCCCACGAGCATGAGCGATGAGCCTATCATTCCTTCATCTTGGAAGACGAAGTCGGTCAATAGAGCTACAACTAGAGGTCCACCGCCGAGCCCAATCAAATTAATGACAAACAAGTAGGCTGCGGTGGCCTGACTGCGCATAGAAATAGGCGTGGCCGTGTGCAGTGCAGCAACAGCCATTCCTGCATGAAAGCTTGCGAAAAAATGTAATGCGCACAAGATGATCAGCGTTACTTGTGGTGCTGTAATGAAAGGAGCCGTGGCACTTGCTGCCAACAGCCACAAGGGTATCGCCCCAAGGATTGGCCCCTTTAGAAATGCATCGGTATTGCCTGCTTTTGCCAGTTTGTCCCCAAACCAACCACCTGCGAGCACTCCTAGGGGTGCGGCGACAATGTTAATGGTGCCGTAGGTGAGACCAATATCACTTGCTGACCATCCGTGGGTGCGAATAAAGAATGCTGGTATCCACGAATGAAATGCATAGCCAATAGTGGTTAGCATAGAAAATCCAACGAAGTGTGGCGCGTAAAAACGCCAGTGCTGTCCAAAGTAACGTAAGGATTTTCCGACTGTGATGGAATGATCGACTAGCTCACTCGCTTCACTGAATCTACCTCTTTTAGGCTCGCGAACGGTGAGCACAAGCAGCGCGAACGGAATACCTGCAAGCCCCACAACAAGAAAAACCATCTGCCATGCACTTACGTGACCAATCCAAGGTAGCGTAGCTGTTTCCGGTACGCTGGATATAAGTGCCCCACCCACAACAAAGGCGAGTCCACTACCGAGGAACACACCTACGGAGTAGGTGCTCATCGCGCGCGCGAGTTGCTCTTTGCGAAAATAGTCGCCCGTTATTGAGTAGGCGGCTGGAGACAGGGTGGCCTCTCCAACGGCGACGCCCACACGCGCCAAGAACAGGTGTGTAAAGCTCTTAGCGAAGCCGCAGAGAGCGGTCATGACACTCCATGCAGTCACTCCTGCAACAATGATATTTCGACGATTTCGGGTGTCGGCAAGCTTACCCATGTACAGGCCAACGAAGGTATAGAAAATAGCAAAACTCATTCCTTGCAAGAGACTGAACTCGGTATCGCTAAGCTTCAAATCTGCTTTGATCGGTTCGACAAGTAAACTCAGGATTTGGCGATCAATAAAAGATAGTGCATAGCAGAGCATCAACACGACAACGACATACCAAGCGTAAAAACCGCCACCACCCTCGCCTCGTGCGGTATCAGAGCTCATGTTTATCATGCAACAGACTCCCTAAAGAACTGCAGGAAGGCTTCGTTGAATGCGTCAGGTTTTTCAGCCCAGCCGTAGTGGGCAACTCCCTCAATACATACAAACTTACCACCAACATTTTCAGCAAGCTGGGCCATCATATCCGGCCGTCCTACGGGGTCCAGCTCGCCCGCCACACACAACGTAGGGGTTGTGCAATTTGCCAAGGCGTTCCGGCCGTCATAAGCCACTATGGCTTTGAGTGCGGCCTTGAATGTTTCGTCATTGGTGTCGGCGGTAACCTTTAGAACCAGGTCAACCGCATCGCCACTGGCGTGTGGTCCTAACATTTTGGTCATCAGCACTGGGACTGACTCTTTTAGGGTGAGACCTGCTTCTAAGGGGCCTAGCCGCTCAGCGATAAAGCTTGCTTGATACTCTGGCTCGGTATGTCCTAAGGACTCTACGGTAGATGAAATAACTTGAGCCGCTATGAGGTTTGAGCGTAATGAAGTAACCCTCGGTGCGATCAGCCCGCCCATACTATGACCGATCAATATATTGTTTCCTTCAGGAGAACCGGTGTGCTCAAGGAGGGCGATAAACGCATCAGTCATCCACTCAATGGTGTATTCCTGGTCTGAGGGCAGCGCGCTCAAGCCATAACCAGGGGTGTCCCAGGCGACCACCCGAAACCCTTGCGCCAACAACCATTTAACTTGCGGTAGCCAGTAGTCTTTTGATCCGTAGCCCCCGTGTAAGAGATACACTGTCCATGGGCCATTACCCCATACTGCATAGTCGGGTAGGTTTTTGCTCTCGACCTGCATGCTCTCGCCCCCTAGTCGTGTTAAGCATGGTGATTGCTTCGCTGGCAAAATTCCCCGGCGCGGGCGTCCGCCGCGCGTGGAGGTATGCACAAACCGCTCAAACGTGTTTTAGTTACTTTTATTAAACGACTAAGATGAGGCTACACGCAAAAGCGTCGAGCAACAAGCCGGTAATACTGGGCTCTATTGAGTCGGCAAGCAGAGGCTGAAATTATCATCCTAGGGGGCTGAAACGATCGGTTGCTGCCACCAAAGCTCGAGCATTTCCTTCATCAAATGCTGAGTGGCCTGCGTTGGGTATCAGTTGAAACTCGGCCTCAGGCCACGCCTTGTGTAGGTCCCAAGCGGTTCTCGCCGGACACACTACGTCGTAACGCCCCTGTACAATAATGCAGGGGATGTGACGGATTTTGGCAATGTTTTCTAGGATTTGATTGTCACGCGTGAAGAAGCCAGCGTTCATAAAATAGTGGCATTCAATCCGAGCCATTGCCAACGCTGCTGCGGGTTGGTCGAGCTTCTCCATAAATGCTGGATTCTGAATGAGGAAGCTTGCTGAAGCCTCCCAGACCGACCATGCGCGAGCGGCTGTCAGTCGGATGTTCTCGTCATCGCTGGTAAGACGCTTATGAAAAGCTAGCAAGAGGTTGTCGCGTTCATCTTCTGGGATAGGTGCTAGATAGCTTTGCCAGCTATCGGGGTAAATTTCGCTGGCTCCGTGTTGGTAAAACCAATGAATTTCAGAGGGTCGCAGCAAAAAAATACCACGTAATACTAACTCGGTTACGGCCTGGGGATGCGTCTGAGCGTAGGCTAGAGCCAAAGTGCTCCCCCAAGAACCGCCAAAGACCAGCCAGCTGTCAATGCCCAAAAGTGCACGCAGGCGCTCCATATCGGCGACTAGGTCCCAAGTGGTATTGGCGTGAAGTGCAGCATGGGGTGTCGATCGACCACAACCGCGCTGATCAAAAATGACAATACGATAGCGCTCCGGGTTAAAGAACTGCCGAGCCTCGGGGGTTGCGCCACCACCGGGCCCGCCGTGAATAAATACACACGGTTTACCCGCGGGGTTTCCGGATTCTTCGTAGTAGATTGAATGCCCGTCGCCAACATCTAACCAACCGTGGTTGAAAGGTTCTACGGGGGGATAAAGGTAGTTCATAGAGATATCACTCTTGCCATATCAGTGGGTGCCCCTAAACATATCGCTCCTGGGTTGTGGAGTGTACCGCTGTGTTAGAGGCTTTTTACACGGCTTCACTCAAGGTTTGCGATAGAACCTGGTACGGAGGTCGCGTCAATCGATCGACAGGCGGACTTTTTAAATTTGTATAAGCAAGGCATACGCCAATCTCAAGCAGACATGCTGCACTAGCCAGAAAGCGGATGGCTGAGTGACAGAGCAACAGGTAAGAATGGGCCCCCACCAAAACAGGCCGCTTGTTGTGCTAGACTTTGGAGCATTGGTTGGACGGAGTGATTCAGGGCAAAGTTATCATGAGATTTCGTGCAGGACTCCTACAGTTGTGGGCCGCCGTGATAGTTGCTGCCCTAATATGCCTGCCTATTGGCACGCAGTGCTCGTCGGTATTTGTGGGCCACGACGATTTGAGCCTGTCGGCGATGAGTCATGCTGAACCGATTTCAGCGGTCGGACATGCTCACAACGATCCAGCTAAGGACCACCATTTAGTTACGTCGGCAAAGAGCAAGCCTTCGGGCTGTTGCGATCGCCTCACCTGTGACGTGACGAGTTGTGCATCGGTGCTAGGTGGGAATATCTTGTCAGTAGCCGTACCAAAGCTCCAAAAAAATTGTGCGGTTTTTGCTAGCGCTTTCACCGAAATGCCGGCTCAGTTACTCACGGTTCTCTATAAACCCCCCATCAACGCCTAACGCAGGAAAAGTGCGTCTACTGAAGACGCGTATGTTGTTGCTGTTGATGGAGGAAGTCCATGAAACCCCTTTTTGTTGGTGCGGCGCTGCTGATCGTTGCGGCTGCCCCTGTGCATGCCGATACGGCACAAATATTATCTGGTAGCCCATCGGTTCTCTCGCTTGAAGAGGCGCTAGAGCTTGCTGTTGCCAGTGATCCCTGGCAAGTCGGCAGCGAGTTTCGCGAACGAGCGTTGATAGAATCCAGTGAGGCCATTGGCCAGTTGCCGGACCCACGCGTCAAATTAATGGCGGGTAATTTGCCGGTTGACAGCTGGAGTCTGAATCAGGAACCCATGACGCACTTGTCGGTGGGTTTTCAGCAGGTGATACCCCGTGGTGATAGTTTGTCACTGAAAAGAGCGCGTGGCTATCAACAGGTCTCTGAAGAGCGGGTGCGTCGCTCTGATCGTTACGCGCAGGTGAGATTACAGGTTAGCCATCTATGGCTCGATGTCGTCCAAAGTGTGATGACTCGTGATCGCCTCCGTGCCAGCAAGGCACTGTTACATAATCTCGAGGAACTCATTCAGGCCCGGTACCGGACGGGTATGGCAGAGGTATCTCAGTCGGATTTAGTTCGGGCTAGTGTCGAATTGACTCGAATCGACGAGCGTATTGCCCAGGCTGATCAAAATCTAGCGGTTGCCCGACAGCGACTCCATGCGTGGATTGGTGAGCGTGCTAACAACAACCCCGGGCAACTACCGGAGTTGGAAGTCACTCAATCACCATTACATGCACTACTCGCTGAATCGGTCCAGAGCACTGATCTGCAACTCTTTAACTATATAGAAAACCACCCTAGATTGCGGGCCCTAGCCACACAGGTAGAAGCAGCAAAAATTGATGTGGCGCTTGCGGAAGAATCGGTCAAGCCTTCATGGGCAATAGAGGCCAGCTATGGATATCGTGCCGATGATCGATTAGGGCGTGATCGTGCCGATTTGTTTAGCGTAGGCCTCAGTTTTGAGCTGCCGATGTTTACCAGCGAGCGTCAAGATCGCTCTATAAGGGCGAGCAAGGCGACGGCGGCTAGCGTGGAAACTGATCGACAGTTAGTCATCCGTGAATTAATGAAACAGTTACGCTCAGCGTTGGTTACTTTTAAGCATGCACAAGCGCGCTACAGAACGTATATCGATAGTTTGATTCCTCAATTGCAACTGCATGTCGAGACGTCATTGCTGGCTTACAACAATGATCAGTCAGAGCTCTCGGAGGCAATCGTGGCCCATATTACTGCACTGAATACGGATATTGACTTTATCAGGGTTGATATCGAGCGCCGTCGTGCACTCGCAAGTCTCAATTATTTTACCTATGCATCGGCCGGCTCAGATGGTGCTGTGCAACAAGAGGAGGGCTGATCATGTCCGTGTTAAATAGACGATTTTCCTTTTGGGCCGGTACTGGTTTGACGGTGATTTTGTTGGTTTCAGTCGTCCTCTGGGCTGATTTCAGATTGCTGACGTTGTCGCTACGAGACAGTGAGCGCTCTGTTGCAACCGATGTGATAGAGAGTGACGAACCGTTGTATTGGGTGGCACCTATGGATCCCAACTACCGGCGCGACGGTCCGGGTAAGTCGCCAATGGGTATGGATTTGATTCCCGTGTATCGCAACACCGACAGTGTGGCTGCTGGAGGGGTGCAGATTGAGGTCGATACACAACATAATCTGGGAATACGATTGATTGAGGCGACACACAAACGCCTGATAGTGGAACGGCAAGTCTATGGTGAACTTACCTACGCAGGAGATCGGCGTCTGCATATTCACCCGCGTGTTGATGGCTGGGTGGAGACGCTATCTGTAGGCTCTGTGGGTGATGTGGTTCGTAAAAACCAAACATTGTTGACTCTCTATTCTCCTGTGCTCGTAAACGCGCAAGAAGAGCTATTACTCGCCCTTGAGCAGAATAACGCCGCACTGATTAATGCCGCACAAGCGCGATTAAAATCACTTGATATTTCTGAAACTGCACTTGAGAAGTTAGATCGTCAACGGGAAATTAGTCGTACGGTGAGTATTTATGCGCCATCCGATGGCGTGGTTACTGGTTTGTCTATCCGTGAGGGTATGTTCATCCGGCCCAACACTGAGGTTATGTCAATTGCTCCATTGGATGCGCTATGGTTGTTGGTGGATGTTCCGCAAGGCCTAAACAGTATAGATCTTGCCAATGCTTCATTAGTCTTTTCCGTGGAAGGTATTCCTCAGCGTAAGTGGCATGCGGAGGTCGATACGGTATATCCGGAATTACATGACACTCGACGAACGCGGCAGCTGAGAGCGGTCATAGACAATGCTGACGGTGTATTGGCCTCGGGCATGTATGCAACCGTAACGATTATTGAAGCGCCAAAACCTCCGGTTTTGAGTATTCCGAGTGAGTCGGTTATTCGTGTTGGCACTGAAACACGCGTGGTCCTTCAGTGTGATGACAACAGTTTCAAGTCGGTTGATGTAGTACTTGGCCGCGATGTGGGCTCAGATGTAGAAATACTTTCGGGGCTAGAGCATGGTGACTATGTGGTGGCATCTGCCCAGTTTTTGATTGATTCGGAGTCGAGCAAACGTAGTGATTTTTTACGGTCGAGCGGTAGCCGTGATGCTTGTAAAGCCGCCCCGCAAAACCATACTGACCAGCACAGCCAGCACAGCCAGCACAGCCAGCACAGCCAGCACAGCTCGGCGCCAGCAATGGGTGACCCAACCCATACCGATCATACCCAGCCTATGAGTCAGGACCCTTTGCCGGAAACGAAGCATGAGCACTCAAAAGCTATGCCAGCTCAAGGACATGATCATGATTAAAGCAACGATTTCATGGTCGGTTCACAACCGCGTACTGGTGCTATTGTTGGCGTTCGCGCTTGGGTTAAGCGGTATATGGGCTGTGCATGAGACACCTGTCGATGCGATCCCTGATTTGTCCGATACGCAGGTCATTGTCAAAACCACTTACATGGGCCAAGCACCCTCCGTGGTTGAGCAACAGGTCACCTACCCGCTAACCAGTGCACTAATGGCTGTGCCTAAGGCTACCGATGTACGCGGGTTCTCTTTTTTTGGAGATTCCTACGTCTATGTACTGTTTGAAGACGACACCGACTTGTATTGGGCGCGTTCACGCGTGCAGGAGGTGTTGACTCAAATAGGCGATACCTTACCCGATGGTGCTGTAACAACGCTCGGTCCCGATGCAACTGGGGTGGGCTGGGTTTACATGTATGCGCTTGTCGACACCAGTGGTACCAACGATCTTGCGCAATTACGGTCGTTACAAGATTGGTACCTAAAATATGAGCTTCAAAGTGTTGAAGGTGTGTCAGAAGTCGCGTCAATAGGCGGAATGGTGCGTCAGTATCAGGTTGAGGTTGATCCGGTAGCTCTGACAGCGTTCGATCTGTCTATTGTCGATTTAGCAAAAGCTATTGAACGCGGTAACGCCGAGCAGGGTGCTTCCGTTATTGAAATGGCCGAAGCCGAATACATGGTCAGAGTGACCGGATACGTACAGGATTTAGCCGATGTAGAGTCGTTGTTGATTGCTGCTCAGCCAGGCGGCGCACCCATATTGTTGGGCGATGTTGCCCGTGTCAGCTTTGGACCTGCGATGCGGCGTGGTGTTGCTGATCTCGATGGTCGAGGCGAAGTGACGGGGGGCATTGTTGTCATGCGCTCGGGAGAAAATGCTAAAGCCACCATAGAGCGCGTTAAGACAAAATTGGCCGCACTCAAAGAGGGTTTGGGTGCAGGTGTTGATATTGTGCCTGTGTATGATCGTTCAAAACTCATTGATCGCTCTGTAGACAATTTGCTTGCAAAACTGGGCCAAGAGCTACTGGTGGTGGGAATCGTGTGCGTGGTATTTCTCATGCATATGCGCTCGAGCTTGGTCGCGTTGATCAGTTTACCGCTTGGCATCTTGGGCGCCTTTTTCATCATGCGTCTGCAAGGGCTTAACGCCAACATCATGTCGCTGGGTGGCATTGCCATTGCTATTGGTGCAATGAGTGACGGCGCCATTGTCATGACCGAAAACTTTCACAAGCATCTGCGTCGGAAAACGGCGGCTGAGGACCACTGGCTGATTGTTGTCAGAGCTACATCCGAAGTTGGTCCCGCGCTGTTCTTTAGCTTGCTTATTATCACTGTTAGTTTTTTGCCTGTATTTGCACTTGAAGCGGAGGAGGGCAAGCTTTTTTCACCACTTGCCTACACCAAAACGTGGTCGATGGCCGTAAGTGCTGGGCTCGCCATTACGTTGATTCCTGTCCTGATGGGTTTCATGGTGCGGGCTGAAAGACTACCCAATGAGAAGAACTGGTTGAAAGACCGATTAGAGTCAGTTTATGCCCGCGGCTTACGCCTGTGTCTGTTGAGGCCACGTATCACATTGGCTTGCGGCGTGTTGGCGATTGGAAGTGTGTTACTGCCGCTACAGGACCTCGACAGTGAATTTATGCCGCCCCTCGATGAAGGCGACCTGATGTACATGCCTACTACATATCCGGGTATTTCTATCGCTGAGGCGCGCAAGTTACTGCAGCGAACTAATCAGCTCATCGCCGGCGTGCCCGAGGTCGAACGCGTATTTGGTAAGGCTGGACGGGCAGACACAGCTACAGACCCTGCACCACTCACCATGATTGAAACCTTTATCACTTTAAAGCCTCAGGACCAATGGCGTGAGGGAGTCACGAGCGAGTCAATCAGGCGTGAACTCGATGCGCGTATCCAATTTCCAGGAGTCAGTAATGCTTGGGTCATGCCCATCAAAACTCGGATCGATATGCTTGCGACGGGCGTAAAAACACCGTTGGCACTGAAAATATCGGGTGCTGACTTATCGGTAATTGAATCCCTGGCTATCCAAGCAGAGCGAATCATTGCTGAGCAAGGTGGCGCAAGCTCTGTTTATGCAGAAAGGCCGAGTGAAGGCCGGTACCTTGTGATTGATATCGATCGACAGCGGGCGGCTAACGCGGGCATGACAATCGACGATATACAAGCAGCGATCAGTTATGCGGTAGGAGGTCGAGAGGTATCTGACACCATTGACGGTTTAGAACGCTACAGCATTAATCTACGGTACCCTCAGTCGTGGCGCGACTCGGCTGCGGCACTGGCGGACCTTCCTTTGCGTACGCCTCAAGGTGCAATTGTTGCGCTATCTGAATTAGCGGATGTGTCGGTGCGTACAGGGCCCGCGGTGATCAAGAGCGACAACGCGAAACCGGCCAGCTGGGTGCTTATCGATATTGAAAGCGACGCTGTCGCCTCTTTTATCCCTCGGATTACCCAAGTACTCACTGAGGAACTAGAAATTCCGCCTGGGTATTCGTTAACGTGGCAGGGCAGTTACGAATCTTCTCAGCGGGCGCAGACTCGGCTGGGGTATATCGTGCCAATTACCCTCGCACTCATTATTTTGTTGCTATATCTGAACTTTCGCCAGTGGACGCCGGTTTTAGTGACTGTTTGCGCACTACCTTTGGCACTATCGGGAGCAATCTGGCTCATATGGCTGCTGGATTATGCGGTATCCGTCGCGGTTATCGTTGGTGTTATTGCGCTGCTAGGGTTGGCAGCGGAGATGGCAGTTTTGATGCTCGTTTATTTACAGCAGGCAGTAGCCTCTCAATACCAGCATGCGAGTGGTGAAAATGTGGATCAGCGCATTGATGATGTGATTGTTGAGGCCGCGGCAGGCAGGCTTCGGCCAGTTTTGATGACGAGTACCACCGTTATTGTTGGATTGTTACCCGTGATGTGGGGTAGCGGTTCTGGATTGGATATGATGCAGCATGTGGCGGCACCAATGGTAGGCGGGATGCTATCTGCATTGCTGCTGGCACTCTTCTTAGTTCCCGTTATTTACAGGCAGCTGATGCGTTGAACCTAGCTGCGCTTTGAATGTTTTGTTCGTTTTTTAGGACTTAAACCGAACCAATTTTCTCAGGTCGCATCGGTAGCTCGTCGTGTCTCAGGATTTACTGGTCCCGATTGCGCGATTATGCAACTGCCTCTGGGCGGGATTGCCCGCACTTGGCCGATGTTGACAGCCGTTGGGCCAGTGATTGATCGGTCCGACTACACGGTTCGTATGTTCTTCATGAAGTACGGTGGACAACACAATGCGACGGTTTTTAAAGTTTGTACATACTATGGGTGGAATAGGACTTTTGGGGTCAATGTCGGCCTTGCTGGTTATGCTGTACACGCTACCCAATGCTAATACAGAGCTTACCGCTTACGTCCACATGCGACTGACGATGGACGCCCTTGCACAACGACTCCTGTTGCCTTCGCTAGGTGTTACAATTGTCGCGGGCCTACTGTCTATGGCAGCAGCCCCGGCTTACCACGGCGCTGGTTGGGTTTGGGCTAAATTGGCCACCGGTGTGCTCATGTTCGAAGGCACTTTGCTGGGTGTCCAAGGACCGATGGAGCGTGAGGCGCTGACCGCGAGCGCTGTTTTAACAGGGGAGCGTTTAGTATCTGACTTAGCGTTATCTATTGACGCAGAAATTGGCTCGCTCTGGGTACTTGGCTGCGTGGCGGTGGCCAATGTTGCATTGGGTATTTGGCGTCCAAAGAAAAAGCGGCGTTTAGCCGGTTCCTAAGTTAATTAAGTGTAGGCGTAAAGTGGGTATTCGTGGGTCTCAACCCAGGCGCCTTCAAATGAGCTCGTTTTGGCTATACGGCTCCCCGTAATGGACCTCGTCTAATCAGGCAAAGTCACGAAAGATCAGTGCTAAACGTTCACTTTTGCCAAGGTTTGCTAGAAATTCCCGTGGTTCACCACTCTTCTGCATGAAATCAGAGTAGCCCTCTAGCAGCTTTGGGTCGATCCCGTCGAGATCGACAAACCCCATGCGCCAGTCTTGGTATTCACGCTTACCTACCGGAAGTTCGCTAAGCACCTCGACGTGTTGGTGACGTGGGTCTTTTTGGATTGCTGTAAAGGTACGTCTAACCTCTCCAGCTGGCCCCTCCAATACTTGAAAAAAAGATTGTTCCTTGTGCAACAACAGACCAGTGATACTTCGCGCATTATTGAGAACGCGGGCCTCTTCGAGTAACGCCAATAGTTCGCGAGCACTCAGAGCCTGTGTCTGCGAGCTGACATAGGTAAGTTGAATCATGTTCTCTGGATTAGGGGAAGGGCGTACTGAGACTGGAGAGGGATTGCTATTGGCCATAGTCTGCTCCAGATCAGAGTGGGTTCCGGTCATAACCAGCAGACCTTGAGGGTGGTTAACCTGCGTCACCTGAAAACGCGTCCACATGTAAACACTATTACTTTACGCCTTAAATGTAAAACATAATTGACACATAGGTTACTAAGGCACAGACTAGTCACACGAGCAATAAAGACAACGTTTTTTTGGGGGGCCTCATGGATTCTGCTACAGCCATGGATATGAATGACTCGACTGCACAGGCATTGGATAATCGTCTGCTCGCTCCACGTTTTTACAAGACCGACTATCAAGCGTTGAATAACCTGGATGTATCATCGGTGCGATCAGAGTGGGATGAGATGATGGCGCGTTTTGAGGCTGATGTTAATCGCGCGCACTTTAGAAAGACCTACGAGTTTGATATTACGTCACTCGATGATCGCCCTACGTTAAAAGCGGACTTTCTCGATTTATTGGTAAGCTCGATCACCTCTGAGTATTCAGGTTGTGTGTTGTACCAAGAAATAGAAAAGAATGTCGCTAATAAAGACATTGCAAATCTCATGCGCTACATGGCACGTGACGAGTCCCGGCATGCCGGTTTTATCAATCGAGCGCTAAAACAGATGGGAGTTGCAGTAGATTTAAGTGTCTTAAAAAACGCAAAGGAATATCACTACTTTCGCCCTAAGTTTATTTACTACGCAACCTATTTGTCCGAAAAAATCGGTTACGCGCGTTACATAACCATCTACCGACACTTACAACGTAACCCAGATAATCAGTTCCATCCAATTTTCAGCTGGTTCGAGGAGTGGTGTAACGACGAGTACTCACATGGAGAAGCGTTTGCTTTGCTCATGCGCGCCAATCCGCACCTGCTCAAGGGGCACAACAAGCTCTGGATTCGGTTCTTTCTTCTTGCCGTCTACGCCACAATGTACGTCAGAGATCATTCGCGACCGGCGCTCTACCAAGCCTTTGGTATGGACATTACCGAATTTGACTACGCCGTCTTTGACATTACAACGACCATTAGTAAACAAGTGTTCCCTCTCTCGCTCAATACCGATGATGTTCGATTTCGCCGCGGTATGGTGCGATTACTAAAGTTGAGTGAAGCCTCAGAGCGTGCACGTTTGAAGGGCGGGTTGGTTAGCCATATCGTGCGTGCTGGATGTGCGGTGGGCAGTGCTGCTGTTTTCGCCCGTTTGTATATGTTGCCGGTTCACCACCACGATCTGCCTGAACGCGTTACCATGGCGCCCGCATGGTGAACGCTATCTGAGTCGTCTGTGCTCTCGCCACAATAGGGCTTTCTAGCCCTTCCTTTCCCGTGACCCTTGTGAAAGGGTGCCCAGGCTTGTGCAACGCCCAAAGCAGCGATGGTGTTTTATGGATGTGTTAGGGCGTGCCGTGCACTCGCTGTAAAAGATCAATACCGTGGGCGAGAAGGGCAACGGTTAGCGCAAAGGCCAGCCACTGCCATTGCGCGTCGGTGATGGCAAGCTTGACGCAAAACATAAGGGCTGCGCCCGCAATGAGGTTGGGTAGCACGGCTTGAAGGATAGCGCGGCCTCGCCAAGCTATTAGCGCGACTGCTTCGAGCGCAATGCCCACCAATACCCAATTAAAGAACTCTCCGGACCGGAGCAAGCCTTCCACTGAGCTTATCAAGCGGGCGCTAACCCGAGTAATTGTTGGATATCTTTCCAAAGTACGCGGAGATGAGCCACTTTTTTCCGTTTGACTAGTTTTTTCGCCGTGTAGGCTTGCCAGGTCAGCTGTTGCACATCTGGGTCTTTACACATGGCCACAAATTTTTCGCGTCGTTTATCGCTACCATACCAAAACCGCTGTAGTAGCCCTAACGCCCAGAACACCCGACCATGGAGGCGCATAAATTGTTTTCGCGACTGCCTCAGTACGCGGCTGTCGCCGGTTGTTAGGAAGGACTCGATGGCAGCTGCACTCAGCCTGCCGCAGAGCATGGCATAGTAAATCCCCTCGCCTGAGGCGGGGGCGACTACCCCCGCGGCATCGCCAGACAATAATACTCCTCGTCCGTCGTCCCAACGTTTTAGGGGTTTCATGGGTATGGGTGCCCCCTCTTTGCGAATCGTTTCGCAGCCGACCAGATGGGTTTTGGTACGCAGCTTGGTGACTGCCTCGGGTGCCGAAAAGGACTTGTGCTCACTCCCCACACCAATGCTGGCGTGCTCACCGTGAGGAAAGACCCAAGCATAAAAGTCCGGCGATAACTCGCCTTGGTACCACACGTCGCATCGGTTTGGGTCATAGTGATCGTTGCCAGTATCACCCGGTGCTTTTACGATTTCGTGATAGGCCATAACCCATTTTAGTGTCGAGGCACAGGCAATTGCTTGTTTGGCCACGCGAGAGCGGGCCCCGTCTGCACCGATAACAGCGAGGGCAGTGACCGTCTGAATTTGCTTGTCCTCTGTCTTGGACTGGTACGTCACTTCTACCCGCCCGCTTTGGTCATAGCGCAATGATTTAAAGGCACCGACGCGTAGATCTGCACCATTGTCACTTGCGCGTTGGCGTAACCATGGGTCGAACACGTCGCGATCAACCATACCAACAAATGTGCCCTCGATAGGCATATCGACAGTTTTTTCAGTGGGTGAGATCATGCGAGCCGAGTTGATTTTTGCGACTACAAGATTGTCTGGAATATCGAATTCCTTGAGCAAACAGGGGGGCACGGCCCCGCCACAGGGTTTAATGCGAAACGCGCGTTCTAGTAAGAGTACACGTCGACCTTGTAATGCCAATTCATTTGCGGCGGTGGCGCCAGAAGGACCCCCCCCCACCACGATAACATCATAGTCTGCTGACATATTCAGGATCCTCCGTTAGCGACTTCATGTAACGCCACGTCGCCAAACCTAACGGCCTCGAGGTCATTAGTCTGTGAGCCTTTGAGTGCGTCAACGGCGCTACCCAAATGCGCTGATATGAGAAATAACAGGGCCTCGAGCAAGAAGACGAGCGCGTAGGCCTGTGCGGGTGCGCTCACCCATGCTCGGCAGATATCGACTGCAACAGTGCCCAAAAATCCGCCTGCCGCAAAGGCTATTGCTTGGGCTGCTCCCCAAAGGCCCATTCGCAGCCCCTCTCGGCCCGTTTCACCCTGGCTGGCTAACGTCATCATGGCAGCAATAGCTGCAACCGCAAAAGCGCCATTAGCGACGCCGAGCACGAACACATTGGCTGAGAGATTCCAGTCGCTGGGGTGGTTGCCACCCCATGCAATACCCACAAGTGCTAGGCCTGATGCAACGCAACCACCAATCACCCACCGTTTGAGCAGTTGCGCAGAATATTTCTTTGCCAGCGAGCCGCTAGCTGCGACTGCGAGCATGCCGATTAATACGCCGCCGTGCTGTGTACCTGCCAATTGCGTGGATTCCCCAGGTGTCATACCAAAGGCAAGCCCAGCAAAAGGTTCTAAAATCAGATCTTGAAACGAGTAAGCGAGCATAGACAGAAAGACGAATACCGTAAAACGTCGAGCTGACGATTCAGACCATACAGCCTTCAGTGTTTGTCTGAAGTCGGGTTTGGCCATATGGCTCTCTGATGATGAAATACGGATACTCACAGAGGATTCAACGCCCCGGATGGCCAATGCGGTCACCGTCAAGGCGATGGTAGAGACCGTGGCAGTGACCGTGAGCAGTCTTTCTGGGGAGTAGGGGTCGAGAAAATTCCCTGCTAATCCTGCTGTTACAGCGAATCCAGCGATCATCATAAACCACACGATGGTGGCCGCAGCAGGCTTGCGTGAAGGTTCCACTGTTTTTGCTAAAAGTACTAGCAGTGATGTGCCGGTGGCACCCGAGCCAAGTCCTATACCGACAAACCCCATAGCGCTGATGACACTCCCCAAGGTGGTGGATATGTCCATGAGCACAGTGCCCATTGCCGCTACAACGCCGCTCAAAGCCAGTAAGACCATACCGCCGAGTATCCAAGGTGTCCTGCGACCACCGATATCTGACCCGTGGCCGATTCGTGGCCGCGCCAGCTGGACAACGTGATGAATTGCTACTAAAAATCCGGGCAACATCGCAGGCAGTGCGAGCTCCACCACCATGACGCGATTGAGGGTAGAGGTCGTGAGGACGATGATGGCGCCGAGTGATGTTTGCACCAAACCAAGGCGAACAATACTCATCCAACCCAAATGGATGGCTGGCGAGTTCAAAAATTGGCCCCAGGTAAGGCTGATGCTGTGATCATCATGCCCGCGACATAAGCGGTAACACCGGTTGCGTTATACCAAGGCGCCCGCTCTTTTGGAGCGGCGAGCATGTGACGCATCGCCACGATTTGCCCAGAGATCAGAGCGGCCACGGTAATGGCTTGCCATTGGCTTTGCCAAACCACCAAGAGAGCGAGTACGCCCAGCTGCGGAATTAGCATCACAAGGCAAGCAAGTTTTGCGGCTTTATCTGCGCCCAATTGTGCAGGTAGTGAGCGAATGCCCATTTGCCTGTCGCCGTCGATGGATTTGAAGTCGTTGAGCGTCATGATTCCATGGGCCCCGAGGCTGTAAAGCAGGGCAATGATCATCACTGATGTGGAGGGTAACTGTCCCTCTAACATCAGGGCGGCGCCCGTTATCCACGCGAGCCCCTCGTAGCTAATGCCTACGGCGGTATTACCTACCCAGCCGTTTGCCTTAAAACGAAACGGTGGCGCACTGTAGGCCCAGGCAAGCAACAATCCACAAAAAGTTGCGATGAAGACCCACGGACCAAAAGAAGCTCCCCAAGCAAGCCCGAGTAAGGACCACAGCGTTGCGAAATACAAACCGATTTTTCCCGGTACACGTCCCGAAGGAATGGGCCGGTTGGGCTCGTTAATCGCATCAACCTCGCGATCATACCAGTCGTTTACTATTTGGCTGGCGCCACAAACGAGTGGTCCTGTAAGTGCGATTCCTGCGAGCAAAAGGCCGAGGTTGTCGAGGATGTTGGCACCCACAGATACCGCCCCACAAACAAATGCCCACATGGGTGGAAACCACGTGATTGGCTTGAGAAGTTCAAGCAGGGCGTAAGGAGATGGTCTACCCATTACGCCATTGGCTACGGTATCGCTCGATCGCATGTCCTGACTATAGCGAGCAGGCAAGCAGAGCGTCAAACAAAATAGACAATTATTGTGTCATTATTAAATTCATATTAGCCGCCTCAGCCTGTTAAGTAGGGACCGATGACGCCTCCTAATCTGTTTGGCTTTTGCTGTTTGGCTGTCTGGTGTGCGCCTGTTACTGTCCGCCTATTGCTGCACGGCTTTGTCGCGGGGTTAACCCTCATCCTCTGGGTCGCCGATACCAAAACGTCGCAGCTTGGTGTACAGGCTCTGACGGCTCAGTCCGAGGAGTTCAGCCGCTGACGCTCGGTTGTTACGGGTAAGCTTTAGCGCCGCCTCAATGCACAGCGCCTCAATAACATCGGTCGATTCCCGCACAAGCTCTTTCAAGGGTGTTTGACCCACCCGATTCGTGATGTGCTCAATGGAAGCGGGTAGTGACGAAATAACAGGGTCATCGTGTTGGATGCGCCGCGAGGTATCGCGGATAAACAGAGTGTACTCTCGGTGGCCGCTTCCTCCGCGGGCAGAAGCCGATATTTCAACATCACTACTGACCCCAGCGCGACTTCGCAGTGTCGATGCGTAGCGGGTCACTGTGCTGCGCTGGTTCAAATTATCCAATAAAACCTGCAAATCGACCCCTGTGCGGCCTAACCACTCGTCAGCGCTACGACCAATCACGTGACGGAGCGAGGTTTCCTGCATCCAGTCTAAAAATACGCGATTGGTATGGGTGATACGGCCAGCATTATCGAGCTGGAGGATGGCGTCGGGGACCACGTTTAGCCAATCGGTGCCGTCTTTTACTTGTCGTAGCGGACTGTCAGTATGGGTCATTCGTAGGAGGATCACGGCACCTGTATTCTGCGACAAGTACTCGAGTTGCATAAGTAGGCTGCTATCGCTCGAAGGAAGTCCGCCGATAACCCCGCTAGCACCACCGGTGGTGCGCACGGTTTCGATAAGTTGGGCTATCTGCTGGCGCGTGTCCGCAGCCACATCCGATGGAAACACCTGTCCCACCAGGTTTTGATCATCTCTGTCGAGTAGGGTGGCAGCGGCGCCATTTGCCTCCAAGATGCGTTGACTGTTGTCATCGATAACTAAGAAGCCCTCGGCAGCCAAGTCGAGAATCTGCCGGTACCGTGTCTCAGTCTGGCGCAGCGACCAGTAATCGCGCTCCATAGCAAGTTGGGCGTTGACGAGTTGTTGTTTTGCGTTGGTCAGCTCGGCCTTATCTTGCCCCGCTGCAATAATGTACCCCGTGTCTTCGCACAAACACATAAGGTAGCGCACAGTTGCGTTAGACATGGCATCGTCGAGTGGGTGTGCCACGGTGAGAGCGGTGACCTGTCCTGGGTTCTCGATACACCAAGTCAGAGCTTCTTGCGCTCGTTCTACCTGTGTATTGATAATTTTTTCTGTAAAGAGAGCGCCGTTCCATGCCACCTGGCGGAGGAGGGTGATTTCTGGACGTATCAATTGGGCTTGCGTTATCACCCCAGCCTTATCAATGCTCAGTACGATATCCGCTAGCTTTTCCATAAGGCCAACGGCAGTGACAGGTTTAATGTCCATTATGATGGCTTGCCTCTTGTGTCACGTGACGGCTCTCGAGCGTCATAAGGTCCTTTGACGGGGGGAACTATCGCACAGCTATGTGTTCCACACCACGTTTCCCGCTGTTAATACGTTGATCAAGGTAGGTTTGGTCCATAAATATGCAAAGTTAGCGAAAGTTGCGCCAAGGTAGTCATCTAAATAGTACAAATATTAAGTAATCTAAAGTTGACACCCGGCCCTTTGGGTCAGTAGTCTGGCGGTACAGGCTCAGGTCGTTCGTGGCCGGAGGGGCGGCAGACAATGACAATGACAGGCAACGACACTTCGACTCGGTATGAGCTGTATACCCCCGAGCAGCGTGCACGCCGAGATGCGAGTGGCTGGACGCTTGTTCAAGGCATTCTTGCACCGCTCCAATTCTTGGCTTTTGCCATCAGTTTGGCATGCATTGCGCACTATCTTGTCACCGGAGATGGCTATCAAGGCACGACATTATCAATATTGGTAAAGACCGGCTTTTTGTACCTCATCATGGTGACCGGTGCCATCTGGGAAAAAGTGGTTTTTGACCGATTCTTATTTGCGCCTGCGTTTTTCTGGGAAGATGTAGTCAGTATGGGCGTTATAGCTCTTCATACCGCCTATGTAGTGGTGTTGCTGCTTGGCGAGCTTGGCCCCAGTGTCGAGATCGGCATTGCAATTGCCGCCTATCTCGCCTACGTCATCAATGCTGCCCAATTTTTGATTAAATTCAGCATGGGTCGGGCGGGCAGGAGCACTGCCGACCTAAGGCAAACCCCAGGGCTGGGGGTCAGCTGATGCATGGCGCTGTACTAGCTAGCGATACAGGTTCAGCCGAGCCACTTGATCTGACTGTTGAGCATGGTCAGCGGGCCGTCTTCTGCGGCTTGACCTCTATTGTTTGGTTGCATCGTAAAATTCAAGACGCTTTTTTCCTTGTCGTGGGTTCGCGGACGTGTGCCCACCTCATCCAATCTGCGGCCGGCGTCATGATATTTGCAGAGCCGCGCTTTGCCACTGCCGTGCTCGAAGACCGAGATCTTGCCGGTATGGCCGACTGCGTAGAAGAAGTCGAGCGTGTCATTGGCCAAGTGATTAAGCGGCGTCCTAATCTGAAAACGATTTTCTTGGTCGGCTCGTGTCCGTCTGAAGTTATCAAGCTAGATCTGGATAACATCGCGCGCAAGTTTAAAGAGCGACACAAGGGCCAGCTTAGGGTCGTGGCTTATTCAGGCAGTGGGATTGAAACCACTTTTACTCAGGGTGAGGACAGCTGCTTGAGTAACTTGGTACCAGACATGCCCCAAGCATCCGAGCAAGATCAGAAGTTACTTATCGTCGGTAGCTTGCCTGATATAGTGGAAGATCAGTTCGCGCGACTGTTCGCCGAAATGGGTATTACCAATGTCGAGTTTTTCCCGGGGCGACAATCAGAATATCTACCCGGCGTTGGGCCAGGAACGCGCATCTTGCTGGCTCAGCCCTATCTTGGTGACACGGCAAGGGCGTTGATTTCACGTGGCGCTACGCTTTTAAAAGCCCCCTATCCCTATGGCGCGCAAGGTACACTTGAGTGGTTCAGAGCCGCCGCGCTGAGCTTTGATATCGCTGTTGAGCGATTTCAAGACTGTACACGCGCTCCCTTCGAACGCGCAAAACGATCCCTCGAGGTGTACAAAACTGAACTAGCAGGTCGTCGCGTTGCGTTTTTACCCGATTCACAACTGGAAATTCCTCTGGCGCGATTCCTCGCGCGCGAATGCGGTATGCATCCAACCGAAGTCGCAACTCCCTTTTATGACGCCACCACTATGTCCAGCGAGACGCCATTACTACCTAGTGGTGTGCAGTGGTACGAGGGTCAGAATCTCGACAGCTCCCTCGAGAGGGTGCGCAACAGCCGTCCAGACCTAACAGTGTGCGGCCTGGGGATTGCAAATCCACTCGAGGCGGAGGGCTTACGAACAAAATGGTCTATTGAGCTTATGTTTTCGCCGATCCAGGGGTTTGATCAGGCTGGCGATTTGGCTGAATTATTTGCGCGACCATTGCGCCGCAAGAGTCGCTTGGAGGTGGGCGCATGGAACTGACGCTTTGGACCTATGAGGGGCCGCCGCATGTTGGCGCCATTCGCGTTGCCGCCTCAATGAGTGGTGTGCATCTCGTGCTACATGCACCACAGGGTGATACTTACGCAGATCTACTTTTCACGATGATCGAGCGAGACGGACGTCGACCACCGGTTACGTATACCACTTTTCAGGCGCGAGATTTGGGCGGTAGCACCGCGAATAAATTTTTAGATACGTTGCGCGCGGCTGCGGCTCACTTTAAACCCCAGGTTCTCATGGTGGCCGATTCATGTACCGCTGAACTCATCCAGGATCAGCCCGGATCACTCGCAACCAGCGCAGGGCTCGATGTGCCCGTCATCCCCCTAGAGATGGCTGCCTACTCACGTAAGGAAAACTGGGGGGCGAGTGAGACCTTTTATCAGCTGGTCGCGGGTTTACTGCGGGGCGCCTCGAAAGCAGACGCCTTTCAGCAACGCCAGGTCAATGATCGTCCCAGTGTAAATTTGCTTGGCCCCACCAAGCTTGGCTTTCGATGCCGTGACGATGTCCTCGAAATAGAATCTCTGCTAAACGGTGTCGGGATTGACGTTAATGTTGTTGCACCCCTCGGGGCCTCCCCACACGATCTGCTGAGGATTCCTCAAGCCGACCTCAATATTTGTTTGTATCCAGAGGTCGCGCTCTCAACTTGCCAATGGCTCAAGCGACAATTCAATCAACCCTATATAGATACTGTGCCACTGGGCTATGGTGCGACGCGCGACTTTTTAATAGCAGTGGCGGAGGTTCTGGACCACTCGATTAATGTCGATGCTATAGACCACTGTCGACTTCCTTGGTATTCGCGTTCGGTCGATTCTACCTATTTGACGGGGAAACGCGTTTTTATCTTCGGTGATGCTACCCACGCGGTTGCTGCTGCTCGCGTGGCTTCGAAAGAGCTCGGTTTTGATGTTGTCGGTCTGGGTACCTACTCGCGTGAAAATGCCCGCGCAGTGCGATCCACTGCGAGTGAATTAGGACTTGAGGCACTCATTACCAATGACTACCTCGAGGTAGAGGAAGCAGTGGAAACATTGCACCCAGAGCTAGTGTTGGGTACCCAAATGGAGAGGCACATTGCAAAACGACTGGGCATTGGCTGCGCGGTGATATCGACCCCAGCACATGTGCAGGATTATCCCGCACGCTATTCGCCGCAAATGGGATTCGAAGGTGCCAACGTTCTCTTTGATACTTGGGTACATCCTCTGGTTATGGGCCTTGAAGAACATCTTTTGACCATGTTCAGAGATGACTTTGAATTCAACGATAGCACTGTTGCGTCACATTTGGCGGAAGAGTCAGGGAGTGTTGAACGGCCACAGTTGTCCGAGGAATCTTTAGCCGATGGGCTGATGTGGGCTCAAGCGGCGCAGAAAGAGCTCAAAAAAATTCCCTTCTTTGTTCGTGGTAAAGCAAAGCGCAATACTGAGCTATTTGCGGTAGAGCAGGGCCTGAGCACGATAGAAGTGGAGACTTTGTATGAAGCAAAAGCTCACTTCAGTCGATAATCAAGCAGTGGTCGTTCCATCGTCTAGAGTGGTTCTCATTACACTCGATAGCCATGTCGGTGGCGCATTTCGCCGAGCGCGAGCGCGCCTGCAAAAGTCCTTGCCGTCTCTATCGCTTGCGGTACATGCAGCATCCGACTGGGACACCCATACCGATAAGCTAGACCAGTGTTTGGAGGATATTGCACAAGCCGACCTCATCATTGCCAATATGTTGTTTATGGAGCCGCATATTAACGCGGTATTACCAGCGCTGGCGGCACGTCGAGATAACTGTGACGCCATGGTTTGCTGCATGTCTGCACCCGAGGTCATGAAATTAACCCGCATGGGGCGGTTCTCCATGAGTGGTGAAGCCTCTGGTCCTATGGCCCTCCTTAAGCGCATGCGGGGAAAGTCTGACAATAAAGGATCTGCAGGCGCTCAACAGCTATCGGTATTGCGGCGATTGCCACGCATACTGCGCTTCATACCCGGAACGGCGCAGGATGTTCGTGCTTATTTTTTGACACTGCAATATTGGCTTGCGGGTTCGGACGTCAACTTAGAGAACATGATTAAGTTGTTACTCAAGCGTTACTCAGCGGGTGAGCGCGAGGTGCTTAAAGGCATGCTTGAAGAGCCCAAAGAGCCCATTGAGTACCCCGATGTCGGTTTGTACCATCCAAAAATCAAAGAACGGATTACCGAGGATCTCGCTAAGCTACCGGGTGTTGCGCAACAAAAAACCGTGGGTACAGTCGGCGTTTTACTCATGCGCTCTTATGCACTGGCTAATAACAGTGGGCATTACGATCAGGTCATTCACGCGCTAGAGGAACGGGGTTTGCGTGTTATTCCGGCCTTTGCCAGTGGACTCGATGCCCGTCCTGCTGTCGAGCGATTCTTTATTAAACACAACAAGCCTTGTGTAGATGCGGTCGTGTCATTAACGGGTTTTTCCTTGGTAGGAGGCCCAGCCTATAACGACGCTACAGCCGCAGCTGAGCTGCTTGCATCTCTCGATGTTCCCTACTTGGCAGTTCAAGCACTTGAATTTCAGAGTTTGAGTGAATGGCAGATATCTAGCTTGGGTTTGACGCCAATTGAGTCGACCATGATGGTGTCGATCCCTGAGCTCGATGGCGCTACAGGTTCGATGGTGTTTGGCGGTCGCAAGGGCGCTCGGGGATCAGATCATGAGGCCATGGAAGGTCACCCAGAGCGTATTACCATGCTTGCCTCTCGTGTCGCGAGGCTTGTTGCCTTGAGGCGGAGTGAACGGCGTCATCGCAAAGTGGCAGTCGTGTTGTTTAATTTTCCGCCTAACGGCGGTAGCGTCGGTACGGCAGCACATCTTTCGGTATTTGAATCACTGCACAACACACTACTTGCTATGGCAGAGCAAGGCTACACGGTGGACGTACCAGCCTCTGCAGATGCCCTGAGGGATCGACTGCTCACAGATAACGCGAGCCAATTCGGCATGGATGCCAGTGTATGTGCAAGGATCGCGGTTGATGACCACGTGGCACGCGAGAAATGGCTTGACGAAATTGAGGAGCAGTGGGGTGCAGCGCCCGGCAAGCATTTGACCAACGGCCGTGAAATTTTTGTCCTTGGTGTTGAGCTCGGAAATGTGCTTATCGCAGTGCAGCCATCAATGGGTTATGAGGGTGACCCGATGCGTTTATTGTTTGAGGGTGGTCACGCACCAACACACGCATTTTCTGCATTTTATCGCTACCTTAGGGAGGATTGGCAGGCGAATGCGGTACTGCATTTTGGAACTCATGGTGCGCTGGAGTTTATGCCAGGAAAACAGGTTGGTTTATCGGAGAATTGCTGGCCGGATCGACTGATTGGTGCACTGCCTAATTTTTATTTGTATGCAGCTAATAATCCTTCTGAAGGATTAATCGCCAAACGCCGCTCGGCAGCGACACTTATCAGCTACCTCACACCCAGTGTGGCGAGCGCAGATCTTTATCGTGAATTGCAAGATTTAAAGGATGCAATTGACCGGTGGCGGGTAAGAGATCTTGATGCTTCACAACAAGCGAGCTTGACCGCGTTGATTCATACGCTTGCCACTGAGTCAGATTTAATCACTACCGATACTGAACTGTGGCCGGCTGATCAAGCGGAAACAGCAATCGAATCGTTACGGCTCAGCCTACTCGAAATTGAAGAGTCGTTAATTCCCTACGGGCTGCATGTTGTTGGCAAGGCACCATCGATAACACAGAAGCTCGATTTGTTGCGGACGGTTGCACACGCGAGTTTCGATATCAAAATTTCGGCTGATGTTCTGGAGTCTGTCATCGTCCACAGTGACATGAGTCGAATTGATAGCGACCCCGAATTTACTCGACTGGGTGCAGAGCAACGCGACGCACTCAAAATGTTGCTTGCCAATACATTGAAAGCCCTCGATGAGGGCAATGAGATTAATGCAATTTTACATGCTCTCGATGGGGCGTTTATTGCACCCGTCGCTGGCGGTGATTTGTTGAAAAACCCGGAGATGCTACCTACCGGGCGCAATATTCATGGCTTTGATCCGTTCAGATTGCCGAGCCAATTTGCTTTAAACGAAGGAGCCCGCCAGGCTGATCAATTAATCGCGCGACACCGAGACGATACTGGGCAGTTACCGACGTCTGTCGCCTTGGTGCTGTGGGGCACCGATAATTTGAAAAGCGAAGGTGTTGGAATTGCACAGGCGTTAGCACTGATAGGCGCGCGTCCCCGCATAGATAGTTACG
>Ga0181559_10000160_pt1 | contig 54653 bp, 57 predicted proteins | sample 011ome_21_FD_133752 | JGI IMG/M metagenome (GOLD analysis project Ga0181559, IMG submission 133752) | Coastal salt marsh microbial communities from the Groves Creek Marsh, Skidaway Island, Georgia - 011508AT metaG (megahit assembly) | ecosystem: Environmental > Aquatic > Marine > Intertidal... | reverse complement strand
GTGATTACTATTTATGGTTGCCTGGGACAGCGCTTGCTCAAATACGCTTGTGGCAGCTGAATCATCGCCACGTAACAGCAATGAAGTGAACTCGGTATCGTCGAGAACACGTTCCCAAAAATGGCGGCGTTGGTCTTCGGTTGCTAGCGCATCACTCACCTGTGACCGTCTCTCACCTAAAAAGCGAGCAACATCTCCATAGCGTTCTGGGTAGCGGCTTTCGATATCACTGCGCAGCCGGCGCGCCAAAACGGGGCTTGCACCACTTGATGAAATTCCTACCAGCAATGGGTTGCGATCGACAATGGCGGGAATGATGAAGGAGCAGAGATCAGGGTCATCAACGACATTAACAGGTATGTTGTCTTCTTGCGCACGTTGACTGATCGCGGCATTGATCGCTCTATCAGGGGTCGCGGCAACGACTGCTCGGTAGCTACAAAGTGATCGATTGTCCCAGGGCTCAAAGTTCAGAGTACCGGACGTCTTAGCCAGTTCTTGCAATTCATCACTGATCCATGGCGCGAGGACGTGTAAGACGGCGCCCGCGCGGGCAAGCAAACGGGCTTTTCGTGTTGCAACAATGCCCCCGCCTACCAATAACACTGGCTTGCCATCAAGTTTGAGACAAACAGGTAGGTAGTCCATGGTTACTCGGAGCGTATCAGAGACAGTCTTGGCATTATTCTGCCCTCGCTGGTTCGTCGTAACACCTTACCAACCATTCTGTTTACGTCGCGGATAGATGGGTTTGACCGGCCATATAGTCTTGCAAGACCTCGGGTATAGCTATGCGTCCGTCGGCGCACTGATAATTTTCTAAAATCGCAACCAGCGTCCGGCCTACCGCCAGCCCAGACCCATTCAGCGTATGCAACAATTCTGGTTTGCCCGTTGCTGGGTTGCGCCAACGCGCTTGCATTCGGCGGGCTTGGTAGTCTTTAAAGTTGGAGCAACTCGAAATTTCACGATACGCCTGCTGTCCCGGTAGCCAAACCTCGAGATCATAGGTTAACGCTGAGGAGAATCCCAAATCGCCACCACAAAGGATAACCTTGCGGTAAGGGAGCTCAAGCTTCTGAAGAATGGCTTCAGCATGTCCTGTTAACCTCTCTAGTGCGCTCTCTGATTGGCTGGGGCGTACAAACTGCACCAATTCCACTTTTTCAAACTGGTGTTGTCTAATCAAGCCACGAGTGTCTCGGCCATAGCTTCCCGCCTCGGAACGAAAACAAGGCGTGTGCGCCACAAACTTCAAGCCATCAGCACCCAGTTCGTTATCTTCAAAGATGCGATCTCGACCGATATTTGTCACGGGGACTTCAGCTGTGGGAATCAGGTAATAATCCTGTTCTCCGTTGAGCTTAAAAAGGTCTTCTTCAAACTTCGGTAATTGCCCAGTGCCAAAGAGTGATTCGCGATTAACGATATATGGGACATATATTTCTCTGTAGTCATGGGTAGTGGTGTGTTGATCTAACATGAACTGAATCAACGCCCTGTGGAGACGCGCAACACCTCCGATCATAACCGTGAACCGTGATCCGGTTATTTTTCCGGCGGTCTCAGTGTCTATCTGCTGCAAACCCTCCCCTAGGTCGACGTGATCTTTGGCTTGGAATTCAAAATTCTTTGGCTCACCCCATGTCAATACTTCGATGTTGTCTTGCTCACTGGAACCAACCGGCACACGCTCATCGGGCAAGTTCGGTGTTGTGAGTAGCAACGTATCGATCTGCTCTTGTACCGATTTGGCCTCAGCGGTTGCCGTATCAAGATCTGACGCTATCTTGGTCAGTAGTGAGTTCACCTGCGCTTTAGCGTCCTCTACCGACAATCCCTGGCTCACAAGCTCTCCGATTTTCTTTGAAGCTGATTTCCGCTCTGCGAGGAGGTTTTGTGATCGGATGTCAGCCTCTTTGCGGCGTGCATCCAGGGTAATGAAATCTTCCACCGAGAAGCGATGGCCTTTACGGGCGAGTGCGTCGGCCACAGCCTGTGGATCCTGACGTACGGCCTTTATGTCGAGCATGTTGCCTCCGAAGCAATTTGGCGGGTTTGAGTGCAGATTTGGGCGCGCATGATACCGCGTTAGGGCTGGCTTTGCGCGGCATTTCAATCGCTGAGAATCAGTTAACTAATCGTGTTACCGATACGCCGACCATCACGCCTCCGACACAACCGAGCAGGCTCGCGGCAGCATATACCGCCGCCTTGCCTAGCTCTCCGCCTTCGAGCATATGCAGGGTTTCAAGAGAAAATGTGGAAAACGTCGTGAACGCGCCAAAAAAACCAATCACAATGAGCGCGCGCACGTCGGGGTGTACCGCTCCGCGGTCAAGCAAAACATAAGCGACGCCGATACCTAGCGAGCCAAGAATATTCACAGACAGCGTCGCTGCGGGCCAACTTTCGATCGCCCAATATCGAAGCAGGATGCTTACCCCATAGCGGCTGCAGGCGCCAAGCGCCCCTCCACATGCCACCAGTGTAAGTTGCCAGATCATTTGCGATCCTCTCCGCGCTCTTGCGCGGCCAACCGCTGCGCGTCATCCATGGCACGTAGTTGTGCCAGTTTCTCTGCAATTTTAATCTCCAGCCCGCGGTTCACGGGCTGATAAAACTGCTGTGCTGGCATGGTCTGGGGCCAATAATTTTCCGCTGCCGCGTATCCATTGGGTTCATCATGGGCGTAGCGGTACTGATCGCCGTACCCCTCCTCCCTCAAAAACTGCGTTGGCGCATTGCGCAGGTGCATGGGTACATCGAGAGTACCGTAAGCTTCAACACTCGCTTTAGCCGCTTGGAACGCTTTATAGACGGCGTTACTCTTTGCGGCGCAGGCAAGATAGGTGACTGCCTGCGCGAGCGCTAATTCTCCCTCTGGGCTGCCGAGTCGCTCTTGTGCGTTATAGGCATTTAATGCGACGTCTAACCCTCGAGGATCAGCATTGCCAATATCTTCACTCGCAATCCGGACGATGCGACGAGCCAGATATAAGGGGTCACAGCCGCCATCAAGCATACGGGCTAGCCAGTAGAGGCTGGCATCCGGATCACTGCCACGCACCGCTTTGTGCAGAGCGCTAGTCTGCTCGTAAAATTGGTCTCCCCTTTTATCAAAACGTCGCAGAGATGATCGTGTCAGCTCCTTAATGACATCGTTGTCAATCGTGTCGCCGCCCGCTGCATGGGCTATTTCGACCGCAAGCTCCAGGTGGCTCAGTGCTCTGCGCCCGTCTCCATCGGCGATAGATACCAGCTTCTCGAGTATGGGAACCGCAATCTGAACGTTAGCATAGTGATTTTTGACAGCGCGGTTTAGGAGTGCAAGCAATGCATGCTCATCAAGTCTTCGCAGGCGATACACGCGAGCGCGAGAAAGTAGTGCGGCATTTAATTCAAAGGACGGATTTTCTGTGGTTGCCCCAATGAAGATAAAGGTCCCATTTTCAACATGTGGCAAGAAGGCATCTTGCTGCGATTTATTAAATCGATGTACCTCGTCAACAAATAGCACGGACTGCTGACCCACCGATCGTGCAGCACCGGCCTTTTCTACCGCTTCTCGAATTTCCTTTACTCCCGCCAAAACAGCGGACAGCTGCAAATATTGTGCACCACAGGATCTCGCGGCGATCTGCGCCAGTGTGGTTTTACCTACTCCAGGCGGTCCCCAAAGAATGAATGAGTGCAAATTCCCTTGTTCGATGGCTAGGCGTAGCGGCATGCCAGGGGATAACAGGTGATCTTGGCCAAAAAAATCGTCAAGCGTATCCGGTCGCATGTTTGCTGCTAATGGCTCAAGCGCTCGAGAATCATTGGCGAACAAGGGAAGTCCGGTCATCAGGGCGATTTAATTCTGAGTTGCCATGTCGGCACCTTCTGGGACTATGAATTGAAAGTCGCTAGCCGATAATTCGATCGGCTCCGCGACTTTAAGAGCAATCTGAATTTGCTGGCCAACGGTATCTGCAACGTTGATGGCGACCGGAATGTTGTTCTCAAATACCAGCTGAATTGTTTCAAACAAACCGCCGTCATATTTTGGTGTTAACGTCACGGAAGAGTCGATCTGAACTATATCAAAACGACCCTCCAATGATGCGCGATCACTTAACAATAGCTGTAGTGGCAAATCAACGTCGGGATTCAGCCTTGAGCGCGAGACGGTATTTAAGTCTACGTCGTACTGCCAAAGATATTCACCGTCTACCACTACCTCGCTGCGGCCCGGCGTTGCCACAGTCCATCGAAAAAAGTGAGGTCTGAGAATAGCGAAACTGCCAGTGCTCTCTGCTAGCTTTATGCCTGTGCTGTCGAGAACGTATTGCTCAAAAGAGCCACTGAGGCTACGCAGCTCTAAAAATGGTGATAAATCAGCTGAACGTGCTTGGCGAACAAAACCACCGAGCAAACACAGTGTTAACACTACGACGGTGGGCCATCTGTATTTTTCACCAATCATGTCAGTCCTCCATTGGCGGTGGCGCCAATACTTCTCGCTGACCATTAGACCCCATTTCTGAGACGACACCGGCAGCCTCCATGGTTTCGATCAATCGAGCGGCTCGGTTATACCCTATACGTAGCTTGCGCTGGACGCTGGAGATTGACGCTCGCCGACTTTTACAGACGTAGTGAACTGCTTCATCGTACAGCGCGTCGGCCTCGGGGTCGTCACTATCGGACGCGGCATTTTGCAGTTCATTGGCGGTAACGGGCGTCTGACCTCCTTCATCGAGTAGACCATCTAGGTATTGAGGTTCACCCCTACGCTTCCAGTCAGCAACCACTCGATGGACCTCGTCGTCTGAACAGAAGGCACCGTGAACACGCATGGGTACGCTCGATCCCGATGGAAGATATAGCATATCGCCGTATCCTAAGAGCTGCTCAGCTCCGCCTTGATCGAGAATTGTGCGTGAATCAACCTTTGAGCTAACCGAAAAAGCGATACGCGTGGGTATATTTGCTTTAATAAGTCCAGTGATGACATCTACCGACGGCCGTTGCGTGGCAAGAATAAGATGAATGCCCGCGGCCCGGGCCTTTTGGGCAATACGCGCGATTAATTCTTCCACCTTCTTACCAACAATCATCATCATGTCGGCGAATTCGTCAATGACAACAACGATGCTTGGCAGTTTCTCCAAATGCGGATGAACTTGCTCATCTTCGGGTGTCATTGCGAGTGGATCAGGTTTCCAAACAGGGTCCGGTATTGGTTCGCCGGCTTTCATGGCATCGATAACCTTGCGGTTGTAGCCAGCAAGATTTCTCACTCCAAGCAACGACATAAGCTTATACCGTCGCTCCATCTCGGCAACACACCACCGCAAGCCATTGGCCGCGTCTTTCATGTCAGTGATGACAGGGGTTAATAAATGAGGAATGCCATCGTAAACCGATAGCTCTAGCATCTTTGGATCGACTAGGATCAACCGTACATCGTCGGGGGTAGCCTTGTATAACAGGCTAACTAGCATGCAGTTTACGCCCACCGATTTGCCCGACCCTGTGGTCCCAGCCACCAATAAATGGGGCATCTTGCCTAAATCGGCGACGATGGGCGAACCCGCGATATCGTGCCCGAGGGCCAGGGTTAGCATTGATTTACTGTCATCAAAAGTGCGCGACGACAGCACGTCTTTAAAGTTCACAGTCTGTCGATCGGCATTGGGTATCTCTATACCGACTACACTTTTTCCAGGGATAACCTCTACAACCCGAACCGATATGACAGCCAATGAGCGTGCGAGGTCCTTGGCTAAGTTGGAAATTCGAGAAACTTTCACCCCGGGAGCCGGTTGTATCTCAAAGCGTGTAACTACAGGCCCTGGATACACTGCAGTGACCTCGGCCGTGACACCAAAGTCGGCCAGCTTTAATTCCAGTAACCGCGAAAGTGATTCCAGTTCTTCGCGGGAATAGCCTCTCGGCCCCGAGTCGGTTGGTGGATCAAGCAAGTCGAGTGGAGGCACCTCGCCGATTACCGGTGCATCAAACAGTGGCTGCTGCTTTTCTTTCTCAAGCCGGAGACTAGGCTCTTTCTTGGTCACTAACGGTTTGATTTTTGGTGGAGACCGCTTTTTCTCTTTTTCAACATATGCCTCTATTTGCACCTTGCGCTGCTCTTGCTGCTTCTCGCGTGCGCGTCGGTCTAAAAAATTGTCACGGCTTGTAAGTAGGCATTGCGCCGTGCGCTGACTGACGAAAAGAAACCCTTGCCCCAAGCGCTCCGCCACAGCGAGCCAGCTGATATCAGCGAATACTGTGAGCCCAGCTAAAAATACAGCCACGAGAATTAGTCTTGCTCCAACTGGGCTGAAAGCACCATCAAATCCATCTCCAATGCCAGCGCCCAAAATGCCGCCGGCACCCTGCGGTAGCGAAGATTGCCCATGGTCGTTGAGAGCCGCTAGTGATGTGGTGGCGACAATTACCAGGATGAATCCCAGTGCTCGCAAACCGACCAATGTCCAATCCGCTGGCACATGATCATCGTCGCGTAGCAGGATGCGCAGTGCTCGATAAGCGAGCAGCAACGGAATGACGAAGGCTGCATAGCCAACTAACGAGAAGCAAATATCGGCTAAAAAAGCGCCCGTTATCCCAGCAAGATTAGCGACTTCGTCGGCACGAGCACTTGCCGACCAGCCCGGATCCTGTGGGTCATAAGTCACCAAAGCAAGGAGCATAAATAAACACCCTGCTGAAACAGCAACGAAAAGTGCATCGCGAAGACGCCGACGCGGGTGGCTGTCGGGACTCGGCTCAGGAATTTGTTGTCTATTGTTAGCCATCGACCATCAACACATTATCCCGTGTTTATTGAGACGCCGCACCCTAAGCAGTGCGACTACTGTTTGCTACTTTTAATACTAGCACAGCTGACTTTATTCACCCCTTTTCCACTGTCATTTCAGTCGTTTAAGTGCAGTTTTTCAGATGTAAAACAGCTTTGCTTTGTTGTCAGGCAATGGGTGTTGTACTCTACCCGCTGCGACAATCACGAGCCACCTGTAACAATAACCTGAAGCGCCAAAGAGCGCTTGTGCGAGAGGAATCTACCCTTATATGAGTGATGTTCAACACCATCGTTTGATTATTCTTGGCTCTGGTCCGGCCGGCTACACGGCTGCAGTTTACGCCGCGCGCGCTAATCTGCGACCGGTGGTGATTACGGGTATGCAGCAAGGTGGACAGCTTACTACCACAACGGAAGTCGAGAATTGGCCGGGCGGCGCCCCTGATTTACAGGGGCCGCAGCTGATGCAGGAAATGCAGGCACATGTTGAGCGTTTTGACGCTTCTATCGTGTTCGATCATATTGAAAAAGTCGATTTGTCGGCCCGCCCTTTTAAGCTGGGGGGCAGTAACGATTACACCTGTGATGCGTTGATTATAGCAACGGGAGCCTCGGCTCAATATTTGGGGTTGCCCAGCGAAACCGCCTTTATGGGCAAGGGTGTTAGTGCTTGTGCAACATGTGATGGCTTTTTCTATAGAAACAAAGAGGTTGCTGTTGTGGGTGGTGGCAATACGGCAGTAGAAGAAGCTCTTTACTTAAGCAACCTTTGTAGCAAGGTCCACTTAATCCATCGTCGGGACAGCCTCCGTTCAGAGAAAGTTCTTCAGGACCGACTATTTGCTAAAGCCGATGACGGCAAGGTCGTGTTGCATTGGAATCACACACTTGATGAAGTCCTGGGTGATAATAGTGGCGTTACCGGTGTGCGTATCAAGGCGACCGATAGTGATACATACAAGGACATTGACCTAGCGGGTGTGTTTATTGCAATTGGTCATAAGCCGAATACACATATTTTTGCCGATCAGCTGGCGATGGAAGGCGGTTACATCCTTATAAAATCGGGACTGGCGGGGGAAGCTACGATGACGAGCGTTCCAGGTGTCTTCGCTGCCGGGGATGTTGCTGACCATGTTTATCGCCAAGCGATTACTTCCGCCGGATTTGGGTGTATGGCTGCGCTCGATGCTGAGAAATATCTTGATGCGCTCGCGGAACAAAATTGAGCCTCCACCGACGGCCTTAGTCATGTGCTGAGCTAAACTGGGGGTAAACAGCGGTTTGTTTGAAGATTTTCCCGATACCCAAACTGCCCTGAGTGAGCCAAACGGGTTATTGGCCGTGGGTGGAGACCTGACGCCGGGTCGACTTCTAAGGGCTTACTCACGCGGTATTTTTCCATGGTTTGATGTCTCACAGCCCATCCTGTGGTGGACACCAAATCCTCGGATGGTGTTATTGCCTGCGCAATTTCATGTTGCACGGTCCTTCAAAAAGCGCCTGCGAACGACAAGTTTCGCCATAACGGTGAACCATTCTTTCGACGAGGTTATGGCTGCATGTGCAGCTCCACGCAAAGGTGATTCGGAGACGTGGATAATCCCAGAGATGCGGTCGGCTTATAGTGCTCTGCACAAATTCGGTATAGCCCACTCTATCGAGATATCGTTGGCGGACGAGCTTGTAGGCGGCCTGTACGGCATCGCGATGGGGCGCGCCTTTTTTGGCGAATCGATGTTTTCTCGAGTGCCCGATGCGTCAAAAGTAGCCTTTGCAGCACTAGCGGTACAGCTTAATGCTGGGCTCTTATCGTTCGTTGACTGCCAAGTCTATAATCCCCACTTGGCCCGGCTAGGAGCTCGAGAAATCAGTCGATTGGACTTTGAAACACTGTTGTTTAGCGCTATAAAAGAAGATAAAGAATGGTTGGATAGCGCGTTCGAGAACGATCCCTCTGCTTGGCCCTACAAGCCACAGCCCGATTGGTTGGTTGGATTGCCTCGCAGCGCAGAATTAGTTTTGGGGGGACTCTAACGATGACCGCATCGCTGCGAGACATTCGCGTTTACACCACGTTTCCGCACGATTGCAGTTATCTCGAGGGGCAACAAGCCACGACCCTCTTCATTGATCCGAGGCAAAATATTTCTCCGGAGCTTTATACCCATTTGTCGCTAATAGGTTTTCGGCGCAGCGGTGACCACATCTACCGCCCTCACTGCGCCCGCTGCACAGCCTGTATTGCATCGCGCATACCGGTGTCAGCCTTTGTCCCAAGCAAAAGCCAAAAACGGGTCCGGCGACGTAACGCCGATGTTCGTTTTGAAGAAACGGACAATATTTTTGATGCTAAGACATTCGATGTTTATTGCCGTTACATTCGGGCGCGGCATGCTGATGGTGATATGCATCCACCTGATGAAGCGCAGTATCGATCTTTTCTCAACAACGGGCTCGGAAACACGCGATATTTCCGCATGATGCTTGGCGATGAACTATTGGGTGTCATGGTTTCGGACCAAATGTTGGATGGTCTGAGCGCTATCTACACGTTCTATGAGCCGTCTGAGGAGGCTCGTAGCCTTGGCACCCTAGCCGTTTTGTTTCAGGTTGAAATGGCTCAGCAGCTAGGTCTTGAATATGTCTACCTTGGCTATTGGATCCAGAATTGCGACAAAATGAACTACAAAGCCAAATTTCGACCACTGGAGATTCTGGTGGGCGGCCAGTGGCAGCGTCGAGAGCAATTGCCACGTGGCGGTAATAACAGTGTTGCAGTGATACATGTACAGGACCGCCACCAAAGCGCTTTTTAAAATGGCCGCTTTCGGGTAAAGTGCCGCCCCAAGTCTACAGCGAGGTTACGCCCTTAATGGCAAAGGAAGATCAGATTGAAATGGAGGGGGAGATCATTGACACCCTTCCCAACACCACGTTTCGCGTGAAGCTTGAGAATGGACATATTGTTACGGCACATATTTCAGGAAAGATGCGCAAAAATTATATTCGCATTCTCACGGGCGACAAGGTTCGAGTTGAGGTGACACCCTATGATCTCACCAAGGGTCGAATAACATATCGAGAGCGTTAATCCGCCGGTGCCTCAAGGCTCCCATTAGTGCGTTTCTAACTCAGAGACGCTCTCTTCGCTTTCGGCAATCACCTCTAAATCGGTTTGATCTGCTTTTAGTGTTACCCGTGCAGCCCCGCCTTTTTTAAGCGCGCCAAAAAGTACCATATCGGCTAGCGGTTTCTTTATGTGTTCTTGGATAACGCGAGCCATGGGTCGTGCACCCATCGTTCGGTCATAGCCTTTTTCCACCAGCCAAAGCCTCGCGTCTTCGTCGACTTCAAGCATCACTCGTTTCTCGTCAAGTTGTCCTTGCAACTCGGTAAGGAATTTGTCGACGACGGTGAGAATGACGTCTTCACCCAGTGGCTCAAAGGGAACAATGGCGTCAAGCCGATTACGAAACTCTGGTGTAAACGTGCGATTTATGGCCTCCAAAGAGTCCGTGCTGTGATCCTGCTGGGTAAATCCTATCGAGCGTCGGCTAACGTTTTCTGCGCCAGCATTGGTGGTCATGATTAGAATCACGTTACGGAAATCAGCCCTTCGCCCATTGTTATCAGTGAGCGTGCCGTGATCCATCACTTGCAGCAGTAAGTTGAAAACCTCGGGATGCGCTTTTTCAATTTCATCGAGCAACACCACCGAATGCGGGTGCTTCGTTACGGCATCGGTGAGTAAACCACCCTGATCAAAGCCGACATACCCCGGTGGTGCGCCAATAAGCCGCGATACGGTGTGGCGCTCCATGTACTCGGACATGTCAAACCGAACGAGCTCGAGTCCTAACTGACGAGCAAGCTGTTTGGTCACCTCGGTTTTCCCCACCCCGGTAGGTCCTGCCAGCAAAAATGAGCCGATGGGCTTATCCCCTGACCGGAGACCTGCACGGGCTAGCTTGATGGATGCGACGAGTTTACTCACCGCCTTATCCTGACCAAACACCACCATTTGCAAATTAGACTCGAGTTTCTCGAGCAGCTCCCGATCGTCGGAAGTGACGGTTTTAGGGGGGATGCGTGCAATTTTCGCAACGACCGCCTCAATATCGGTTGGACCAATCACCTTCTTACGTTTGCTTGCCGGTAGCAGTTGCTGATAGGCACCTGCCTCGTCAATGACATCGATGGCTTTATCGGGTAAGAACCGATCGGTTATGTAGCGTGCCGCCATTTCGGTGGCCACTTTGAGTGCTTTATTCGAGTAACGCAGACCATGGTGCTCCTCAAATCGGGTTTTGAGGCCTTTCAAAATCTTGTAGGCATCGTCTATCGAGGGCTCGAGCACATCGATTTTTTGAAAGCGCCGGCTGAGCGCCTTATCTTTGTCAAAAATGCCTCGATATTCAGCAAATGTTGTCGATCCAATACATCGCATCTTGCCGGAGCTGAGCAATGGCTTGAGGAGGTTGCTGGCATCCATAACGCCACCCGATGCCGCGCCTGCGCCAATAATAGTGTGGATTTCGTCAATAAAAAGAATGGCGTGCTCGCGTTCTTTCAAGTTCGCTAATAACCCCTTGAAGCGCTTTTCAAAGTCTCCCCGGTACTTGGTACCTGCTAGAAGCGCACCCAGGTCCAGTGAGTACACCACAGCGTCCTGCAGTGTTTCCGGTACATCTCCGTCAACGATGAGCTTGGCCAAGCCTTCAGCAATGGCGGTTTTACCCACGCCAGATTCGCCCACCAGCAAAGGGTTGTTTTTACGTCGGCGAGCAAGGATCTGAGCAACACGCTCTACCTCGGCTAAGCGGCCTATGAGCGGATCAATTTGGCCGGTTCGCGCCTCCTCGTTAAGGTTGGTTGCGTATTTGTCAAGGGGACTTGCATCGCCAGCTTCACCTCCTTCCTCCTCGTCATGACTGTGTTCCGAGGCTGAAAGACCCTCTTCATCTTCGTCTTTGGCTATGCCGTGGGTTATGAAGTTAACAACATCAAGGCGCGATACGTCCTGACTCTTCAGAAAGTACACCGCTTGCGACTCTTGCTCGGAGAAAACAGCGACTAAAATGTTGGCTCCTGTGACCTCCTGTTTACCTGAGCTTTGAACGTGAAAGACTGCGCGTTGGAGCACGCGTTGGAACCCCAGTGTTGGCTGTGTATCACGACCGTCCGCTTCATCACCCAGCAATGGCGTGGTCGAATCGATAAACTCCACCAGGTCGCCCCGCAATGCTTCCACATCCACCTGGCAGGCCTGCATGACAGTCAATGCAGCTGAGTCGTCGAGGAGTGCCAGCAATAAGTGCTCGACGGTAATAAACTCGTGTCGTCGGGTGCGGGCGGTACGAAACGCCTCGTTCAAAACTTGTTCGAGTTCCTTGCTCAGCATGACTTTACTCCTCGTCTTCTGATGGCTCTACCTCACAAAGCAACGGATGGCCGCTATCCCGGGCATGCTGATTAACCTGCATGGCTTTGGTTTCCGCAATATCCTTGGGATAAATCCCACACACGCCCTTACCCTGAGTATGCACGGCCAGCATAATTTGGGTAGCTTTTTCACGATTTAGCGAAAAAAATTGTTCCAACACATCCACGACAAACTCCATAGGCGTGTAATCGTCGTTAAGTAGTACGACTCTGAAAAGCGGTGGCCGCTTGAGCGCTGGTTTGGCTGGCGCAACAGCTAACCCGCCTTGTTGGTCGTCTTCCGCGTTACCCGCAGTACATACCATGGGCTGTGCTTGAGCATGGGGGAGTTTTATTTCGGGGATGTTCTTCATAGGGTAAGTATAGTGAAAAGCGAACCTGTGTCAGCTCTTTTGGCTGTCAGAAGTGAGTTGCCGCTGAAAACCAAGCAGGACAACCACTTGGCAAAGTGTACTCGTCTTCGTGACTCGAGTTTGGATTTCACCGCATCTTTATGGGCAAAAAAAACCTCCGCGCAGCGGAGGTTTTTAATGGGGCTAACCCGCAGGGGCCCGTCTTACATTTTGGCGATAATTGCCTTGCCGAAATCCGAACATGAAACCAACGTGGCACCGTCCATTAAACGTTCAAAGTCATAGGTCACGGTCTTGGCTTGAATCGCGCCGTTCATGCCGTTGATGATCAGATCGGCAGCTTCATTCCAGCCTAAGTGACGCAGCATCATTTCAGCTGACAGAATGAGTGAACCAGGGTTTACCTTATCTTGACCCGCGTATTTCGGCGCCGTCCCGTGGGTTGCCTCGAATAATGCTACCGTGTCTGAGAGGTTCGCACCCGGGGCAATACCGATGCCACCCACTTGTGCAGCCAAGGCGTCAGACAAGTAATCGCCGTTCAAGTTGAGTGTTGCGACAACGCTGTAATCGCGTGGCCGGGTCAGTATTTGCTGAAGCATGGCATCAGCGATGACATCTTTAATAACAATAGAGTTGCCATTGTTAGGATTTTTAATTTCTACCCATGGACCGCCATCGAGTAATTCACCGCCAAACTCCTCTCGAGCGAGCTCATAGCCCCAATCTCGGAATGCACCCTCGGTGAACTTCATTATGTTGCCCTTGTGCACCAGTGTAACAGAGGGCAGATCTTGATCGATCGCGTACTGAATGGATTTGCGTACCAAGCGCTTGGTGCCCTCTTCAGAGACGGGCTTTATGCCGATACCTACGTTTTCAGGGAAACGGATTTTAGTGGCGCCCATCTCTTTAATGATGAAATCAACCACTTTTTGAGCTTCTTCGGTACCAGCTTGGTATTCAATACCTGCATAGATATCTTCGGAGTTCTCGCGGAAGATAACCATATTGCAATCGCCCGGAGCTTTCACTGGCGAGGGAACACCCTCAAACCAGCGCACAGGACGTAGACAGGTGTAGAGGTCTAGCTCTTGACGCAACGCAACATTGAGCGAGCGAAATCCTCCACCGACAGGCGTGGTCAACGGCCCTTTAATAGCTACCGAATAGGTTTTAATGGCCTCAAGAGTCTCTTCGGGGAACCAGTCGCCCTCGTAAAGTTCGGCCGCTTTCTCACCGGTGTAAATCTCCATCCATGAGATTTTTTTATCTCCACCGTAAGCCTTCTCAACGGCGGCATCCACCACATCAATCATGACGGGACTGATATCCACGCCAATACCGTCACCCTCGATGTAGGGGATAATAGGGTTATTGGGCACTGTGAGACTATGATCAGGGTTTACGGTAATCGTTTCGCCAGTCTCAGGTACCTTGATGTGCTTATACGCCATAGTATGAGGATCCTTTATCAGGTTGTGTTGTGATTGCTCTGGTTAATCGCTGTAATCTCGCACCGCACCCGCGCACTCTTGTTGGGCGCTAGACTACGTGTGGAAAGGGGTTAGCTTGTGGCCAACGTCGGCGCCGATTCTACCACCAAAATGGAGAGATTAGGTTTGTCTAGGATGATCATTTTCAACAAACCTTACCGGGTGCTTAGCCAATTTACGGATCGCGACGCTCAGCCACCACGGTGTACGTTAGCAAACTTTCTAAATGTACCTGAATACAGAGCCGCGGGTCGGCTGGACTATGATTCGGAAGGTTTATTACTTCTAACAGACGACGGCCGACTGCAGCAACGCTTAGCCAATCCCAAATATAAGCAGTGGAAAACCTATTGGGTTCAGGTTGAAGGGAAGATTGATCAACCGGCCATTGATTGGTTGTGCTCCGGGGTACAGCTAAAAGATGGCTCAACGCTTCCAGCGAAGGCCCGCATTATCAGTAAACCTGAGAGTTTGTGGCCGCGTCAGCCTCCGGTGCGCTATCGCTCATCTATTCCTGACTCATGGATAGAGCTGAAAATTTGCGAGGGGCGAAATCGGCAGGTACGTCGGATGACGGCAGCCGTGGGATTCCCCACCTTACGCCTTATCCGATCAGCCATTGCTGAGTTTACATTGGATACGCTGCAGCCAGGTGAATACCGATACGTGGATGTGGCCCATCTCTCGGTCGACTCCGTAAAGCAACGCGCTACTCGGGGCCCGGAGCAGCGTCCGGAAAAACGTAACAGCAAACGGCGACCAGCAAAGGGGCGCCAGTCGATACCGAGGCGCTGACATCACAGAATCAAATAAACGGCGAGCTTAACTCGCTGAGCTTAAAAAAAGCAGCGGAGAATGGTGGAGAAAAATGTGAATAGCAACTTATCTCACGACGCTCGATGGCGCCCTAATGCCACCGTAGCGACGGTCGTAGAGCGCGAGGGCCGGTTTCTCATGATAAAAGAACGGGATCGGGATACAGGCTTGATCGTTGTGAATCAGCCAGCGGGCCATCTTGAGGCAGGCGAGACGCTGATCGCGGCGGCTGAGCGCGAAGTGCTGGAGGAGACGGGCTGGAGAATCGATCTGACAGGTTACCTTGGCGTGGCGCGTTTAGAAGCGGGCAATGGCACCACTTATTTGCGGCACACTTTTACGGCGAGCCCTAGCTATCAAATTAGCCAGCCAAGCCTAGATGACGGTATCATTGCCGTGCATTGGATGACCTATGAAGAGCTTCTGGCTTGTCGTCACATTCACCGAAGCACCCTCGTCGTCAAGGTGGTCGAATTGTTTATTCAAGGGATGAAAGCACCCCTCTCATTGGTTCTTGAAGCATGAGTAACCAGCACAATACTAAAGTGATTGTTGGTATGTCGGGCGGCGTAGACTCCTCGGTTGCAGCGCTATTACTTCAGCGGCAAGGCTATGTGGTAGAGGGCCTGTTTATGAAGAATTGGGACGAGGATGATGGCACCGAATACTGCACGGCAAAGGCCGATTTAGCCGATGCGCAAGCCGTGGCAGACAAACTGGGTATACCATTGCATAGCGCAAACTTCGCGGCTGAATACTGGGACAATGTTTTTGAACACTTCCTAGCTGAGTATCAAGCGGGCCGGACACCGAACCCAGACATTCTTTGCAATCGAGAAATTAAATTTAAAGCCTTCCTCGATTACGCGCTCCAATTGGGTGCCGATTACATAGCCACCGGGCATTATGTGCGTCGATCTGATTCTAAAACTGGCACCACATTACTAAAAGGCATCGATCCCAACAAAGACCAGAGTTATTTTCTCCATCAAGTGGGTTGTGAAGAGCTTGCTCGGACACTATTTCCTGTGGGTAGTTTGGAAAAACACCAAGTACGAGATCTGGCTGAAGCCGCCGGACTCGCGACAGCTAAAAAGAAGGACTCCACTGGGATCTGCTTCATAGGGGAACGCCGCTTCAAAGACTTTTTACAACAATACCTACCCGCTCAACCCGGTTCCGTAGAGACAGTGGCCGGCGAACATATTGGCGAGCATCACGGTCTGATGTACCACACCATAGGCCAGCGCCAGGGCCTGGGTATTGGCGGCTTAGCAAACCACGGGCAGGCACCTTGGTATGTTGTCGATAAAGACTTAGAGCGCAATGTTCTCGTTGTGGCACAGGGAAAAAATAATCCCGCGCTCTTCAAACACGCTTTAGCCACTAATGACATTTTTTGGGTCACTCATCAGTCTCCCCCACTACCCTTACGCTGTACCGCTAAAGTACGGTATCGGCAGCACGATCAGTCCTGCACGCTTGAAGCTGATGATGGCGGGTTTCGAGTGCTCTTTGATGAACCCCAGCGGGCTATAACCCCAGGCCAATCGGTGGTTTTTTACCAGCAGGATGTTTGTCTGGGTGGCGGTATTATTGAGTCGACAGCATGACGGATCGCACTGCTATTGCCAAACAGACTATCGCCCTATCGGGTGTCGCTCAATGTGCGCGCATCGTGGACCAAATTTCCAGAACCGGCAGTTATCCACTTGAGTTCCTAGAGGCCTCAATCCACTCGCTGTTCAGTTTTGATGCGCCCGACGTCGATTCGGTATTTGGTAATTTACAGGGAGTCAAACTGGGTTTGCAAAGTTTGGCTGCGGGCTTAAGTGCTGGCGGCGACACCGCTACCTCACACCAAATGCGCTATCTTTTTTCCATCTTGCATCTCGAACGTAAATTTGCTGCCCGAACTGACCTCCAGACAGTTGTACAGAGCCGCTTACAACACGCAAGCTACAAAGCAACACACTTTGCGTCTCATGTTAATGAAACCTGCCATAGTGTTGCTGCCATCTATAGCGATACGCTCAGCACATTGTCGTTTCGAATTAAAATTTTGGGTAGTGCCCAACATTTGCAAAACACCACCAATGCAGAGATTATCCGCGCCTTATTATTGGCCGGCGTGAGGTCTGCGTTTCTGTGGCGTCAGCTGGGCGGGCGTCGCTGGAAGCTCGCCTTCGATCGTGCCGAGGTGCGAAGCACTGCGATCCAACTATCACGCGAGCTAGGTATCCGGTAAGGTGCGTCTCGCTACGGAAGTTACTTGTTAAATGGAGCCAGTATGGACTTGACTGCACTGACCGCTATTTCACCCCTCGATGGCCGCTATGGCGGCAAGGTCTCGAGCTTGCGCGATGTTTTCAGCGAATACGGTCTTATCAAGCGCCGTGTGCAAGTAGAGGTGCGTTGGTTACAATCGCTGTCAGCGCTGGAAAGCATTTCCGAGATTCCGTCCTTAAGTCCTGCTGCTACTGCTCAACTTGACAGTCTGGTTGACAGTTTCTCAACCGACGACGCCGAGGCGATTAAGGCGATTGAGGCAACCACCAATCATGACGTTAAGGCCGTTGAATATTTTCTCAAACGGGCTATTGCTGATAACGAGGAATTGGCCGCCGTCAGCGAATTTATCCACTTTGCATGCACATCCGAGGACATCAACAACCTCTCACACGGGCTGATGCTGCGTGATGGGTTGACGGTTTTAACCGCTGCAATGGATCGCATTATTACGGCGCTTGAAGATCTTGCCCTGCGTGAAGCCAATCAAGCCATGCTATCGCGAACGCACGGGCAAACAGCCAGTCCAACGACGCTGGGTAAAGAGTTAGCGAACACGGTTGCGCGTCTCAAGCGACAACGACATCAGTTGGCGCGAATGACTCCACTCGGAAAAATTAACGGCGCAGTCGGCAACTATAATGCTCACCTCGTCACCTACCCCGACGTCGACTGGCAGAGACACGCAGAGCAGTTTGTGACCTCGCTTGGATTGGGCTTCAACCCCTATACAACGCAAATCGAGCCGCATGACTACATGGCTGAGATGTTTGATGCCATCGCGCGTTTCAATACCGTTTTGATTGATTTTAATCGAGACGTTTGGAGTTATATTAGTCTCGGTTACTTTAAACAAAAGACGGTTGCGGGAGAGGTTGGCTCATCTACGATGCCGCATAAAGTAAATCCCATCGATTTTGAAAACTCTGAGGGTAATTTAGGTCTGGCAAATGCCGTGCTGAATCATATGGCACAGAAACTGCCAATAAGTCGTTGGCAGCGAGACCTCACCGACAGCACCGTATTACGCAATATGGGTGTTGGCTTTGCCTATGCTTTACTTGCCTATGAGTCAGCGCTAAAAGGTATTGGCAAACTGGAAACCAATCCCGCTCGGCTTCAAGATGATTTGGCGGCTAGCTGGGAAGTTTTAGCGGAGCCAATTCAGACCGTTATGCGTCGCTACGGCATACCTGAGCCCTACGAAAAATTAAAGGCATTGACGCGTGGTCAGGCCATTACACGCGATGCGTTAGCGGCATTCGTAGCCGCCCTGGATCTGCCCGAGGACGCCCGCCAGGCCCTTCTTGCATTGACACCTGGGGACTATGTAGGCAACGCAGCGCAGCAGGCCACGGCTATAGTTGACTACCATGGCGAGTAACGATTGAACCGCTTTAACATTGATGAGCAGCACTTTCTGAGTCATTACTGGCAACAAAAGCCGCTGCTAATAAAAAGCGCGCTGCCTCAATTTAGTAACCTCCTCTCACCGCAAGAATTAGCCGGGCTTGCCATGGAGGAGGATGTTCAAAGCCGCATTGTGAGCGAATCTGCGGGGATCTGGCAGCTTAAATATGGTCCGTTCAAAGCGCAGGATTTTCAGCGCGACGGGCGGTGGAGCCTACTCGTTCAGCAAGTTGATTGTTGGATTCCTGAGGTAGAAGCCCTGCGCGAAGCTGTCGCTTTCCTACCCAGCTGGCGCTTCGATGACATTATGGTGAGCTATGCAACTGATGGGGGTAGTGTTGGCCCCCACTTCGATCGCTATGATGTCTTTCTACTACAGGGTATGGGCCAGCGACTCTGGAAGCTGGGGGACTTTTGCGATCAAGATACCCTCCGTCTAGAACATGAGAGTCTCAATTTATTGCAGGAATTTGTTAGCCAGCAGGAATACTTACTCGACCCGGGTGATGTGCTCTATGTGCCACCAGGATTGGCCCATTGGGGGCTCGCTGTTGGCGAAAGTATGACCTACTCCATTGGATTTCGTGCACCAGGCATTAGCAAGCTCTTAGCTCGCATGACAGATCATTTACTCGAGAGGGTCGATCCGCATCTGTTACTGAATGACAACATCGATGACTGCCTAGGGCGTACTGGCGAAATCACGGCAGATCATATGAAAACGGCGCAAGTTGCGCTAACAAATACGATCAAAGCGCTTGATGATGGTCGCTGGTTGGCCGATGCACTCACCGACCCGGACGATATTTTTACAGAAACCGACGCCGCCGTACTGCAGCTGCCGGTGCGTTTGCTCCCTGGTGTCCGCATGGTTTGGATCGATCGGGCATCGTGGCTTGAGGTGTTTGTGCAAGGATCGGAATTTCATGTGGCTCCAGCCCTGATGGAGGTGATTACGCAATTATGTGAGGGAGCATCAGTATCGCTTGACGATGTTGATATACCTGACGATTTACCGGACTGTGCCTCCGAAGAGTTACTCGTCGACGCGCCATCTGTGTTTGCACTCCTGAACGAGTTAGGCGTTCTCGTAAACGCGGACGAGTAGGACGTAGAGCTCAGCAACAGCATTGCTCTGACAGGTTATCTTGACACCGGGCTTACGACCGGCAGACTAGACAGCGATGAACGACCGGATGTTAACCAACGAAACGGCGTGCCGCTTGTCATCCCCGGGTGAGGGATCAGCGTTTTTTTGAACGATTAATGATTAACGAGAGAATGTCAAAGCTTGCAAGCACTAGCGGAAACTCAGCAGCGATTACTCGACAGTATTGTCAAAGCCTCCCGCCATGTAGATATTGTCAGCAATGATCTCGAACCGGTCTTATTAGACAATGAAGCGGTGGTCAGCGCATTGATCCGTCTTGCTCGGCGTGGGGCGAACACCCGAATTCGACTGCTTGTAGCACAGCTTAACCCTGCGAGCGCTAGTAGCCATAAACTATTATTGCTGGCCAAGCGACTGACGACTGCCATTGAACTGCGCGTCGTCACAGATCATCCAGAGTGGCCCGATGCGACCTGGGTCATATGTGATCAGTCAGACGGGATAATTGTGAATAGTCGGAAACGACTTTCTCGACATGTGCATAGCCGCGCTGAGGCCAAAGCGATGGCTGATCAATACGAGCGGTTGTGGCAATCGGCCGAGCCGTCACCTGAAATGCGGCAGTTCTAACTCTCGAACAGCCTAGTCAGCCAATAAAATGCCGACCTCATTTCCCTCATAAATCGGTTGCCAAACCGTCAAGGCTGCGCAAGTTGACTCATAAGTGGCCCCAGTAGAGAGGTCGAATCGGTAGCCGTGTACTGGACATACAATGGTGTGATTGACGATCTGAGCGTTAGTCAGTGGATACTGTTGATGGGGACATTGGCTTTGAATAATGGCCAACCTACCGTCTTCTTGAACGACCAGCACATCTAGTTGGTCCATCTTTATTCGCCGACGATAGCCATCCTTTAAATTAATTAACTTTTCAAGGGCAACAAAGCGCATTTGTTCACTGAGCCAAGCGACTGTCTGAGATAGGCATAATGTGTTCTTCGGCTGATTTAATCATATGCTGGTTGAACGCCGGGGTCGGGTTCTGGCTGGCTTGCAAGATTGATGATCGTAATAGCAGCAGCGAGCGGGGTTTGTTTGGCGTCACGTACACCAGACACAATAGAGGGCAGTGCACGTTTGACTGCCGGATGCTGTTGCACCGAGGCGCGCAAAAGCTCATCAACGAGCTGGCGCATCCAACTTAAATTTTGTTCTGATCTTTTGTTTACCAAGACACCTTCAGTCTCGGCCTGCCTACGATAGCTATTAATCATCGCCCAAATATCGCCAATTCCACGCTTATGAAGTGCTGAGCAGGTGATGACTGATGGCTGCCAAAAGCTTGGATGTTTCAGCAGGGACAGCGCGCTGCTGTAGTGACGTTGCGTCATTTGAGCAAGCCCTTCGCTGTCACCGTCGGCCTTGTTAATAACAATGGCATCGGCTAGTTCGATAATGCCTTTTTTAATACCTTGAAGTTCGTCGCCACCACCCGGAAGCATTAATACGAGGAAAAAATCGACCATCCCGGCAACCTGATGCTCCGACTGCCCTACCCCCACAGTCTCTACCAAGATCACGTCATAATTCGCAGCTTCACATACGAGCATGGCCTCTCGCGTTTTTTGCGCTACTCCCCCGAGAGCACTGCCTGCCGGAGATGGGCGAATAAACGCCGCCTCACATCGACTGAGTTCTTCCATCCGTGTCTTGTCGCCAAGAATGGATCCCCCCGCAATGGGTGAGCTGGGGTCCACTGCGAGTACAGCTACGCGGTGCCCCTGCTCGATGAGATGAAGTCCAAACGCTTCGATGAATGTTGATTTACCAACGCCCGGGACGCCGGTAATACCAATACGGATGCTACGGCCAGTTTGGGGGAGTATCGTGTTTAAAAGGGCTTGGCTGGCCTCCCGATCCTGAGGACGTTGACTCTCGATAAGAGTGATTGCCTTTGCCAAGGCACGGCGCTCTCCCGCGAGCAATGCATCAACGTCGATCGGCACTGCCTGCACCTAGCGCTGCGCGTTATTGATGGCATCCAGTACCTTGCGTGCCGCTTCTGGGATGGCGGTACCGGGACCAAAGATAAGCGCAACACCTGCGTCTTGTAAAAAGCCGTAATCCTGCTGGGGAATCACACCACCTGCGATCACAATGATATCGTTAGCTCCCTGTTTTCTTAGCTCCTCTATGAGCGAGGGAACCAGCGTTTTGTGGCCGGCTGCCAAGCTGGAAGCGCCGACAACATGCACATCGTTTTCAATGGCTTGGCGCGCGACTTCGGCCGGTGTTGAGAACATCGGCGATAGGTCCACATCAAACCCCACATCTGCAAAAGCTGTCGCAACAACCTTCGCCCCCCGGTCATGCCCATCCTGCCCCATTTTAGCAACCAGCATGCGGGGACGACGCCCGTGTTGCTCTACAAACCCATCGATATCCACTTCGATCTGCTTCCAGTCTGCGTCATTTTCATAAGCCGCCCCATAGACCCCCGACACGGTTTGCGCGTGGGCAACAAAGCGGCCAAACTCGGCCTCCAATGCGTCTGATATTTCGCCCACAGTTGCGCGTCGGCGCGTGGCTTCAATGGCGAGTGCCAGTAGATTGCCCTCGCCTGTCTTAGCGGCCTCGGTCAACTGCTCTAAAATTTCATCAATCGCGGTTTGGTCCCTACTTGCTCTAATAGCAGCGAGGCGGGCCAACTGTGACTCACGCACTTGCTCATTATCAATCTCCAGAACATCCACTGCATCGTGAGTTTCAACTTTGTATTTGTTAACACCGACGATCACATCTTCCCCGCGATCAATACGAGCCTGCTTCTTGGCCGCAGCCTCCTCAATTCGCAATTTCGGTATGCCGCTCTCGATCGCGTTTGCCATGCCCCCCAGTTCGTCGATCTCTGCTATTAACTCGCGCGCTTTATCGGCTATCTCTTGGGTGAGGCTTTCCATCATGTAGGAGCCTCCCCAGGGGTCAATCACCTGTCCGATACCTGTTTCTTCCTGCAGAATTAACTGGGTATTTCGCGCAATACGAGCTGCAAAATCCGAGGGCAAGGCTATGGCCTCATCGAGTGCATTGGTATGTAGCGACTGAGTCCCACCAAAGACTGCAGCCATGGCTTCGATCGTTGTTCTGACAATATTGTTGTAGGGATCCTGCTCAGTTAACGACCACCCCGAAGTCTGGCAATGCGTGCGCAACATCGAGCTTTTGGGGTTATTGGGGCCGAAGGCCTCGACGATTTCGGCCCACAGCAATCGTGCTGCACGCATCTTGGCGATTTCCATGTAGAAATTCATGCCAATGCCCCAGAAAAACGATAGCCGCGGCGCAAATTGGTCAATATTCAATCCGGCACTTATGGCGGTCTTGATGTACTCTTTGCCATCAGCCAAGGTATAGGCCAACTCGAGTGCCGCATTGGCGCCGGCTTCTTGCATGTGGTAACCGGAAATTGAAATCGTATTGAAACGCGGCATATTGCTCGAGCAATAGGCAATGATATCCCCGATGATGCGCATACTAGGACCTGGGGGATAAATATAGGTATTGCGCACCATGAATTCTTTGAGGATGTCGTTCTGAATGGTGCCCGAAAGCTGATCTTGAGCGACGCCTTGCTCCTCGGCTGCTACAACGTAACCTGCAAGCACTGGCAAAACGGCACCGTTCATTGTCATCGAAACCGATACTTTGTCGAGTGGAATGCCATCAAACAGGATTTTCATGTCTTCGACTGAGTCGACGGCCACACCGGCCTTGCCAACGTCGCCTTCGACTCGTGGATGGTCTGAGTCATAGCCGCGATGCGTGGCAAGGTCAAAAGCGACCGACACGCCCTGCCCCCCCGCTGCGAGCGCTTTCCGGTAGAAAGCGTTCGACTCTTCTGCTGTCGAGAACCCCGCATATTGGCGAATCGTCCACCTTCGCCCGGCGTACATGGTAGCCATAGGCCCACGAATATAGGGCGCTATGCCGGGTAGCGTATCGGTGTAGGCCAAGTTACTGGTATCTTCGGCCGTATAAAGCACCTTCAGCGGTATTCCTTCGGGCGTCTCCCACGTAAAGTCGTCGGGTTTCAGGCCCTTACTCTGCTGTTCTACAAGCGATGACCACTGAGAAAGTGTGGCTTCATTTTTGTCGTATACGGTCACAATAAGTCCTTTAAATCAGTAGCTTATAGGCATCAGATCAAGTTATTAGTGCTCTTCGCCTGGCTGGTTGATTTCTATTAATACACCATCGCAACTCTTGGGATGAATAAAAATGACCTGCGAGCCGTGAGCACCGGGCGATGGTTCATCACTTAAGAATTGATATCCCTTCGCCTTGAGCCGATCAATATCCTCATGAATGTTATCACTGCGAAAACACAGGTGATGGATCCCACCTCCGCGCTTTGCAAGGTAAGTTGCTATCGGGCCTTCACCGTTAAGCGGATGCACTAATTCGATATTGGTGGGTGGAAGTGGAAAGAAGGCCGTGGTGGTCTTGGCTGCCTGGACGTCCTCGGTCCCTTCAAAGGGAAGTCCAAAATCTTCCATAAAGCGCTGGATGGCTGCCTCGAAATCGGGCACGGCAATCGCGATGTGATCAAGTGCTGTAATCATGCAATAAGCTCCAGTTAGGCGAGGCGGTTACAAAAACATTTCCATTAGCTGTGCCGTATGCTCTCGTTTGCGATGTGCGATGGTCTCCTCTGACTCAACCACAATTTGCTCATCTGGAGTCACGCTAAACAGACGCTGCCCCTTGCTAATAATAATGCCATCTCCCTCTACAAGAACCTCATCAACGGTGCCGGCAAAGGGCGCGTAGACTTTGTTAAACATTTTCATGACTTCAACAATGTAGAGTGGATCACCCGCTTCAAAATGTGAGCCTGCAGTTACGTATAGCTCCGATTCAGGTGATTCTCGGCCGTAAAACATGCCACCACTTACGGCCACGATCTCATCGCTCTTGGCTATTGGTGGTGGTGCTAGAGCCTTCGTCATCGCGGTTTGATGCTCTGGATTCAGCAGTCTCTCTGGAATATGTATACTCAGGTCCTCGTTAACCGCCAGATCATAAAAGCCTGTGAACCTTGCCATAGCGGGCAACAACTCTAAGATCGCCATGCCACTTTGAAAACCTCGATGCGCCGCTTGTACCGCTTCCCATTGCTGATTTGAGAAGCCATCGGGCGCCTCTTCCGCCACAATGCGTTTTACATCTGACCAAGAGTGTGCGTCTAACCTTTGCTCGAGATCTCGATAGAAGTCTTCCGCTTCTGACAAAATGGCCAAATCGTGATCCCAGATCATATTAGCCGCTGGCGCCTCATCAGAATAATTCAGCTTCAAGAAATGATAGGTATCACTCAAGACATCAATTGGATTCTCAGCCCACTCTAGGTGATCGCCGTCGACATGGAACGCTTCTTTGTTAACACTTAACCAACCAGAAAGAAGATGCGGGGAGCTCATAAGAGTTCTTACCGGTCTTATAAGCAGGCTCTGCTGTTGATTGAGCACATCAGCTAAGGCTTTGCGGTGCTTTTCCTCCACGCGACTGACAACGTCACGGCACAGAAGGGACCAAGCAACATCTACGTCTACTCGATTCGCCTCTGCGGTAAGCTCTCCAACCGCTGTAAGGTAGGGAACAATAAATTTAGTGGTTGGCCTTGCGTTAATGTTGTTGCCTAAAAACCAGTTAACTAGCCCGTAATGAAACTCCAGATTCGTGTGTAGGTCTCGACCACGCAAACTCGTGGCACGCAACACTTCCGCCATACGTGCGTAGCTACTTTCTCGGCTTTCTCCGACTGTCAGCAGCAGCGCAATATTAGAATCATAAGCACCTGCCAAGGTGTAATTCATAAACACATCGGTGTCTGGGTTATGCAGGCTAATGCCCTGATCGTCACGTATTTCGCCATCAATCGCATCAGACCAATACTCAATTTGGCCGCCAGCGTTGGGCTGTAGTGCATCGTTCGTGGCATTGAGTCGTGCCTCAACGCTATCGTTAAATCGGAGAATACGCTCGGGCTTTGGCAGGTTTGGACCGTGGGCCGCTAGTAAGACCATGGCCTCGACCAGCGACTCGACAGTAAAATATTCCTGCGGATTCGATGGGTTACTGAATTTCATGGCGTAGCAAAGTTCGCTGACCCTATGCTCTACCTGAATTCGGGTATTCATTTCCATAAAAAAGTGACGATCGCGATCGACAATACACTCAAAGGTTGACACTGAGTCTAGACCCACGGCGCTCCCAAACCGCGCCGCCTCCGCTTCCATGGCATCCAGTGTAATGATGTCTTGCGCGAGTACGGCTGCTTCAGCGGTGCGCCCCTCGCGCTCGGCAAGTGCCTGGGCTGCCAGTAATGATTCACGAGTCACAGAGACTTCAAGCAATTTTTGCTCGTGCATCTGCAATGAACAATCTCGCCCTCCCAGTGTTATTGACCATTCGCCGTTACCGATAACCTGTATTTCCTGATGCCGCGTGGTTTCGATATTAAGTTCAACCAGTACGTTCTTGTTATCGCCAACGCCGGTGGTCTTTACCTCATTAAGAATTTCTCGCACCAGCTCCGGTGTACGCGCGCCTTCTCCTAACCCAATAATGCGTTGCCCTTTGCCACCGCCACCACCGATGGCTTTGAGACGGACACGATTTTCTGGATATTCGGCATTTATCTTCGCCACGGCCTCAGTCAGTGTTGCCGACAACTCGTCAATGGTATAGAGGTCAATACCCTTGTCATAAGCGGCGGCTAAAATGATATCTGCGAGCGTTTCTAGATCATCAGTGCTTTCAAACACGCTTTCTTCAACCGCCAGTTGCTCGGTAGCGCACAGCTTTTTCAAATCCGCGGCGGTTGAGTACTTTTTCAAAAGAGTTAGAGCGGTCCCGTTATCAATCCCCGGTGTGACTGATACGCCCGCTTTTAGCGCTGTTCGCTTTGCTTCATCCTTGAGACCTGCTTGGCGCACGGTGCGAGAACATGGTCCGATGAAATTAAGTCCGGCTCGCTCCATGGCCGCTACCATGGTCTCGTCTTCGGCCATGAACCCATAGCCCGCAAAGATGGCGTTATAACCACCGTTTCGAGCGATGTGGATAATGTCTTCAATACGTTGTAGACGTTCTTCTTTGGTTGCGCCCGTGTAATCGGGAACACGATGAACACGCGAGGGGTCAGTTAAAACACGCAGCTCGGGTGCGAGAGCTCTGGGATAAACAATGGAATCTTTTTCAGACAGCAAAATTCCGTAGTGGCTAATTCCCATCTCATCGAAAACATCCATCGCTTCTTTACGAATAGGTCCGCGGCAGATAATAAGCGGCTTGATATGTGAGCAATCAAACTGTCTCACCCACGCCGAGGCGTGTGCGCTAAGACGGCGATCAGCATGAATCAGCGGGTTGTTCAGATAATACTCGTTCGACACAGAAAAATGCTCCTACCTTACTCCGCTTAAGGGAATTCACGCTGAACGGCCTTGAGGGGCCCCGGTTTATAATGACGCAAGCAAAATGCTAGATGATCGGTCAGCACATGGCGTAGATCATCTGGCATTACGATCTGCGAGATAGAACCTAAACTTAAAGCTTCCTCGGGATTCATAATCTCCTGCTCATACCGCTTTGCAAGCTCTGCTTCAGCTTGCTTAGCCCAAGATCTCACGAGATTCTCAGCCTCTTTTAGTGCATCTTCCTCCGTGAGTCCCTGTGCACGCTGTGCCTGAGCTTCTTGTTGAATGCGCTGTGCGAGGCTTCCTCGGATTTTCTTGAGTTCCTCTTTGTAGACATACTCAACCCCCGCAGGACCCATAACAGCCACCCGCGTAGTGGGTAGTGCCACGACGAAATCGGCGCCGGTCGGATAGTTGTTATAACTGGCGTACGCGCCACCGAACGCGTTGCGAACTAAAACTAAGAAGCGAGGTGTACGTAGGTCTACAATAGCATCGAGCATTGCACGCCCAGCCTGGACAATACCGCGATGTTCCTGCTCACTTCCGGGAAGGAACCCGGTTGTGTCTTCCAAAAACATGACAGGAATGTTGTAAAGATTACAAAATCGAATGAAACGCGCATTCTTGTAGGCGGCGTCAATGTCAATCTGGCCCGAAGCCACCGCTGAATTGTTGGCAACGAAACCCACGACATGACCGCCCATTCGGCCAAAAGCGGTAATTGTATTACGCGCCCTCTCCGCTTGTATCTCTAGGTAATCCCCGTGGTCGCATAACTGCTGAATAAGGATAGTGATATCGACAGGGGTATTAAATCCCGTTGGTGAGTTGAAAGCCTTGCGTAACAAAATGTCGATGTCCAGCGTTTTGCGGGCTGCGGGGTCGGAGCTGGGCTGAAAGTGCGGTGCTTTCTCATAGGAGTCGGGTAAATACTTAAGTAGCTCGCGCACCTTACGTAGTGCGGCAACTTCATCGTCAACCACAAAATCGGTTACACCGGTTTGGCTATGGACATCGGGCCCCCCAAGCGCGTCGGGGGTGATGTCCTCACCCAGCACTGACTTAACAACGCCAGGGCCAGTTAAACCAAAGAACGTCTGCCGCGGTTGTATTAGAAAACTGCCCTGACGAGGAAGATAACTCCCTCCCCCGGCATTAAAACCAAACATACACATGATCGATGGCACAATGCCACTAATCTTACGGAGTGCCGTAAACGCGTCAGCGTAGCCATCTAGGCCACCGACACCAGCCGGGATATAGGCGCCAGCGGAGTCATTCAAACCAACAAGTGGAATCTGCCGCTTCGCGGCGAGTTCAAATAATTTGGCAAGCTTCTTGCCATTGGTCGCATCCATCGAGCCCGCTCGAACCGTAAAATCATGTCCGTAAATGGCGATATCTCGACCGTCAATTTGAATAATTGCGGTAACAAGCGATGCACCATCGAGATTGGGCCCCCAGTTCTGGTACAAAACGTGCGGCTCGTCGTCTGCCAAGCACCGAATCCGCTCCCAAATGGTCATACGCTGTTTGAGGTGTTGTCTCTGAATGTTGCTGACACCCGCAGCGACATAAGGGCGCAGTTGCAATTCTTGCCCACGCGCTAGAGTGGCGTCGTAAGGCGTATGCTCCACAGCGGGCGCAGTTGTTGGGACTGATTTCGCTAACGGGTTGCTCAGGCTAATGTAAGGTGCTGTGGACTCTGGCGCAGCAGAGTGGGCAACCTGCTGGTTGGTGCTCTCGCTCATGGGATCACTCTTCGTTTGATTATGGGCTTGCTTCGGACATACTACGTACGTCTTAGCGTTGGTGCCTGTATAAAACCGCCGTGTAAGTTACTTTCAATGCTACCTTAGTGTCAATTTAATGCGATTTGTTTATAAGCAGCGTGAATATTTTCAATCACTCCTATAAGGAACTGGGTACGGCCCAAAACCTCCTCGCTTACGCTCGGGCCTGTTGCCAGTTGCCAGGTATGGTGTTGCTTGAGAGCCGTAAGGGGGCTGACGATAGTCGCTATGACATTCTCGCAGCGCGCCCAAAAGCCATGCTCAAACTTGATGACTTTGGCGGCGACTTATCCCAATGGATGCTAGCGATAGAAGCCGCACTGGACGGTGGACAATCCTGCGCCAAATCCGGCGCAATTGCTATCGGCTTTGTGGACTATGACAGTGCGGCTCAAATGGCAATACACCCCCAACAATCACTTGATATGTTGGGTACACCGGGTGTGGCGGGAAAAAGTAGCGCGACATGCGGTATTTATGATTGGTGCTTAAAGCGAGATCGCATAGACGGCACGGTAACGCTGCACTGTTCGCCACAACTATCCGAGGAAGAACGGCAAATCATTGATAAGCAGATATCAATGGTTGAGCACCAGCCATTAACATTTTCACTGAGTAGCCGTTTTCAGCATCACACTTCACGGGAACAGTATTTACGAGATATTGCGAGCATTCGAGATTACATTGGCGCGGGTGACTGCTACCAAGTGAATTATGCCCAACGATTCAGTGCGGCGTTTTCGGGTGAGCCACTCGCCGCCTACGAGGTACTCAGGAATATTGCACCTGGCGACTTCTCGGCGCTATTGGCGTTGCGGCCTAATCAGGCAGTACTATCGTTGTCACCCGAACGGTTCTTATCCGTGTCAGGCGGCTGCGTTATCACACAGCCTATTAAAGGCACTCGGCCGCGACATCCCGACCCAAAAATCGATCAGACAATTGCGCGCGAACTTCAAAAATCGCTAAAAGACTGTGCCGAGAACGTAATGATCACGGACCTTCTTCGCAATGATCTTGGCCGCTTGTGTGTGCCCGGGAGTGTTACGACAACCGAGTTATGCCAACTCTACAGTTACGAAAACGTTCACCACCTAGTGAGCAAGATTGAGGGAAAGCTGCAACCGGGGGTCTCCGCTGGTCAATTACTTGTTGGATGCTCCCCAGGGGGATCAATAACCGGCGCTCCCAAACGACGCGCCATGGAAATTATTGCTGAGTTGGAGCAACACCCGCGCGGTGTTTACTGCGGGTCGGTGTTTGCCCTCGATGCCTCCGGCCGGCTTGAATCAAGCATTGCAATACGGACACTCGAGGTGATTGACGAGCACATTCACTGTTGGGGTGGCGGTGGCATTACCTTCGATTCAGATGCCGAGAGTGAGTACCAGGAGACCTTTGACAAAGTAGGTGCCTTCCTTAAAGCGCTTGAAATGACTTCACATGCCCTTGATTAAGTCGACGCTGTCGACATGTCCTGCCTCTAAAACGTGATTGCCTCCATTTGGGGCGCCTACGTATAACGCTGTTTCGGAAGAGCCTTGTGTTAAATGAAGACCTTTGAATTCGCGCTTACTCAATACACTGGGAGTTCGATGTGACTGTAAAGCTCAGCCCGCTCTGCCGGATTTGACCGTGATAAGGCTTCCTGAACAATATCGCGTGTCAAATGAGGCGCGAGTTCAACAATAAAGTCATACATATAACCACGTAAAAACGTCCCTTTGCGGAAACCCAAGCTCGTGACACTCGATGCAAACAAATGACTTGCATCAAGTTTAACGAGGTCGCTGTCGAGATCGTCGTCGTAAGCTAAACCAGCGATGATGCCAATGCCAAGCCCTAGCCTGACATAGGTTTTGATGACGTCTGCATCGACTGCAGTAAAGATGACTTTTGGTGTTAGCCCAAGGCTGTTGAAGGCGTCATCGAGTTTAGAGCGGCCGGTGAAACCAAAGGTGTAAGTCACAATGGGATGCATGGCTACCGCTTCGAGGGTTAGCTTGTCCATTTGGGCTAACGGGTGGTTACGAGGAACCACAATGCATCGATTCCATTTAAAACAGGGCAACATGATCAAGTCGGAAAAAAGCTCGAGCGCCTCGGTAGCGATCGCAAAATCTACGGTTCCCTCCGCGGCCATCTCAGCGATTTGCATAGGGGTGCCCTGCTGCATTTGCAATGAAACGTCCGGGTAGCTGCTGATAAACTCTTTAATAATACCCGGCAAAACGTAGCGTGCTTGGGTGTGTGTGGTCGCAATCGACAGTGTACCGCTGCGCTCGTTAGAGAACTCTTGCGCCACTCGCTTAATCGAGTCGGCTTTACGTAAGATCTCGCCCGCCAGCTCGAGAATCACCTCGCCCGCGGGCGTGACATGCGTGAGGTGTTTACCGCTACGAGCAAATACCTCAACACCGAGTTCGTCCTCTAGGAGGCGTATTTGCTTACTGATACCCGGTTGGGAGGTAAACAGGCTTTGCGCGGTTGCTGAGACATTAAGGTCATGATGCGCGACCTCCCAAATGTAGCGGAGCTGTTGCAATTTCATCCGTACTTCACCAACCATTAACCCATGGACATACTTAAAGTTACTCTCACTCGCTGAGCGTTTAAAGCCTTTTAGAATAAAATATTGATTTTTTATTCAACATAGAACCGCGCTTTCCTAGCTCTCTTCCTGGGTTAGCGGGTTTGCTACGCCATGGGGTACGTGACCCGTGGTGACATGCTCCGCCGCTAAGTCACAATGTGTTTGCTGATCATCAAAGAAGACATCGGCTCGGTAAGCTCTGAGGAAATCGGTTTTTTTTAGCCCCCCAAGAAAAATTGACTCATCAATCCGAATATCCCAAGCGCGTAAGGTACGTATTACGCGCTCGTGTGCGGGTGCTGATCTTGCTGTCACTAATGCCGTTCTAATGGGCGCTTCACTTGCCGGGAAAACCTGCTGCAGGCGCTGAAGGGCGCCAAGGAAGCTTTTAAAGGGTCCGCCCTGCAGTGGTTCGTGACGAGCGGCTTTCTCACTCGCCGTGAAAGCTTCTAGTCCGTCGCGTTTGAATACCCTTTCTGCTTCATCAGAGAACAGCACTGCGTCGCCATCAAAGGCAAACCGGAGCTGGTCGCCGTCTGACGTTGCTTGATGCCGTGAAACAAGCGTGGCCGCGGCAACATCATTTTCAAGGGCTTTGCGCACATCAGTAGGTTCCGCGGATAAGAATAACTGGCAACCAAATGCTTGAATGTAGCGCCATGGCGGTTCTCCACCACAGAAGGCTGCGCGAGTAATGGGAAGTTGATAGTGCTCAATAGAGTTGAACACGCGTAATCCGGTGTCGGCACTATTGCGTGACAACAGCACTACCTCAACTCCCAGCGGCGCTGGCAGGCGATCATTGAGTGCCAGCATTTTTTGAACAACGGAAAACGCCGTTCCCCGCTCCAACGGAATCTGCTCGTGTTCTATTTGATAATGCGAGTATGCCTCCAGACCCTGTTCTTCGAAAACGCGGTGAGCTTCATCAAGGTTAAAAAGGGCGCGTGATGAGATCGCGACGACCAATTTTTCTGGGTGGAAATCGCTCATGCTGGTTAGGCATCAACCTTCAGACCACTTGGCTTTTGTCGAGCGAAGTAATCGCGACTCAAGGCAAAGACGACGGGCGATAAAAGAAGCAATGCAACAAGATTGGGTATGGCCATGAAAGCATTGAGGGTGTCGGCTATTAACCACACGATACCCAGATTGAGACCAGCACCGGCTGGGATTGCCAGTACCCATAGGACTCTAAAAGGGAGGATGGCTCTAGCGCCGAACAGATAAACAACACACCGCTCTCCATAAAACGACCAGCCGATCATGGTGGTGACTGCGAAGACGACCACGCCAATGGTTACCACCCATTGTCCACCCGGAAACGCGCTTCCAAAGGCCATGGCCGTAAGGCTGGCACCCGACTGTCCACTGTCGAGAACACCGGTCAATACAATGACCAAGCCGGTCATCGTACACACGATGATTGTATCGATGAAGGTGCCCAGCATGGCAATCATCCCCTGTTCGACAGGCTCTTTTGTCTTGGCTGCGGCATGAGCAATGGGAGCGCTACCGAGCCCTGCTTCATTCGAGAACACGCCACGGGCTACGCCAAACCGTATTGCAGCCCATACCGTGGCGCCGGCAAATCCGCCGGCCGCCGATGCGCCATTGAAGGCGGAGGAAACAATTAACGAAAATGCTGCAGGTACCTTATGAATATTGAGTGCGATCACAATAATGCTCATTAGCACATACGCCACGGCCATCAAGGGGACTACAGCTCCCGCTGTGGCGGCTATACGCTGGATGCCACCGAGAATCACGCCGCCAACCAATACCATCAAAATTCCCCCAGTTATCTGCCAGGGAATGTCGAGGTTATCCGCAAGAACTTGGGCTACAGAGTTCGATTGCACAGTATTTGCGAGACCAAAACCAGCCATACCACCAAAAAGAGCAAACAGTGTGGCAAGAAATGCCCAGCGTTTGCCCAAGCCATTACGAATGTAGTACATCGGGCCACCGCTGTACCCACCGAGTTCATCTTGTTCACGATAGCGCACGGCGAGCACACCCTCCGCATACTTGGTAGCCATACCGAAGAGAGCGGTAATCCACATCCAAAATAAGGCGCCCGGTCCGCCTAACGTAATGGCTGTCGCGACGCCTGCGATATTACCCGTGCCAATGGTTGCCGATAGCGATGTCATGAGTGCTTTGAAAGGCGCTATGTCTCCCTCACCCTGGCCATTAAAACCAGAAAACAGCAGCTTAAAGGCTGTGGGTAATCGCCTAAGAGTGAGGAATCCTAGACCTAGGGTAAGGAAAATACCGGTACCCAGCAATAAAACGAGCATACCCGGACCCCAAGCGTAGCCGTTTATTGTGGTAATGAAAGCTTCCATAGTACTCTCCAAAAGCGCTGATTATTGTTGCTGGTGGTTAAGTTGCGCATCTAAATACGGCGCCAATACCTCATGGTGAGAAAACGCACCAAAAATGCCACCTGTGTGCATAAAAACAATATCGGATTGGTCGTCAAGACGTCCATCCTTGATGGCTTCGGTCATGCCATAAAACGCTTTGCCCGTATAAACCGGATCCAACACGATCCCCTCGATGCGTGCAAGATCTCGCATACAACGATAGACACCGTCATACCCGACGCCGTAGCCCGGCCCGATAAAGTCATCCCACGTCGTGGGTGCCCTCGAGAGAGGCGGTAAAGATGGCCATTGCTTTCGCGCATCCTCAACATCGCTGAGGATCTTGTTATGAAAATACTGCTTGTCATCACAAACTGCGACACCAATCACTTGCATCGAAGCAGCCGCAATATCCGCACCATAGGTGAGGCCCGCTTGCGTACCGCCCGATCCAGTGGCAGTAATTACCGCTGCTCGGTTGATACCTGCTGCCTCGCAGTCTTCAAGTAGCTCGAGTGTCGCCCAAAGATACCCCCAAATTCCCAGGCCGTTGCTACCACCCGTAGGGATAATCAGCGGTTTGCGACCTGCATTTCGGTACGTGTCAGCCCTCTCTTCAAGCCTGTGCTCCAAGGTTTGCTGATAATCCTTTTCTGGAACGACCTCGATCTGGGCGCCTAGCAGACAATCGAGAAATGTGTTCCCCTCGAATGTAGCCTGCTCGCCTCGCAATATCAGATGACAATGCCAACCCATTTGGGCGCAGACCGCAGCTGTTGCACGCGCGTGATTGCTTTGTAAACCGCCACAGGTAATAAGCGTATCTACACCCTGCTCTTGCGCGATGGCACAAATAAACTCAAGCTTTCGAACTTTATTGCCGGTAAGCAAACTTCCCGTGAGGTCGTCTCGCTTCATCCACAAACGCTTACCGCGACCCCAATGATCGCTGGCACGTTCAAGAAACTGAAGCGGCGTGGGCCGCAAAGCAAGCGGCACTCGCGCGGGCCATTGAAGCTTATTCAGCACCGACAGACTTTAAGGTCCCTTTAGGCAAGACCGCATTAACGTAGCTACGCTGGAACTTCAAGTTGACGTTGTTAGCTACGGCTAAGGTAATGTAGTTGTCGTCAAGACCTGTGATTTTGCCAAGAATACCTGACGATGTGATGACCTCATCACCTTTGGCAAGCGCTGAAACCATTTCCTGATGTTCTTTTTGTCGTTTGCGTTGCGGCCGGATGGCGATGACATAAAATATGACAAACATGAAGACCAACAGTCCGATAGAAAATAGGTCGCCACTAGGCTGCGGTGCTCCTGTCGTTTGGGCGTGAGCTTGTGAAATAAACATCTGATCTCCAAATAATGTTTGACAATAACTGCCGTGGCGCTTCGGCGAGTATGCAGGACTATTCAGTCTTGCCCTGTTGGCCCGAAAGCCTTAACTCCCTAAGTACAACATACGCCACGGCGGTGTACTTTACGTAACTCTCCTATACCAAAGCAACGTCTCTTGCTCGACCTTACGCATGTCTTTGGGTACTCACGCAATAACTCAAGCCACAAGAGGCGTATCGAAATCCATTATCAGTGGTGCATGGTCGGAAAATCGTTCGTCTCTATATACACCCGCGGCAAGGGTTTTTGACGCAATACCCGGGGTGACCACCATGTAATCTAAGCGCCATCCCACGTTCTTCGCCCAAGCCTGGCCTCGATTTGACCACCATGTATATTGCTCCGGCTCGGAGTTCACTCGTCTGAAAGCGTCAACCCATCCCAGTTTGTTGTACACGTCATCTAGCCAGGCGCGTTCATGAGGTAGAAAGCCCGAATTCTTTTGGTTGGGCTTCCAGTTTTTAAGGTCAATCTCTTTGTGACAGATATTCCAGTCTGCACAAATGATGAACTCGCGGCGCTTACGCCGCAGCACACTTAAATGCTCATAAAAATGACCCATAAAGATCTCTTTGCGTTCCTGTGCCGCGTCACCACTTGATCCTGAGGGGACGTAGAGCGAGATGACGCTCAACTTATCAAAGTCGAACTGCAGGTAACGACCTTCTGAGTCAACAGGCTCCCAACCCAATTGCGATATGACCGACGACGGCTTCACTCGAGAGTAAATCGCTGTGCCGCTGTATCCTTTGCGCTGTGCGTCGTTGTAGACGCAATGAAAACCTGATGGGCAAAAAATAGCGGCGTCCAACTGCTCTATGTGAGCCTTCGTTTCTTGAATACAAACAACGTCGGCGTTTTGCTTAGCCAACCATTCAAAAAAGCCCTTACGCTGGGCAGCACGAATGCCGTTGGTATTACAGGTAATGACACGCATAAGCACCTTTCAACTGATTTTTGCGAACCCGCGCGACGCGGGTGCACGCCATGCACTGTTGTCGCACAACGCTTAATTCAGTCCGAGGTCATCAAGTGCGGCGACAAGGTCATCGTGATGCGTTTTGGTTTTAAATTTATCCAAAATAGCTTTCAATTTACCGTCTTTTCCGATGATATATGTGGTGCGCAGAATGCCATCGAACTCCCTGCCCATAAATTTCTTCGGTCCCCAGGCACCATACTTGTCTGCAACGCTATGATCCTCGTCGGACAGTAACGTAAAGTTCAGCGCATCGCGTTCAGCGAATTTCGCGAGTCGCGATACCGGGTCTGGGCTGATCCCCAAAACAACGGTATTTCGCTGCTCCAGTTCGGCGGCAATATCGCGTAAGCTACATGCCTGCACTGTGCAACCGGGCGTCATTGCTTTGGGATAAAAATACACCACAACGTGGTTCTTATCTCGAAAATCCTTTAATGCAACAGCCTTAGCAGATTGATCCAAAAGCGAAAAACTCGGCGCAAGGTTGCCTACCTTGGGGTGACTCATAATTAACTCCAAAAAAATTGATGTTCACGCAATAAAGCTTAGTGCTGCCCTTTTCTTTTAATCACACTGTGACGGACGGGAAATCGCTGAGACTGTCGATCTTCAAAAAACTCCATCAGTAATTCACGGACCACGGGAAACGCTAATTCTTGCCACGGTATTTCTTCGTAGTTATACAGCTTGCTCTCCAGGCTTTCTGGTCCCACACCAAAACGCCCACCTTCAAGATGACAGCGATAAAAAACGTACACCTGACTGATATGTGGTACGTCAAAAATACGATAGAGCTGAAGATCTGTGGCTATGGCCGCCGCTTCCTCTCGTGTCTCTCTCGCGGCACCTTCTGCCGTGGTCTCTCCATTTTCCATGAAACCCGCGGGCAGTGTCCAAAACCCATAACGAGGCTCTATAGCACGCTTACATAGCAGTACCTTCCCTTCGTGCTCGGGTAGACAACCCACAATTACCTTCGGATTGTGGTAATGGATTAGGTCGCAAGGGTCACAAATATGTCGCTTGCGATCATCACCTACCGGAACTGCAACCCGTACGGCGTTGCCACAATTCGGACAAAACTTCACGACGCGAGTGCGCCCTTTGACAGCAAGCGGTCGTAGCTTCCACCGTGAAAAAGCAATGGCTCGCCATCGTTGACGGCAAAGTCCACGACTCTGCCAACAATAATTTGATGATCACCTGCGTCTAAAATGTTGTGCATAGCGCAGCTGAAATTAGCAAGCGCACCAGAGAGACGTGGCGTACCTTGCGAGTCTTCAGTGAACAAAGCTGGATCAATGCTGTGTCCTCCTTTTTTAGCAAAACGATTGGATAAGTCCTCATGCTGTGAAGCAAGCACCGAAACACCAAAAAAATCGCAGCTCGTGTATTCGCGATAACAGTCAGAACTGTTTTGAATACTCCACAGAATCAGAGGAGGCTCCAATGACACAGATGAGAATGAGTTCGCTGTTAGCGCTAGTTTTCCGCTCAAAGTATCGTTCACCGTTATCAGGCACACGCCTGTAGCAAACTGTCCTAGTGCGCTGCGAAATTCTCTACCAGTCATTTGATCTCCTCATTAAGTCGCCAGTGCTCACGGCGTTTCGTGTCGCTGCATTGTGCTGCCACCCATTTTGCGCTGCCATCGTCCAAATGCTCCCGCTTCCAAAAAGGAGCATCGGTTTTGAGGGCATCCATAATAAACTGGCACCCGTGAAATGCCGGCGTGCGGTGATCTGCCACAACACCCACCCACACGATGGGATCGGCAGTGCCCAAGCGTCCGAAGCGGTGAACTATTCGCCACCCCTTCAGCCCAAAGCGGTGGCTGGCTTGTTCACCCAGTGATTCGAGCACGGTTTCAGTCATACCTGGATAATGCTCAAGTTCAAGTGCTACCACGTCACCGTTATCGCAAAATTCCCTCACATAGCCGGTAAACGTTGCCACAGCAGCACCCGGAAAGGCGTCTGTGAGCGTAGCGTACTGACTCTGTACTTCAAATGTGTCCGATTGGACCAGTACGCGCCGCATCTTAACCTCCGGTCATTGGCGGAAAGAACGCTACTTCAGCGCCGTCTTTGATGGGCGCATCCACATCCACTACGCGATGGTCGAGCGCATGGACGATATTGGGTTGGTATAAGACTGTCCGCCAGTGATCGCCATTCAGTTCAACTAAATGGTTTTTCAAATCCGCGAGCGTTTGAACGCCCTCAGGTAAGGCCATGGTTACCTGTTCAAGCTGCAGTGCCTCTCGGACGAGAGAAAAAAACTTGATCGTTACCACCGTCAGTCCCTCTGCCAATGCCCGCTGGCGCCACCTGTTTTTTCGCGTAACTGTACGTTAGAGATGACCATACCCCTATCAACCGCCTTACACATATCGTAAACCGTTAGAGCGGTGACCGAGGCCGCCGTCAATGCCTCCATTTCTACACCTGTTGGGCCGTTAACACGACAACGCGCAGTTATACGTAGGCCGGGTAACTCGCTATCAGGCGTCAGTTCAACAACAACAGAAGTAAGCATCAATGGATGACATAAGGGTATGAGCGAGCTGCATTGCTTCGCTGCCTGAATTCCTGCTACGCGTGCAACGGCCATGACATCACCTTTGGGGCTTTCCCTGTCAGCAATTAGGGCTAGCGTTTCCGGTTGCATAATGACGCTAGCTTCAGCGGTGGCTTCACGCTTTGAATCGGCCTTGTTTCCCACCTCTACCATATGCGCTTGCCCTTGGTCGTTAAGATGCGTGAGTGAATGTGTTGACGAGGCCATGGCATTAAGTCCGTGTTGGGCTAGCTAAATAACGGTTGCTGCGAGGCCGCTATTTTAACGGCTAACGGCTGTTTTTGCGCGGCATATCTGGCAAGCTCTCTAAGGATAGCAAGTTTGTGCCACGACATACGGGTATTGCTACTTGGATTACGTTTTGAATCTACCCCATCTCTAAATAAAAACTAACGAGACCGTTTTGCATGATCCCAAGCACACATGACAAAAGTACCCATGACAACAGCTCTGTCTCGGCTGGAAGTTATCGCTGGTTCGTATTAGCGATGCTGACAGTGGTTTACACGTTTAACTTTATTGACCGTCAAATTTTGGTGATCCTGCAGGAACCCATTAAGGCGGAGTTAGGGTTGTCAGACGCACAGCTTGGATTATTGACCGGTTTCAGTTTTGCCCTCGTTTATGTGATTGCTGGAATCCCCATTGCCGCTCTGGCCGATCGCAGCAACCGAAGAAATATTGTCGCTTGGTCTTTGACGATTTGGAGTGCAATGACAGCGATTAGCGGCTTTGTAGGCAACTACACCCAGTTGCTCTTGGCGCGTCTGGGGGTGGGCATTGGGGAGGCCGGAGGTTCTCCTCCGGCACACTCAATGCTCAGTGACTACTTCCCTCCCGAGCAACGAGCCACCGCAATATCCATCTATACAGCCGGTATTTACATTGGAATATTGCTCGGCTTTGCGGGTGGTGGTTGGGTGGCGCAGACTTTTGGGTGGCGTCAGGCCTTTTTCGTTATTGGTATTCCCGGTGTGGTGTTCGCTTTGTTTCTAACTTTACTCGTGCGCGAGCCAATACGTGGTCGCTGGGACGGGAACCAGGTCGCGCAACAAGCGAGCTTTAAAACCACCATGGCGTTACTTAAGCGAAAGCCCGCTTTTTGGTGGATAGCCCTTGGCTGCGCGTTTACATCGTTTGTTGCCTACGGCAACGGCAATTTTTTCCCGTCCTTCCTCATTCGCACCCACGGTATGTCAATTGCCGATGTAGGCCTAGCGTTAGGGCTTATCTCGGGTAGTGCCGGGGCGATAGGCACCTTTGCGGGGGGGGTTATGGCTGACAAACTGGGGAAACGCGATAAACGTTGGTATGTCTGGGTGCCTTTCTGGGGAGCGCTCATCGCATTACCCCCGTATGCATACGTCCTTTTTGCACAAGAGCCAAGCCAGCTGCTAGCTGTATTGTTTCCCACCAGTATTCTCAACTCGCTTTATTTAGGGCCAAGTATTGCTATTTGCCAGACGATGGTGGCGCCCCATATGCGTGCCGTCGCATCTGCTGTGATGTTTTTTGTGCTAAACATGATTGGCTTGGGTTTAGGTCCACTCGTTGTGGGTGTGTTAAGTGATACCTATGCCAGCTTCCTCGGTGAGGAAAACTTACGTTACGCCATGCTCACTGCCCTTGTTTTTGGTGCCTTTGGGGTGCTGTGCTTCTGGCGTGCGGGCAAGTTGCTTCTCAATGACCTAAGCGAAGAGTCGTCAGTCAGAGCGCCTCTCTAGATCACATGACTTGTCAATCGCGGTATTTATACCTAACCAGCGCCACAGATAGCAGCGGGCTAAAACACCATTGAGTACCAAAAAGACACCAGCCACACCGATGATCATTTCACTGATACCCAGCTGCGGCTGCGATAGCACCACCATAATGGCCATGGCGCCCAGCAAAAGGCGCAAGGCGCGCTCGATTGGCCCTAAGTTTTTTCTCATGGTTCAACGCCCACACTACGCTACGAACCCAAGTGTGAAGGTTAGAACAAAACCGATCATTGAGAAGTGCCGCACTCTTTGGGTCTAGGTTTTGTCTAGCTATTATTCATGGTCGTGGGTATGGGGCGACATACCAAACCCAACCCGGACCCGAAAGCGCAGACATGCTATCGATGCCGCTTAGTTAGGAGAGCTGACGCCATTGGAAGCTAGTAGCTTGTCAAGCAGACCGCCGTGTTTACCGGACTCCTTGAATATAAAGAATACAAAAGGCTATTTGGCAACCTATACGTTTTTAGCGCGCCTGTGATGCCGCACCGAACGTCAGGAGCGTCAAAAAACCGCCCACAGCGGACTTTTTTATAGCTGACGGAGAACGATTATGAATGGCGGAGAGGGAGGGATTCGAACCCTCGATACGTTGCCGTATACACACTTTCCAGGCGTGCGCCTTCGACCACTCGGCCACCTCTCCGTTGACGGCGCGGATACTAACAAAAGGCTAACAAAGGCTCCAGTCTAATCTAGACTAGAGCACGAGCGAGTGTTAGAAATCGATACCAAGGGTGATAGACAGATGATAATCCTCCGCTGTCTGTGGCCCATTCAGATCCAAATAGACCGGTCGGCTATATTCAAGTCGCGCTGACCAACCGCTCTCACCCAAGTCAGCCTCAACATACAGAGCCAAATCGACCTGTTTTCCTCCAAACGCATCTGGGTCCACAACAGGCGCTGGATAGGGATAGGTGGGATTGGGAATACGCAGAGATGGGTCTTCACCACTGATTTTGTCCTGCCACCGGTAGGCCAGCTTTAATCCCGGCCGCATTGGCCCCACATTCGTGAGACTGAGCCAACCCTCCACACTGGCTTTATGTCCTAGACGGTAATCGCGATCATTCTCGCCGGTTCTCAGCGTTGCGCGTGTGGAAGCGCCCCAGCGAAATCCATCCTCATACTTTTCATACACCAGTGCCAGAGGGATATCATAGGTACCCGATCCGACTTGCATGGTGTAGGGGAGCTGTTGATCACCCGGCGCTCTTGGCGTGTCGCCCTCCTCGTCAATAGACCCCGTAGGAATACTGAGGCCAGCGCCGATACGCCAAACGCTGTTGACCGTTCGATTCACTACGTAGTCACCCAATAAAACAATGTCACCTAAACCACTGGAGCTAATGTTGAACGCGTCATACCCCGGAACAATAGAGATATGGTCGGTACTCTGTTCAATATAGGGAACCGAGACCCGCAGGGTTAACGTGTCTGAAAAATCGTACCCTAACAACAGGGCATGTACGTTTTGGCTAATCTCGGTCGGAACAACCGGATAATTCGCACCTGTCCGAATCAACCCTGGACGCCACAGCACGTCTTCGTAGGTCAAAGAATCGCTACCTAGATAGTATTCATCGAAGCGAGATGTGGCGTACCGGTACGACATGTGCCAGCGTTTGCGTGTCGTTCGCTCCTGTACGTCAGAGAGTACGTTGGTAGCAAAAAGCTCCTCAAGGGAAACCTCTACCAAATCACTGGGTACCGTTTGAGCAAGCGCCGACGGGTTAGCGACTAGCGTGGTCAATAGTACAGCCATAATTAATCGATATATGTTACTCATGCAGACATCATCCCCATTTCGTTGGTCAACGCCACAACATCAATGCTGTTGCGGGTACAAAGTTACGTTTGAGTAGCTCACCGAGCTCATCAAGATCAATCGGCTTAGTTATGTAGTCGTCCATCCCGGCTGCGAGATAGCGCTCTCTATCGCCAGACATGGCGTGCGCAGACAGGCCCACAATGACGCACTCGGGCGCTATACCCTCTTCGATCTGGATTGTCCTGATGTTTTCTGTTGCTGTAACACCGTCCATAACTGGCATTTGAACATCCATGAAAATCAGGTCATACGTATGCGTTCTAAACGCATCAATAGCCTCTGACCCGTTGTTTACAATGTCTGGGTTGATACCAAATGTTGCCAGTAGCTCGCGGATGATAAACTGGTTCACCTCCGAGTCTTCAGCTACTAAGACCTTGGCTTGCCCTAGAATCTGTTGGCTTTCCGAGGCATTGGGTAACGCGGTGTTAGAGATCGCATTTGGCTCAGCCGGAGCCCCTATTTTGGCCTGTCCACTGGATAGCTTAACGCTTTCCCGTTTAGATGATAAGAATGGATTGAGAATCTCTGTTGCAAGCGGAAGATCAAACCAGAAGGTTGTGCCCACCCCGGGAGTACTCTGAAAATCAATATGACCGCCCATCAACGTCACTAGCTGCTTGGCAATAGCTAATCCCAGACCGGTGCCACCGAAGCGCCTCACAGACGAGGAATCTGCCTGAAAAAATTCGCTAAATACACCGTGCTGTTCGACTTCACTAATCCCGACGCCTGTATCGGTGACAGAGAAGCGCAGTTTTCTGTCGAGCTCGCCCCCGGCCAAAACGACCTCAACAGCAATCCGACCCTTACTGGTAAATTTGATGGCATTACCTATGAGATTTAGCAGTACCTGTCTGACCCGACCGCTATCACCAATGATTCGTAGCGGAATGCCCTCGTCTACATCGATACTGAAATCTAGGCCTTTCACGCGCGCTGGTTCAGCGAAGAAATCAGCGATCGACGACATCACGCTGCTCAAGTCAAAAACTTGATTATGAATTTCTAATCGACCGGCTTCAATTTTTGTGAAATCCAAAATATCGTCGATGATAATTAACAGTGAATTAGCCGATTTTTCGATGGTTTCAAAGTAAGCCCTCTGCGTGTCATCAAGTTCGGTGCGCTTGAGTAACGAGGTCATGCCAATCACCCCATTCATTGGGGTTCGAATTTCGTGGGACATATTGGCAAGAAAACTTGATTTTGAACGGGCTGCTGCCTCCGCCTCGTCCCTTGCCGTTTCGAGTTCATCAATTGCTTGCTGCAATCGACTCTCCCGATCCTCAATTTGTGCCAGCATTTGGTTAAAGCTTTCAGACAGTTGCCCTATTTCGCTGTCATCGTGGTAATCGAAACGTTGTGAATAATCCTCGTTGGCCGATACGCCGACCATTAAACGCGACAAACGCTGCAGCGGTGACACGATGCGATTGTTAAGTCTCTCCGCGAACACATAGGCGAGTGCAGTACCAAGTAACCAAACAATCAGGCTAAGCCATGCGCTCGTGTACAAGCGAGAGTACGCCCCATTGGTATCAATTTGTAGCTGAATGGCACCGATCTCGGTACCGCTGAGCTCAATGACCTGCTTAATTTGAACAATCCGCGAGTTGTTTACACTGTCGTCTGTGAAAGATGCCTGCGGTTTCATCTCACGTGCTGCTTTTAGGTATTGCGCGAACAGATCACCCTCTGCAGTCAAAATTGTGCCTTCAATAACCAGTGGGGAGCGCTCGAGGGCCTGGAGAGTTTCGAGTGCGGCCGTGGGGTCCTGAAAAACTAGGGCGGCCGATGCGTTATCACCAATGATCTTGGCCAAGGTCTCACCTTGGCGCTGAATATTGTCAAGGTCATGTCGTAAGGTCATGGCCAATTGAGAGAGCAATACCAGAGCAACCACGCCAGCGGCGATGCCTGCCGCTATGAGGGAAACCTGCCGCCTAATGCCATGCGCGAGTAACACGACTAGGCCCCCTCACTTTCAATAATGGTCGCAAGTCGCAGTAACTTGCTGCTGACCTGAAATCCGGCTTTTTGTGTTGCCGTCAAATTGACTATGAGGCCGATTCGGGAGGGTCGCCGCTCTAGCTCAATCATACCCCCCTGTTTTGCAAACCCTGGCGCATCCCCAATGGTCAGTAAGCCTATCTGAGCGATATCCACGACACTAGTCGCGCCGCTGGTTGCACGATTGTCGACAATCAGTGCATGACAGGTCGCTTGACTTACATCGGCCGGGTCCATGACGCGAACAGTGAGGGACAAAGCAGGTTTTGCATTGACCAGTTCAGTAATAACCGACACCAGAGGTGAATCCTCTGTAGCACACAAGACGTAGCGAGGAGCCTCTTTGGGCCAGTCAATGAAGCTAAAGAGATGGGTGATAAATGCGGCTTTTACTTGATTCTCTGAGTAACCGGGTACAGACGAGGCAGCGCTAGGTTTGACAGGTGATGCAAGTAGCAGGCAGGCAAAAAGCAGATACCCACACAGTACATGTATCAGACGTTTCACTGACGGCCCATGCGCACTGACGGGATGTGTATGGGCAACATCGACCGCCAAGGGGTGATGTCGATGCCACCACGTCGCTGGTAGAAAGCCGTCACCATGAGACGCGTTGGCTCAGCTGCGCGGTACAGGTCGGCAAATATACGCTCAACGCACTGCTCATGATACTCCTGATGCTCTCTATAAGACTGAACATAGGCGCTCAGCGACTCACAATCGAACGCTCTTCCCTCGTAGTCTATTACGATTGTGGCCCAATCTGGCTGCCCTGTCACTGGGCACAAAGAACGCAAAAGATGACTAACCCAACGCTTTTCTGCGCGCTCTTCACATACCTCAATAACGGAGCTTTGGTGCCCTCTGGTGCGGTCAGAACACTGAGAGCCGAACGCATCCAGCAAATCCCCCACGGGTTCCGTTGTTATGCTAGCCAGATCTCTTGCCTGGATTAGTTCTAAGGTAATAGTCGCCCCAGTCAACGATGAGAGGTCCCGTGTGATACACGCTACCGCAGCTTGGGTATCTTCAAATCGATGAAAATTCAGGGAATTTAAGTACAGCTTAAGCGATTTAGATTCAACCGTGGCCGGTGAATCGCTGGGTATGATGAGCACCCCACAAAACGACACGGGTTGATTCTTGTCCTCAAGCCAAGACAACTCATAAAGGTGCCAAACATCAGCACCGAAAAACTGATCTAAGCCACCAAAATCTAATTGCTGCCTATTGATTGATCTTGGAATCGCCTCGAGGATATTTGGGCTGTAAACCAGCGGCGCTGAAACCGTTTTACCGAGTACACGTGTCATTAGCTACGCAGCCGTTTACCGGTCCTCAGTAGGTGCATGCTGTAGCCATAGGCTACAAGAACAAACAAGCCAATCATGCCAAATGAAAAAGCCAAATTGACGTCGCTAACACCAAGCACTCCGTAGCGAAACGCATTCACTACGTATACAAGTGGATTAATCCGGGAAACGTTAGCCCAAAATTCCGGCAGTAGATCAAGGGAATAGAAAACACCTCCCAGGTAAGTCAACGGCGTAAGTACGAAGGTGGGCACGATGCTTATGTCATCGAAACTGTTGGCGTAGACCGCATTGATAAATCCGCACAAGGCAAACAAGATTGACGTCATTGTGACCACAGCAACAACAATACCCACGTTGTAGATACTTAATGATGTAAAAAACAGAGATACCGTCGTTACGATAATCGCCACTAATAGTCCCCGGGACACACCGCCCATCACGTAGCCCCACAAAATAATGTAATTCGGCACAGGAGAAACCAACAATTCCTCAACGCTATTATTGAATTTTGCCCCGAAGAAAGACGACACCACGTTGCTGTAAGAGTTGGTGACAATGGCCATCATGATTAGCCCGGGCACAACAAATTCCATGTAACTGCGGCCGCCCATTTCACCAATTCGCGACCCAATGAGCGTGCCAAAAATGAGGTAATACAAGGACATGGTAATAGCACTTGGCAGTAAGGTTTGCGTCCAAATTCGGGTGTAGCGACGAATCTCTTTTCGTACCAAGGTCATAAACGCAATGTATTGTTCGTAGGCATTCATGCGCTTTGCTCCAACAGGTTAACGAACATTTGTTCAAGACGATTCGCCTGATTACGCATGCTCAATACAACCACATCCTGCTGTCGCAGACGCTCGAACGCTTCGGCCATGTCTTGGCCCTTTTCAATTTGTATTTCAAGCGTGTGGTCATCGAGACGTTGCAATGTAAATCCATCCACAGCAACGACTTCAGGGAGTGGTGCTCTGCAATCGAGTACAAACACCTCTTTATGAAGCTCGCGTAACAGCTCTCGAATCGATGAATTGGTGACAATTTTGCCGTGGTTAATGATAGCCATATTGCGACAGAGGGCTTCAGCTTCCTCGAGGTAGTGCGTGGTGAGGATAATCGTGGTGCCCGCCGCATTGATTTCGCGCAAGAAATCATACATGGACCTGCGCATCTCAATATCAACGCCCGCTGTAGGTTCGTCTAGGATGAGTAGTTTTGGCGAGTGAATAAGTGCCCGTGCAATCATTAATCGTCGTTTCATGCCACCCGATAGCATGCGGGCAGTTGTTTTACGCTTTTCACTCAGCCCCAATCGCTTGAGGTAATGCTCGGTACGCTCACGAGCCAATGGCAAGGGAATACCGTAGAAACCGGCTTGTTGAATCAAGATATCTTCAACCTTTTCAAACACGTTGAAGTTAAATTCTTGAGGCACAATGCCCAAGAATTTCTTGGCCGCTGGAAAATCAGCATCAATGTCTACACCGTGAACCTTGACCTGCCCAGCGCTTTTAGCCACAAGCGACGAGATGATACCTATGGTGGTTGACTTCCCTGCTCCATTGGGCCCTAGCAGTGCGAAAAAATCGCCTTGGGCCACCTCAAGATCGATACCCTTAAGCGCCTCAAAGCCATTGTCGTAAGTTTTAGCTAAACCACTGATGCTAAGCGCCGGTGTCATTGCAGCGTCCTCGAAAAAGCGGCAAGTCTAACGAAAATGGTCATTAATCGCGAGATTTGAAAAATGGGGTTGACGGATAATCATGTCGCCCCTATCATGCGCGCCTCTCCTAGCAGAGACGTTGCGTCCCCTTCGTCTAGTGGCCTAGGACACCGCCCTTTCACGGCGGGAACAGGGGTTCGAACCCCCTAGGGGACGCCATTAATCTTGGTGCACACAATCGCATCAAGGTGGCATAGAGCGGGTGTAGCTCAGTTGGTAGAGCGCAACCTTGCCAAGGTTGAGGTCACGAGTTCGAACCTCGTTACCCGCTCCAATTCTATCGAGGCATCCCCGATTACTCGGTTTTTCCCCCACTACCCCTAGGCCTCATCCTTAGCATCTAGTTTAATTGACAAGCTGTTTATGCAGTAGCGTAAGCCAGTATCCGTTGGCCCATCGGGGAAAACATGCCCGAGATGACCGCCACATCGGCGACACATCACCTCAGTTCTTATCATCCCATGGCTAGTATCGCGTGCCTCCTCAATGGCTGTTGCAGCCATAGGCCGATCAAAACTGGGCCAGCCGCAACCCGCATCAAACTTTTTGTCTGACTCAAACAGTGGCTCGCCGCATGCCCGACATCGGTAGATACCCGCGTCGTCGCAGTCCCAATATTCTCCAGTAAAGGCGCGTTCAGTTCCCTTCTGTCGCAGTACATGATACTCGTCCGCCGACAGCTTATCTTTCCAATAAAGGTCATCCTTTACGTCTTCCGACATGCATTATCTCCTAGTTTACTATGTGTCGATGGGCCTCAACATGGTGTGGCAGTTCCGGGCTTACTTTTCAGGTGCTACTGTTACCAACGAGCCACCGGATTTCAAGGGCGTCACACCATTTGGTGAGTGTTTCCAACCGAGTCGGGAGCGTTAGCAAAGTCCCGGCAAGTTCGTTTCTAGCGGGGTAGCTTTTGCGCAGTTGATCAAATGTAGTGGCGCTGATGCCGTTGCCTCCAAGTGCTCTCAGCTCCCTATCGTCTCGGTTTATACGGCTTGTGTCGATGAGTAACTGCTCCAACCAGGCCGTAGCATCGCCTTCATAGGGGCGGTTATTCGCAGATTCGGGTGATACCAATGGTTGCACGTGGTGGTCTTGCCCGGCGCACTCTTGGATATCTAAAGCGCGCTGCATACGCGTTACCAGCTCATTGGTTGCCCTGATCTTGGCCGGTTTTGAATAGCCAGCAATGTGTGCCGAAGCTGTGCGCACGGCGCTTAACAGTTCGGATGATATAACTGGCTCTTCAGGCCACGTGTCGAGGCAAAGCTGCCAACCTGCGTCCATGAAACGGTTACACGTCGTGACCGAGAGCAAAGCGCCGCGTGCCGCGTTAATCAGCCAACGCCCGTTTGCTCCCACAGGAATCTGCACGCCCTTTAGAAGATCGCGGCTAGGCCACGGTGCTCGATCATGCAGCGCCGCATGCAGGCTTACCGCCGTGCAATCAACGATTTGACGGAGGTCTTGGGTAAACCCCGCTTTGTCACCAGACTCAAACCAAGGGTCATAAATCAAAGTCTCAATACCAAGGCGTTTTGCAACGCAATGCAGCCGCTGTCCAACATGGCCAAAGCCCACAATACCCAGAACGCCACCCGCCAACAATGCCCGTAAAGCACCGGTATAGGCTAATACGCCAAGCACCCACTCACTCACAGCATTTGCATTGGCGCCCGCTGCACAGGCAAACCCTATCCCAAGCTGTTGCAGTGCCTGTTGATCGATGTGGTCAATCCCAGCTGTCGCGGTACCCACGAACTGAATCGTTGTGTTCTCGAGTAGTGTCGCAGTCACTGGTGTGACCGAGCGCACCAATAGCGCATCAGCGTGTAGAAGGTCCTCCCGCACTATTGCGCGGCCTGGCTTGGTTGTCAGTGAGGTGGCTGCGGCACGCAACATCGGTGTAATAGCCATATTTTCATCGCAGACAATTCGCATAGGTTTGTGCGTCACTTAGGCAGCGTGGTTAGCAATTTCAAAAACGTGCCAGCCCGTGGCGGTAGACCGTTGTTTGTGTAGTTACGGCGAGCAGTCGCAATGCGTTGCTCAAAATCGGCACGCGGCTCTGCGCCTATGGTTAGGGTAAAATTGTCAATGCTCGGAGAAAAAGCCAGGCCTAAGGCATCACAAAACAGACTTTCGAGTGCTTGTGGTCGTGCCTCAACAGCAAAAAAAGCCGCCTGCTCCACTGCGTCGCGATCGTCCGGGCTATACCAGTAGCCGTAGTCATCGAGCAGGCGTCGCGCTTTTCCAGCGACACACCAATGCGCCACCTCGTGGAGGGCACTGCGGAGATAGTCGGCGCGAAAGTGAATAACTGCGGGCGTAAAAACGCCCGCAGGTCTGAAGTACGGTTCGTCTGCCCCACCCTGCAAAATGGTATTTTCGGTAGCAAAAATCGTGTTGAAAAGCTGCGTTATGGCGTCGCACGAGACGCTGCCTGGTGCGGCTAATGAAGAGGCTGTTTGGGTCATGAGTTTTTGCGGATAACGTACCGATACACATTATTCGTATGTGTGTTAGACACCATGTCATGCCCCAGGAATCGACAAAAATTGGCCACGTCGCGCTGAGTAGACGGGTCCGTCGCAACAAGCTCAACACACTCACCACAGGCTATCTGACGAATCGCCGCGTGTAACATTTGTACAGGCTCAGGACACCAAAGTTCCTGTGCATCTACCTGCCTGACGATAAGTGCGTTGACGCTCATTGAATGTCACTATTCGATTGGTTTTCTGAACCGTAGTGTCATGCGATCACTTTCTCCAATCGCTAGATAAATATTTCGATTTTTGTCACCGTCACGCAATACTGGTGGAAGCGTCCACACGCCTCCCGGGTAATCCTTGGTATCGCGAGGGTTAGCGTTAATTTCGCTGCGAGCGTCTAGCTCAAATCCAGCCAACTCAGCGTACTCAATCACCTGCTGTTCGCTGACATAAGCGGTGCGCTTCATCTCCTCCACTGATGTTCCTGGTTCGCCACGATGTTGAACGATGCCAAAAACGCCGCCCGGCTTTAATGCGTCATAAATTGAGGCGAAAAATAATTCCACCTGATTCATGCGCATCCACGAATGTACATTGCGAAAAGCAACGGCGATATCAACAGACTCCGGCTGTGCCGCCTGCATTGCTTTTGGGGGCTGTAGCTCAGTAACAATGACCTCGCCATAAACTTCATCGTTTTCACCCAGCTTGGTTAGAAAGCCTCCCAATGAACGGCGCGAGTAGCTCCCACCGTTGGCCGAATAATGGGCTGCTATAAGGGTTCCTTGTCCTTTCAATAATGGCGCTAGCACTTCGGTATACCAACCACCGCCGGGTGATACTTCCATTACGGTCATGCCCGGTTGTAGACCAAAAAACTCCAAGGTTTCCATGGGGTGCCGCGCTACATTACGTTCGGCATTGCCTTCTTTACGATGCGCTCCCTCAAGTGCTGTATTCCAGTCAAAGTCAGCCACCGCCAGTGGGGCTATCAGCAAACCTAGGGACATCCCCACACTCTTAACAAATGACATAGTCGCTCCTTTTCACACATTCAGCTTACACATTCAGCGTCCTGGTGGGCACAAGAGCCCACTACGCGCTACTATAACGACCCTTACCCCAAAAGAGCGAGTGCCATGCTGCTTAATTACGTTATTACATTTATCGGAGATGATCAGACTGGCATCGTTGGTGCACTATCGAGTGTTATTGAAAAGCATGGCGGCAATTGGCTTGAGAGCCAGTTGAGCAAATTGGGGGGCAAATTCGCTGGTCTTATTTTGGTGGGGCTACCCGAGACAAATATCGAAAGCTTGCATGCAGAACTAAAAACCTTGCGTGGTGGTCAATGGAGCGTGCGGATTACACCAACCGAGGCTACCGGCGTCACGTCAGAAACGGCTAACTTTAGCCTTTCTATCTTGGGTCCCGATAGGCCAGGTATTGTTAAGGAAGTATCGCGGGCGTTGGCAGAGGCCTGCATTAACGTGCTGGAACTCCAGAGTTATGTAGAAAGTGCAGCGTTCACGGGAGAGTCAATGTTTCGAGCAGAGATCAGCGCTCAAGCACCAGCGGACCATGATATTGCCGCTATAGAAGCACAGTTGGACGCCATTGCTGAGGCGATGACATTGGATATTGATCTTCATTGAGAGCGCTTCTTTGCGAGCCGGATCTTACTCATCAAATAAGCCGGCGCTGAGGCAATGCCGATTAACCCTAGCAACCCCAAAATAACTTGTCCCAGAAGAGCCAGTAAATTACCTGGTGGCACACCGACAATATCAATCGCCCCCCAAAATAACGCCCCACACGCTATGATACCAAGCGCTACGGTCCGAATGCGCTTGCGTAACAAGATCCTCAACCGTCGCCCGCGAGTGAAGCAAGAACAGGTGTTCTGGTTTGGACATCAGCATTTTGACCTCGGTGTCGCAAAGCGTGATCCATGAGCACAAGTGCGAGCATCGCCTCTGCGATGGGCACTGCTCGAATGCCTACACAGGGGTCGTGCCGACCCGTGGTAATGACTTCGACAGGGTTGCCATCTAAATCGATACCATCACCGGCAATTCGCAAGCTCGACGTGGGCTTTAACGCCAAGCTGGCTGTAATTGACTGTCCGCTCGAAATACCACCCAACACACCTCCGGCGTTATTTGAACGAAACCCATCAGGCGTCATTTCATCACGATGTTGCGATCCATATTGTTCAACACTGGCAAAACCTGCCCCAATCTCGACACCCTTGACCGCATTGATACTCATTAATGCGTGCGCTATGTCAGCGTCGAGTCGATCAAATATTGGCTCGCCCCAGCCAGGCGGCACGCCCTCAGCGACAACATTGATGCGCGCCCCGATAGATTCACCTTGTTTGTTAAGTGACTGCATAAATGCCTCTAACTCGGGAACTAGGACCGAGTCCCCACAAAAAAAGGCATTACGCTCAACGGTGTTCCAGTCGTGATGGGTCGCCTTCAATGGACCTAGCTGTGCTAAGTAACCTCTAACCCTGACGCCAAAACGTTCGGCTAACCACTTCTTAGCAATCGCGCCGGCCGCAACACGCATGGCTGTCTCGCGCGCAGATGACCGCCCTCCTCCACGATAATCACGCACTCCATACTTGTGCTGGTATGTATAGTCAGCGTGTGCGGGTCGAAATTGATCTTTGATCTTGCTGTAATCTTTTGAACGTTGGTCGATATTGCGTATTAGTAAACCAATAGGTGTGCCGGTTGTTTTGCCCTCAAAAATACCGGAGAGAATCTCAACTCGATCATCTTCGCGACGCTGGGTTGTATAGCGGGATTGGCCTGGTTTGCGTCGATCCAAATCAATCTGTAAGTCACTCTCGCTCAGAGCCATTCCAGGCGGACAGCCGTCAATAATGGCGCCAAGCCCCGGACCATGACTCTCGCCGAACGTTGTCACGGTGAATAGCTTCCCAAAGGTATTTCCAGACATTTCAAACCCCTCCAGTACCGATTATACCTTTTCCAAGCCGTTATGTTTTGTGTGGATTGCGTGGCTAATCTCATCTCGTGACAACACACAAACACCATGACCACCGGACTCAAGCTCTAGCCATGTAAATGCGCTGCAAGGATAGGCCGCCTCGAGTGCCTCCCAGGAATTACCTACCTCAAGGAATAACAATCCGTTTGGACTCAGTACACTGGTTGCTTGAGCCATTAAGCGATGCACCAAATCAAGACCATCGACGCCTGCAGCAAGTGCCAGCTGCGGCTCATGGTGGTATTCGTCAGGCAAACTAGCCATGTCCAGCGCATCAACATAGGGGGGGTTGGCCAAAATAATATCTGTATTCTCAGATCCTAGTATGGGTTCCAGCAAATCACCTTCTTTGATTTGAACATTAGTAAGCTTGTGCAGTGCTAGATTTTCCCGCGCTAAGGAGAGTGCGCGAGCGTCAATGTCCAACAGTGTGACCTGGGATTCGGGCAAGGCCCAAGCCGCTAGCAGGCCAAGACTGCCCCCTCCACAGCAAACATCAACGATTGATTCGGGACCTTCGCCCTGCCACCATGGATAAAAGCCTGACTGAATAGTGGCCATCAAGGGTGAGCGAGGAACCAATGCCCGGCTGTCCGTTATAAAACTAAGTGGTCCTAGCGCGGCGTGGCCGATAATGTAAGCAACCGGTTCTCGCTGGTGGATTCGACGGTCCATGAAATGCTCAAGCTGCTCACATGCTGCTACGGGCACCTCTTGTTCAAGGATTTCAGCTCCGGTTGTGTGGGGTAAATCGGCCGCTGCCAGTACTAGCGCTACCGCTTCATCATGGGCAGATTCATAGCCATGCCCGAACCACAAGTCGGCTCGTTCAAGCCTCGCCTGTGTCCGAATCAATAATTGTCTGAAATTATTCAAAATAACGACCGACCAAAAACAGCCATGGTACCATCTACCCATCGCTACGGAGGTATTCATGGAACAACATTGGCGCAAAATCATAGAGGCAGTTGGAGAGGATCCTGAACGTCCCGGTTTGCTCGATACGCCCCAACGAGCGGCGAAGGCTTTTGAGTTTCTCACCCGCGGCTATCATCAAAATCTTGATGATTTAGTGAATGATGCTCTGTTTCCATCGGATGCCAGCGAGATGGTGGTGGTACAGGATATCCAGTTGTATTCGATGTGCGAACATCACCTTCTTCCCTTTGTAGGTCGCTGCCATGTGGCCTACGTGCCACAAGGTAAAGTCCTAGGACTATCAAAGGTAGCCCGAGTGGTCGATATGTTTGCTCGTCGGTTTCAAATTCAGGAACAGCTCACTACCCAAATCGCCGAAAGCATTTTATCGGTAACCAATGCCTTGGGAGTGGGTGTCATCATTGAAGCTGAGCACATGTGTATGATGATGCGCGGTGTTGAAAAGCAGAATTCCGTTACCAAAACTTCGGCTATGTTAGGAACTTTTCGGTCAGATGCTCGCACTCGCGATGAGTTTCTTGCGCTTTTACGAATGGGTGGACGCTAGCGGGAGCGTAATCGATCAATGTGAAGGTACTGGCGGTCGGCTGTACGGGCTGCACTACAG
>Ga0181559_10000157_pt1 | contig 54987 bp, 49 predicted proteins | sample 011ome_21_FD_133752 | JGI IMG/M metagenome (GOLD analysis project Ga0181559, IMG submission 133752) | Coastal salt marsh microbial communities from the Groves Creek Marsh, Skidaway Island, Georgia - 011508AT metaG (megahit assembly) | ecosystem: Environmental > Aquatic > Marine > Intertidal... | reverse complement strand
GATAAAAGGATAAAAGGATAAAAGGATAAAAAGTTGTCAGGGAGTAAAGCAGTAAGCAAGACCGGTAGTAACCTAAATTCAGCCAATACAAGGAATCAATCCTATGGCCGATAAAAAAGACGTGGAACAGAACGCGGAACAGACACTCATCACCCTGGACCAGTTAAGCCAGACCCTGGAAGTGATGACCTGTGTCGTTGACCGCCTCAAGCAACATCTGACCCGCCAAATGTCGCTGAATGCCGAAATGTTCGGCGACGAGCAGAAAGTGCAGCAGGCTGAAGCCGAGGAACGGGCAAAAGCCAGCAAGCAGTTGCAACAGGAAAGCTTTGTGGTGGAGATCAGCCAGAAAGAGCTGGAGGAAGGTAGCGACCCCAAGAAAGTCGTGCACTGAACCTGACCACAACCGCCTTCCGGTGCCACCGGAAAGCGACTAACGATTGAGACCGAAAACCGGAAACGTTTTTTGCAGTACGTTTCCGGTTTTTTTTGACCCGGAAAAAGGCTGTACCTGGGGTATACTTTGGGCTGGCAGTTTTCCAAAACATCCCGGTAGCATGCATGTCCGATTTTGATGATTTGAAAGTCCTGGTGGAATCAAAGACGCCCATCATCGTCATTGAGTCCAGGGAAGAAAAAGCCATTATCAAGGCCTTTCACAAGCTCGTCGGCAGCGTGCGCAAGTCCCTGTATACCTGGTCCATTACCACCGGCCTGAAGCGCCTGGACATTGACCTTGAGGCGCAGAAATTCAATGACGACCCCTACGTGGTGCTCGATCACATTCATTCCACCGAGCATCCGGGCATCTATATCCTGCCCGACTTCCATCCCTACCTGACCAATCCCAAGGTGACACGCATGCTCAAGGAAGTGGCGCAGGTGGGAGACCAGAACAACCATCACACTATCGTCCTCATCAGTCACAAGATTGCATTGCCCGCCGAGATCGAGCACTTTGCCCGTCATTTTGAATGGGCAACACCCGATGATGAAGAAATACTCGACATCGTCAATGACATCGCCATGGACTGGCGCCGCAAGAACGGCAAGCGGGTGAACTCCAGCCAGGCACTTATCGACAAACTGATCAGCAACCTCAAGGGACTGCCCCGCCATCACATACGCAAGCTAGCCCACAACGCCATCTTTGATGACGGGGCCATTGACGAAAGCGACCTGCCTGCCGTCATGAAAGCCAAGTATGAGCTGCTCGACCAGGACAGTGTCCTGCACTTTGAATATGACACCGCCGCGTTTGCCGACCTCGGCGGCCAGGACATCCTCAAGCACTGGCTTAACCTGCGCCGGGGTTTCTTCCTCGGTGAAAAGGACATGCCCGGCCTCGATGCCCCCAAGGGCATCATGCTGCTGGGCGTCCAGGGTTGCGGCAAGAGCCTGGCGGCTAAAACCGTGGCGGGCATCTTCGGCGTTCCCCTGCTACGCCTGGATTTCGGTGCCATGTACAACAAGTATCACGGCGAAACTGAAAAGAACCTTCGCAACGCCCTGAAGACTGCCGCACTCATGGCTCCGTGTGTGTTGTGGATGGACGAAATCGAAAAAGGCCTGTCTACCTCGGAAGCCGATGAAGGCACCTCCAAGCGCATTCTGGGCACCCTGCTGACATGGATGGCGGAAAGAAAAGAAAAAGTCTTTCTCGTCGCCACCTCCAACGACATCCAGGCCCTGCCGCCGGAACTGGTACGCAAGGGCCGTCTGGATGAAATATTCTTTGTCGACCTACCCGAAGCCCCGGTAAGGGAACAGGTATTCACCATACACCTGCAAAAGCGCGCACTGGATCCGACCATCTTTGACCTCGCTGCGTTGGTTGAGGCCAGCGCCGGTTTTTCCGGTGCCGAAATCGAGCAGTCCATTGTTTCGGGTCTCTATGCCGCCCTGGGACAGGACAAGGCCCTGGACACCGATATGCTGCTGCAGGAAATCAAAAGTACCTACCCCTTGTCGGTGACCATGGGCGAGCAACTTCAGGTCCTGCGGGACTGGGCGCAAGGGCGGGCGGTGAAGGTGGATTGAAGGCGGTATCTGCGATGTTTTCGTGGCTTCGTAGGTCGGCATAAGCGAAGCGTTTGCCGACAAGAAATATTCCATATGAGGTAGATACTCATGTCGGGAAACGGCTCTACGAGCCTATCCCGACCTACGACTACGACATTTCGCTGAAGCCCAGCGTGTCGTTCCTTGCCTCTTGTCTCTTGACTCCCTTTCTTGTGTTAAACTTTTCCCATGTCCACGATCAAGAAAATCAAGAACGAAAAAGAGCTGCTGCACGAAGCCATTCGCGTGGGCTCTGCCTATTTCGAAAAACGTGGCGCGGGCAAATTTGAGCCGGATGACCATGCCGATCTCAAGGTCAGGGCAGTCTATGCGTTGCTGGTGAAAGACAATCTTATCCAGCCACTGGCCAAGCAGGATGAAGATATCGTGCATATGAAACACAAGCTTGCCCTCTGGATGCAACGCACCCTGCCCGCCGACCACCCCCTGAAAGCTGACTGACCAGAGCATGCGTCGTGTCCTGCAATTTCCCGGCAAAAGCATAAACAGCCTCATCGCTGCGTGTTGGCTTGCCATTGGCCTTGCGCTCACCGCAACGATGCCAGCCATGGCACAGGATCCGGGTATTTCCGGCCTGATTATTCCCTCAAACGACCCCCTGACTCCGGAAGTTACCATTAACCTGGAATCAGTGAACGAGGAGTCCCCAACCCTTACCCTGAACTTCAGCCGCGAGGACTTTGACAATCCCCTCGTGGAAATTCGTACCAGCCTTGGCATCATGATTCTCGAACTGTTCCCCGAGGAAGCTCCCCTGGCCGTGGAGAACTTCCTCGGCCTGGCAGAAGGCACCAAGGCCTGGATTGATCCGCTAACCGGCCTGGAAATGATGCAGCCCTTTTATGATGGCCTGGTGTTTCACCGGGTAATTGACGGCTTCATGATCCAGGGCGGCAGCCCGACTGGCGATGGTACCGGCACACCCGGTTTCACTTTTCGTGACGAGATAAATGCCCGTAGTCTCGGCCTGGATAAAATGCAGGCTCTCAATGATGCCGGCGAACCGCATACCCTGCTCGCCATCGACAGCCAGGCGGATTTTCAGCAAAAAATGCTGGTCCCCCTGTATGAAAAATTGGGTATCACCAGCCAGGCGCAACTGGAAAACCGTATTGATGAAGTCAATCGTGCCCTGCAAAACATGACCGTAAAAGAAAGCCTGGAAAATCTTGGCTATCGTTACAGCGAACGCTATATCTCTCGCATGCCGGTACGCGGTGTGATTGCCATGGCCAACAGCGGCCCGGACAGCAATGGCTCCCAGTTTTTTATCAACCTGGTCGATACCGACTGGCTCACGGGCAGGCATACCGTCTTTGGCAAGGTCCGTGCGGGGCTGGATGTGCTGGATGCCATTGGCTCGGTACCGGTGGATGAGAATAACCGTCCCCTTGAGGATGTCACTATACTGTCGATAAGGCAGATCAACCTGTAAATACAAAAGGAATCCGGGGATGCCCCAGAAAAGCAGCAACGTGGTGTGGCATGAAAGCCGTGTAGACAGAAAAACGCGTGAAAAAGTCTTTCGCCAGAAAGGCGCCACTCTCTGGTTCACGGGTTTGAGTGGTTCAGGAAAAAGTACCCTGGCATTCACCCTGGAACATCTGCTCACCAACGAAGGTTACAAGTGTTATGTGCTCGATGGTGATAATGTTCGCCACGGCCTGAACAACAACCTGGGATTTTCCGATGCTGACCGCGAGGAAAATATTCGCCGGGTAGGTGAAGTCTCGAAACTGTTTGCCGATGCCGGCATGATAGTACTCTCCAGTTTTATATCCCCTTTTCGGGATGATCGCCGCCTGGTAAAGGAAATTCACGAAGCAGACGACCTGCCCTTTATTGAAATATTCATGGACACTCCCCTGGCAGTCTGTGAAGACCGTGATCCGAAGAAACTGTATGAAAAAGCACGGCGCGGGGAAATCAAGAATTTTACCGGGATCGACTCACCTTACGAGATTCCTGAAAACCCGGACCTGGTAATCACGCCGGGTACCACGCCAGATGCCAGTGCACGGCTGGTATTTGACTACCTGGTTGACCAGCACTTGTTCATTCAGCACGATTGATTGCCATGACGTCGCCCCTTGTTCCCGATGATTCCTTTCCGCCAGGCCGGCTTGAACCCTGCTATTGCGGCAGTGGTGAACGTTTCAAGCATTGCTGTGGTGCCAATGGCAATGACCGCTCCCCACCAGTGGGTATTGGCATCGTCGAGCACTACCTGTCAGATCAGCAGTGCGGTGAGCTGTTGGCACTGGCAGGCACCAAGGAGTTCGATCCGTTCAAGGTCAAGGACCAGCAGGGCAATGTTTCACTGGACCAGACCCGCGTTTGTGAACGGGTTGTCATGGGAGAAGACCAGGGCATGCTGGATGAACTGGTGGCCCGGGCCTGGACACATATCATTGAATCCACGGGCACCGGAATAGATTTTTACGAGGAACCCCAACTGTTGAAATACAACAAGGACGGGTTCTACTACTACCACGTGGACAGCAGTTACCTGGTGCCAGCGCAGAAGGCCTGGCGCAAGGCGGTGGACCGGGATCTCAGCCTGCTGATTTACCTGGAAAGTGATTTCGACGGTGGGGAGCTGCATTTCTCGCGCCTGAATTACCACCTCAAGCCGAAAGCAGGCATGCTGGTGTGGTTTCCCTCTGACCTGCGTTATGAGCATGCCGCCAAACCGGTAACCCGCGGTACACGCTATGCCATTGTCAGCTGGGCCTCTGCGACAGGGGTGGAAAAAGTGCAGGAAGAGCGCGCCCTGCGCAGTATCGACTGGCAGACGCGCGAGAAAAAACAGCCGCCAGCCTAAACTCGCTTACCGCCGCGGGCCTCGACTTTATCCTGGGTGTTGTTGTCAAAATCCTCGGCACTGTGCCGCTCCAGCAACTGCTCTTCCAGCGGTCCCATTCCCCGGTTGACCATGCGCCCTCTTTTGACGGCCTCACGACTGCCAATCTGGTCGGTCCAGCGACGGACATGGGTGTATTCTTCCACGGACAGGAATTTTGCCGCCTCGTAGGCATTGTTCATCATGGAGCCATACCAGGGCCAGGCCGCCATATCGGCGATGGTATAGACATCACCGGCCAGGTATTCATGATCAGCCAGGTGCAGGTCAAGGACGTGTAAAAGCCGCTTGGTTTCCATGGCATAGCGGTCAATGGGGTATTCCATCTTGAACGGGGCATAGGCATAGAAATGACCGAAGCCACCACCCAGGAAAGGCGCCGAGCCCATCTGCCACATCAACCAGTTCAGGGTTTCCGCCCGCCGGTAATGCTCGGTTGGCAGGAAAGCGTCAAACTTTTCCGCCAGGTAAATCATGATGGCCGCACTTTCAAACAGGCGGGTGGGCGGATTGGTGGAGTGGTCCATCATGGCTGGAATCTTGGCGTTGGGATTGATGTCGACAAAGCCACTGCCAAACTGGTCACCCTTGCCGATATTGATGTACCAGGCATCGTACTCAGCACCTGAGTGCCCCAGGGCCAGCAATTCTTCCAGCATGATGGTGACTTTCTGCCCGTTGGGCGTGCCCAGCGAATACAGTTGCAGGGGATGTTCACCTGTCGGCAGGGCTTTCTCGTGGGTCGGTGTGGCAATTGGGCGGTTGATGCTGGTCCATTCACCGCCATCCTGGGCATCCCAGCGCCAGACTTCAGGAGGTGTGTATCCGGGGGGCTGGTTATTGGCTGAATCTGACATGGTAAGGCTCTACTCTCTTGCGTAAAACAACCAAGCATAAAACATGAACGACAGAACTGACAGGGCCCTGCGGCAAGCAGCTCAGGCGGTAACTACCGGTTCGTGCTGAAATGTTTCCTGCCGGTAGGCCGGCAGGGAATTGATAATGTCCTTGCCGTAACGCTTTTGCAGCAGTCGCTCATCCAGGATGGTGATCGTGCCACCATCGGACTCGGTCCGCAGCAGGCGACCACTGGCCTGAATCAGGCGCATGGAGGCCTCGGGTACCGCGATCTCCATGAAGGGGTTTTTCCCCTGTCCCTTGATCCAGTCACCCAGGGTGGCTTCAACCGGATCGTTAGGCACTGAGAACGGAATCTTGGCGATGATGACGTGGGTACAGTAGTCTCCCGGCAGGTCGATACCTTCGGTCATGCTGGCCAGGCCAAAGATGATGCTGGTCCTGCCCTTGTCTACTCGTTCCCGGTGCAACCTGATCAGTTCCTGCTTGGCATGGTCATCCTGGGAAAGGATGTCGAACTGCAGGTCTTCGGGCAGCCCCTGCAGGACCGTCTGCATTTGCCGGCGCGAGGAAAACAAGACCAGGTTGCCCTTGTTCCTGTCGACCAGCGACGGCAACACGGTAACGATGGACTGGGTATGCTCATCGGCCCTGGAGGGGTCAAAGCCGGACACCGGTATTCGCAGGCAAGCGCGATTGTAAAAATCAAAGGGACTGGCGATCTGCCGAAACACCGTCTCCTCGTGCAGGCCCGAGCGCATACTCAGGAAATCAAAATTGCCCAGGGCTGTCAGGGTGGCCGAAGTCAGCACGGCGGCAAAGCAATCATTCCACAGGTATTCAACCAGGGCATCTGCAGCCAGCACCGGGCTGGATGAGACCGTGATTTCGACCTCGCTGTCCTTGTTGCTGCTGAAGGGCCTGTAGGTCAGCCAGCGGGCATGGGGGGCATAACCACCATGGTCTTCAATGGCAAAGGAACGCCACAGCTGGATGGCCCCTTCCGTGCGCGACTGCATGATGCCAAACACCGGAAACCAGTTTTCCGCAGTCTGGCGATCAATGTCGCCCAGGTCATTTTCCATGCAGTCCTTGAGGCGATCCGCTATGCGTTTAAGCCGCTCATCCAGTTCCCTGAATTCACCCACCAGGTTATTGCTGGCTTCCCGCACAGTTTCCGGCACCACGCCCTGGTCAAAGGTGTACTGGGTGATATCGCCGGTAGCATTGGCGGACTCCGCCTGTTCGCTGAGAGACTGGAACAGGTCCAGGTACTGCTGCAGCATGGTACGGGTTGCATCGGCAGCGCTGCGGGCCTTGTCGAGCTGCGTGCCCAGCTCTTCATCGCGCTCCAGTTCACCGGAGACATTCTTGAAAATACCGGTAATGCGGTCGAGCCAGGTGAGCGTCGAGCGCAGACGTATGAAATGAGAGAAATGGGAGACCCCTTTCAGCGGCAGGTGGTGGGCTTCATCAAAGATATAGATGCAGTCTTCCGGTGGCGGCAGAATCACGCCGCCACCCAGGGCCAGGTCTGACAACACCAGGTCATGGTTAGCCACGATGCAGTCGGCTTTCTGCATGTTGTTACGGCTTCTGAAAAAGCAGCAGTTGCTGAAGTTGGAACAGCGGTTGCCCGAGCACTGCCCTTTTTCCACGGCCACCGTGCGCCACTGATTCTCCGTAACGACATTTTTCCAGTCATCACGATCCCCTTTCCATTTACCATTGATCAGCGCATCCAGCATGTCCTGGTACAGTTCCTTGTCCGCAGCCGTCGGGTCATCCAGTTCCAGCCCATACAGGTCCAGCATGGCATCCTGGCTGCTTCCCGTTTTCAGGGCATTATCCAGCTTGGACAGGCACAGGTAGCGTCCCCTGCCCTTGGCCAGGGAATAGCTGAAGCTCATTTCGCTGTGTTGCAGCAGGTCCGGAATATCCTTGTTCATGACCTGTTCCTGCAGAGCAACTGTTGCCGTTGCCAGCACAACTTTCTTGTTCATGGCCTTGGCCACGGGAATGACTGACAACAGGTAGGCAATGGTTTTACCAATACCCGTGCCGGCTTCGATGACGCAAATGGGGGGATGAGGAGAACGCCGCAATCCCTCGTCGTCCATTTCAACACTGGCAAGGCAATTGGCAATTTCCGCGATCATCCGTTTCTGACCGGGACGGTTTTGCAGGTTCTTGTTCTTGACCAGGGTGGAGTAGTGATGCTGGATGATTTGCTTGAGTTCGTCAGAAAGCATCAGGAGACTAACCTGCCACTGGTATACCGGGCTTCGGCATGAAGGAATTTTCCGATCGATTCACTGATCGTTGCAATATAGTGCAAGGTGTCCGGATTCGCCAAAGTCTCAATCCAGGCCCTGGTTTACTGCTTGCCGATCTCGGCCTTGCGAATGACCGGGTTGGCATACATGTTCAGGATATAGCGGTTCAGGTTCTTTGGCATAGCGCCCAGCCGCTTGCGAAATTCACGGCGTTTGCGGCTGATCTCGCCGGCACTCACACCCAGCAGGACCGGCAGTTTACTGAAATCCATGTAATCGGATTCCACCATCTCCATGGCGATGTAATTGACAGCATGCAGCTTGTAGTTGCTGATGATGGCATGGTCCAGTTGCCTGGCCACGCCTTCGGCGGTTACAGCCTCGGGAAAGACCATTTTTGAACCGAAGGTGACATGGACTGCGCCTTTGTCACCCACCATGCCGGCCAGGATACTGCGGACATCGGAGTTTTCGTCTTTTTCAAACTTGCCCTGGGTGTCTATGGTGTGCAGTTCCTCGGCCTTGTAGCGGTCACAGGGGTCGTATTCGTAGGAAATCGACACCGGCACGATATTCAGTGAATTCATTGACTCCTGCAGGCTCAATCGCATCGTGGATTCGCGATCTGCCATGTGCAGCATCTTGATGATGGCCGTCTCTGTCTTGTCGATGCCATCCTTTGCCCGGCCTTCACGTTGGGCAATCCAGACATTGTCTTCCATCTTGATACAGTGGTGGATATAGGCCGACAGCTGCTTGCTGGCTTTAAGCAGGTCCCTGCCCTGCACGGAACGTTTGACGATAAAACTCTTGTTCAGTTTCATCAGGTCCGTCAGGAAGGGCCGTTTGAGCAGGTTGTCGCCAATGGCAATCTGCAGGGTCTTCAGCCCATGGTGGTAAATCATGTAATTCACCAGGGCGGGATCCATGGTGATGTCGCGGTGATTACTGACAAACAGGTAGGGCTGGGATTTATCCAGCGCATCCAGGCCATGTGAGGTCAGGCTGGTGGTCGTGTCCTCAATCAGTCTATCCAGGTATTTTTCAATGATCAGCTGAACATCAAGAATTGTCTGCACATCGGCAGTCTCTTCCCTGAGCGCCGACTGCACCTTGCCGGTCACCCAGCCGGGCAACAGGCGATACAGCATGGGGTGCTTGAACCGGACCAGCGCCTTCGCCAGCGCATCGTCCTGCAAAAGCCTGTCCACGACAGGCCGGACCTCCTCATCGCGATAAGGTCTTATATCCGCAAATTCATCCATAGGGAAATTATTGTTTTATTTGAAGGACACAATTTTACAGGGCTGACCGCCAAATTGGAAAACTATCTGCTGGCGGACAGTCAGGAGCCTGCCAGATAGCTGAGTATTTGCAGCACCATCAGGTAGCCAAAGACCAGCAGGCTGACCACCAGCAGCAACTTGCTTTTCCAGGTATTGCTATGGGAACCAAGCCATTGCGGCTTGGAGTTCATGTAAAGCAACAAGGCGGCCAGCAAGGGCATGAAAACTGCGCCGGTGACGGCATAAGTGATCACGATCCAGACCGGGCGCTCCAGTAACAGCAGGGACATGGGCAAAATGGCCAGGTAAAGCAGGTAACCACGGTACGATCGGGTTCGGGAGATACTGGCATGGCTTTCCAGCAGGTGGCTATGCTGCTTGTAGTGGTACACGAAATTGGCAAACAGGAAAGGCACGCCATGCCAGACACCAATCATGGAGCTGAATACGGCCCCCCAGAAACCGAACAGGAATATCCACTTGCCGGTCTCACCCATGACCGGCACCAGCTGGTCGGCCACGGCGATGGCCATGTTGTTACCGGATACTACCTCCGGCTGGACACCGGCCGAGACAATAATGATCGCCACGCCAAACAGGGCCGTCAGGGTATAGGCGACGGCCAGGTCGACCCGCATGACAGGCATCATCTCCCTGCCCTGCCAGCCGGCTTCACGCATCCAGTACCCGTAACTCATGATCGTGATACTGCCGCCCACACCACCAATGATACCCAGCACATAAGCCATGCCGGCTTCCGGGACACTGGGAATCAACAGCCCGGCAGCAATATCCCCCAGGTCGGGCAGGACCATGACGGCACAGGCAATGACGGTAATGAACATCAGGCCGATGAAGAACTTCATCGCCGTTTCCAGCATCTGGTACTTGCCAACCCAGACGATGACCAGGGCTGCAATGGCATGCAATGCCCCCCAGGTGCCGACCGAGAGTTGCGGAAAAAACGCATAGGCCGCCAGCCCGCAGGCTGCCATCATGGCGGCGGCCACCATGAAGGTCCACAGGAACAGGTAGACCACGAAATACCAGCTGAAAAAACGCGGCAAACGGTCAATCCAGCCTTCCAGCAGGGTGGTATCGGTCGCCAGTTGCCAGCGCCCGATGCCTTCGGTGATGACAAACTTGAGAATGCCGCCAAAGATCACTGCCCAGAGCAGTATCGTGCCGAACTGGGCACCGGCCGCCGAGGCCGCCACAATATCCCCGGCACCCAGGCCCGTTGCCGCCACGATAATGCCCGGACCGGTCCGTTTCAGGATATTCATGCCACTCATGAAGCGCTTTCCACTGACACGCCCATGGCACTGCAGACGGCTTGTCCATAGTCACGCAAGGCTTTGAGAAAGTCCCTGTCCCCCGGTCTTTCCTGCTCAAGCTCATCCAGCCGGGAGAAAAATCCGGCGGCGCCAAGCCCTACCCCGTTGGGATTATGGATCAATTGCTCGGCACACCACTCATGCCAGCGCTTGTTCTCCTGTTCATCCAGGGTGTCCGGAAAATTACGGGCCCGGTAACGAAACAGCATGTGTTGCAGGCGAGGATCATGAAATGGCAAGCTGGCGTCCTTGAGCTGCTCGGCTGGAGTGCCTCGAATCAATGTCATATGCTGCTTGTCCTGGTCGCTGAAAAAACCGCCGCTGTAGAGCATGTGATCAGGATCAGTCTCGGGTTCAAACTCGGGATCGGCAAACACTTCCTGTAGTTTGGCTGCCAGGCGGGCATTGCCCAGCAACCGTTCCCTGTGACGACCGCAGACTTCAAGATCGATCTGGTACTTGCTGATGGTGTCCTCGCCCAGCACTGCCATGGGTGCCAGCGCAGGACACTTGTTGATATGCACGGTTTTCAGGGCAATGCGTGCTTCCCCCTCGCCCAGTTCCTCACTGCGTGAGAAGACAAGACGACGAATCTCCTGTGCATCCAGGTCTATCCAGCTGGCAGGGTCCTGGGCCAGGTCACAGACGATCACGCCGTTCTGGTTGCCCGGATGCATGGCCAGCGGCATGACCACCGCCAGGCAGCCTTGCGTGGCAGGAAACATGCCCGAGACATGCAGCACCATGTCCTTTTTATTCAGATCCAGCAGTGGCTTGACCTTGTTCTTGCCACGTAATTGGTAAAGCCAGTCATAAAGTTTGGGCTGTTTGTCCCTGATCAGTTTCGCCATGGCAATGGTGGCCCTGACATCCGCCAGGGCATCGTGCGCGCCAACATGTTCTATATCGTTGGCTGCTGTCAGTTCTTCCAGGCGAAAACTGGGCCTGCCATCGTCCTTGAGCGGCCAGTTGATACCCTCCGGACGCAGGGCATGGGTCATGCGCACCAGGTCAATGATGTCCCAGCGTGAATTCCCGTTCTTCCATTCCCGTTCATAGGGGTCATAGAAACACCGGTACAGCAAATGGCGGGTGACTTCGTCGTCAAAACGAATACTGTTGTAGCCGGCAACACAGGTATTGGGCTGCATGAACTGCTCGGCCACCAGGCGGGCAAACTCCGCTTCATTGACCCCCTTGTCGAGTGCCTCCTGCGGGTTGATACCGGTAACCAGGCAGGCTTCCGGATGGGGCAGGTAATCGGGTGTGGGCTTGCAGAACATTTCCACCGGATCATCGATGATATTGAGCTCCTCATCGGTCCTGATGCCGGCAAACTGGCAGGGACGATCCTTGCGCGCCTGCGCCCCCCAGGTTTCGTAGTCGTGCCAGAAAATACTGCGTGGGTTTGTCAATCCGGTCTCACTTCAATGGCTGTACTCCAGTTTGAAGCATCCCATAATCGGGCGGGATTGGTAAGGGGAGCGGGAAAAATTCCTGCGAGGTAGTAGGTCGGCATAGCCCCGCAGGGGCGTTTGCCGACAAAGAATATTTCACACGAGGTAAATACTCATGTCGGGAAACGACGCTACGCGTCGTTTCTTGTCTCTTGCCTCTTGCCTCTTGCCTCTTTCCTCTTTCCCCTTGTCTCTGTACATTTAAGGCTATGAAATTAATGACTTCCCTACTCTGCCTGAGCCTGCTGATTGCTGTCCCTGCCCTGGCCCAATTCGGACGCGGCTACCGGATCATCCAGAACGATCCGCCGATCAGGGAATTCACGGCCGCGCGCTGGCATTTCGGCACCAACGGCGCTATTGGCCACATGGGCTGGTCACACAACTACCCCGACTCCGACATCAATCTCAACGAATTCCTGGAAAGGGCCACACTGGTGAATATGGAAATTGATTCCTACCGCATCATGGAACTGGGGGAGCCCGAGGTATTTGACTATCCCTTTGCCTACGTCTCCGAACCCGGGGAAATGGAATTGACCGAGCAGGAAGTCATTAACATGCGGGAGTTTGTGCTGAGGGGTGGTTTCATCCTGATGGATGACTTCGATGGTCCGTGGCAATTCGCGCAAATGCGCTCGCAGGTGCAACGGGCCTTTCCCGGCAATGACCTGGTGCCGGTGAACCTGGACCACGAAGTCTTTCGGGTCCATACCCCGCTGGAAAACCTGGCCGCCATGGCGGACTCGGTCCCGGGTGGAGAAATCACCTATTACGGCCTGTTCGATGACAAGGGGCGGCTGGGCATACTGGCAGGCCACAACAATGACCTGGCCAATTTCTGGGACTGGTATGCCGACGGTACCATGCCCCTGAAACCGTCAACTGACGCCTTTCGCCTGGGCACCAACGCCGTCATCTACTCTTTTACGCATTGATTGTTGCTGGCAACGGCCTGTTCGGCCAGTTCACCAGCCATTAACAGTGCTCTTAATCTTCGAGAGCAAACACCCACACCACACCGCCCTGCGGCACGATCGTGGTTTTACCCTGTAATGAGTCAAGCCGTCGCTGCATACCGGCGGCATCAATGCCCCAACCCGACTGCACGGCAATATACTGTTTGCCATCCACTTCAAAGGTTGTCGGTACACCGGTGATGCCTGAATTCAGGCGCTGCTGCCAGAGCAGTTCCCCGGTGGTGGCATTGTGGGCGCGGAAATAGCGGTCGGCCGTGCCGCCGGAGAAAATCAGGTTGCCGCCGGTGGCCAGGATCGGTCCCCAGTTGGCCATGTCAAATTCCTTTGTCCACACCTGCTCACCGGTATTGATATTCCAGGCCTGGATCTCACCAATGTGATCGGCGCCATCGACAATGCTAGCCTCCATGCCGCTGATCCCGGTGAAGTTCTGCCCTGGCCGGTACTCGGCATCGGTGCCTGCCCAGGCCGAGCAATAATTATCATTGGCGGGAATGTAGAACAGGCCGGTCTGCGGGCTATAGGCAGCCGGCACCCAGTTCTTGCCACCGGAAAGTGAAGGACAGTAAGAAGCCAGTTTACCCAGGCCCGGTTTATGGTCGAGGTCATATTCCGGCCGGCCGGTTTCAGGATCAATGGAAGTAAACACGTTCTGGTAAACATAGGGATCGGCATCCACGAAGTTGATGCCATCAGCCGTGCGCTCAAGAATCCACAGGTAACCATTGCGGCCCGCATGGACCAGGCCCTTGAACGTGCGACCATCGCGCTCCACGTCCATCAACACCGGTGGCGACACTTCATCCCAGTCCCAGGAACCATTCCAGTGATACTGGTGGTAACCTTTCATTTCCCCGGTATCCACATCCAGGGCAATCACCGAGTTGGCAAACAGGTTGTCACCCGGGCGGGCCTCACCGGTCCAGGGTCCGGCATTACCGGTACCCCAGAAACTCAGGTTCAGTTCGGGATCATAATTACCGGTTACCCAGATGGAGGCGCCGCCGGTTTCCCAGGCACCTTCGGGCCAGGTGTCATTACCAAACTCTCCCGGTGCCGGTACGGTGTAGGTTTTCCAGACTTCCTCGCCGGTTTGTGCATCCAGGGCCGCAATGAACCCCCTGACACCACGCTCTCCACCGGAGACACCGACCAGGATCTTGCCTTTGGCCGCCATGGGCGCCAGGGTCATGTAGTAACCGGTGCGGTAATTGGCTACCGGCTTCTCCCAGACCACTTCTCCTGTTTGTGCATCCAGTGCCACGACATTGGCGTCGGAAGTCGCCATGTAAACCTTGTCGCCATACAGTGCCACACCGCGATTGGTGGGATGGATGAGGCTGATATCAAAGGGCATCTGGCGTGAGTATTCCCACAGGCCGTCACCGGTCGCCGCATCCACGGCAATGACATGGTTCAGAGGAGTGGTGACATACATGATGCCGTTATTGACCATGGGCGGAGACTGGTGCCCCTCGGTCACACCGGTGGACATTGACCAGGCCAGTTCCAGATTGCCAACATTGCCGGCATCGACATCATCCAGGGGCGAATACCCCCAGCCGTCATACGTGCGGCGAAACATGAGCCAGTTTTCCGGTTCGGGATTGATGAGGCGGTCATCCGTGACTGGCGTAAATTCCCTGTCCTGCCTGCTTGTCATTGCCGGGTTCATGGAGTCAGTTGCGCAAGCTGCAAGAGACAAGAGGCAAGAGGCAAGCAAGCCCCTTTTCATCGTGGTCGTCAATGTCAATGACATGGTGAATCCCCCTGAGTTGGTTTTATTGTTATATGCCAAATGGCGACAGCCCGGGTTGCTGGAATCCCAGTCTGCCTTCAAATTCACCGGCAACCCCTACGTTGCCGTCAATTGCTGTCAGCGGCAGAGCCGCCAGTTGCCAGGGTGCCGGGCCGCCCACAACGCGGGCACCGTCCGCGGGATCAAACTGTGACTCATGGCACGGACACTGGAAACGCAAGAATTCGCTGTTCCAGTCTGTCACATCACAACCGGTGTGACTGCAGACACCTGAATAGGCCACCAGGCCATTGATACTGCGGGCAGCCGTTTCCTCACTCATGCGTGCCGGGTCCACCCGGATCAGCACCACCTGGTTCAGGCGTGTGCCGTTGCGCACCATGCCGGAAGCCGGCTCCATGGCCCAGGCAAAAATTTGCTTGCTGTCGGTCTGTAGCGCATCAACGCTGATGACATTGCCCGCTTCATCCCCGAAGGCATGAACCAGCACATCCCCTGGTTTGGGTGGCTCCAGCGTTTCAGGTTCAGGCATCTGCGCAGACGCTCTTCCGGGAACTGCCAATCCGACCATGCACATGCCTTCAAGCACAGTGCGCCGCCTGAGCGTTTTGATCGTCCCTTTACCTGATGTTTTTTCCCCTTTATTCCCCACAACAATACTCCTCAACTCACCAGCAACCACGCTGACATACCATAATGTATAATCTGTACAGAGTCACCAGAACAAGTCATCGCTCATTATTTCAGGGTTAACAGTTATACCTACCCTCTTGCCTCTTGCCTCTTGTCTCTAGTCCCTTGTCCCTTGCCTCTACTCTTCAGAAGGCAAACTATAAGCCACCAGCTGTGCCGGCATACCGGCTTGCCGGTTGGCGGTGAAGAAGGCGATGTATTGTTTGCCATTGACCATGTAGGTCATGGGAGAGCCTTGCTGCGGTCCGCCGCCGGGAATTTCAACACGGGCAATTTCCTCGCCGGTGGCCTTGTCATAGGCATGGAACAGGGGTCTGCCATCGCCGCCTTCACCGGCAATCAACAAGGTGCTGGTCACCAGCAGCCCGGCCCGGGATCTGATTCCGGTAGGTGGAATATCCAGGCCAGCCAACAATGGATGGTTGGCAATCTCTTCCGGCGTATCACCCAGCGGAATCTGCCAGGCAATTTCTCCCCCGTTCATGTCATAGGCCGTGATACGGCCATAGGGAGGTTTCATCAGGGGCAGGCCTTCAACTTCCGGCAGCGGCAGGAAACCGCCCATCGTGTACCGGGCATTGGACTCACCAAAACCGGGTGGCTCAAGGCCTACCACGGAGGGTGACGTGGTCGAGCCAATATAAACATAACCGGTTTCCGGGTCTGCCGCCCCGCCCTCCCAGTTGGCGCCACCGCCCAGGCCGGGCACCACGATCTGGCCACGCGTACCGTCTTCGGCCTGGCTCAGTGAGGGGGGAGTAAAAATATCGCCGATACGATGCTCGGCAATAGCTTCAATGGCCGCCTCGCGAAGTGCCGGTGTGAAATCAATCAGGTTGTCGTGGGTAATACCCTGGACATCAAAGGCTGGCGGCCTGGTAGGAAAAGGCTGGGTCGGTGAAGTCCATTCCCCGGGCACATCCGAGGCTGGTACAGGACGTTCTTCAATGGGCCATACCGGTTCCCCGGTGACGCGGTTGAAGACATAGGCAAAGGCCTGCTTGCCCATCTGGATGATCGCGGGAATTTCCTCACCATCAACCTCCAGGTCGAGCAGAATGGGATGCGACGGCATGTCGTAGTCCCAGATATCATGATGCACCAGTTGCTGGTACCACAACACTTCACCGGTCTCTTCCTTGACTGCCACCAGGGAACCGGAATACAGGTTATTGCCGGGGCGATGGCCGCCAAACACATCATTGGTGGCAGCCTCAATAGGCAGGTAGACAATGCCTCTTTCGGCATCACCGGCACTCAGACCCCAGATGCCGGCATTGCCAATGATCTCAGCAGAGCCATCGAGCCAGGTTTCATAACCGGGTTCGCCTGGTCTGGGCACCGAGTGGAATACCCAGTTACGCTCCCCCGTACGGGCATTGATGGCCAGGATATCTGCCTTGACGTTACCGATGCCCACACCGCCGCCACCAGGTCGCAGGGCCGGCCCGATGACCACGGAATCACCAATCACGGTGGCCGGCGAGGAATTGCCGATGGCACCGATCAGCTCGGGATAGTCATAGTCCAGGTCAAGCTGGGTAAAAAGATCGACAATGCCGTTATCGCCAAAACTTTCCACGGGGATACCGGTACGGGCATCCAGTGCCACCAGCTGGAAGCCGGGTGTGATGACAAAAATGCGCTGCTCATTGCCATCTGACCACCAGGACACACCACGTCCTGAATTACGGCGAGGCGCGCGCTCCCAGCGTTCGCCTTCGTCCATGCGCCACATCCACAGGGTATGACCGGTATCCCCTTCCACGGCGACCACGTTGCGGCGATTACCGGCGGTAAAATACAGGATACCGTCCACCATCAGCGGGGTGCTGATGTTGCGGTATTCGGTTTCACTGAAATTGTCTGATTTCCAGGTCCATGCCACTTCAAGGTCGGCGACATTGTCGCGGTTCACCTGGTCAAGCGGGGAGTAGCGGGTACCTCCCCGGTCACCGCCATAGGAAATCCAGTTGCCGCCCTGGGTACCGTACTGGGCCAGACTGCCGACCGGCACAGCCATTGCCAGAACCCATATAACCCTGATCAATCCCCTCATAACACCCCCTTGATTCTCTGTTCTTGTTTTTCAGACAAGCATAAGACCCAATCAGGTTGGGGACAAGGAGCAAGAGGCAAGAGGCAGGATGATTCCCGGAAGTTTTCTGTCAACTGGTTTACGGATAATCCTGAACTTTATTGTAGGTCGGATAAGCGTAGCGCCATCCGACATGGCGATCACCGATCGCCTGGGCCTATGCTTTCAACAATGGTAAAAATGTCGGATGGCGGCCTGGCGGCCTTATCCGACCTACAAAATATCGACATTTCGTTTAAGCCCAACGAGTTCTTCCTTGCTTCATGCCCCTTGTCCCTCGATCCGTATAGCGGGCATCCAATTTATTTATGACTTGAGTGGAGAACCCCGTATAATTGCAGCCCATGAATTTTCTGGGCTCCCATATCCTTTCCATCAGCCAGTTCGACAGGGGTGATGTGGATGAATTGTTCAGGGTAGCCGATGAAATGGAACCCTATGCCCACCGCGAGAAACATACACGTGTTCTTGACGGCGCTATTCTCGGCAATCTCTTTTTTGAACCCAGCACCAGAACCCGTGTTAGTTTTGGCTGTGCTTTCAACCTCCTCGGCGGACAGGTACGCGAGACCACCGATATCAAGGCTTCCGCCATTACCAAGGGCGAGTCACTGTACGATACTGCGCGGGTAATCAGCGGCTACAGTGATATCGTGGTCATGCGCCACCCGGTGGCGGGCTCCGTAGATGAGTTTTCCCGTGCCAGTCGAGTTCCAGTGATCAATGCCGGTGACGGTCCTTCCGAACACCCTTCCCAGGCCCTGCTTGACCTGTACACCATCAAGAAAGAACTGGGCATAGGCAATGACTTTGGCGGCACCCGGATTGCCATGGTCGGGGATCTCAAGTTTGGCCGTACCGTGCATTCGCTGTGCAAACTGCTCAACCTGTACCGCAACATCAGCTTTACCCTGATTTCACCCAACGAGCTGAGAATGCCGGAAGATATTGTCGAGGAGCTGCGCCACAATGGCCACACCGTGACGGAAACAGAGGACATGGAAAAGGGCCTGGAAAACTGCGATACCGTCTACCTGACTCGCATACAGGAAGAGCGTTTTGAAGACCGCAAGGAAGCCGATATTTACCGTGGCCGCTTTCGCCTGAACCAGGCCATCTATACTAGTCATTGCAAACCCAATACCGTTATCATGCATCCCTTACCCAGGGATTCCCGTGCTGAAGCCAACGAACTCGATAACGACCTGAACCAGCACCCGAGCCTGGCCATCTTCAGACAGACCGATAACGGCGTGCTGATCAGGATGGCCCTGTTTGTCCTGACCCTGGGCGTCCAGAATGAAGTACATAAATCTGCAGTTAATGTAAACTGGTACACAGAAAAACGTTTTGAATAACCTATGATTTTCGACGAGACCTGAATTAAAGGCTGCCATCATGGGATTAAAAGACCTTCTGAAAGTAATGATCGAGAAAGACGGCTCGGACCTGTTCCTGACAACCGGTGCACCACCGAGCATGAAAGCCTTTGGCAGACTGATACCGATGACCGACAAGGTACTGCCCGAAGGCTATACCAAGAAAATAGCCTACTCGATCATGAACGAAGATCAGATCGCGGAATTTGAACAAAGTCCGGAGATGAACCTGGCCCTGTTTGAAGAAGGCATTGGCCGATTTCGTGTCAATATCTTCCAGCAGCGTAATGAAGTCGGTATCGTCGCCCGTAACATCAAGACCGACATTCCCAATTTCAAGGATCTGGGACTGCCCGACACCCTAACCAAGCTGATGATGCAAAAGAATGGCCTGATCCTGTTCGTGGGCGGTACCGGTTCCGGTAAATCCACCTCGCTGGCTTCATTGATCGATTACCGTAATACCAACACCGATGGCCACATCATTACCATCGAAGACCCCGTTGAATTTGTTCATCCGCACAAAAAGTCCATCGTCAATCAGCGCGAAGTCGGTGTTGACACGGTCTCCTATGAAGAGGCCCTGAAAAACACATTGCGCCAGGCGCCGGATGTCATACTCATCGGTGAGATCAGGACCCAGGAAACCATGGAGCATGCCCTGGCCTTTGCCGAAACCGGTCACTTGTGCCTGTCCACACTGCATGCCAACAATGCCAACCAGGCACTTGATCGCATCATCAACTTCTTTCCGGAAGAGCGTCACAAGCAACTTTACCTTGACCTGTCGCTCAACCTCCGGGGCTTTGTATCACAACGCCTGATTCCGACTGTTGATGGCAAACGCGCCGCTGCCATCGAGATACTGCTGGGCACACCGCGTGTACAGGACCTGATCAAGAACGGCAAGATCGAGGAAATCAAGGAAGTCATGGAGAAGTCGGAGCAGCAAGGAATGCGTACTTTCGATTCAGCCCTTTACCACCTTTACCGCGAAGGCAGGATTTCCCTGGAAGAGGCTCTCAAGAATGCCGATTCTGCCAACAACCTGCGCCTGAAAGTCTCCCTGGCTGAAAGTGAGGTAGGGGGAGATGCTGAAGAGGAAGTCGACCGCACAGGTGGCCTGTCACTGGTCAGCGATGACTCGGACGAAGAAGAAGACAACATACTTTGACAACATACTTTTACAACATGGCGAAAAAGCGTACAAATGCCTTTTCGTCGTTTAATTGCACGTACTGAAGTAGTTTAAGCGTGCCTCAAGCAACCCGGTTGGAAATTCTCGTATTATGAAAATGGTAGCCATTGCCATTCTTGTGTTCATCACAATCGGCATCTCACTGAGCATGATCCTGCTGGACCAGTTTGGTGTCGAGCGCAATTACCTTTTCATCGGTCTTGGTGCACTGGTCATCACGGCCCTGGTCGCATTTCGGGGTGCATTACTGATCGCCATCATCCTCATCCTGAGCCTGGCCATCAACATGCCCGAAGAGTTCCTGGATCAGTATTACCTGGACCGGGACGTTCTCATCGTAGTCGTCATCATGATGGTGATTTTTCCGCTGATTTACCGGGAATTTGTGGGAAAGAAATAAGACACCAGTGTAAGTACCAAGTGGACGCTGCAAGTCCTCCTGGAGACTGGCCACGGGAAGCCAACGACTGTTTTAATGTTCGCGCGTTGCAGTAAATTCCACGTCGGGCCAGCGTTCAATGGTCAGGTCCAGGTTGACCCGCGTCGGCGCCAGGTAGGTCAGGTAATCCCCCCCGTCCAGGGCCAGGTTGTCGCCCGCCTTGCGTTTGAACTCTTCCAGTTTCGCCCTGTCCTCGCTATGAACCCAGCGCGCGGTCACCACGTTGACCGGTTCATACACGCAATCCACCTTGTATTCATCCTTGAGGCGATAGGCCACTACCTCAAACTGCAGGACCCCCACGGCACCGACAATCAGGTCATTGTTCTTCAGGGGCATGAACACCTGCGTGGAACCCTCTTCTGACAATTGCTTGAGCCCTTTCTGCAACTGTTTCAGTTTCAGGGGATCCTTGAGCCGGATACGCTTGAACAGCTCCGGGGCAAAGTGCGGTATACCCGTGAAATGCAACTCTTCACCGGCAGTAAAGGTGTCACCAATCTGGATAGTGCCATGGTTGTGCAGGCCGACGATGTCGCCGGACACGGCATACTTGGCCGCTTCACGCTCACCTGCCAGGAAAGTCACCGCGTCACTGATCCTGACTTCCTTGCCCAGGCGCACATGTTGCATTTTCATGCCCTGTTCAAAGGCACCGGAACAGATACGCATGAATGCCACGCGGTCGCGGTGGCGCGGATCCATATTGGCCTGGATCTTGAAAATGAAACCGGAAAAGGTCTTTTCCCTGGCATCCACTTCCCGGCTTTGCGCCTGGCGGTTCAGCGGGGCCGGCGCCCATTCCACGAAATCGTTGAGCATCTGTTCAACACCGAAGTTTCCCAGGGCTGTACCAAAAAACACCGGTGTCTGGCGCCCTTCCAGGTAGGCCTGTAAATCAAACTCATGGCTGGCGCCACGGACCAGTTCTATTTCATCACGAAAATCTTCCACATAGGAGCCCAGCAGTTCGCCTGCCTCTGCGCTCGCCAGGCCGTTGATGGTTTTCACCTCGCTGACTTCATCAGCATGCAGATGGTCGTAGACGTAGATCGTGTCGGTGTACAGGTTGTAAATACCCTTGAATTCCTTGCCCATGCCCAGCGGCCAGTAAATGGGGGCACACTCGATGTTCAGGACATTTTCCACTTCATCCAGTACCTCGATGGGATCACGGATGTCGCGGTCTAGTTTGTTGATGAAGGTCAGGATGGGCGTGTCACGCAGACGACAGACTTCCATCAGCTTGATGGTGCGCTCCTCAACGCCCTTGGCACCGTCGATCACCATCAACACGGAGTCCACCGCAGTCAGTGTGCGGTAGGTATCTTCGGAAAAATCCTCGTGGCCCGGTGTATCCAGCAGGTTGACCATGCGGTCGCGATAGGGAAACTGCATGACCGATGAGGTGACAGAGATTCCTCTCTCCTGCTCCATGGTCATCCAGTCAGAGGTGGCCATGCGGTCTGATTTACGCCCCTTGACGGTACCCGCTTTCTGGATCAGCTTGCCCCACAGCAGCAGCTTTTCGGTAATGGTGGTTTTACCGGCATCGGGATGGGAAATAATGGCAAAGGTGCGGCGCCTGGCCACCTCACTGTCAAACTGGCTCATATGTACTGTCTACAGATCCCGTAGCTGGTTAAACTAAAAAGTGGAAAAAGAAGTCGTAAAAAGTCGTAAAAGAAGTGTTTGGCTGAGTCAAACTTCAGCTAATGCAGCACATCCGCCTGTCCCGGTTCAGTCCGGGTATACAGCGGATCGAGTACCTGGTGCCGTTTCACCAGCAAGACATCATGGGGCAGTATCTCGTCGTCCTGCTGGGATGTGGCCTGCTCTATGCTTTCCAGCATGACGCAAACGACATGCTCATCATCCATATCCACCACCACGCCACGCTTGTAGCCGGTAACGGTACTCAGGGATATCTGTGACCCGATATCACAGTGGCTGCTCATCTCGGTGGGGCCGGTGTCGACCAGGTAGTTATCACCGGTCTGGGCCAGGCCAAAACCGGCAGCGGCGACGATATTGACGATTTCGATGGTATCCGGATCACTCAGGTCTACCTTGATAGTCCCGCCAGGGACCAGGGACTGCCCTGTCGGGCTGTTGGCGATGAGTTTCAGGAACAGGCTGATATCGTCCTCATTCCATTCCAGGATTTCGTCCTCGTCTTCACCACTGTAATCCGCCGTCAGGCTCACGATGTCGGTTTCAATGGTGTGCTCCAGGTTCTTGTCACCGGTACTGAATGGCACAACCATGGATACTACGCAGAATCCCTCGCTGTCATCCTGCACCCTGAGGCGCCAGAGGAAAGGGATATTATCGCTGATTTCGATCATTAAAAGTCTCTGAAAGAACCCGGAAAAAACTTCATCGGGCTGGTAAAAAGTATATCACTGGAAGGTGGATTCGCGATACCAGGGACCTGCCTGGTTTATCGGGTCGAAACACCCGGTATTTGTCCACAGAATCTGTGGATAAGTCTTGGGATAAATCTCCCGCAAACGATTACAGTCCCCGGAATTGCGTAGCGAGGTATAAATTGTGCGTTTTTTAATCAATTTTTTTTTGTATATATTTCAATTAGTTACAATTATATTTCATGCTTCCTTAACAAAACCCCTGTTTTTCTAGGCTTTTTCAGCGAGCCATGCTTTTTGTGCATAATTTGCCGGGCTTTTTGTCATATTTCGCAGGGGGAAACTTTTTTATCCTGTTATTTACAGGGTTTACAGGTCTGGTGCGGCGCACAAAAAAATGCCTTAAATTTGCTTTCGCAGCTGCAAGCTGGAAAGGACAGTATAAAGTGGCAAAATCTTGCAGCCCGTATATCCCTGATCCATGAAAATGGCCCACAAAAAAAGGAGCCCGGTGGGCTCCTTTTCATGGCCGGGCTTAAGTCAGTGAGCCCGCCTTATCCGGCCTGGCTGGTCAGGAATACATGATCCTGTGCATGACCGGGTAGAGCAACATGACCAGCAGGGTGGCCAGGAGTATGTCCTTGTCGAAGCCATGCTCCAGGAGCACGCTGTCGGGCCGAATGACGGCCAGGGACAACAGCACTCCCGAAGCCATGATGGCAATGCCGCGGTTGACCAGGAGAATGGCCATCAGCAACGCCGTGAGAATGAGCATATACGTTTTTGGCTCCATGCCAATCCGGCTGAACAACTCTGTGGCGACTGAAACGCCAAGAGTCATACCGAGTAAAAGTCCTATACAAACCGTTTTAACCATGGGTCACCCTCTATTAAGGGCAATATCATTGTGGTTGGGTAACTTTACGGGAAGCTGCCAAATCAAGTCTGCCGGTTTCTTCACACTAGACCCGCTCGAAGTGTGACCTGATCTGCAATTTTGAATCCTGGAGGGTCGAGAAAGGGCAGCTAATGCCGGTCACTGTCAGGGGATGACAATATTTGACAGCCTGATGGCGTTTAGAAAAAGGTGGAAAGCTGTTGAAACAGTGAAGTCCTGGTTACTCGGCAACTTACTCGGAAACTACTCGGAGCAACTGTTCGTAGTCCGTCAGGCCCTGGAAAATTTTATGGATACCATCCTGTTTCAGGGTCCGCATGCCGTCATTTATGGCCTGCGCCGTGAGATCTGACAGGTCTGCCTTCTTGTAAATCATGGACTGCAGTTCATGGGTACCCACCAGTAACTCGTGCACACCGGTTCGACCCTTGTACCCGGTATCACCACATTCTTCACACCCGACTGCGCGCATCAGCTCGACCTCATCGGGATTGATATCCAGTGTAGAGAAATGATCACGGCCATACTGGTCTATAAGATGATCAATTTCTTTTTGCTCGGGTTTATAGGGTTCCTTGCACTTCGGACACAGGGTACGCATCAGGCGCTGGGCAAGAATGCCAAGCAATGCATCGGAAAAGTTGACGGGATCCAGGCCCAAATCCAGCAGACGGGTAATGGTTTCCGGAGCCGAGTTGGTATGCAGGGTGGATAACACAAGGTGACCGGTCAGTGACGCCTCGATACCGATGTGGGCGGTTTCATGGTCACGCATCTCACCAATGAGAATGACATCGGGGTCGGCACGCAGGAAGGCACGCATGGCCGCGGCAAAGGTAAAGCCGATCTTGGGCTGCATCTGCACTTGCTGCAGGCCGGGCTGGGTAATTTCCACCGGATCTTCGGCCGTCCAGATCTTGCGATCCGGCGTATTCAGGTTGCCCAGCACCGCATGGAGCGTAGTGGTCTTACCGGAACCGGTTGGCCCCACCACCAGGATCAGTCCATGGGGGTGTTTGCAGATTTCCAGCAGGTTTTCCATGTTCTTTGGAGCGAGGTTGAGTTTTTCCAGCGGCATCGCAGAGCCTGCAGCCAGCAAACGCAACACGACGCTTTCCCCGTTGACCGTCGGTACGGTGGCAACACGCAGCTCCAACGCCCTGCCCCGGATCTTGAGTTTGCACTTGCCATCCTGCGGCAGACGACGCTCGGAGATATCCAGTCGCGACATGACCTTGATACGGGCGATCAGCGCCCCGGTATGCTCAGCCGGCACCTTGAGAATCTCACGGCAAATCCCGTCCACCCTCACACGCACGATGCCCGGATTCTTGTCCTTGGACGGCTCGATATGAATATCCGAGCCGCCGAGCTTGTCAGACTCGATGATGATGCGGTTAACAAGCTGGATAATGCCCGAGGCGGCAGCAGCGCTTTCGGAATCATCACTGTCATCGTCGCTTTCGTCTACCTCGATGCCGCCTTCGGCTTCCAGGGACTTGAAGACGTCATCAAAACCTTCCTCGTCATCGATTTCTTCCTGCGTACCGCCCAGGTACTTCAGGATGTCTTCCGGCAGGCCGACGCGGAACACGTAATTCTTGGCATTGAGAATGCCCTGGATTTCCATGATGCGCTGGTAGTTACTGGGATCGCTGATCAGGATGGTGACTTCTTCCTTGCTGCCGGCAACCGGCACCCAGAGGTTATTGCGCAGGTAACTGGCGCCCAGGTTTTCCATCAGGTCGATGGGCAGGGTGATGTCCTTGTCATAACCCATGTAGGGCACGCGGTAGTAGAGCTCAAGGGACTTGCCAATTTCCTGGGGTTCGATCTTGTAGTCTTCCATGAGCATCTTGGTCACAGTCCCCCCGTAAAGGGAAGCGCCCTTCTCGACTTCATCCAGGTCCTTGGCAGTCAGTTTGCCCTGCTGGACCAGGTAGTCGTAAGGCCCCTGAGTGCTCTGGAATTCGGAACGGAACTGCTTGGCCAGCATCTGGGCCAGCATCTGGGCATGCTTGAGATCTGTACTGGTGAAAACCGGGTCATCCTTGAAGCGGATCAACTGGACCACGCCCAACAGGATGTCGTCCTTGATGGGAACCACGATCATGGACTTGAAAAACAGGCCCTGGGATTCACTGAAACTCTTGTCCCATTTCAGGCGTGCATGAATTTCTGCCAGCTTTTCCGCATCGTAGACATCTTCCACCAGCAGCGGACGTTGACTCAGGGCCACATACCCGGCAAGGGACGTTGGTGTGAAGGGAACCCGAATCTCGATATCTTTTTCGTTCGGGTCCTTGGGACGGGTATCACCCTTGAAGCTGGCGACGATTTCCTTGCCGTTATCGACACTCTGGAAAATCGTGAACATTTTACAGCCGACAAGCTCGAGGATGGTGCCCTCGACCTCTTTCATGGCTTTTTTCAGGTTCTTGGAAAACTTGAGCTGTTTATACAAGGCCGCCAGTTGACGGACAAAAGCGTCTTCTGCCTGGATACCTGCCGTTTCATCCTTTTTTCAGGACTGGCAGCAACTTCTTCTGATGTACTTTCTACCACTGTTATGACCGTTTCATTGTCGTCCGACGGTTAATTGTTGTGAGTTGTCCAACTTCTGCTTTTGCCTGGATATGCCTGCCGGTATTACCGCCCCGGCAAACATGCCGATAAGAGACATTCGGCTTCGGCATACACGCAACATCCCGATACTGCCACACCATGTCAAGAGATTGGCATGTGAATTCTTCCTGTCGTTCTTTCCGTCGGGCTACCCAGGAAAACTCCGGCATGAATCACGGTTTCACAGTTTCCTTTAAAGTTCATTATTAAAAGGCTGAACTGACAGTACTTTATGCTAGAATTTTCACAGCATCCAATAATTTAATAAAGATTAACACACCTTGGCGTGGATTGATGTCAACGGTCGGGCTGCGGCCCTGCTACCATTTTTTGTCGCTACCGGCATCCTGCTGTTTTCCCCGGGCAGCGTCCTTGCCCAGCAGCAAAACCCCGGTGCCAGCCCCCCCTATTCCTCCTATCCTTCACTTGGCAGTGAACAGGTTGCCTGGATAGGGGATCGTATTTTTGCCAACGAATGCAATCGCCAGTTATCTTGCCTGACATCCTGGAATGCCGGAGAGGATTTTCCTTCCATGGGCATCGGTCATTTCATCTGGTACCGGCAGGGACAGGACAGCATTTTCCAGGAAAGTTTTCCCGCCCTGCTACGCTACATGCAGGCAAATGGTATTAGCCTGCCGTCCTGGGTAGAGGATTCCGAACTGCAATCACCCTGGCTAACGCGCGATGAATTTCTCGATGACATGGACGGGAACAGGCTGAGTGAATTACGGCAATTGCTGGCCAGGACCATGGATATCCAGACTGCCTTTATCATTTCCCGCTTTGATAATGCCCTGGACGAGATACTGGCGAGCATGGACTCACCGGAACAGGCCACACGGGTCCGGGAAAACTTTTACAAGGTGGCGGCCAGCAATGCCCCTTACGGGTTATATGCATTAATTGATTATGTTAATTTCAAGGGCATTGGTGTCTCCGAACGCGAAACCTATAACACAGAAGGCTGGGGACTCAAGCAGGTACTGCTTGACATGACCCAGAATAACGACCCCCTGGCAGCATTCGTGATGTCTGCCCGGCAAACCCTGGCGAATAGGGTCGATAATGCGCCAATCCAGCGGAATGAATCACGCTGGCTCAACGGGTGGAACAATCGCCTGGACACTTATTTACCCGATTAACCCGCATTACCCTCGCGGCAAGCAACGGACTTTTAATGGCTTACGAACGCAAGAATATTCAGGCAATGGCTGCTTATGTACCTGGTGAACAAATTGACGCTCCTGATATCGTCAAGCTCAACACCAATGAAAATCCTTACCCGCCCAGTCCGGCTGTCAACCAGGCCCTGGCCAATTGTGATGTCGCCCGACTGCGCCAATACCCACCGCCGACAGCGCGCAAATTGCGGGATGCCATTGCAGCCAGGCATGGCCTGGCACATGACAATGTCATCGTCACCAACGGCGGCGATGAATTGTTACGCATGGCCATAGCCACTTTCGTGGAAACCTCCGAGGCCATCGCTGTTGCCCGGCCAACCTACACCCTTTACCAGGTGCTGGCCGCTGCTCATGGCTGCGAAATGATCAATTTCGAACTGGATGAAAGCTGGCAACTGCCGGAACATTACAGCGACCTGCTCAACAACTCCGGAGCCAGGATGTCTTTCCTGGTCAACCCCCATGCGCCCTCAGGTACCCTGATTCCGATCGAGGTGATTGCCCGCCTGGCAAGTGACTACAACGGGGTCCTGTTACTGGATGAAGCCTATATCGATTTCGTTGAACCCGATATTGCTTACGACTCTGCCCAGCTGGTCAGGGATCATGACAACGTGCTTATCCTGCGCACCTTCAGCAAAGGTTATTCCCTGGCCGGTTTACGCATGGCCTATGGCCTGGCTTCGCCTTCACTCATCGCACCGCTGATGAAAACCAAGGACAGCTACAATACTGACCTGATTTCACAAAACCTGGCGCTGGCTGCCATTGAAGACCAGGATTACGCCCGCGGTACCTGGGACAAGGTGAGACAGCAACGCCAGGAAGTCACCACGGCGCTGCGCAAAGCCGGGTTTACAGTGCCTGACAGCCAGAGCAATTTTGTCCTGGCAACGGTGCCACCGGGTAATGACGCCGAAGGCCTCTATCTCGCCCTCAAGGAACAGGGCATTCTTGTCCGTTATTTCAAGCAGGAAGACCGTTTGCAGGACAAGCTGCGCATTACCATCGGCACGCCTGAAGAGAACCAACAACTGCTGCAAGCAATCGCCAGGCTCTGAGCAATGGCCGTCAAATTGAAAAAAATGAACAGGAAAACCAGGAATACCTTCATGGGTATCCTGGTCGGTATCGCCTCGATTTATGCCGTCATCAATTTTGCCGACATTCCGGCAGAAGATATTCGCAATTTCATCGTGACCACCCTGCTGTTTATCCTCGCTATTGTATTGCTCGCCCTGTTTGCAGTGTCGGTGTTCAAATTACTGGCATTTCTGAAAAAACGCCTTACCGGGGAAACCGAGGATGACTGGAGTGACTTGCGGGAGGAGCCGGCTCAGGATTATTCGAATGAGGACAACAGATAGACCAGGCCGTCTTCACGGCCAATAACGGCTGGATAATAGTCACGCCGCACATCGATGCGTTGAAAGCCGACACTTTCATAGAGCTGAATCGCACCGAGATTCGAGGCCCGCACTTCAAGAAACATTTTCCTGATCTTGTTTTCAGCCGCCCGGGCCAGCACGAACTCCAGCAAACTGCGACCATAGCCCTGCTTCTGGCAAGCAGGACGCACGCAGATATCCAGCAGCGTGCTTTCGTCCAGCACGCTTGCCACCACGGCAAAACCAACCAGTAATTCGCCGCCATCAATTTCACGACAAGCCAGCCAGCCGGTATGGCCTGAATTAAATCCATCGAGAAATTGCAGCAATGACCAGGGGTGGGACTGGCAGTCATTTTCTATTTTGACCATTGCCGGCAAATCTGTTTTTTCCATCATCCTGAATGTGAGATCGGTCATCCTGCCAGTTGCCATCATGCCGTTGGTATCAATTGCCGGAAAAGCCCTTCCTGAGCTGTAACCAGGCCTCTTTTTTCAGGGTTGGACGTTGCAGGAGTTCATCCAGGCTGCGTGTATAGATGACATGCCAGTCACCCTGGTCAAGATGCTTTACCTGAGCCCTGTCATCGTCCTTCTCGGGATCCGCGGCAAACAGGCCGCTGATCACTGTTTCACCCATGACCAGGAGGTTGCTGAACTGCCAATCGGCGCGTTTTTGTTGCAGGTAGGCCATCAGGGCCGAGGCAGCCGCTCGTCGGCTGTTATCCACATGCAGGCCCGTTACCATAGGCCAGCGGAAAGGCTTGTCCTCGATTTCCATATCACCGGCAGCAAGACCACAGGCACGCAGCAGGTTGGCCAGCAGCGCCTGGTGCCCGGTGCCCAGGTGGGACGGTCCCAGGTGAGGCATGGCCACGATGACGGCTGCTCCCTTTTCCCCCTCTCCTACACGAATACATAACAATTGCAGTTTGACCTCTTCACGGGGCATTTCACGGGGCACTTCATGCGGTACTGCCGCCTTTTCAGCAGGCTGGTCATTGGCAGCCGGTTTTGCCTCGACCTTTCTGAGCCCGGTGTCCGCGGTTGGCACTGCGGTTTTACTCCCCCCGGGCGTCCCTTTTGGTGCCGGCCTGGCCGGTGCATCCACCACTAGCGCTGCTTTGGTCTTAACTTCAGGGGCTTTAACTTCAGGGTCAGCTTGTGACTCCAGGACCTGGCCGCTTTCTGCGGCCGACATACTGAACCTGGCCAGTGGCGACAGCGGGGCACCGGGTAATTGCACGCGCGGCAGGTAACTGTCGATACCCAGGGCTTCAAGGTATTCGCGTCTTGTTGACTCAGAAAGTGGCAAGCGTTTTGACTCCGGACAAGGTCACTGGATGTATGCAGACATTCTACCTGCGGCCCCTGCCATTGCAACGCAAAGCAGGCCGCAAATACCACCGGGACAAATCCTGTACCCGGGTGAACCAGGTCACAATTTTGGCATGGCCGGTCAACCGCTTTCCCATGACAGCGTTGTAGGGAGTGAAGCGAATATTCCGGCCGGTATTCATTGACTCATTGCATTTATATTTTTGCTCACACAAGTACAGGAGTACTGAACATGAAATACCAGAATCTGTTAATACTGGGTACCTGCGCCATCCTGAGTGCTGCCATCATGCAGACAGCCTCCGCACAGGATAGCGAACCACGATTTGAACGCGGCGCCCCTGGTGCCGAAGGCCGCCCCCAGCGTGGACCGGGACATGGACCAGCACGACACCGTCCAGGGCGACCAGGTGGCAATCCCGCCATGTTGATTGACCGACTGGATACTGATGGCGATGGCTTTGTCGACGAGTATGAATTTGTCGATGCCCGCCTGGCCCGGATAGACGATCATTTTGATCGCCGTGATGTTGACGGTGACGGCCTGCTCAGCAAAGAGGAAGCCAGCCGACCCCGTCGTCGCGACCATGCACCCACTGAGCGCGAAGAGGTGATCGCCTGCGTCAGGGAAACCCTGGCAGACTGGGAAGGACCTGCTGAAGTGGAAGACCGCTTTGACCTGATCGACACCGACTATGATGGTTATATCTTCCTGGCAGAACTCAGTGCTGCCCTGGAAGAACGTGCCTATGTCCTGTTCGACCGTATCGATACCAATGCCGATGGCCTGATCAGCCTGGAGGAAGTAGCAGCACACCAGCAGTACCAGGTCAATTTGCGCCGTGTCATTCGCGCCTGCAAGGATGAAGTCACTGATCCGTTCGAGGCCGAAGTGTAATCCCCCACTCCGCGACGAACGACCTGGGCCGGACAGTCTTGTCCGGCCTTTTTTATGGCTGATTGCCAGACCTCTTTCAAAGTCGTCCGCGCCTGTCTATCATCCTCGTATAGCAAAGAGGACACATCATGACACTGACTATCAACTCACCACTGGTTTCCTGCGACTGGCTCCAGCAGCACCTTGAGGACCCAAACTTGCGGATTCTCGACTGCTCCATGGTCATGCAGCCCAACGAAGACGGCAGCGTGGGCTTTGTCCCCGGGGAAAGCCTGTGGCAGGAAAGCCACATACCCAACAGTGCCTATATTGGCGTGGGTTCCGAACTCTCCGATCCCGACCATGCGTTGAACATGATGATGCCGCCAGCCGACACCCTGGCAGAGACCTTTCGCCTCAGGGGCATCGGCGATGGTACGGCAGTGGTGTGCTACGACCGCAGTAACCACGCCTGGGCAGCCCGGGTCTGGTGGATGCTCAAAGCCTGCGGTTTTGACAATGCGGCTGTGCTCGATGGCGGTTGGAAAAAATGGCAGGCCGATGGCAGACCCGAATCCAGCGCATCACCCACATGGTCCATACCGGACAACTTCACCGTGCAGGCCAGGCCTGAAATGATGGTCGACAAGGAACGGGTCAAGGCAGCGAGTACTGAACAGGATGCGCAGCTCGTGCATTCCCTGCCCTTGCCCATGTTTACCGGTGAGGTGGTTGCCTATGGTCGTCCGGGCAGGATTCCGGGCAGCAAGCACCTGTACTGCGAATCCCTGCTTGATCCCGCGTCCAATACCTACCTTGACCCGGAAACCCTGAAAACCCGGATTGCTGACAGTGGTATTTCCGAATCCGAAACCGTGATCGCGTACTGCGGCGGGGGTATTGCGGCCAGCGCCAATGCCCTGGCACTGACTGCCGCAGGTTATGACAAGGTGGCTGTCTATGATGGATCCCTGTCAGAATGGGCTGCCGATCCCGACCTGCCGATGGAAACCGGTTAGCCCGGGAAACCCGGATCACTTACCGAGAATCCGGCGTGCCGCATTGCGCCCGGGCAGACCGGAAACGCCCCCTCCGGGATGTGCCCCCGAGCCACAAAGATACAGTCCTTTGACCGGCATCTCGTATTGGGCCAAGCCCAGGCCAGGTCGCGAGGAAAACAGTTGTTCCAGGGACAGGCGGCCGTGAAAGATATCCCCGCCAACCAGGCTGAACTGCTGTTCCAGGTCACGGGGACTCAGGATCTGTACCCCTTCGATCAGGCCCCTGAAACCGGGGAAGTGGCGCTCAACGGTATCCAGTATGGCGCCGGCGGCAATGTCCCGGTTACTGTCCCACTGTTGCCCCAGGGCCGGATCAAAGTGCTGGCAAAACAGGCTGGCGACATGACAGCCTTTCGGCGCCAGGCTGTCGTCCACCAGGCTGGGAATCAGCATTTCCACCACCGGCTTTTCTGACCAGCCCTGTTGCCTGGCACTGAGCCAGGCACTGTCCATGTAGTCCAGTGAAGGGGCCATGATGATGCCCGCTTCCAGGCAGTGTGGCACCTGCCTGCCTTCAAAAACCGGCAAGCCATTGAGCGCCACGTTCATGCGAAAAGCACCGCTGCCGCACTGGTACTGCTCAAAATGCGCCCGGATATCGTCTGGCACGACCTCGGGTTGTAACAGGCGCTGAAACAGGATGACCGGATTAACGCCGCAGACTACGATATCCGCCTCAAATACCTTTCCGTCTTCACCTGCTACACCCTTCACCCTGCCTGCCTCAACGATGACATTTTCTGCAGCACAATTTGTGTGATACCTGACCTCATACTCAGCGCCTTCGGCGGCAATGGCATCGCTGATGGCTCCCATACCACCAACGGCATGACCCCAGCGACCACTCTCGCCGTTGACTTCGCCGACCAGGTGATGCAACAGGTTATAGCCGTTACCCGGCGTGTAGGGTGAGACATAATTACCGACAATGGCATCAAAGCCCAGCAGGGCCTTGATGGGGTCAGCGGCAAAAAAGTCATCGAGGATGTCACCGGCACTGCGACCAAACAGGGTCAGTAAAAACTGTTTCTGCTGGCGGTTCAGCGCACCAAATTGCCGGCTAAGCCGAAACAGGCTGAGCAGGTCTCCCAGTCCGGCCTGGTCAATATCAGGCGGCGTCATCAGCATGATGTCCCGGATCACCGGGACGATGGCCTGCAGCAATGCCTCGTAACGCTGCAATGCCTCAACATCGCTCTTGTCATGCCGTGCCACTTCTTCAGCCAGTTGCCCCGGTATGGCAGCAAAGCTGTCACCGGCTGCCAATGGCAGAAAATTATTTACACGGCGCGGCACAATTTTCAGGCCATGGGCATGTAAATTGAGATCCTGGATGACTTGTGCGTGCAGCAGGCTGACCGTGTAGGAACACACGGAATTGCGAAACCCGGGATAAAACTCTTCAGTAACGGCGGCTCCACCAAGCACGGGGCGCTTTTCCAGGACGGTGACTGACATTCCCGCCCTGGCCAGGTAGGCAGCACACACCAGGCCGTTATGGCCACCGCCAATAACGACTGCTTTCTTCGACATGTTCGGGAGTCCTCAGGGATCCAGCGAGGCCAGGTAGGCTGACAGGGCCACCATCTCTTCCAGGTCCAGGTTGGCCACAGCATCCTGCATCAGTGGCGACCACAAACCACGCCGGGTTCCTGCCTGCAGGTCATACAACTGGCGGGCGATATAACTGGGTGAACGTCCCGCCAACGCAGGTACCGGTCCCAGGCCACGCAGATCATCCCCGTGGCAGGTGCGGCAACTGCCGGTTTCTGCCAGTGCCTGCCCACGGGCAATGCTGCCAACCGGGACATAGGCGATGAAACCGGAACGGTCATCACGCATTTCTGTCAATTCCAGGTCCTCGGGCATCTCGAGAATGCGATTGCCAATGGGCTCATCACCGCCCCCAGGGGCTTCCACATACATCCAGCCGGCCACGACCGTTTCCGGCACGGTGTCGGTTTCAATCACGCGGATCCACTTTCGGGGTTCCAGGGAAGAAAAATAATCGGCGGCTGACTCAACTTCCTCCGGCGTGGCATTTGCCCCTATCGCCTGCATGGCTGATGCCGGTCCATGCAAGGGTTCGGAACTGCGACGCAAGCCGGCTCGCCAGTCAGCCATCTGCTGAATAATGTATTCCCGCGGCAGGCCGGTCAGGCTGGCATTTTCCGGTCGGCCCTGACCGCTGGGCAGGTGGCAGTAGCCACAGGCAAAGACCACGGGCTCCCTGCCCCGGGCCACGATGTCCGGCATGGCAGGGTGATCTTCCGGATGCCAGTCAGGCGGCTCATACAGGTTACGGGGATTGGTAAACACAAACTCCACATCACTGCCGGGTACCCGAAGCGGGACGTTGTATTCAAAGGGAAACTCCACACCGAGTGTGTTCAGGGCATAGGCCCAGGGCAAGGGTGTGTTGCCCTGGTTGTCAGCATCCGCGGCATAGGCGGGAAGACAAGCCAGTAACAGGCAAGCCAGCAAGCCCGGTTTTGAATGTATGTCCTGCATGATTGATCTCCAGGATCAGGATTCGAACTGGTAACCGGGCGTGGACCTGGAAATATCCAGTTCCTCGTCAGTCATGTATTCAGCAATATCCTCAAACAACGGTGTGCTCAGGTAACGCTCCCCGGTGTCCGGCAGCATGCAGAGAATGGTGGCACCCTTCTCTGCCTTTTCCGCCACCTGCAGGGCCGCACTGAACGTGGCACCGGCTGAAATGCCCACAAAGATACCCTCTTTCTGCGCCAGTTCACGGGACAGGCGCATGGCATCCGGAGCAGCAATTTTCAGGGTCGCTTCCACCTGGTACTCGGCCAGGGCATCTTCAGTCAGCTTGGAAATGAAATCCGGTGTCCAGCCCTGCATGGGATGCGGGGTAAAGGCTTCATGACTGACAGCGGGAGAGCCGTCATCGTTACGGGCCTGTTTCACACCGCTGTTGACCAGGGCCGCAATCTCCGGTTCAGACAGGATGATTTTTGTGTTCGGGCTTTTTTCCTGCAGGGCTTTGGCAACCCCCTTGAGTGTACCGCCGGTCCCGTAACCGGTGACCCAGTAATCCAGTTCACCATCGGGAAAAGCAGCTGCAATTTCCTGGCCGGTGGTGCGGTAATGCATATTCGCGTTGGCCTCATTTTCAAATTGTCTTGTCAAAAACCAGCCGTGTTTTTCAGCCAGCTCAGCGGCCTTGTTAACCATGCCGGTGCCTTTCAGCGGCGCCGGTGTCAGTACAACCCTGGCACCGAGGAATCGCATCAGTTTGCGACGCTCTACACTGAAACTCTCAGCCATGGTCACCACGAGCGGGTATCCTTTCTGTGCACAGACCATGGCCAGGCCAATACCGGTATTACCGCTGGTTGCTTCCACTACAGTCTGCCCGGGTTTCAACTCACCGGTTTTTTCAGCATGTTCAATAATGCCCAGCGCCAGGCGGTCCTTGACCGAACTCATCGGGTTGAACGCTTCGGATTTCACATAGAGATTAATGCCTTCGGGACCCAGCTTGTTGATTCTGACAACAGGCGTGTTACCAACGGTTTCCAGGATGTTGTTGTACCGGGCACCGGAAATGGCTGGTGAATTCGACATGATGTTTCCCCTCTTCCTGATTTATAAAGTATAGATTTACAAGTATTGATTAAACGTTATTATTTCCGGCAACGTCCATCATCTGAAAGACCAAACCCGGATTATTTTGTGCAGGTTATTACGTCTGGTGCATTCTTGTCATTATTTCTGCCAGGCGTTTCTCATCATTGAGCCGCGCCCCTGCAATGAAAGCGGCTTTTTCCAGCAGGATTTTCCTTTCCACCCCGGGTTTGTCAGCCCGGTTCAGCAACAGGCGAATGGACACACGGTACTGCCCAGGGGTTGCTGCCTGGTCGGCCAGCAGCAGAACGTCTTCGTTGTCATTCAGGGTAAATGCCCTGTCCTGTTGCAACTGCCATTTACATAACTCCAGCGCCTGCATGTACTGACGCCTTGCCAGCGCAACGGGCAGGTAGGCTGCCACCACATGCTGTGCCGGGCGCCGGTCAGGCCAGTTGGAGATTACCGCAAAAACCGTATCAAAATACTGCCACTGGTTACTCACAAGGAAATGCTCAAGCTCCCTGCAGGCCTGGTCTGTTTTTCTGTTTCGCACCAACCCCAGAATGGCCTGTAATCGCCTGTCAAGAAATTCACGGCTCTTGCTGAGTTGTGCCAAAGCCTTCCTGTCAGCCTTGAAGTCGACTTGAGAAAAGTAGGTATCACGCCGCGCATAAAGACTGTCACCCAGCACTTTGAACATGAATACTGCACAGTAAAGTCCGACTGGCAAAGCCAGGAGAAAGACACTGAAATGGTGCTCCAGCGCCAGGCGGAAGCAGGCCGATGCCAGGAGCAAGGCCAGGACACAATGCCAGTAGGAAGCACCCTGGTCCCAGGCGAACCGGATCAGCTTGACCGGGTCAAGAAATGCCACTATCTGTCCGGACATGGCATTGACGGCTATGGATGCCGGCAACACCACCAGTAAAAACCGATGACCAGGCGTCCGGCCAGCACAAAATCCTGGCTCTGGAGGTACCAGGACAGCCACAGGAAACCCATGACCATGAGCTGTTGTTTGAACAGCTTGAAGCCGGCCACATCCACCAGGTTGCCGATCGCATCGGCCAGCTCACCCCCGATTTCACGGGTCAAAAAGGCAAAGGAAAAAACCGGGATACGACGGCTGCCGCGCACAATGCCATCGATCAGGGAAAAACCGAATTCCAGCAGCATCGCCAGGAACAGGGTGATGCCAGTCCAGTTCAGTACCATCCATATATTGGCGGGACCGGCATCAAGGGTGTACCAGGTGTCACGGGTAAGATAAAGCGGAATGGCTATCCCCATGATGATGCCCTGGGCCAACAGGACTTCCAGTTGCAGGGGAAATTGGAGCTGCGCCTTCAGGCCCTGATCGGCCATGGCCCGGTTTGCCGCAGGTATTGAGGAAATCTAAGTCCGCTGCGGCTAGACGTCAGAACGGTAGGACCGGTCATCACAGTTGTAAGGCTCCCATGGATAATTGGAAATAAACATGGTGTCACTACCGCGATGCTGGCCGGCAAAATATTTGGGATCCTCGGCCACGTATGTCCTTACCAGGGCGCCGTTGGAAGGATCTATCCGGAAACGCTCGATCACTTTCATTTCGTCACTGTGCGGTGTGTTGGCATCAGCCATCAGAATGCCCGGCAGGAAGCCCTGGGTGTAGACGACCAGGACATCATTTTCCCAGCGCCCGATGGAATAACCACTGCGGCTTGGTTCAATGTTGTCGGGAAATTCTGTTTCATCCAGGTGAATCGTGCGCTCGAAAATCATGGTGCCGTAAATCAGGCGGATTTCATCCTCTGTCTGTTCGATGCGATTGACCGGGTTATCAAAGCTCCAGTCCCACAGGATGTTGGTGGTTTCACAACGCAGCCGCGGATTGTCCGTGGATGAGCCGTCAAAACCTGCAATGGCTGCCCTGCCGGCCTCGGTCAACTGGTAAGGGCTGGGCCTGCCCCAGGTGGTGGACAGGGGATCGTCGGTAAAGGATTCAGGTGTCCCCCGTGAACCCTGGAAGGCTCGCCCACCCTCGGGGACTTCACCCGGGTCAAACTGGTCTGCCACACTCAATGGCACCAGTGTGCCTTCCAGCCCACGCGGGTCGGTCATGACCACCTGCTCTGCTGCCCAGTCACCGGAGATATCCGGATCGCCGTTGGGCAGGCGTTTGATCTCGATTTCCTGGCGCAGGTATTTTTCCGCATCGGTAATCTGCTCGTAGCGATCAAGGCTGAGCCCGTTGGCAAAGGTGATGGTGCCGGTATAGCAGGTGTTTTCCTCAAAACGGTCGGGCGAACCGGTGATGTTTACTGTAGAGCCCGTCTCGAACAGATCCTCCGACCAGCCGGAACGGCGCAGTACCGTGCCGCCACGCAACTCGCATTTCCAGTTGCTGACAGTGCCATCTTCATTGGTGGCATCGATGTATACCCAGGAGTGGGGATTGACCATGGCCAGGTTGGTAATGGTGCCCCGGACCGTGATGTCCACGTTGAGATTGAAATTGGCCAGGCCATGGTGGGCAGATGCCGTAACGGGCACAAGCAACAAGGCTGTCAGGAATCGGCGGACGGGATGTGGCAGGTTCAATGGTTAATCCTCTTCGGGATGGTATGTCCAGCTAGCATATGTAAGGCTTCACCTAATTTCAATCCGACACAAGACGGAGAATATGATTTAATAGGCGCTGCTAAAACATCCAATCAATAAAAATAATCCGGTACCGGCACAAGATCAGGGCGCGGATGTACCAGGGCCTGCTTGCAGTCCCTGACAGCAGTTCCGAAAGGAAGACGATTGACCAGATTTTTCAAACAGCAGTTATTACCGACATTACCCACTCTCCTGCTAGCACTGACCGGCCTTGCCGCGGGTATCACTGCCTTTACCTACGATGTCGGCAGTTTTACGGACATGGGCCCGGGCTTTTTTCCACTGGCCCTTGGCATCATCCTGGTGCTGCTTTGCGCGTTGATTCTCTGGCGCGAACCCGAAGCCCCGGAAACCACATCCAGTGATGAGAAGGGGGCAGTTCACCCTTTTGCCTGGCGCCCCTTTGCCGCGGTATCCGCTAGTATACTGGCCTGGGTCCTGCTGGCCGAGACTGCCGGTTTCTTTGCGGCGGCAATCTGCCAGGTTGCCCTGAGCGCCCTGGCGCTGCCTGAACCCCGCTGGCGCAGCATCATTATCCTGGCGGTACTGCTGGCAACAGGCGGTTACCTGCTGTTCGTCATGCAACTGGGCGTGCCCCTGTCGGCGATAGGATAAGGGGCCGGTTGCCATGGAAACACTGAATTTGCTTGGCATGGGGTTTGAACAGGCACTGACCCCTGAAGCCTTGATGTTCTGCCTGCTGGGCGTGAGCCTGGGCACCTTTATTGGCGTACTGCCAGGTATAGGTTCACTGACAACCATTGCCCTGTGCCTGCCCCTGACCTTTCACCTGGAACCCTTGCTTGGCCTGATCATGCTGGCCGGCATCTTCTATGGCGCCCAGTACGGCTCCTCCACGGCATCCATACTGCTCAATGTCCCCGGCAGCGCACCTGCTGCTATCACCTGCCTGGACGGTTATCCCATGTCACGCCAGGGTCGGGCGGGTATTGCCCTGTTCATCACCACGATAGCCTCTTTTATTGGCGGCAGTTTTGCGATTCTGCTGTTGGTGTTCTTTGCCCCGGTACTGGCCGGTTTTGCCATCAGTTTTTCGGCTGCCGATTATTTCTCCATCATGATCTTGGCACTGACGGCCGCCTCGACACTGTCCGTGGGTTCCCCGATGAAGGGACTGGCCATGGTGACCTTCGGCCTGCTGCTGGGCATGGTGGGAACCGATATCAACTCCGGCCAATTCCGTTTTACCTTTGGCATTCCCGCGCTTACCGACGGTATCAACCTGGTGGCCCTGGCCATGGGACTGTTCGGTGTGGCCGAGATTCTCAACAACCTCAATGAGGGCAAAGTCCCCCAGGCCGGCAAGGAAAAAATCACTTTCAAACAAATGATGCCCACACGGGATGACTGGAAAGCATTCCGTTATTCCTGCATGCGTGGCTCCGTGATCGGCAGTTTCATCGGCATGCTGCCGGGTACCGGACCGACCATCGCCACTTTCATGGCCTATGCCGGGGAGAAAAAACTCTCAAGCACACCGGAAAAATTCGGCCAGGGAGCCGTCGAGGGAATCGCCGCACCGGAAGCGGCCAACAATGCCTCCGTACAGGCTGCTTTTATTCCCACCCTGACACTGGGGGTCCCGGGAGACGCCATCATGGCTGTCATGCTCGGCGGTCTGCTGGTCCATGGCATTATCCCCGGCCCGCAACTGGTCACCACGGATGCGGCGCTGTTCTGGGGCGTCGTGGCCAGTTTCTGGATTGGCAATGTCCTGCTACTGATTCTCAACCTGCCCATGATCGGGTTGTGGGTGAAACTGCTGAGTATTCCCTACCGCTTTCTCTTTCCTGCCGTGCTGTTCCTGATCTGTATCGGGGTATATAGCGTCAACAACAACGCGGTTGATGTGCTGCTGACACTGGGATTTGGGGTGATGGGCTTTTTCCTGAACCGCCACGGCTTTCCTTCAGCCCCCCTGCTCCTGGGGTTTGTACTTGGCCCGCTGATCGAGGAGAATTTCCGCCGCGCCCTGGTATTGTCGGACAGCAACCTGGCCACGTTTGTTCAGCGCCCGATCAGCCTGGTCTTTCTCCTGCTGACTGCCATCCTGCTGGTCTATTCCTTCTGGCGCAAAAACAGCACTAACAATCTTTCACAGGCCCAGACATGATGACACGTCGTACACTACTGTTTCTTTTTCTAACCAGCTTGCTGGCTGCCTGTGGCGGCGACAACGGGGCGGCATCCAATGATCCCGCATCCTGGCCCAGCAAACCGGTCAGGCTGATTATTCCCTTTGGTCCGGGCGGCCTGGCTGATGTCACCCTGCGCCTGGCAGGCGAACCGCTGGGCGATGCACTGGGTGAGCGCCTGGTCATGGAAAACCGGCCCGGGGCCGGCGGTGTTGCAGCCACCACCACCATGCTCAATGCCGATGCCGACGGCCATACCCTGATCGTGTTGACCAACGGCACCACCATTACCGAGACCCTGTTTGATGACCTGCCCTACAACATCACCGCGGAACTGGTTCCGGTTTCCGCCGTGGCCTGGTTTGACCTGGTCCTGCTGGTGAACCCGGACACCGGCTATACGGACCTTGGCTCCCTGCTGGCCGACAAGGGCGATGACCTGCGTATCGCGACCATCAATCCCGGCAGTACGCAGAACCTGACGGCGGAACTGTTCAAGACACGCGCCGGTGTCGATGCCACCATCATTCCCTACCGAACCACACCGGATGTGCTGGGTGCGCTGCTGCGTAACGAAGTGGACCTGGTCATCGATGCCTACACGGCACTCAAGGGCGCCATCGATAATAACCAGGCCCGCCCCCTGGCTGTCACCGGAGAGGTGCGCAACCCCGCCATGCCGGAGGTGCCGACCGCCACCGAGGCCGGTATTGCCGATTTCGTGGTCACCGGATGGAATGCCCTGTATGCCAAAGCCGGCACCAGTCCCGAGATCATTGCCCGACTGAATACGGAAATTGCTAACGTGCTGGCCACTGACGACATCAGGACGCGTTTCGAGGAACTGGGCGTGGAAGCCCGTGCCAACAGTCCCGAAGAGATGCAGCAACGCCTGTTGGCAGACATAGAAAAATGGCGTGAGGTTATCCAGTCTGCAGGCATCGACACCTTATGAGCATTGAACGTCCTGCGCTGCTGGTCGACGCACATGCCCATATTTTTACCCTGGACATGCCACTGATCGACAACCCACGGCATAGTCCCACCTACAGTTTCCCGCTTGAGGATTATCTTGGGCAACTGGATGCCAACGGGGTTTCCCATGGCGTTATTGCCGCGGCCAGTCCCTGGGGCGACTTCAATGACTACACCCGTGAATGCGTGAAAAAGACGCCAAGGCTGCGCGGTACAGTCATCCTTCACCCGGAGAAACTGGACAGCTATCCGCTGGATGAAATGACCAGCGAAGGCATCCTGGGCATACGCCTGCCTTTTATAGGCCTGCAAAAACTGCCGGACATACGCTCGGCCGAATACAAGAAATTGTTTGCCGCTCTCGCCGAGCGTCACTGGCATGTGCATTTGCACGTGGAAGGCCGACACATTCCCGACCTGCTGCCTCACCTGGAAAATGCAGGTCCGCGGCTGGTTATTGACCACCTGGGCCGGCCCGAACCCCATCAGGTCAAGGATGCCCCCGCCTTTGCCCCGATCGTTGATGCCGTCAACCGGGGCAAGGCCTGGATCAAGGCCTCGTGCGGCTACCGTATAGGCCCGGTGGCCGACGAACATTTCACCGCTTTCCTGGATGAATGTGGCCCTGAGCGCCTGTTCTGGGCCAGTGACTGTCCCTTCGTGGGCCACGAGAACGAACTGGTTTATGCCGATACGATCAACTGGCTGGAAAACCTGCTCGATGATGAGTTTGCTGCACGCAGGATCTTTGGTGAGAACGCCAGGGACTTTTATTTCCCCGATGTGAGCTGACAAGTCCGCAAAGAAGTCCCCGGTTCAGGCACAGGCCCCCCGGGCTTTTCTTGAATTACCCCCCACCCTCCTTTATTCTTCCGGGCATTCACAAGGGGATCTCATGACTATTTCTTATCGCGACATCGTTGGCGCGGGCGTTGGCCTGGCAACAGTTCTTGCCGCAAGCACACTCTTTGCTCAACCGCAGGATGCCGACCACCAGCAGGCTTTCGTCGAAACCTATTGCCTGGAATGCCACAACTTTGAGGACTGGGCTGGCAGCCTTGACCTGGAAGGGGTGAATATAGAAAACCCGGTTGCCGATGCGGCGGCCTGGGAAAAGGTCATGGTCAAGTTCCGCGCCAACATGATGCCGCCAGTGGGGCAGCCCAAGCCTTCCCCGCAAGAGCGCCAGGCCTTTGTTGACTACCTGCAGGGCAATATTGACAGTGCCACCCTGGCCAATCCCGATCCGGGAGAATCTTCCCTGCACCGTCTCAACCGCACGGAGTACGGCAATGTCATTCGCGACTTGCTGGCCCTGGATGTGGATATCAGCGAATACCTGCCCGCCGATGACGAGGGCTACGGTTTTGACAATATTGCCGATGTGCTGCGCACCTCGCCGTCACTGCTGGAGCAATACCTGATTGCTTCCCGCAAAATTGCCGAGCTGGCCGTGGGCGACACACGCCAGGATGCCGTTTCCAAGGTCTATAAAGTGGCACCTGACGCTCCCCAGGGACAGCACTTGCCGGGACTGCCCCTGGGCACGCGCGGCGGCATTCTGATCGAGCATAACTTTCCCCTTGACGGTGAGTATGACTTTAATGCCTACCTGACCCGCAACATCGTCGGGTACATGACAGGCCTGGAGTGGCCACACCAGTTTGAAATCAGTATCGATGGTGAACGCGTATTCCTGGCCCAGGTCGGTGGTGAAGCAGACAACCTGGCGTCGGACACCAATTTTGCCGAAGCTGCCGATGCCATTGATGAGCGCCTGAAAGTGCGGGTTCCCGTGTCTGCCGGCAAACACCGGGTAGCAGTGACATTCCTGCAAAAAAATGCCGCCGAAACCCACGAGCCCCTGGAACTGCATACCCGCGACCTCGACCTGCAGAACATGACGGGCCTGCCGACACTGGATTACGTCGACATTATCGGTCCATACAATGTCACCGGAGCCGGAGAAACAGCCTCGCGCGAGAAGATTTTTTCCTGCTACCCGTCCGGCACGGTTGAACACAGTGACTGTGCCAGCGAAATACTTGGTCGCCTGGGTAAGCTGGCTTACCGTCGTCCGCTCGACAATGAGGACATGTCACTGCTCACCGATTTTTACCTGGATGGCTATGAAAGTGGCGGTTTTGAACGAGGCATCCAGACAGCCCTGCGTTTCCTGCTGACCTCGCCGGAGTTCCTGTTTCGCAGCGAACCGGACCCCGAATCTGTTGCACCGGGAGAAATCTACAGGCTGGACGACCTGGCACTGGCCTCGCGGCTTGCCTTCTTCCTGTGGAGCAGCATGCCGGACGAAGAGCTGATTGATGTGGCCGCAGCTGGCAGGCTCAGTGACCGCAGCGTGTTTGATGCCCAGGTCGACCGCATGCTCGGTGACCCCCGCGCCAGGACCCTGGTCGATGACTTTGCCGCGCAATGGCTGTTCCTGCGCAACCTGCAAAGTACCTACCCGGACACGCGCACCTTTCCGAACTTCGACAACAAGTTAAGAGAAGCTTTTCGCACGGAAACGGAAATGTTCCTTACCGACATGTTTCGCAATGACCACTCCATCCTTGACCTGCTGACGGCCGACTGGACCTACGTGAATGATCGCCTGGCATCCCATTACGGCATACCCAATATTTACGGCAGCCATTTCCGCAAGGTGGAACAGGTCGACAGCCAGCGCCGGGGCCTGCTGGGCCAGGGCAGTATCCTGACTGTCACCTCCTATCCCAATCGCACCTCGCCCGTGCTTCGCGGCAAGTGGGTGATGGAAAATATACTTGGCTCACCGGCACCAACGCCGCCGCCGGATGTACCTGACCTGGTGGAGAACCAGGGTTCGGATGTCATGTCCATTCGCCACCGCCTGGAACTGCATCGGCAGGACCCGGTATGCGCAAGCTGTCACAACGTGCTCGATCCCCTGGGTTTTGCCCTGGAGAATTTCGATGCCATTGGCCGTTATCGCATTCGTGAAGAAGGTGGCATGGTGGATGCCAGTGGGCAGCTTGCCGACGGCACCGACATCGAAGGCATTGGCGATTTGCGTGAAGCACTGCTGGCCAAACCCGAACACTTTGTCGATAACTTCACCGAGAAAATGCTGACCTATGCGCTTGGTCGCGGCCTTGAACCTTTCGATATGCCCGTGGTGCGTGCGATACGCAAAGAGGCAGCGGAAGAGGATTACCGCTTTTCAGCCATTGTGAAAGGGATCGTCAATTCGGTGCCGTTTACCATGAAAAAAGCGGTCGCACCGGCGGGCAGTGCGGTAGCTTCCAACTAGAGGCAAGTCGTAGGTCGGCATAGCCCCTCCGGGGCGTTTGCCGACATTTTCCCATCACCCATGCTCGAGCTATAAACGTCGGGAAACGGCTCTGCGAGCCTATCCCGACCTACGACAAGCCAGGTATTCGCGTAAGCCCAACGTGTCGTTCCTTGTCTCTTGCCTCTTGTCTCTTTTATCCCTTCCTTTCAATGCGTCAACGCATACACCGCGAAGTTGACCCCCATACGAATGGACAGGTTCGCTTCGAATTGCGGATAGCCCGGGTCATCTGAGCGCTGCCAGCCGTCGGCAATATCGTTGTTGAAGGCAATCATCACCATGATGCGGCCATTATCATCCAGGATGGCGCGCCACTTTGGCTCCGAACCGTCTTGCCGGTAGCCCCGGGGCAGGTACTGCCAGGTCGGAATCTGGCGCTTGTCTGACAAATCAAATACCGTGTGGAACACCGGATGATCATCCGGCAGGTCGACGATGGGTCGGTTGGGAAAAACCCGCTGGATGGTTTTCAGGAATCCACTCCATTCGTATTCGCCGTAAAAGGAATCGCAAAGCAAAAAACCCCCCTTGAGCAGGTGCTCGCGCAGTTTGGCTGCCTGGTAATCAGTAAGGTTCCAGCTACCGACCAGCCCGGAAATGAGGAAAGGCCAGTAGAAGGCATCATCCCCGTCATCCAGGTTCACCGGCTGCTCCACCGAGCGCACGTCCAGCGTGGTCATGCGCTCCAGCAACATGGCGAAGACCCGGTCACCTTCCGGATAATCGACGGACCAGGCCGTGCCACCCCGGCGCCAGTCACCGGGCCCGCTGCCGAAAGGACCCTGCTGGTATTGTGGATACATGAGCCTGCCCACCACAAACTCCGCCGGTTCCTCGTAATCCGGCGGCAAGGTGAAGCTGTTCCACCCCATTTCCATGCTGGGATACTCCCGCCATTCGCTCTGGCCCAGGGCAGCACTGGCCAGTCCTGCGGCCAGGAGCAGCAGGACAGCATGTAACGACAAAGTGGCTGGTAATGGACGCATGTTAAATAGACTCGATCGGGACCACGGAAAGCATAACGGTCCCGGGCATTTATTGCACATTACAGTCGACATTGGCTTTTATGGGTGAACGTCTATAATTGGGCCATATTCAACAATGAATATTCCGTACTGGCAGTCACTGCTGCCTGTACTCCAGAACAAGGCGCATCAAGGGGGCACCATGTTTATCAGCAGGAAACACATCAATCGCAGGCAACTGCTCAAGGGCGCAGGCGTCAGCCTGAGTCTGCCGTTATTGAGCAGCATGGTACCGGCATTTGCACAGTCACCGGTGATCAAGCCGCGCCTGGGGTTCGTTTACATTCCCCATGGCGCCATCATGTCCGAATACACACCCTACACCACAGGTACCGGGTTTGAATTCAAGACTATCCTGAAGCCCCTGGAACCCTACCGTGACCGACTCAGTATTGTCAGCGGCCTGGGGCACGCCGCAGCCGATACCACCGCCGTGCACAGCCTCAGCCCCTGTACCTGGCTTAGCGGTATTCGGCCCAAGGCCACGCTGGGCTCCGACGCCTATGCCGGCGTGACTGCCGACCAGTATGCGGCACAGGCCATCGGCCAGGACACGCCCCTGCCCTCACTGGAGCTGGCTACCGAAGACCATAGCGGCCTCATTGGCGCCTGCGACAGGGATTACGGCTGCATCTACATGAATACCCTGTCATGGCGCACGCCGACCACGCCCAACCCGATGGAAATCAATCCGCGCAAGGTGTTTGAACGCCTGTTCGGTACCGGGGGCAGTGTTGATGAACGACTGGCGCGCCAGCAGGAAGACCGCAGCATTCTGGATGCCATCGTCAGGCAAACGCAATCATTCAGCGGCCAGCTGGGCAATGAAGACAAGCAGAAGATTACCGATTACCTGGACAACATCCGCGAGATCGAACGCCGCATCCAGCAGGCCGAACGCCTGATCGTTGAAAACCCGGACCTGGAAATACCCGAAGCCCCGGCCGGCATTCCCTTCGTTTATGAAGATCACCTGGCCATTATGTTTGACCTCATGGCCCTGGCCTTCCAGAGCGAAATCACCCGCGTGTCCACTTTCATGATGGCGCGTGAATTGAGTAACAGGACCTACCCCATGGTGGGCGTCAACGAGGGCCACCACGCCACCTCCCACCATGCCAATAACCCGGCCAAGATGGACAAGAATGTCCTTATCCAGAATTACCATGTCACCCAGTTCAAAAAGTTCATCGACACCCTGGACTCCATCAAGGAAGGCGACGGCACATTGCTGGACAACACCATGATCCTGTACGGCTCCAACATGAGCAATTCCAACCTGCATGATCATTACCCGCTACCCAATGTTGTCCTGGGCGGCAATCACCTGCTTCGTGGCGGCCAGCACATCAGTCATGAACAGCGCACACCCATGACCAACCTGTTGCTGACCATGCTCAACCGCGCCGGTGTGGATATTGATACGCTCGGTGACAGCACCGGCCTTGTTTCACAAATCTAGAGGCAAGAGACCCGTGATGTTTTCCCTGTTTAATTCAGCCAGGCTGTTACTTCATGTATCAGTGCTGGTATCTGCGCTGTTTTCCACCACATCGCTTTTCGCCCAAAGCAGCCAGGACCTGGACATGCTGGCGGCAGCCAAAGCGGGCAATGGTGATAACGCGCGATTGCTGCTTGATGGTGTCAACGACATCAATGTCGAGGAAGCAGACGGCACAACTGCCCTGCACTATGCCGTACTCAACAATGACCTGGACCTGGCCGAGGCGCTGCTCAGGTCCGGTGCCGAAGTCAACGCCCGCACCCGCTATGGCATTACCCCGATTTACCTGGCGGCACGCAATGGCAGTGCTGCCATGACACAGACCTTGCTGGATGCCGGTGCCCGCGCCAACGAACTGTTCAACGAAGGGGAAACCGTGCTGATGACAGCGGCCCGTACCGGGGATGTCGATACAGTAAGGGTCCTGCTGGATGCCGGTGCCCAGGTGGATGCCCGCGAACAATGGCATGGCCAGACTCCCATCATGTGGGCAGCCGCACAAAAACACCCGCAGGTGATCAGCCTGCTGGAGCAATATGGTGCTGACGTTAATGCCACTTCAGCCCTTGAAGAGTGGGAACGCCAGGTCACCATGGAGCCCCGTGACAAATGGCTGCCACCGGGTGTGATGACACCGCTGCACTTTGCCGCACGTGAAGGTTGCCTGGACTGCATCGGCACCTTGCTTGAGCTGGGCGCGAATATCGATGCAGTGACACCCAAAGGCATTACCCCACTGCTGATGGCCATCATCAATGGCCATTACGATGTTGCCTGGGCACTGATCGAGTCGGGTGCCGATATCACCATTGCCGATGACACCAACCGGTCCCCCCTGTATGCCGCCGTTCACTTCAATATCATGCCCGAATCCAATCGCCCTTCTCCCTATACCATACCGAACGAGCACACGGCCTTTGATCTCATCGAAGCCCTGCTGGCGCGGGGTGCCGACGTCAACAGGCAACTGACCAGCATGATTCCCTATCGCCTCAAGCTCGACCGTGGCACGGACTCCATGCTCGTGGCAGGTACCACGGCATTCCTGCGCGCTGCAAAGAGTGCTGATATCGATGCCATGAAAATCCTGCTGGAATATGGTGCCGATCCGCAGCTGGCCACCAGCCAGGGCATCAACCCGCTGATGACCGCGGCCAACCTGGGAACCAAGGAATCAGACACGACTGGCCGCTACAAGACACAGGACGAAGTCATCGCCGCCATCCAGCTGTGCCTGGACCAGGGGGTGGACATCAATGCCAAAGACAACAGCGGCCGTACTGCCATTTTCGGTGCCGCCAACTTTGGCCTCACCGAGGTTGTCAGGTTTCTGCATGACCAGGGCGCCATACTGGATTACCAGGACAATAATGGCCTGGCACCGCTGGATGCAGCCATGGGCAAAGCCGGGGGTTACGGATTTGTCGGCCTGGACGGGGTATATTACGACCAGACCGTCGCCCTGATCCAGGATCTGCTGGCCCCTTGAACACCAGCCAATAATTGCTGGTACATTCGGCTGCTATCGACAGTTCGGCCGCACAAAAAAATAACAGGCAGGCTGACCGCTTGCCGCCAATAAAAGAACGTTGTGTCCATCCAAGGGGAAATATGTTGAAGAATCCTGTTATCACCGGCAGCATCCTGGCCGTCGTACTTCTGTCTTCCTGTGGCACTGCCACCATGAACAACCCGGCCACCTCTGCCCGGTCCATGGCGCCACCGCCCGCAGCAACGGTGTTTGGTGAGCCGGTTCCTGTCACAGCACATGCTGATCACACTTTCCTGCTCGACAACGACGATCCACAACTGCGTGCCAACAAGCGCCTTGTCTATGACATGTGGCGCACGATTCTCAATGCCGGCCAGGTGGAAGCTGCCGATCGGTACCTGGCAGAGGATTACATTCAACATAACCCCACTGCACGCACCGGGCGTGCGGCCTTCAAGGAAGTGTTTTCCGCCTTCATGCCGCGCCAGGACACCGTACCGGAAACCATCCAGAACCCGGTGGTCTCCATTCTTGCCGAAGGCGACCTGGTCGTGATGGCCTTTGTCAACGAGTACGACGAACCTGACGGTTCAGGCACCTATACCTCCACGCACTTTGACATGTTCCGTGTTGAAAACGGTGTCATTACGGAGCACTGGGATTCCATTCAGATTCAACCGGGCCAGCAGACACCGGATTTTGGCAATGGCGGTCCCGTGCCTGTCGTGGGCATACAAGGCCTGGCGCAGCTGGACATGCTTTATAACGACGACCCACAGCTGTTTGCCAACAAACGCCTGGTATTTGATCTCTGGCGTCATATTCCCGAAGCCGGCCGCGAGGAACTGGCCCCGCTCTACATGGATCCCATTTACATTCAGCATAATCCCAACGCCGCCACCGGGCGTGCCGGTGCCGTGGAGTATTTCAAACAACGCCCTGACACCTCCATTGACTCGACGCTGGAAGACCCACTTGTGGCCAGCGTCGCTGAAGGCGATCTCGTCGTCCAGGTACTCCAGGAAGAACGCCCCCACCCCAACAAGCCCGGCGAGATTTATTATGTGCCCTGGTTTGACATGTTCCGCATCGAAAATGGCCTGGTGATGGAACACTGGGATACGGCGTCCAAGGGGGAGTTGCCGGCGGCGATGCAGGAAAACAATTGATACCAGATAAAGTCTCGGTTTTCGTCGACCGATAAAACGATAAAGGGATAAAGCGATAAAAGAGTTCTGCGGTGAACCAGCTGTTGTTATTTCAATTCAGGTCAATGTCCGTTGTAATAGGAACAAGCTACAGTGAACTCTGGTAATCAGTTCACGAATTCCAGAATCAGGATAACGCTTTCTACAATGCTTGAATCCGCTCTTTATCGCTTTATCCCTTTATCGTTTTATCGATATCTCTTCAGCACAGCGACACCTGCACCATCAGCGAATAAGGAAGGTTTCTGTTGAGCGTCGCTGTCATTTCCCTCATCGCCCTCCTGGCGGCCCTCGCTCTGTCCATGACTTCCCGCATCAACGTGGGTCTGATTGCCGTCGCGTTTGCCTGGCTGATTGGTGTGTACCTGGCAGATTTGCCTGCGGCCACGGTGCTGGGTGGATTTCCGACCTCGCTGTTTTTGACCCTGGCCGGCGTGACCCTGTTGTTTGCCGTGGCTGACTGCAATGGCACACTTGCCTGCCTGGCCGGTCATGCCATGCACCTGATTCGCGGCAACCGGCTGTTGATGCCGCTGTTGTTTTTCGTGATCGCTTTTTTACTGTCTGCTGCCGGACCCGGTGCCATTTCCGCCAGCGCCCTGATCATTCCCATGGCCATGTCCATTGGCGTGCAACTGCGCCTGCCGCCGCTGCTGGTGGCCCTGATGGTGGCCAACGGCGGTAATGCGGGCAACCTCTCGCCAATCAGTACCGTGGGCATCATTGCCAATTCGCGCATGGAACTGGCCGGTATCGTGGATGAGGAATTCAAGGTTTTTTTCGCCAATTTCAGCGCCCACCTGCTCGTGTCAGTTGCTGCCTACGTGTTTTTCCTGGCTAACCGGCCAACTGTCGAACCAGGTTACCGACCCCCTGAGATACATGTCCCTGGATGACTGGAACAGTAATTACACCTACACGAAGATCTCATCAACGGTTGGCACGATCAGTTACGGTAATTGCGACATTACGTTCACGATGACCTATAACGGTGGTGTCACCAAAGACCAGGCAGATTGTTAATCCAGCAATGAAAATGTACCGGCCAATGACAAGAACAGCACCCGGCTTCAGCCTCATAGAAATGGCTATCGTGCTGACCATCCTGGGCGCATTGCTCAGCGGATTGCTGGTAGCGCTGGGCCTGAAATCAGAAATCAGCGAGCAAACCCGGCAGGCCCTGACTCTGCACAATGATGCCATCAGGCATTATTACGCCGGAGAATTTGACCAGGCAGACGACCTGTTCTGCCGACTGATCCAGCAGCATTCGGATTTTGCCCAGTATTATCGCTACATGCTCAAGCAAGTGGCAGAGAAGACAAATGTCACGCTGGTCAGGCAGGGGGAAATCAGTTAGGCACCGCAAGTCCCGCAAGAACTTCCGGAGTTATCAGTTAGCACGTCCCGCACGGGAAAACAGCTCCTGCCCGTCTTCTTTCTTGATGGTGCCAACATTGCCGACATGGGGGTCATTGCGGGCACGCCAACCTGTCACCATCACGGTTTCACCTTCCTGGAGGGTATCCTTGCCCCAACCCTGGCGCATGTACATATTCGGGCTCGCCAGTTCCAGGTTCCAGTTGACGGTATTTCCGTCTTCACCTGTCACGTCAATGTAAACCCTGGCATGGGGGTTGGACCACTGCACACGGGTCACTACGCCTTCCAGTTCAATGGGCAGGTCACGACTGAATTCTGCATCGAAGGCATGATGAGCGCTCGCACCGAAAGAAAGTAACAGAAGCATGACACACGCCGTCTGCGGGATTATCCTGTGTGACCTTTTCATCTTATTCCCTCTTGCAGTTGTCAGAGTTTCAGGGATCAAAAAACTGTGACGACATTTCGTTTTCATTGCAGATAAATTCGATCAGGTTGGTATCGAGCATGATGCCGTGTAATACCCTCACAGTGAACGCTTCAGTATAGGACCTGGGATCCTCGATAGTGACATCAATCGTCATACGCCCAAACGAATCACGGGTGAAGTGCTCGGTAATCCTGCCGTTATTGGTCAGCGGGCTGCCATTGACATCCAGCCACACATCATCGCGAAACCCGTTGGACTCCACGACCAGTGTATCGCCTTCCCAATGTCCAACGGAATAACCGTACCACCAGGGCAAGGCATCGTTGTCTGGCAATTCCCTGCCATCCAGGAATATCTGGCGTAATCCCCCATTACTTTCCCAGATCATGACAATGAGATCTTCCGTCTGGATGATTTTATGAGGCTGGGGATGCTTGTGAAGCTGCATATAACCAATGGGCAGGCAATGTGCATCCGGATTGTCCCTCATGTCATTAGCCATGCGCTCGGCGCGTACTTCCCGCGCCCAGTCGGTATAATGCAAGCCATCTTCAAAGTGCTCGCCAAGGTCCCAGAACTCTGCCAGTGGAGGCGCTTCAGGGCCCAGTTCATCCTCCGACAACTCCTCACCGAAAGGCGGATAATTTTCCCAGATACCGGAAAAGTCAGGTGTACCCCAAGAAGTCCTGGGGGCCGGGGCATCCAGGTCGGGCGAGCCATCGGACTTCAAGGGCACATCCGGCGTGGGATAAGGCGGCCATTGCCCATGGACAGGCAGACAGAACAGTAAAAAGGCAGCGCAAACAGGAGGTAAAAGTTTGTTCATTGCTTGGTGTTTTTCCAATTATTTCTGCAAATATAGCTCACAGTTAACAGGAAAACACCCGTTTCAGGAACCCGGTGGCAGCGTTGTCCCGTGTGAGTAGTAATCCGCCAACGCCAGCCCTGCCGCCACACTGGTGAAAGGGTCATGCTCCACGACCTTGTCGGGAAAGCGGCTTTCCAGGATATCCCGCACCGCCGGAATGAGCGATGAACCGCCGGTTCTGAGAACCAGCTCGATATCCCCTGCCTGCATTCCTGCCTTGGCCAGTGTCAGATCCACCGCCGTTTCAAAACGCTCCAACAAATCGCCGATCATAGCCTCGAACTGCTCGCGGGTGACTTCCACTTCCACGTCTATTTCGGGAATATCCAGCACAGCACGTTCACTGCTGGACAATTCGGCTTTGCAGTCCTTGATAGCCTGGAAGACCTGGTAGGAATAGTTCTGGGTAATCAGTTCATAAAGCCGTTCAAACTGTGTGGCTGACTCGCCACCCTGGCGGATTTTGTCCAGCACGGGTGTGGTGTACTCGTTCTGGTTAAGAATATAACTCACTGTCCAGTTCAGTAGCAGGTCGGCATAGGCATCAAAGGGAAACAGGGTATCAATTTCCTTGCCATCCACTTCCCGGCGCCAGCGTTCACCCTTGCCCAGCAAGGGGAACAGGATATGACGAAACATATGCTGGTCGATATGGTCTCCACCCAGCCCGATACCGTGAATGCCCACCACCTCAAAATGGATGGCATTGCGTTTGAGGATACACAGGTCCAGGGTACCACCGCCAAAATCCACCGTGAGAATGACTTCACTGTTTTCCTCAGGATGGGCATGCAGGTAACTCAGTGCCGCAGCAGTCGGCTCCGGGTAGAAACTTTGTTCCTTGATACCGGCATAACTGTAGGATTCGCTCAATCTTTCCATGGCCACGTTGTTGTGTCCCGAATCCCGGCCCTCGAAATTTACCGGGTGGCCGATACAGGCACGGCTGACCGAGCCGCTGTGACCCGGCAGGCGCTGGCAGGCCTTTTCCACCGTCTGCCTGATGCGTAACAGCAGCGGGGTGATCAGGGCAACCAGGCGAAACGGGCGATCGAAAACCATGATGCGATTGGTCTCAACACTGCCCAGCAAACGCTTGGTACCCCGGAACAGTCGTCCGGGCAGGCTGCCATCATTGAATGCCTGGCCGTAAAACACCTGCGTATCTGCCGTGGATGGCAGTTGTGAGCCCATGTCCATCTGCCCGGTACTGGTTCGGCCCTCGCCCAGGACTTCCAGGCTCAGTTCCACCTTGCGCCCCTGGTTGCGGGCAATATAGGTGTCAATGGCTTCCTGGCCGGTGCAGGTCACGTAATCACGGTCGATATAACTGGCAGAGGGCATGATGGCACTGTTTTCTTCCAGCTGCACCATGCTGATGTTCTGGCCATCGAAAAGGGCTGCGGCACTGTTTGATGTTCCGAAATCAATCCCCACACCAGTCCTGGCGGAGCTCGATACCTCATCGGAACGCGTTTCGTTTGTCATTGGCCAAGTCTTGTCTTAACGGGTGAAAAGGATGGCAAGATACCTAAGAATATTTTCAAGAACAACAGCTTATTGCCACGGATTACGGCGCCGTATTCACATTGAATTCAACAGAACTCCCTGCTAGTCTCGACAGTCCGCAACTGGCAGTTCCCGGCCGTGCAGCACGGGCCGGTAACACCGGAAAAACAGACCAATAACCACCGCGTCAGTGGCGTTACAATTAACCGGGAACATCCCGAATAACAAATTCAGTCCGAGGTATTGCCATGTCTCACCAATACTCTACCCGTTTTGGTTCTCTGGAAGATTACGACAAGGGCCGGGTCGAGATCATCAACGATGATGTTCGCCACTACGCCTTCTCCAACTGTTTCGAGATCGCCAGCAACAGCCAGCCCTATGAAAAGGTCGTGTTCGGCCAGAATATG
>Ga0181559_10000156_pt1 | contig 54988 bp, 56 predicted proteins | sample 011ome_21_FD_133752 | JGI IMG/M metagenome (GOLD analysis project Ga0181559, IMG submission 133752) | Coastal salt marsh microbial communities from the Groves Creek Marsh, Skidaway Island, Georgia - 011508AT metaG (megahit assembly) | ecosystem: Environmental > Aquatic > Marine > Intertidal... | reverse complement strand
GATTCATTGTCTTTGTGATTTGATTGACACTCAATTATTCGGAGGAGAATAACTAAATGCTATTAGTTCGCCTTGGATTTTTGTTAACACTTCTCGGACTGATCAGCAGTTGTGCTTCAGTGATCAGTGCAACAACCGGCGATGACGGTATCCAGGAAAACCGTGGCCGTCGCTCCATGGGCGCTGTTGTGGATGACGGCAGTATCGAGACCACCATCAAGGTCAACCTGAATGCTGCAGATGAGCAGCTCAAGGCTTCTCATATCAACGTTGTCAGCTTCAATGGCACTGTATTATTAGTAGGACAGGTACCCTCACAAGACATCAAGAATCTCGCTACACGCGTTGCCAGAACATCCAGTTCACGCGTGAAAGAAGTCTATAACGAGCTGGAAGTGGCTGGCTCCACGACCTTTCTATCAAGAAGTAATGACGCCTGGCTGACCGCCAAAATAAAGACGCTGATGCTTGCTGATGCTGAAGTGAGCGGAATGCGAACCAAGATCGTTACCGAAAACGGTGTTGTCTATCTTATGGGACTTCTGACCCAGGAAGAGGCCAATACTGCCGTCGAACTTGTCAGCAATACCAAAGGTGTCACCAAAGTTGTTCGCGCTTTTGAGTATATTAATTAGATTCCTGATTAATCTGTCGCTATTACGCTCGACAATACTTCGTTAAAAGAAAAGCCTGCCCCACTCTCGTACTTCTTGTACTGTTCGCGGTTCCAGGCGTTTCTTTTGCCTCGTCTTCTCTTCGCTCATCACGCGACCTGCGCGATGCCAGATAAAAACTAAAACTCTTCCTGGCGAACGCAGTTCGCCCAATAGATTATGGTGTAGGTAGCGTCGCGAGCGAGGCCCAGGCAAGGCAAAAGTTTTTTTCGAGACCGGGAACAGTACAGGTAGTACGAGAGCGGTTCGGGAAAAACTTTTAACGCCGCATGGGCGAGTGTAGTAGCTACTGAGTAAGTATTCCCGAACCCTCAGGATTTCACTATACGTAGATCAGGCCGCCCAGACTTGTCTTTCGATTTTTCTGAAACCTCTTTAAGTTTTTTGTCGGGTGTTGGAGGCTCGGGAATGGGGTCATCGGTGTCAAAAATCATGCCTTGACCGTTCTCTTTAGCATAGATACCAAGTACTGCTAATGTCGGCACATAAACACGCGTCGGAATGCCTCCGAAGCGGCCATTGAATTCAATGCCATCATTAGTAATAGTCAGGTTCTGGACCGCGACCGGAGAAATGTTAAGGATGATCTGTCCATCCTTAACATAGTTCTGAGGCACCTGGACGTCCTTTGCATAAGCATTGACCAGGATATAGGGCGTGCAATTATTCTCGAGGATCCATTCATTTAACGCCCTGATCATGTAAGGGCGGTGAGAAGTCATTGTCATGGAGTCGAACCCTCCAAAAATGGGGTCAGAGTAAATTCCTCATAAGATAAATATAACTGTTCAGGATACCTGGCGAAAAATTTACTCTGACCCCAAATAATTATGCCTTCATTTCCTTCTCTTGTTCGGAAAGACTCTCTTGCACCGACTCACGCTCAAACAGACGATCCCTGTATTCAACCAGAGGTTTGGTTGCTTTAGTTTCTGGCAGCTTGATCCCGATTTCAGGGAGGCGCCACAGGATAGGCAGTACACAGCAATCCACAATCGTGAATTCTTCATTCATGAAGAAAGGCTTTTCGGCGAAGATTGGCGCAATTGAAACGATACTCTCTTTCAATTCTTTTCGCGCTTTATCCAACTGGCTTGGCGTTCCGTCTTCGGCCTGCAATTTATCTACAAGGCCACACCAGTCTTTTTCTATACGGTGCATCCAAAGCCTGCTTTGAGCACGTGCAACCGGGTATACAGGGAATAAAGGCGGATGAGGAAAACGCTCATCCAGGTATTCCATCATGATATTGGGTTCATACAATACAAGATCACGATCGACCAGTGTTGGCAGGCTGTTGTATGGATTCAGATCAGCCAGGTCCTCAGGTTTGTCATTAATATCAACATCAACGATATCAACAGTAACACCTTTCTCAGCCAGAACAATTCGTACGCGATGACTGTACTGGCTAGTACCGTCTGAATAAAAAAGCATTGAAGAGCGTTTTGTAACAACTCCCATAAATTAGTGCCTCAACAAAAATAAAAACAGATTACCTGACAACTCTCTGCAGGCCCGATTGATCCTTAATGTTCTATATCTTTCCAGTATTCGCGGTTCAGCAACCAGGCAAACACCCAGAAGAAAGCAAGAAACAGGAGTACATAACCACCAATACGATAACGTTCAAGTCTGGACGGTTCTCCCAGGTAATACAGAAAATTCACCAGGTCGTATATCACTTCTTCAAACTCTTCTTCGCTCAAAGTCCCGGTACCATCAACATGGACCAGATGGTCACAATGTTCAGCGTCTTCGCAATGCTGAACACCTTGCAGACTTTCCAGGATATTAGGCATGGCTACATTGGCAAATACACGATTATTGACACCAAAAGGCCTGCTCTGATCTTCATAGAATCCGGTCAGGTAACCATACAACCAGTCAGTACCACGAGCCCTTGCTACAAGCGTCAGATCAGGCGGGGCGATGCCAAAAGCATTATTACCAAGCTCTTTTGACATTGAACTCACCATCAGGTCGCCAATAGCCGTTTCTTCATTGAATATCATGTACTCTTCCATCAACTCTTCAGGAATTTCCAGGTCAGCCGCTACGCGGTTATAACGTGAATACTGTGCTGAATGGCAGCCAATACAATAGTTCATGAAAGTGCGCGCACCAGATTGCAGCGACTCTTTGTCATGCAGGTCCATTTCAACATGCTCTAACTCGACTCCCGCTTCTGCAGCCACAGCCATCAATGGCAGTACAGTTAATCCAGCAATCAGTACAAGAGCCAGGATCAGTTGAGGAATGCTGATAAAGCGGCCAGTAACCCGTTCAGGAGGCAATTTGGTCTGCTCCTTGCGTGTATACCAGGGCATCAGGATGAAATAGAGGAAATAGATAATGGTACAAATCTGCGCCAGTAACTCCCTGGAGCCGTTAGGACTCCAGACACCCAGTACTCCCAGAATGATAAAGCTCACAACAAAGAGCATAAGAGCAATACGGCTATACCAGCCTTTGTAGCGCATGGATTTTACGGGACTCTTATCCAGCCAGGGTACAACAAAAAGAATGGCAATTGCTGCAGCCATCACAACCAGCCCCCAGAATTTGGCATCAATACCAAACAGCGGGAAGGTCACAGCACGCAACATTGAATAAAACGGCGTGAAGTACCATACCGGTGCAATATGCTCCGGCGTCTTAAGGTTATCTGCTTCTGTGAAATTGGCGTATTCAATGAAGTAGCCACCCATTTCCGGCATAAAGAACAGGATGAAACAGAACACAAAAAGGAATACCACTACAGCAACAAGATCATGCACGCTGTAGTAAGGATGGAATGGAATACCATCCAGTGGAATACCCTTTTCATCCTTGTTTTCCTTAATTTCAATACCATCAGGGTTGTTGGAACCCACTTCATGCAATGCCAGCAGATGCAGGAATACCAGGAATACCAGTACCAGTGGTAAAGCCACAACATGCAGTGCAAAGAATCGGTTGAGGGTGGCACCTGAAATAAGGAAATCGCCCTGAACCCAAACCATCAAATCTTCACCAACAAATGGAATAGCACCTGCCAGGCTAACGATAACGTTGGCTCCCCAGTAGGACATATTGCCCCACGGCAGGACATATCCCATGAAACCTTCCGCCATCAGTACTAGGAATATGGCCATGCCAAAAATCCAGATAAGCTCTCTTGGCTTCCGATATGAGCCATACATCAGTGCCCGGAACATATGCAGGTAGACAACTGCGAAAAATGCAGAGGCACCGGTTGAATGCATGTAACGCAAAATCCAGCCGTAATCCACGTCACGCATGATGTACTCAACAGAAGCAAAAGCACCTTCTGAGCTTGGAACATAGTTCATGGTGAGCCAGATGCCGGTCAGCAGCTGGTTGGCAAGCACAACAGTGGCGATAATCCCGAACACATACCAGATATTGAAGTTCTTCGGTGCATAGTACTTCGTCATATGCTTTTCGAGTGTCTTGGTAACAGGCAACCGCGCATCGATCCAGGCCATCAGGCCGTTCTTGTTTTTCTGTTCCATTGCAGGAGTGTTATCAAATTCAGACATCAGGAATCTTCTCCATCCAGGCCAACGACTATGACGTTATCAGTTTCATAGAAATGGGGAGGTACAACAAGATTGTCAGGAGCCGGTACACCACTGTAGACACGGCCTGCCATATCAAACATGGAACCATGGCATGGGCAGAAAAATCCTCCCTGCCACTCGGGGTCATAATCCTGCGGTTGAACTTCTGCATTCAGGATCGGCGCACAACCAAGATGTGTACACAGACCGACCATGACCATGACATCAGGTCGAATGGAGCGGTATTCATTCTGACAGTATTCAGGCTGTTGACCACTTTCTTCCGATTCCGGGTCAGCCAGGTGATCTGTTCGACTGGCCAGGCTTTCCAGGATAGTTTCATCACGGCGGAAGACATATACCGGTTGTCCGCGCCATGCAGGCATGGGACCGAGTAGCTCACCTGGATTAAGACGGCTGATATCAACCGTTATGGGGGCGCCTGCAGCAAGTGCCCTGGCGCTTGGTTGCCAGGAACCCACAAAGGGTACAGCAGCTCCAACAGCGCCAGCGGCGCCTACAAGAGTGGTACTGCCAATCAGGAATCGTCTGCGTTTTTTGTTTACGCCATGAGCTGTGCCATCACTCACGTTGGGGGTCTCCTTATGTTAAAACTAAGTGCAATTTCTTGCAGATGTTCTTACTGTAAATATTGCAACCGGCCAGCCGCTCGGGCTTGAAATTAGGGGCAATTGACGGAGCGCGCATACTACTAAATAAGGCCATTTTTATCAAGATGAGCAGGCGCACAAATCGACTCAAATGCTTGAAAATTAGACAAAAAAAAGCCGGAAATAAATTCCGGCATTTTTTCAATCTTGGGATGAAACCAGTTCTGGAAAAACCAGTCTCTCGATAATTGGCTTTAGCGCTTGGAAAACTGTGGACGCTTACGTGCTTTACGCAGACCCACTTTCTTGCGCTCCACTTCCCTGGCGTCACGGGTAACAAATCCGGCCTTACGCAGGGGAGAACGATTTTCTTCATCAAAATCAATCAGGGCACGTGTGATACCGTGGCGAATTGCACCTGCCTGGCCAAAGCTGCCACCACCTGCAACACGGACATTCACATCAAACTTTTCGCTGACTTCCAGCAGTTCAAGAGGCTGACGAACGATCATACGGGCTACTTCACGACCAAAAAACTCATCAATAGTGCGATTGTTGATGGTGATGTTGCCTGAACCGGATTTCAGAAAAACCCTTGCTGTAGAAGTTTTGCGACGTCCAGTTCCGTAATATTGAGTAGCTGCCATGGATCTATAATCTCTTTGGTTAACTTGGTTAACTAATTCTTGTTCTGTATTTTTAAGCCAGCTTCAGCTCAGCGGGGTTTTGAGCACCGTGAGGATGCTCTGCGCCTGTATAGACTTTCAACTTACGCAGCATGGCCCGACCCAGCGGAGTACGCGGCATCATGCCTTTGACAGCAAGCTTGATAATGTCTTCTGGCGCTTTCTCCAGCATGTCGTTAAACGTTCTGGTTTTCAGACCACCTGGAAATCCTGAGTGCCTGTGGTAAAGCTTGTCAGTCGTTTTCTTTCCAGTTACGCCCACTTTTTCCGCATTGACCACAACGATGTAATCGCCGGTGTCCACATGCGGAGTGTACTCCGGCTTGTGCTTACCGCGCAGACGATGGGCTATCTCTGCAGCCATACGGCCTAGAGTTTTTCCTTCCGCATCAATGACATACCAGTCATTCTGTGCGGTTTCCTTATTCATTGAAATCGTCTTCATGGTGTGGTCCGAATTCTGTTGCTGCCTGTTTTATTTCTTGTGTTTCTTGCTGTATTTCCGGTTTTAGGTAACTGCCCTGAATGTGCCTTGACTGCTGAACACTTACCCCAGAAAACAGGGAGCGCGAATTCTACCGATCACCCCCTATAGATTCAAGTATTCCGTGGCTTTTTTTGTAATTTCTGGCCCTTTAGGTAGCCAGGAGGAGGTTAGGCCTGTTTTATACCGGAATCTGGGTAAATCTGGCATCCGGAATGTGCTCATGGCCAAGATATTCCAGGGATTGCATTTCCAGTAACCTTGAACGGGTTCTATCAAAGGGAAACGCCAGGTCATCCCCCTGATAAAGGCTATCCAGTGGGGATTCAGCAGACAGGATAAGTTTCACATTCTGGTCGTAAAATTCATCCACCAACGTGATAAACCGGCGTGCCTTGTCATCACTGTGTTCATCAAAGACCGGCACATTGGATAACAGGACAGTATGAAACAGCTGTGAGATCTCTATGTAATCCGCAGCACTGCGAGGTCCATCGCAGAGACTGTCAAACTCAAACCATGCAATCCCTTCTGCAGATCGAAGAACCGGTATATCCCTTCCCAGGATTTCCAGGGAGTTCTCATCCCAGACTGTCATACCCCGGGACAGGTTGCTGAAACACGCCAGCATGGCCTCGTCTGCCTCATCCCCCAGGGGGGTATAGTAAATGCTGGCATTTTCGAGTGTACGCAACCGGTAATCGGTGCCGCCATCGACATTCATGACCTGGGTGTGTTTTTCCAGCAGGGCAATTGCCGGCAGGAATTTTTGCCGTTGTAATCCACGCTCATACAAATTCCCAGGAGGAATATTCGATGTTGCCACCAGCACGATCCCAGTATCAAACATTGCCTCAAGCAGGTTGCCAAGAATCATGGCATCGCCGATTTCACTGACATAAAACTCATCGAAGCAAAGTACATCTGCCTTGTTGCAGATTTCTCTGGCAACCAGTTGCAGTGGGTTTTTCTTCCCCCGATGGGAATATAGACTTCGATGCACCATCTGCATAAATCGATGAAAATGCATTCGTTCTTTCCGCTGGCCGGGCAGGCAATGGTAAAAAACATCCATCAGGTAAGTCTTGCCTCTGCCTACACCACCCCACAGATATAAGCCTTTAATTTCTCTTATTGCTTTTTTTTCATCAGCAAGGAATGAACTGAACAGACCACTGGGCTTTTGCCAGCTCGACACGACCTGCCGATAAAGCAGATCAAGCGCCTGGACTGTTTCTTCCTGGGACCTGTCGGGCAGAATACTTCCCTGGGCAAGGTCTCGGGAATAATGTGTAAGTGGAGATTCAGAGTCTGACAATGGAAAGTTTGGCTGGAGTGGCAGAACAAGGACCTAATTATAGGTATAATCACAGTCATGTCTTCAAGTTTTATTCCATTGCTTTCAATTCCGGCTACCGGAGCTCATTTAACAGGACGTTTGTCAGCATGATCTGGTTAACTGGAATTCTCGCATTTGTTACAGGCCTCATCGTTGGCGCTGTTGTCTACAAGCAGCTCAAATCTGACGAAGCCAGGGTCAAATCGCTTGAAGAACAACTTGAAGCACTCGAGCTTGAACATGAATCCTATAAGGACAATGTTCACAGCCACTTCAATAACACCGCAAATCTTCTTAACAACCTGACTGATAGTTACCGTGATGTATACCGGCACATGGCAGCGGGAGCACAGTCACTTTGCCCGGAGTATATTTCCGAACAGCTGACTCACTCAGCTAAAGAGCAGGAGTCCCTTACTCGCGATACATTCGCGGAGACCCCTGAGGAACCCCCGGCCCCTCCAAGAGATTACGCCGCTAAATCCAGTCCTGACCAGAAAGGCAGCCTTTCCGAAGACTACGGACTCGACAAAGTCGATGTATCTCCGGAGTCAATTCCTCGGATTACCGACTAGAAAATCCCTGAAAGATTCCGGGATATTTACCCCCCCCAATGACTTGGGACTTGCGAGTCTGCCGTGTATAATCTGCGCCCCGATCCCACCGGGTCTTGTATTACCCCGGTTTTATTCCTGATCTGATCATTCAATATGATGACTGAACACAGGCTTACCCACCTCAGGCAACTTGAGGCGGAAAGCATTCATATCATTCGCGAAGTGGCCGCCGAATTTGAAAATCCGGTGATGCTTTATTCCGTAGGCAAGGATTCAGCCGTGATGCTGCATCTTGCACTCAAAGCATTTTACCCGGGCAAACTGCCCTTCCGCCTGCTCCACGTAGACACGACCTGGAAATTCAAGGAAATGATCAAGTTTCGTGACGAGATGGCTGAACGTCTGGGACTTGACCTGATCGTGCATATCAACCAGGAAGGTGTTGATGCAGGTGTTACACCCTTCTCGCATGGCAGCTCCAAGCATACCGACATCATGAAAACCGAGGCCCTGAAACAGGCCCTCAATAAATACAAATTTGATGCCGCTTTCGGGGGTGCACGGCGCGACGAAGAAGCTTCCCGCGCAAAAGAACGCGTGTATTCATTCCGCGATAAAAATCACAAGTGGGACCCGAAAAACCAGCGCCCGGAACTGTGGAACCTCTATAACGGCAAAATCAATCGCAGCAAGGGCGAAAGTATCCGCGTCTTTCCTCTATCCAACTGGACTGAACTTGATATCTGGCAGTACATCCACCTGAACAATATAGATATACCTGATCTTTATTTCGCAGCGGAACGACCAGTCATCGAATACGGCGGCACTGAAATCTGCGTCAATGATGATCGAGTACCGGAAGAGCTGGCCAAGAAGGCAGTAATGAAGAAAGTCCGTTTCCGCACACTGGGTTGCTACCCTCTTACCGGTGCCGTGGAATCAGAAGCAACTACCTTGCCGGAAATTATCCAGGAAATGTTGCTTGCCACGACTTCTGAACGACAAGGTCGCACTATTGATAAAGACCAGGCTGGCTCCATGGAGAAGAAAAAGCGCGAGGGTTACTTCTAGCATGTCGCACCAATCCGACCTTATCGCTTCCGATATCAATGCCTACCTGGCCCAGCATGAACGCAAGGAGCTGTTGCGCCTGTTGACCTGTGGCAGTGTAGATGACGGCAAAAGTACATTGATTGGCCGCCTGCTTTATGACACCAAAATGGTTTACCAGGATCAGCTGGAGGCCATCAGTAGTGAAGCCTCAAAGTCCGGCGCGGCCGAGGAAGAGCTCGACCTGTCCCGCCTCACAGATGGATTACAGGCCGAACGTGAGCAGGGTATTACCATTGACGTGGCTTACCGCTATTTTTCCACAGCCAAACGCAAATTTATTATTGCCGACACACCCGGTCATGAGCAGTACACCCGCAATATGGCAACCGGAGCGTCCAATTGCGAACTGGCAATCATTCTTATCGATGCCCGTCATGGTGTTTTGACCCAGACTCGTCGTCACACCTTCATTGCAACCCTTTTGGGTATCAAGCACATCATCGTAGCTGTCAACAAAATGGACCTGATGGACTTCAGTGAGAAGGTCTATAACGATATTCGTGATGACTACCTGGATTTCACCCGTGATCTGGATATGGGAAATCTGACTTTTATTCCTATCTCCGCACTCAAGGGTGACAACGTTGTCCATGCCAGTGAAGAAATGCCCTGGTATGAGGGCGACACTCTGATGTGGATGCTGGAAAACGTGAAAATCAGCGCGGATCGCAACTTCGAGGATTTCCGTTTCCCGGTCCAGTATGTGAATCGACCCAACCTCGATTTCCGCGGCTATTGCGGCACAATCGCCTCTGGCATTGTACGCAAAGGCGATCACATCACCGCACTACCCTCCGGCAAATCCAGCACGGTCAAATCCATCGTGACCTATGACGAGGAACTTGAGCACGCGTTTACACCAATGGCCATCACAATCACCCTGGAAGATGAAATTGATATCAGCCGTGGTGACATGATTGTCCATTCTGACAACCTGCCAACCACAAGCGATGATTTTGTTGCCAATATAGTCTGGATGAATGAAAAGGCTTTGCTCACCGGAAAACAATACGATTTCAAATTCAACGCCAAGAACACCAGCGGTCAGGTTTCCAACATTGTTCACAAGGTAGACATCAATACCCTGGAAACCGGTCCTGCACCGGCACTCGAACTGAATGAAATCGGTTTGTGCGAAGTCACGTTGAGTGACACGATTTATTTTGATGACTACAAGAACAACCCAGGCACCGGTTCCTTCATTATCGTTGACCGTCTCACCAATGTGACTGTTGGTGCAGGAATGATTGCTGATGCTAACGAAACCGGTAAACACATCAGCACAGTATCAGCCCATGTCACTACGGAAGAGCGTGCTGCCCGCTATGGCCAGAAACCCGTCACAGTAATGTTTATAGGTCTTTCCGGTTCAGGTAAATCCACGCTTGCACATGCACTGGAAAGAAAACTGTTTGATATGGGCCGAGTTAGCACTGTCCTTGATGGCAAACAGATGCGCCTGGGTATCAGCAAGGACTTGTCACATGATGCTGAGGGTCGTGCTGAAAACCTGCGCCGAAGTGCCTATATAGCCAAGTACCTCAATGATTCGGGACTGATTTGCTGCGCTGCCTTCGTTGCTCCAAACCTCGACTCCCGCGAACATCTGATGAGCGTGATTGGCGATGAAAATATCATCGTGATCTACCTGAATCCGCCTTTGGAGGTATGCAAGCAGCGCGACCCAAGCGGACTCTATGCTGCCGAGGAAAATGTTCCGACAGGAACTGTACCTGGCATATCTTTCGAATACCCGGAACCGGAAAACGCGGACCTGATCCTGCCTACACATGAACTGGATGTTGAAGATTGCATAGACAGGATTATCAACGTACTGAAAGAACAGTCAGTCATTTAGCTTCAAGCAACGTCCCGTTTAAATCAAATTATTGTTCATAAATAACAGTCACAAAAAAGCCGGGATGAACCCGGCTTTATGCAACTTTCTATTCAGAGAGTTTTAGAAGCTTGACCCTACCGTGACATAGAGACTGACGGGCTCTCCAACAAAGTAGCGGTCACCGGCAAAGGGGCTGAAATCAGCCCGCTCAGCATAATCTTCATCAAAGAGATTTGTCACACGGGCAGCAAAATACCATTTATCCCCCGAATCGTAGCGATAGCGCAGATTTACCAGGTCATGACCTTCATAGGTGTGCAGGTTGGATTCATCTGTGTAGTAATCATCCATATGAACCCACTCCAGGTTCAGGCTGTTCTGAGGGTTGATATTCCAGTTCAGCTGCACATTCCCGACCAGCCTCGGGGCTGTATCCATATCCTTCCCATCAAGATTTACTCTGACTCCCAATGGTGCAATGTTGGCTTCATAGGTATGGCGCGCATAGCTGGCAACCACCTTTAAGGACAGATTGTCATTCAGAGCAAAATTTGAGTCCAGCTCGACACCTCTGTGACTGGTTTCACCACCACTGATATTGTTACGGGCACTGTCCTGGAAAATCACATCTTCTTTATCCATCCAGTACGCGGCAACACCGTAGGACATGTTTCCTCTGCTGGCCCTGTATCCAATCTCAAAACTGTTCACCTTTTCGGAATCCAGGTCTGCAACAGACTGATTAACCTGAAGTCTGTAAAGCTCGGTAGCCTGGGGTGCCCTGAAAGCAAAAGAATAGTTGGCAAACATTTGTGTGCTTGCATCGAAATCATGAATCCAACCCAGCTGCGCTGTGAGGTTATCAAAGTCATCACTGCGATCAGAGGGACGGCTATAGCGGCATGTACCAGCCGGATTAAAAGCAGAAGGTGTACACGATGATCCGTCTTCAGCAGTATTACCATCGATCATCCTGTTGTCATAATCATACTCAAGAAATTCATAACGCAACGCTACGGAAATCTGGTCCTGCTCACTGCTTTGCCATTCCATCAAGGCATAGGGTGACCACATACTTGCTTCGACCGTGAAATCGTATTGCTTACCCGCTGGGAATGATCCAAAACCGCCATCCTGGGTCTGTTTCAGGAAGCCATCTGTGCTTTCCATATCAAGGCCGATGGTCCAGTTCACATCATCACTTGAATCAAAACTGTACATGCTTTGCAGACCAAAGGAATGATGGCCATTTTCTTCAAGCGGAGTTCCCGGCAGAAAATGCATGAGGAAGGTCATATCCGTGTTGCGGTAATAGGGTGTGAGCATCCAGGTCCCATTTTCTGTATCCCCTTCTATGCGACTGTGAAAACGAAATCCTTGCACATCACGAAAGGCTTCGGGATTGCCATTATCTCTTTTCCTGGAACTGTCCTTGTAGGCATCTTTACCTACCAGAAATCCCGCAGTTTCCTGGTTGAGATTTGTGACTGCGAACGAACTTGAAATACGCAGATTACCGCCATCATAACGATGACCTACATTGAGTTTTTGCTGATCGAAACCGGAATCATCTTTATATCCACCATCACTGGCACCATTAAAGTAAACGCCAAATTGATGCTCGTCCTCCTGGGTATTTACCCCGAAGTTCAGCCGCCCGTATTCATTGGGACCGGCATCGACTGATATGACTCCACCCGGATCACCTGTCAGTGAAGGATTAATGACATTGATGGCGCCATGCAGGGCGTTGGCACCAAAAAGTACACTGCCCGGACCACGAACAATTTCAATGGCCTGAGCCTGTTCGGTGTTTGCCTCAAACAACTGGTTTACATTACAGAATCCTGCAGCACGTACCGGAATGCCATCCTGGGACACCTGGTAAGCACCGCAGCTGCCTGCCCCGGTAAGGACAGGTGAACGAATACCCAACAGGGATTCCTGGCCATTACCGCGGTTAAATACGACACCTGGGACTGTATTGAGGACCTCACCGATATGGACCTGCTTGAATGTATCGAGCAGATCTCTGTCAACAGCATGAATGCTGGACGGAATATCGCCTATGGCAGATCCCTGACGATCAGATGTTACAAAGATCGTTTCCAGCATATTTTCCTGGGCAAACCCGGCCCCTGACCAGGCAGCTGCCAAACAGATAGCCATTTTCATCGGCCTGATTCGATTGGTCTTAATCATTCTTGTTTCTCCCCCATTAATGGGAATTCTAGAGGGGTGTTAACCCTGAGTTATAAAATTTTGCTATATTCTGCATATTAATGACGCTTAACCAATGACCTGGCTTGGGAAAAAGCTGATTTTTTCCTGATGGACACCGCAAATCCTGTGAATTCCTTTTATATTAATAATACACATGTCGATGCAGACCGCCGCATGGTCATGATCAATGGAGAAACCGTCTCTCTTGAGCCCAAGGTTTTCAAAGTGCTGCATTATCTGGCCTGCCATCCGGGACAGGTCATATCACATCAGGATTTACTCGACGCTATCTGGACAAACACCGTTGTGGAGCCTGGTGCATTGCAGCGCTGCATCGCCAGGTTACGCAAAGTCTTTGGTGATGATGCCCGCAAGCAACAGGTAATTGCCACTTACCCCAAAAGAGGATACAGCCTGGTGGCAGATGTCAGCTGGCGTCAGCTGCAAGAAACCAACACAGAATCCTGGTGGACTCCCGTGAAAGTGATGGCAGCAGCAGTTATTGTATTGATGCTGGGTGTTGTTGCTATATATAACCCTGCTGAACCTGGCAATGAACCCCCCTTGGTGAACAACTCTCCGTCATTACTGGACAACCCCGCCCTGCTGACGGTCATAGCCAATCCTGATGACTTTCCCGTTTACTCACCAGATGGCCGCTATGTCGTCTATCCCCGATACCTGGAAGAAGGCAAAGCACATTTGTGGGCCAGGGATCTTGCCTATGGCAACGATTTCCTGCTCACTGATGAAGCTGGACAGTTTGAACACCTGGCCTGGTCAAGAGACAGCAGTCAGCTGATTTTTGTGGATGCTGATGAGGCCTGTTCCTCCCTGAAAAAAGTGGCTGTCTCTCAATCCGAAACCAATGCATTGATGGTGGAAAAACTGATCGACTGTAATTTGAACCGGCTACTGGCACCTGAGTGGATAAATAACAACGCGCTTGCTTATATCACTATCAGCGACAATGCAGCCAGCCTGGTCCAGTTCAATCTTAAAACGCTGACCTCAGAACAATTGCTGGAAAGTGATGACAAGATCCCTTATCACCTCAGTTTTTCACCCCAGACCAACATTCTGACCATCATGGCCATTGATCCTCTAGGCCAGAAGGAATTACTTTTCCTCGATATCAATTCTGGCATCATCAACAAGAATGACACAGCTGTTTTTACCAACGAGAACAGCTTTTATCCCAGCTCTACTCCCGTCGAGTAACTCCAGGCATCTCGTTTTATCCTGTGCCTTTACTGTGGGACAATGCGCACCCCCGATAACAGGAATTGTCATTGCAGCAACCAATGTCTCTACATCTGGATCAAATAGAAAGTCTTAAATTTCACCTGGAAACCATTGCCGACATGGATACCATCCTGTCCGCCGAACAGTTTTCCCATGTGGATAGCGAGATGATCGATATGATGTTTGATCAAAGCGCACGCTTTGCCAGTGAAAAACTTGTTTCCCTGGCAGCATCCGCCGATGTTGACGGTTGCAAACTGGAAAACGGGAAAGTATCTCTACCCGCTGGCACAAGGGAGATCTACCAGGAATGGTGTGAGCTGGGATTTCCCACACTGGGCCTGCCACTGGAATCTGACGGACTGGGTTTTCCCAATATCGTACAAAGTGCAGTCCAGGAAGTCCTTGATGGCAGCAACCAGGCCTTCGGCATGATGGGCATCAATGTTCGATGCGCCATACAGGCACTTCTGGCCAATGCGGGAGATGATCTCGTTGAGCGCTGGCTGCCGGGTCTGGTTAGTGGTGAGAATTCTTTTACTATTGTCATCAGCGAACCCCAGGCAGGTTCGGATGTCGGTCGTATCAGGACCAGTGCTGTTGAAGCAGAAAATGGTACCTGGTCTCTCAATGGTTCAAAAATCTGGATATCTTTTGGCGATCATGACGCTACAGACCAGATCGTGCATCTTGTACTCGCCAGGGTACCCAGTGAAGAAACAGGAACTCGCGCCCTTGGCTTGTTTGCTGTCCCCAAATACAAGGATGATGCAATTGACCATAGTAATCTCAATGGTGTCACCGTATCGCGCCTGGAGCACAAGATGGGACTGCATGCCTCACCTACCTGTGTACTGGAGCTGGAAAATGCTGAGGGTTACCTGATCGGTGAAGCGGGCAAAGGGCTTCAGGCTTTATTTGTGATGATGAATGGCATGCGCCTGGCTGTAGGCATACAGGGCTCAGCCACTGCCAATATGTCCACCCTGCATGCTATTGAGTATGCAAAAGAAAGACCCCAGGGTGGCCGACCTGATGAACCCGCAGTGATGATTACAGTGCATGCTGATGTTAAACGCATGCTCCTGGAAATGACTGCGCAAAGCGAAATGATCAGGGCACTGGCATTACGCACTGCAGCCTATCTTGATCTTGCCAATATTGATGAAGGAACTGAATCTGGCGCGTTGAATTTAAAACTTGGTGAGTTGCTACTGCCTGTCACCAAAACAGTGTGCTCGGAAACCGCTTTTGCTGTGGCCAGCCAGGGCATCCAGGTTTTGGGCGGCTATGGCTATACCAATGATTATCCGCTTGAGCGAATGGCAAGGGATATTCGTGTTGCTTCTATATATGAAGGAACAAGCGGCATTCAGGCAAAGGACTTTTTGAAACGTAAGGTGTTGGCTGATGAAGCCTCGGCACTTAAGGCCTTGCTGGAGATAATTCAGGATAATGTGAATTCAGCATTTCCAGAAAACCCCCTGAAAGCGCCACTGGAAAAAGTACTGGAAAACTTTGAGTCAACCTTGAATGCACTGCAAACCAGGGCAGAGGAAGATAAAAATGCTGTGGATGGTGGTGCCTATCATTTCCTGCAACTGACCGGACTGCTTGTCATGCACTGGCTGGGTTCAATGCTCTGGCAAAACGCCAGTACAACGTCTGATTACCACATACGCTTGCGGGCAGCGCTTACGCTTGCTGTAACCGGACTGGAAGAGAAAGCTGGCTTCCTCTGTGCTTTATCACTCCAGGAAAACAGCGATACCAGTTTTTAAATGCGCAAATACCATTTGATTCTACCTTACTGATTCGATAATTTAGGCGCCATTCGCCTCAAAACAGACAAAAATCCAAATTGGGAGATTTATCAACATGAAAGAATACCAACTCTATATCGACGGCAAGTTTCAGTCGTCGAAATCCGGGAAATACAGCGACAACATGAACCCCGCGACCAATGAAGTGTATTGCAAGGTACAGAATGCGAAAGCTGAAGACCTGGAAACGGTAATCTCTTCTTCCCAGAAAGCCTTTGAGACTTGGAAAGACATCCCCCCTGCTGCCAGGGAAAAAATGTTCCTTGATGCTGCCGACCTGATGGAAGAACGTGCAGAAGACCTGCGCGAATGCCTGATCGACGAAGCAGGCTCTACTATGCTCAAGGCAGGCTACGAAACCCATCACACCCCGGACTTTCTGCGTTCCATGGCCGGTGAATGCCGCCGCATTAAGGGTGAGACCTACGTTTCCAATTACCCGGGAGTGAAATCTTTCTGTATTCGACGCCCCCTGGGTGTCACCGTTGCCATTGCACCATTTAACTTTCCCCTGCTTCTGGGCGTTCGCAAAATAGGCTTCTCATTAGCTGCCGGAAACACCATGATCCTGAAACCATCTGAGATGACTCCGGTTATCGGGCTGAAGATCGCTGAATTATTAACAGATGCCGGCTTCCCGCCCGGCGTAATAAATGCCATCCCTGCCCAGGGTGCTGAACTGGGTGATGGCCTGATCACAGACCCAAGGGTCAAGTTTGTCACCTTCACAGGCTCCAGCCGTGTAGGTTGGCAGGTTGGCGCCACCGCTGCTGCTGCAGGCAAACGCTTTGCCCTGGAAATGGGCGGCAAGAACCCAATCATTGTTCTTAATGATGCTGATGTCGATTACGCGGTTGATACAGCGGCATTCTCCAACTTCATGCACCAGGGTCAGATCTGTATGACAGGTTCCCGCGTGATTGTTGAAGAAGGTGTTTACGATGAATTCGTTGAGAAACTGGCGAAGAAGGTTCAGGGAATTCCTTATGGTTCTGACCCAAGGACACCTGGCCTGATTGTTGGCCCTCTGATTCGCACCACGCAACCTGCTTTCATCAAGGAACATCTTGATGCGGCAGTGGGTGCCGGCGCCAAGCTGGTCGCTGGTGGCGATTATGAAGGCAACGTGTTCCAGCCTACTGTTGCCGCTGATGTGACTTCAGATATGAGCCTCTTTAAGACAGAAGTCTTCGGTCCCCTGGCATCAGTCATTAAAGCCAAGGACCACGAAGATGCCGTCAGGCTCGCCAATGACGTTGAATATGGACTTTCCTCCGCGGTCATTACCAATGACATGCAGAAGATCTGGTATGCCATTGAAAACCTCGAAACAGGCATGGTGCACATCAACGGACCTTCTGTTCGTGACGAACCGGTGATTCCATTCGGTGGCGTGAAGAACTCTTCATTTGGACGAGAAGGCGGACATTTCTCTATCGACGAATGTACCGAACTGAAATGGGTGACCATGCAGACCGGTCAGAACAAGTACCCCTTCTAGGGTGTTGATTATTAAAAAGGCCCCTCCGGGGCCTTTTTTGTAATAGCCTGTAGCTACTGCGCTCGCAATCTTTTCATTAAATATTTTTTTGGAATCGGTTACATAGCTATATGTATGCGCCCGGATTCCAAAAAAATATTTGCCTCAACCTTGCATCGCTCGTGACGCTACTAATATTTAGACTTAAATTGGCGAACTACGTTCGCCGGGCTTCGCCAACTTTTTATGACTAACTGGACTGAACAAAAATTTGCGCCTTCTCCGGGCACATTCCTGTGTGAAAAAGGTGAGGTAGCTGAAGGCAAAGTAAAAGAGTTTCGTTTTGGTGGTGAATCTCCCTTTGCCTTTCGCATGTTTATTTATAACGATAACGGCAAATTGAAAGGCTTTTTCAATTCATGCCCGCACTTTGATGTCCCTCTCAACCACAAACCCGATGAACTTTTTACACAGGATGGAAAATTTTTCCAGTGTGTTACACATTATGCCAAGTTTGATAAAAGCAGCGGATTGTGTGTTGAAGGGCCCTGCGGTGGTGAATCCCTGCAATTAATTCCACTAATTCAGGAAGACAATAAAATCCTTATCAGCAGAGATCTATAGGCTTTTGTCGAAGTAAACTTGGCTTATGTCGTAAGTCGGCAATTAAAGTTTAAACACTTTCTCCGCAACGCCCTGATAAAACAGCTTCTTGTCTTCATCAGGTATATCCATATTATCCATGTCCACCACTTCCTGTTTAACATACTGGTAAGGGTAATCCATGGCATACATGACACGATCTACACCGATGGTTTGCTGAGCAAAACGCACTGCCGGCTCCCAGGCCATGCCACTGCAGGTGATATACACATTTTCCTTCAGGTAATCGCTGACTTTTTTCTGTAAAGGCTGCAAACATTCATAGCGTTTCGAAGACACCTGGGCGTTGTGCATGAAATCCAGCCGATAACTCCAGTATGGCAATGCCTCACCCATGTGCCCAATGATCATTTGCAGCTTGGGGAAACGGTCAAATACGCCGGAAGTGATTATGCGCAACATGTGTAACCCGGTTTCTACACCAAATCCGAATATGGCCCCGTCGAGTCCTACTTCCAGCATGGGCTCAATCATATTTTTCGGTGGCGTATTGGGATGCAGATATACAGGCATATCCAATGCTTCTGCTGCTTCAAATATTGGCCAGAATTTCTGATCTGACAGATATTCACCATGGGTATGGGAATTATTGATGATGCCCCTGAATCCCAACTCTTTGCAGCGTTCAAGTTCCTGGGCGGCCAGTTCGGGCGCTTGCGGCGCAATGGCACATAAAGCGGCATAGCGATCAGGATGCCTGTTGACGGCTTCACTCACCATGTCATTGCTGTCCTTTGCTACGGATACTGCGGTATCCCGATCAAGAACCTGCACGCCAGGGGAGGTCAGGGCCAAAATAGCAAAATCAATGCCCGCGGCATCCATGTCAGCCAGTCGTTCGTCATCCAGATCAGCAAGCTTGCGCCTGACGGTTACCGGGCGAGGTGCATCGGAAGTGCCATAGAACCCCCAAAGACTGTCAAAGCCCGGATCATCCAGCTTCCCTGATTCATAAAGCCCCTTATAAATATCCAATAATTCCTGGGGCGCCCACGCTTCCTCTGTTGCGATTCGCTTATATTTATCATTGAACGGGATGGAAGTGGTCTCAGACATCGATTACTCCGTATATGTGCGGTCAGCTTGCGAAAGGAGCGAAGTATAGCTAAATAATTTTACTCAAACTTCCTTTTGCGCGATTATTACGCCCCCGAAATTCAGATGTCCAACAGCAGGAGTTAGAAAGTGGCTGAAGCCAAGCAATTGAACACCAATCCAAGTGAACACTACCCCGAATTACAACTATTTATCGGGGGAGAATGGATAAGCAAAGGCAACCGGAAAAGCGAGGAAGTACTCAATCCGGCCACAGGTGAAGTCCTGGGTGAACTGCCGCATGCCAATGAAGAAGATATGGACAGGGCTCTTGCCGCTGCGCAGGAAGGTTTCAAAATCTGGAAAGAAAAACTGCCTGAAGAACGAAGTGCAGTTCTTAGAAAAGCAGCCAACCTCATTCGAGAGCGTGCTGAACAGATCACCACCGTAGCGACACTGGAATCTGGTAAACCTATCATGCAATCGAGAATTGAATTGAAGATGTCTACCGATGTTCTCGACTGGTATGCAGAAGAAGGTCGGCGCGCTTATGGCCGCGTATTGGCCCAGCGTCAACCGGGATCGCGCATGTATGTAGTCAAGGAGCCGGTTGGTCCTGTTGCAGCATTTGCTCCCTGGAATTTCCCGCAAGGCAATCCGGCCAGGAAAATGGGCGCATCGCTGGGTGCAGGCTGCTCCTGCGTTTTCAAACCTGCAGAAGACACCCCTGCCACCGCCCTGCTGATGGCCAGGTGCATGCAGGATGCCGGGCTACCCGATGGCGTTCTCAATGTCGTCTTTGGCGTTCCTCACATTGTGTCTACTTATCTTCTGAGTTCACCCATCATCAGGAAGATGTCATTCACGGGCTCGGTTCCTGTTGGCAAATCCCTAATGAAACTGGCTGCAGACAATATGATTCGAACCACCATGGAGCTTGGTGGTCATGCACCGGTATTGGTCTTTGAAGACGCCGATGTTGATGCCGTATTGAAACAGGCTGTCGCTGCCAAATACCGCAATGGAGGACAGGTTTGTGTATCCCCGACCCGCTTCCTGGTGCATGAATCGATTTTCGACAAGTTTGTAGAAGGCTTTACCACCCTGACTAATGAAATCCAGGTTGGCAATCCTCTGGATGAAAACAACACCATGGGGCCGCTCATTCACGAGCGTCGCCGCGAGGCCATCAGCGACATGATTGATGATGCGGTTGAGCAAGGTGCAACTCTGAATACAGGTGGCTCATCAATTGAAGGTCCGGGTTCTTTCTACCAACCCACCGTCCTGTCCAATGTGCCGCACTCTGCCAGGATCATGCATGAAGAACCATTTGGGCCTGTAGCCATCATTAACTCTTTCAGCGATTTTGATGAAGTCATCAAAGAATCCAACCGCCTGCCCTTCGGCCTGGCCGCTTTTGCCTTCACCGATTCAGCCAAGAGAGTAAAATTACTGGGTGAGCAACTCGAAGCCGGGATGATTGGTATTAACAGTTTTGGCATCTCTGTACCCGAATCACCTTTTGGGGGCATTAAGGAATCCGGTCACGGTTCTGAAGAAGGAATTGAGGGACTTGAAGCCTGCCTGGTAACCAAGTTCATATCTGAAGTCTAAAATCACCGGGAAAAGATTATGCAATTTGTTGTTACAGCTATGGATTTTACTGATGAGGATGCCCTGAACAGGCGCATGACTCACCGGGAAGCACATCTCGAAGGCGTTAAAAAACTGTTAAGCGAAGGGAAATTTATCAGTGGTGGTGCCATCCTTGATGATAACGACAGGATGATTGGCTCAACACTGCACCTGGATTTTCCTGACAAAGAATCACTGGAACAACACCTGCAAAACGATCCTTACGTCAGTGGCAGTGTCTGGGAGAATATTGATGTCAGACCTGCCAGGTTTGTTCCTGTTAACTAGGCAAACGCTGTAATTTTTATAGTCGATTTATTTCTCAGCTATTTATTTCTCAACTATTTATTTCTCAACTATTTTTTTCTCAACTATGTTATTCCTGGCATATTGATGAATAACATCCGCAAGGAAGGCCTGGAAGGACATGCCTGACGACAGCGCTCTGGCCTGCAGCTCACAGATATCCTCTTCTCGCAAACGAATATTTACCCGGTTGCTCCGCTGGAAAGGCGCCCTGTTGAGATCTGAAGACAATTCCGCAACCATCGGCAGAGTTAACTCTTCTAGCGGTATTGCTCTTTCGACTACTTGACTGAGATTTAACGTTCCCATTTCTGACCTCCTCCTGAATACTGATGAAAGGCTTTATTCAGGACACGATCAAATGCTATCCACTATCTCTCACCGAATAGGTGACTCAGTTCTCAAATTTTTCTTCACGGAAAGTTTAATGGCGCAATGCCGTCATTTAGGGAAATTCTGCTCAAACAGTTTTTTCTGCTCTTCAGTGGCTCCCAACTGGTATTTATCTTTCCATTCGTCGTAAGGGATACCATAGACCCTTTCCCGGGCAGCGTCATATTCCACATCGAAACCTCTTTCATTGGCTGCCGCAACATACCATTTTGAAAGGCAATTTCGACAAAATCCTGCCAGGTTCATCAGGTCAATATTCTGGGCATCTTTCCTGGAATCCAGGTGCTCCAGCAGGCGTCTGAAAACAGCTGCCTCAATTTCTGTCTCTGTTTGTTTGTCCATCAGTTAACTCCTCAATTAAATACTCAGCCACCAGCCAGTTTTACTGTATGACCGGCTTTTTCCAGTTCTTGTTGAATTTTGTGACGCACATCACCCTGTATTTCGATAACGCCATTCTTTACTGTGCCACCGGTGCCGCAGACTTGCTTCAAGCGCTTGCCCATTGCTTTCAATTCTTCTTCGGTACCCTGGTATCCATTAACCAGAGTAACTCCTTTTCCTTTTCGTCCCTTGGTTTGTCTTGAAATCCGAATGATTCCATCACCATCAGCATTTAGTCTGCTGCCGCTACAGATACAGGCATCAACCGAATGCCCACATCCCGGACATAATTTTCCACTTTCAGTTGAATACACAGGCCTTGAATTTTTCACTTTCCCATCCCTTTTATCTTTTATCTTTTATCTTTTATCTTTTATCTCGTATCTTTTTTATACAGGATTATCAATATCCACAAACTCATGCTTTATACCAAGCTCGCTCTCCAGGTACTGCCCTACCGCCTGCACACCATATCGCTCAGTCGCGTGATGACCTGCTGCAAAAAAGTGCATTCCTGTTTCCCTGGCAAAATGGACAGTCTGTTCTGATACCTCACCTGTCAGGTAAGCATCCACACCAGCTTCATGAGCCAGCTCGATATAACTCTGGGCTGAACCTGTGCACCAGCCAATTCGCTCTATAATCTCCTTACGTCCGGGGATATGTAATGGTGGCCTCTGAAGTTTATCAGTGATGCGCTGCACCAAGGTTTCACTATTACAGGGATCCTCCAGGGTGCCCCAGACGCCAACCCGGCTCTTGTGGAGAGGATCCAGATCAGCTTCAGTTCTGAAACCAAGTTTCAAACCCAGTTGTGCGTTGTTACCAAATTGAGGGTGAGCATCAAGAGGCAAATGGTAACCAAAAAGATTCACATCATTATCGAGCAGTGTTTTTAAACGCTTTTTGCGAATACCCGTCACAACAGGATCTTCACCTTTCCAGAAATATCCGTGATGGACAAGAATGGCATCTGCGCCTTTCTCTATGGCTGCATCAATCAGTGCCTGGCTTGCAGTTACCCCTGTAACAAGCGTTCCCACAGACTCCCTTCCTTCTACCTGCAAACCATTGGGACAGTAATCCCGATATTCTTGGGGCTTGAGTAATTCATTCAATGCCGACTGTAATTCGGCCAGGCTGACGGTCATTTGTAATCTCTCTCAATTCAGGAATTATTGTGTAACATGTTGGTATTTATGCCCCGGTTCCATGGCGTTTCCCTATTTAGGTTATACTTGCCTGCTTGCAATCATAACAAAGACGCTATTGGCTCTCTAACTTGCAGATCCAGATAGCCCGGCAAACTCACCGGTTGTTGTGGATAAAGGATTATGGACAGTGTCATCAGGTATATAGTTTGGCCAGCAGTCGCAGGACTGGTGTTTGGACTGGTTCTCTTGCTGCTACCAGCGCAATTGCCACGCCTGGCCGAATGGATACCAGGCATGGACCACTACCTGCCTCAGGATAGAATTGAGGAGGAGTCACCTCAACTCTCTTTTGCTGACGCTTTTTCCAAATCTGCACCTGCTGTCGTCAGCATCAACTCCACTTCCGATATAGGCATACCGCTCAACGAACCGTTCAATCCATTTCGGAATTTACGGCGCTACCGCAAAGACCAAAGTACAAGTCTGGGTTCCGGCGTCATCATTTCACCCGATGGATACATCATTACCAGTTATCACATTATTGAGATTACCGATCCAAATGTCGTACCTGATCCGCAGGGCTCACCCTTACCCGATATTGAAGTCACGCTTTATAACGGTGAAACACTGGAAGCCCGTATAACGATTGTAGATGTGGATAATGACCTGGCTCTCCTGAAAGTCGATGCCACTGATCTTGCCTATCTGACCCCCGCAGAAGAAGGCAGCTTTGAAGTGGGTGACCTTGTTCTGGCTCTGGGCAATCCGAGAAACATCGGTCAATCCATGACACAGGGCATAATCAGCGCACTGTTGAAAACAGAGTCAGACTATGTGATTCAGACAGATGCTGCCATTAACCCTGGCAGTTCTGGTGGCGCACTGATTGATTCCGATGGCAGACTGGTTGGAATCAATTCAACCATTGTCACCGAATCAGGAGGCTACGAAGGCATCAGTTTCGCCGTACCGGCACGCGTGGCTTTCAACCTCATGGAATACTATGTCGCAAACGAACCAGGCGGGTATCTTGGCGTCGATGGCCGTTTTATTTCCAAGGTAGCCAGCAGCATGTTGCTTGGCAGCGACGTTGAGGGGTTCTGGGTCGAGACACTTTCCAGGAATGGTCCTGCTGATTCCGCAGGAATTCAAATCGACGACATTATTGTCAAACTACAGGATATAGATATCACCAGCGACCCTGCCGCCATAATGGCAGTGCAGACTATCAGCAGACTGGGTCCAGGCGAAGTCATCAATATAAAAGTATACAGAGATAGTGAATACCTGGATTTTTCAGTAGAACTGGGCGTGGGTGAAGCGATTATCTACTGGAGCGAAACCGAACAGCCATTACTTGATCCCAACCCGTTCAGGGATGGCCTGATCCATTAATCGCTTTCTGTATCCCGCATTTCCGCTGCCCTGGCATGGGCAATCAGGCCTTCGGCGTTAGCAAGGACTGAGGCAGTACCTGCAAGTTCCCTTGCTGCCTTATCTGAGCACTTGATAATGGAAGACCGTTTCTGGAAATCATAAACACCCAAAGCCGAGGAAAAACGCGCGGTGCCTGATGTCGGCAGGACGTGGCTGGGACCAGCACAATAATCCCCCAGCGACTCAGACGTGTAACGACCAAGAAAAATAGCACCTGCATGACGAATATCAGCCATGAGCGACTCAGGGTCTGCAACTGAAAGCTCCACGTGCTCAGGTGCAATCTGGTTACAAACGTCGGCAGCTTCTTTCATGTCTGACACTTTTATCATGACGCCACGCGATTCAAGTGAAGCCATGATAATGTCGCGACGTGGCATTTCAGGCAGCAATTTTTCAATGCTCTCCTGAACCGCAGCAATAAAGTCGGCATTAGTACTCACCAAAATAGACTGGGCATCTTCATCGTGTTCTGCCTGGGAAAAAAGATCCATGGCGATCCAGTCCGGATTTGTCTGACCATCGCAAATCACCAGGATCTCCGAAGGTCCGGCCACCATATCGATTCCTACCTGACCAAATACGGCACGCTTGGCGGTTGCCACGTAAATATTGCCGGGGCCCACGATCTTGTCCACCCGGGGAATGGTTTCTGTGCCGTAGGCCAGGGCGGCAACAGCCTGAGCCCCGCCAACAGTAAACACTCTGTCCACCCCGGCAAGTGCCAGGGCTGCCAGAACCAAAGGGTTCTTTTCACCACCGGGCGTCGGCAAGGTTGCAATAATTTCCTGTACGCCAGCCACACGTGCGGGAATGGCATCCATTAACACTGTTGAAGGGTATGATGCTTTTCCTCCAGGGACATACATGCCTACCCTGTCAATAGGCGTGACTTTTTGTCCATACACCGATCCATCATCATCCGTGTATTGCCAGGAATCCTGTTTCTGCTTTTCGTGGTAACGACGAATTCTGCCTGCTGCCTTTTCCAGGGCTTCTGCCTGCTCCGCAGGGATATGCTTGAGGCTTTCCTCAAGTTCCTCACGGGGAATCTCCAGCGCAGTTATTGAGTCAGCGTCAAGCCTGTCCAGCTTATTGGTCCATGCCAGCACGGCATCGTCCCCCTGGTTGCGTACTTCGGAGACAATTGCCGATACAGCATCCTGGACGGACTGGTCAGAAATGGAATCCCACGCAAGGGCTTTTTTCAGTTCACTGCTGAAACCGGGATCGGCGTAATCGAGCTGTTTAATCGAAACAGGCATATCTTGAATAGGTGCTCAGCCTTTTTCAGCCACGGCTGATGCCAGCAGCTCCAATAGGGACTTGATCTTGTCGTGCTTGATCTTCATTGATGCCTTGTTCACGATGACACGTGTACTGACATCAGCTATATGTTCTCTTGGTTCAAGGCCATTGGCTTTCAATGTATTTCCGGTATCCACGATATCCACGATGCAATCAGCCAGGCCCATTATCGGCGCAAGCTCCAGAGCACCGTTCAGCTTGATAATATCCACCTGCCTGCCCTGCTCGGAAAAATAATTCTTGGCTATGTTCACGAATTTACTGGCAACGCGCAGGCGTTTGGGCGTGGAAGTCTGGTTGACCGGCGCAGCAGTCATAAGGCGACAGGTGGCAAGCTTGAGATCCAGTGGCTCATAGTACCCGTCTGAACCCACTTCCATCAGTATATCTTTCCCTGTAATCCCGATATCAGCACTACCAAGCTCTACGTAGGTGGGCACATCGGAACCACGAATCACCATGATCTGGACATCGTCCAGGTTACTGTCAAAGATCAGCTTGCGACTTTTATAAATATCTTCTGCAGGAATAACCCCCGCTTTCTCCAGCAGCGGTAAGACTTCCTCAAGAATACGCCCCTTGGTAAGGGCAATTACCAGTTTGTTTTCCATAAGCCTTTGTAATTCAGGAAGGTAGACGTTTAATTCTGGCACCAAGCAACTGAAGCTTTTCTTCGATACATTCGTAGCCACGGTCGATGTGATAAATACGGTCTACTGTAGTCTGGTTTTCAGACATCAGGCCCGCAATAATCAGGCTTGCCGACGCGCGCAGGTCCGTCGCCATCACAGGAGCTCCCTGCAGGATTTCCTTACCCTTGACGAGCACGGTGTTGCCTTCAACCTTTAGATCAGCACCCATGCGGCTCATTTCCTGAACATGCATGAATCGATTTTCAAAAACAGTTTCAGTAATCAAACCGGAACCCTCGGCAACGGCATTTAGTGCAGTAAACTGCGCCTGCATATCCGTAGGGAAAGCAGGATATGGAGCCGTGGTCAATGAGACAGCCTTGGGCTGGTTGCCTTTCATATCCAGAGATATCCAGTCTTCGCCAAGTTCCAGATTTGCACCCGCCTCTTCCAGCTTGCTCAACACAGCTTCCAGAATTGATGGCCGCGTATCCTTGACCTTGATCTTGCCCCGGGTTGCTGCGACAGCAATCAGGTAGGTGCCCGTTTCAATCCGGTCCGGCATTACCGAGTATTCACAGCCGTGCAGTTCTTTCACACCATTAATGGTAATGGTATCGGTTCCTTCACCAGAGATATCAGCACCCATGGCTTTCAGGCAATTAGCCAGGTCAACGACTTCAGGTTCACGTGCGGCATTCTCGATAATGGTCTGCCCATCCGCGAGTGTTGCCGCCATCATGACATTTTCCGTTCCTGTCACCGTGACCAAATCCATGAATATGTGCGCACCCTTCAGGCGCCCTTTGGTTTTGGCTTCTATATAACCGTTTTCCACATTGATATCGGCACCCATCTTTTTCAGCGCCGACAAGTGAAGATTTACAGGACGACTGCCAATGGCACAACCACCAGGCAATGCCACTTCTGCCTGACCGTAATGTGCCAACATGGGTCCAAGTACAAGGATCGATGCACGCATGGTTTTCACGAGATCATAGGGGGCACTGAAATGCTTTATAGGCTCGCTGCATATCTCAACACCAAGTTTTTCACCAACGATAGATTCAACCCCCATGCAGCCGAGCAGCTCCAGCATAGTGGTGATATCGTACAAATGAGGCAGATTGCTCACTTTTACGGTGTCAGTAGTGAGCAACGTGGAAGACATTATCGGCAGGGCAGAGTTTTTCGCCCCGGCAATCCTGATTTCTCCACTTAGTGGTACACCACCATGAATTTCCAACTTATCCAAAGCTTTTCACCTCGTAAATCAAGGGCGCATTCTAACAAGATTCCCTATCAGTCGCTGAGTTTATTTACGCCAAAAAAAAGGCCCCAGAGGGACCTTTTACCTGTTTGCTGGCACCTTCTAGATGCCAGCTGCTTCCCCTGTAGTCAACAATTGCATATTAATGGCATGAATAACGCCACTGGCAATATGGGGATTCAGAACACGATAAACCGCCTGCTGGCGTTTCACCGCATTCAGGCCTTCAAATTCATCTGACACAACACGAACCTGGTAACTGCCATCACCGCCGGTTACCGCAATACTGGCACCAGCAAAAGTCTCGCCCAGCATTTTTTCTATTTCTTCAGTTGTCATAATTCCAATACTTATTCTTCTATATCCCAGAGATCAATCACTCTGTCGATATCAAATTCATTTCGAGTCATCAGGTTATCAAATCGTGAATAATACTGACGCCTCAGATTTACGCCTTCAACATAAAGGTTTCGCAATTTCCAAATCCTGTCTTCATTCAGAAACATGGTGTACTGCACTTCCACACGGTTACCATCATCTCCCAACAATGACATTCGTACATTGGAAGACCTTTCGGGATTCCGGGATTCCTGCCTGTTTTCCAGGAACTCATACTCAACACCACCGTATTCCGCCAGGGCACTACCATAGAAATCTACCAGTGAGGCCCGGAATACTCCGGCAAACCTGTCCAGTTGCTCAGGTGTTGCACCATTTGGTCCCTGGCCATACTTGGCCATCACACCGCGTGCTACTTCACGAAAATCAACAAAGGAAGTAAGCGCCTCTTCCACTTCCTTGAAATAATTCTGTCGGTCACTTTCATATAACGGTTTGATTTCCTGCATGGTTGCCAGCAAACCGGAAATATATTCGTCCACTGCTTCCTGAGCAGACTTTTCCTGGGCAATAGCCGCCATGGGGTTGAAGAGAACCACCCCCATCATGCCTGTTATCAGTCCCAAAGCCAGTTTAAGTTGGCGTAAGGATTTCATGAGCATACTCCGTGATTAAGTTTTTAGCTTATTGTTAAACAAGTCCGGCACTAGATTTGCCAGCAATAAGTTCGTTGTAAATATCCGGTAATCCCAATTCTTTGAATACCAGGCTGAACAGGTTAAGAACGGCGACAGGGAGAAAAGTTTCGCTGTCTTTTTAAAAACCGCTATTTTACAGGAAATGCATATACAAAAGAATTACCGATTATCCTTTCACTTGTGATCTATTTACTTGATTATGGAGTGTCATCTGATTAATCATATGACCCCGCATTTTTGGGGAATCATCTTGCAGGGTCCTGCCTTGGCTACGGTCATCCAGGTGCCGTCGTTCAGGAATTTCAAATGGGTATTTATCTAGCCGCGGTCTATATCGTTTTTGGATTTGCGGGTCTCATCTGGAGCGCAGACAGGTTTGTTCTGGGCGCCTCCACCACTGCCCGCAACCTGGGCGTTTCCCCTCTCATCATCGGCCTTACTATCGTTGCCTTTGGCACATCAGCCCCTGAAATATTTACCTCGGCAGCAGCATCCCTGCAGGGGTCACCAACGATTGCCGTGGGCAATGCAATTGGCTCCAATATTGCTAACCTGGGAATTGTCCTGGCTATTACAGTTCTGATTCACCCGGTAGAAATACCACTATCGTTGATGAAAAAAGAATTACCTGCGCTGTTGCTGGTGTCCTTTATCTGCTTCGTCGTGTTCGCCGATTTTACCCTGAACTATTTCGATGGTGTGCTCTTGCTCTTCCTTGTCATCGTATTTGCCTGGCGCATATTGAAAAATCTTGAAGTTCTGAACAAGGATGAAGAGGGAGAAGAAGGCAAGATCATCGACCCTGATGAGATCTCTGATGAATTCATCGCTGAAATATCCACTGCAAAGGCGCTTGGCCTATTGCTGTTTGGACTGGTACTGCTCGTCATCAGCGCCAACATCCTTGTTGAAGGTGCTCGCAGCGTAGCTCTATCGCTGGGAGTCAGTGAACTCATTATCGGGCTTACCGTTATGGCTATTGGCACCAGCCTGCCTGAATTGGCCACCTCACTGACCAGCGCCTTCAAGGGGCACTATGACCTGGTGCTTGGCAATATAATCGGCTCCAACATTATGAATATTCTGTTGGTACTGCCAGTCCCCTCCCTTCTGTCACCTTTTGTTATTCAGCAAGAAGTGCTCACAAGAGATTACGCCACCATGATGCTGATTACCCTGGGTACTGCATACTTCCTATACATGCGTTCCCGCAAGAAACAACGTATAGGACGTCTCGGCGGCACAGTTTTATTGACTATCTATATCGCTTACACTGGGCTTCTGATAATCAGTTAGCTTGTAATCTCTACTTTAATGGATAAATCAGCGCTCAAAAAAAGTGCCCTGCGCACAATTGAACTCGAGCAATCCGCCGTCAATTCCCTTTTAGGGAGGATTGATGAAGGGTTTCTGACTGCCTGTGAACTCATCCTCGATTGCGAAGGTCGTGTCATTGTCATGGGTATCGGCAAATCGGGTCACATTGCCAACAAGATGGCTGCCACACTAGCCAGCACCGGTACACCGGCACATTTTGTTCACGCAGCTGAAGCTAGCCACGGTGACATTGGCATGGTCACAGATAAAGATGTGGTGATCGCTATTTCCAACTCAGGGAAAACCAGCGAAATTGAAAATATCCTGCCCGTACTCAAGCGCAAGGGAGTCTCGATTATTTCACTGACTGGTAATCCCGATTCATTACTGGCACAGGAAGCCACAGCCAACCTGGACACCAGTGTTGAACAGGAAGCATGTCCTTTGGGTCTTGCACCCACTACTTCCACAACAGCCGCACTGGTCATGGGCGATGCCCTTGCCATGGCTTTACTGGATGCCAGGGGATTCACTGCTGAAGATTTTGCCTTTTCCCATCCAGGCGGCAACCTGGGCAGACGCCTGCTCTTGAAAGTCAGCGATATTATGCACGGTGGTGATGATATCCCCCGTGTCGATGAATCAACGACAGTACGAGATTCGTTACTGGAAATATCGGCCAAAAAACTGGGCATGACCACTATCACAACAGCACAGGGAAATGTCAGCGGTGTGTTCACAGACGGTGACCTCAGACGGTTCCTGGATGAAGGCAAGGATATTCATAGTACTCAAATCAGTGATGTCATGACCTCGTCATTCAAATCCATTACCCGAAACGCCCTGGCCTCTGAAGCCGCCAAGATCATGCAGGATAATGAAATCTACACGCTCGTGGTGACAGACGAAAACTCATCATTTTGCGGCATCATCACGATGCATGATCTTTTAAAGGCAAACGTTGTCTAAGAGTTACAGCAGGCATAACTTGTATGACCAATAACAACCAGGAAAAAATCAATCAGCTGGCAAGCCCTGTCAAACTCCTCGTTCTGGATGTAGACGGCATCATGACAGACGGCAAACTGTATTTTTCAAACAGTGGTGAAGAAACCAAGGCCTTCAACACCATGGACGGTCTCGGGTTGAAACTGCTTCAGAAAAGCGGCGTGGAAGTGGCGATCATTACCGGTAGAAATTCAGAGATAGTGGCCACCAGAGCATCCAGTCTCGGGATTAACATGGTGCACCAGGGGCGGGATGACAAGAAGGTCGTCCTTGATGGCATCCTGTCAGAGCTTGGTCTGGACTATAGTGTTGTTGCCTATGCAGGTGACGACTTGCCTGATCTGGCCTGCATCAAGGCCGCCAACCTGGGTATAACAGTACCTAACGGGCACAGCATCGTAAAAGAAGCAGCGGATGCCATGACCAGCCGAAGCGGCGGCGAAGGTGCTGTCAGGGAAATCTGCGACTGGATTCTTCAGGCCCAGGGTAATCTGGATAGTGCAATCGAGCCTTTCCAGTAAGCAGCTGTCTGAATAATGAGCAGCAATACTCAAAGCAACCCGCAAACCAGAAACCTGGCACCTCAATTACCTCCGGGAAACCTCCGCTATCATCTTGTTGCCATTGCCATCCTGTCAGTTATTGTATTTTTCCTGCTGGACTCAGCTACCGATGATGACATTCTTGATATCAGCAGCCTCCTGGAAATGAGTGAACAGGGTTACGATTACTTCATGGCTGATGTTGACAGCATTCACTATACAAGCGCTGGCAGCATGGATTACCGCTTCCAGGCAAACAGGGTCACCCATTTTCCCAATCCAGAATACAGCCTGGTGGAGCGTCCACGTTTCCTGGTTTTCCGTGAGGACGAATCGAGCTGGGAAATTAACGCTGTTTCCGGCCGAGTTGAACTGAACCCTGAAACCAGCCAGGAACGTCTCGTGCTTAACCAAAATGTTATTATCAACGGCACTTCGAGTGACGGCAGGCTATTGAATATATTTACTGACTCACTGGTAATCTATCCGGAGTCAAAAAACATGTATACAGACAGTGACGTATTATTTGAATCAGAAGGTTTCCTGTCATCAAGCACTGGATTTACGGCTGACCTAAATACCAACGTGATCAGGCAACTGGCCAATGGACGATCAGAATATGAAAATTAAGGCATTTCTTTCAACCCGGGCAATGTTGCTTGCCACAGGAATTTCTACTGCCGTTATGGCCTTGCCAGAAGATGCTGAACAACCGATTCATGCTGTGTATGACAACAGTGAGCTATTACTGGATGAAGGCATACAGGTGCTCTACGGAAGTACAGGTTCACCCGCAGAAATTACCCAGGGCACTTTGAAAATTACTGGTCGTGAAATCACTATCGAAAGGCAAAATGGTGAAGTCAGGAAAGTCACCGTTGAAGGCACACCTGCGCGCTATCAACAAAAACCCTCTGCTGATCAGGATATGGTGACAGCAGAAGGACTCAACATTGTTCTGGATTACGATACCCAGCATGTTCTGGCACAGGGACAAGTCCGGTTTATTCAGGCTGGCAATGAGTGGCGAGGCTGCCAGATTGACTATTACATCGAGACGCGCCGTGTCACAACACCAAGGTGTGAAGACGGTGAGCAGGCACAGGCTATTTTACCTCCCAGGAACAACCAGTAAGTTCTTGAATGAATAACTCCGTGAAAACGCTAGTAAAAACGCTACGGGCTGAAGACCTGGCCAAATCTTACAAGGGCAGGAAAGTCGTATCCGGTGTATCCCTCGAAGTAAGCAGTGGCGAAATCATTGGTCTCCTTGGTCCCAACGGTGCCGGTAAAACCACCTCTTTTTACATGATTATTGGCCTGGTCAAGGCTGACCTGGGCAGCATCACCATTGATGGTGAGGATATTTCCCATGCTCCCATGCATGAGCGCGCACGCAAAGGGCTCGGCTATCTGCCGCAGGAAGCATCCATTTTTCGAAAACTGAGTGTCAGGGAAAACATCCTGGCAATCCTGGAAACCAGGCCTGAACTGAGCAAACAGGAACAAGAAGCCAAAGCACAGGACCTGATGGAAGAATTCCATATCGGGCATATCGCCGATACGCCTGGAATGAGCCTTTCAGGCGGCGAAAGGCGCCGGGCAGAAATCGCCAGGGCGCTGGCAACTGAACCTGCCTTTATCTTGCTGGATGAGCCATTCGCCGGGGTAGACCCCATTTCCGTCAATGACATCAAGCAGATAATCAATAATCTTGCCGAACGCGGAATAGGCATCCTGGTCACAGATCATAATGTCCGTGAAACCCTCGATATCTGTCAGAAAGCCTATATTGTCAGTGAAGGAACTATCCTGGCCTCAGGAAATCCAGAAGAAATACTGCATAATCAACAAGTTAGAGAAGTTTACCTCGGCGATCAATTTCGCCTGTAATTGCCCCATCCCCGCCCGTATTCCCGGAAAAATGCCAGTAAGCAAGTATCATTCCCAAAAGGCTGAAAAGGTGCCAATTACTGTCCCTGATACCCCAAATTTGCTATATTTCGCCCCACATTTTGGCCCCTAAATCCGCCATCTGAAAAACCGGTCCTAACCAAGCCTTAATTTTCAAGACTAGTAACGTAAATCTGATTAATGAAGCTATCACTCCAGCTAAAAATGGGTCAGCAGTTAACGATGACCCCACAGCTGCAACAGGCTATTCGCTTGCTGCAGCTCTCCACGCTGGATCTGCAACAGGAAATCCAGGAAGCACTGGACTCCAATCCACTGCTTGAGCTTGAAGAGCCCTCTGAATCCTCCGACAACCAGGAATCAGGTAACGCGGACAACCAGCTCAAGGAAGGTTCAGAAATTACAGCCGATGCAACTTCGCAGGATAATGCAGAACAGGATTCGAGTGATGATTTTTCCACTGGTGATAACTGGGAGGACAAGGACATCCCGTCTGACCTTTCCGTGGACAGCAGCTGGGAAGACATCTACACCAATACCACCCTGCCCGCTTCAGGCCCTGTCTATGACACTGATGATTTTGATCTGGATTCGCGCAATACAAAGACGGGTACTCTTCAGGATCACCTTAATTGGCAGCTCAACCTGACACCGATGTCTGATGGTGACAGGCTCATTGCCATGGCAATTATTGATGCCATCGAACCTGACGGACACTTAACAACATCTATTGAATCAATTCATGCCGGTCTTATCCGAGAACTGGATATTGACGAGGAAGAAGTAGTTGCTGTGCTTCATCGTATTCAGCAGTTCGATCCTGTCGGTGTTGGCTACAGGGATCTGAAGGAATGCCTGTCCCTGCAACTTGCGCAGCTGGAACCCCAGACTGAAGAAGTGCTAGTTGCCGGAAGAGTTATCGAGAATCACCTGGATCAGCTTGCCAGCCATGATTATGCCCAGATCATGAAATCCCTGAAGATCAAAGAACCAGATCTCAGGGACGCCCTGAAAATCATATTAACGCTCAATCCCAAACCCGGGTCTGAAATCACCCCTTCCGATGCGTCCTACGTGATACCCGATGTCTTTGTCAGCAAGAAAAACGGGAAGTGGCTTGTTGAGCTGAATCCGGAAACAGCACCCAAAGTGAGGGTGAATCCTGAATATGCCATGCTCGCCAGTGGTGGCGCCAGCAACAAGAGCTCGGAAGCCGACAATAATTACATCAAGGAAAATTTGCAGGAAGCACGCTGGTTTATTAAAAGCCTGCACAGCCGCAATGAGACACTGATGAAGGTTTCAACAAAAATTGTTGAACATCAGAAAAACTTTCTGGAATACGGGGATGAAGCAATGAAACCACTGGTGCTTCATGACATTGCCGAAGCCGTTGGCATGCATGAATCCACTATTTCCCGTGTAACAACTCAAAAATACATGCACACTCCGCGCGGCATTTTTGAATTGAAATATTTCTTTTCCAGCCATGTGGGCACTGAAGGAGGTGGAGAAGCCTCTTCCACTGCTATCAGAGCCCTGATCAAGAAACTTGTAGCTGCTGAAAATCCCAAAAAACCATTGAGCGACAGCAAGATTACCGAACTGCTTTCCGAACAGGGCATAAAGATTGCCCGCAGGACTATAGCGAAGTACCGGGAATCTCTCTCGATTGCTCCTTCAAATGAAAGAAAGCGATTACTGTAAGTTTTATTAAAGATATTGATAAAACCTTCAGATAATTCTCAGAGAAATTTTATGGACATAAAAACAATACTTACACCCGAACTTACATTCTGCAATGTACAGGGTGTAAGCAAAAAACGTTTACTGGAAACCAGTGCTGAACTGATCGCAGAACAGACCACTTCTGTGGATGCGAACCAGATATACAACGCCCTGATTGCCAGGGAACAACTCGGCAGCACCGGCCTGGGAAATGGCATAGCAATTCCTCACTGTCGCGTACCGAAATGTGAATCCACTATCGGATGCCTGATAAAACTGGAAAGCCCTATTGATTTTGATGCAATCGATGACAAACCTGTCGACCTGCTTTTTTACCTCCTGGTTCCGGAAAATACCATTGAGGGACACCTGGATGTGCTCAGAAACCTGGCCGAGCGCTTCAATAGCACCGAATACTGCGCCAATCTGAGAGCCTGCTCCACCAATGCTGATTTATTCAAGGCAGCAACAACTGAATTATCAACACCGGCAGAATCAGGACATTCTGGCGCTGCCTGATCAACGTAAATTCCGATAAAGAGCGTAATCCTCAAATTATTATTATTCAGCAGGCTTTAACCAACAGAGATTTCAGGATCAATGAAATTAATAGTCATCAGCGGGAGGTCTGGCTCAGGCAAAAGTACTTGCCTGCATGTCCTTGAGGATATTGGCTACTACTGTGTCGATAATCTCCCGGCAAGTATGCTGGGGACACTCACAGAAAGGGTCAGCAATGACCTGAATCCGGAGTTCCAGCAGGTCGCTGTCAGTATTGATGCCAGGAATATTTCAGAAGACCTGGAAAAATTTCCCGACATATTCGAGAAGCTGGACAACCCATCAATAGAACGCCAGATCATATTCCTTGATGCCAATGACAATACCCTGCTAAAGAGATTCAGCGAAACAAGGCGCAAACATCCACTAACCGGTAAGGATGTCGGTCTCATGGAAGCAATACAGAAAGAACGGGAACTGCTGGCACCCATAATCACATTGGCAAACCTGACCATAGATACCAGCAACCTATCATTACACCAGCTAAGAGATACGGTCAGAAGTCGCGTAGCGGATAACGACACCACTGGAATGGCTGTCCAGTTCCAGTCTTTTGGTTTTAAAAATGGCGTACCCGTGGATGCTGATATCGTTTTCGACGTCAGGTGTCTGCCTAACCCGTACTGGGTAATACAACTACGGGGACTGACAGGACAGCAGCAGGAAGTCATCGAGTACCTGGATTCACAGCAGGAAGTTCAGGAAATGTTGTCTGATATCAGTGATTTCCTGGAAAAATGGCTACCAAAGTTTGATGCCAGCAATCGCAGCTATATAACCATTGCCATTGGCTGTACGGGAGGGCAACATAGATCCGTATACCTGTGTGAAAAACTTAAATCTCACTTTGAAAATGCGGCAATGAGTGTGCAGGTAAGGCACAAGGAAATTCTTTAGAAACACCACAGAAACCCTGACTATCAGCCGGAATTTGTGCCTCTTTCGTTATAACAATAAAAATATTATTCAAACCTTATGATTGAAACTGCGATAACCATAAAAAACAGGACTGGTCTGCATGCAAGAGCAGCAGCAAAACTGGTTGAAACCACCACCAGTTACGACAGCACTGTTGAAATCAGCAACGGCGAAAAAACGGTCGACGGTAAAAGCATTCTGTCGGTCATGCTCCTGGCAGCGTCACCTGGCAGCGAACTTATGCTGATGGTTGATGGCAGTGATGAAAATGAAGCAACGCAGGCGATAACTCAACTGGTACTGGATAATTTCGGCGAGGAAGAACAATAGCGCTCGCTGCACACTAAAATAAAGTAAAAACTCTTCATGGACAGCCGGTGTGATCACCTGGTTGTTATAATTAACAAAGTACTGAGGCAGGTAACAGGCTGACTCCATGCTGGAAACCACTGACAAATCCATTCAAACACAGGAACAACTGCAAGAGCTAAGCTCAGCCCTTGAAAGCGGTTCTTTTGTGCGCGTGCGGCGCATGCTGAATGCCCTGCCAGCGGCCACCATTGCTCATTTCTTGGAATCCTCTCCACACACTGCCCGTGAAGTCTTGTGGCAACTGGTAGAAAAGGACAATGAGGGTGAAGTTCTTAATTTTCTCAATGAAGATATTCAGACAGACATTCTTGGCAAGTTAAGCCCGGAAGAAGTGGCCTCCATGACCGAGGGTCTGGAGACAGATGACCTGGCTGACATCATTCAGCAGTTACCGGAGCAGGTTATCTATCAGGTCCTGCTGGCCATGGATGAACAGGACCGGAATCGGTTGGAAGCAGTGCTTTCCTACCCGGAGGATAGCGCGGGAGGGCTGCTTAATACTGACACCATTACAGTAAGGCGCAGCCACACTCTTGACGTAGTTCTACGCTATCTGCGCCGCCATAACGAAATTCCATTGATGACTGACAATATTCTTGTCACCAGCCGGGACGATAACCTGGTGGGCATTCTTCCACTGAGAACTCTTCTGGTTTCAGATCCCAATTCCACGGTAGAAGAAGTCATGATCACTGACTATAACGCCATACCCGTGGACATGAGTGAGCAGGAAGTGGCCCAGTTGTTTGAACGTCTCGACCTGGTATCAGCCCCTGTCATTGATGAAAACGGCAAGCTTCTTGGTCGTATCACCATTGATGACGTGGTCGATGTTATCCGTGATGATGCGGAACATTCACTGCTTGGGATGCATGGCCTTGATGAGGAAGACGACACCTTCGCCCCTGTAATTAAAACCAGTAAACGTCGAGCTATCTGGCTGGGCATACACCTGCTCACTGCATTCATAGCATCGGTGGTCATCAGCCAGTTTGCAGATACGATCGATCAGATTGTCGCCCTGGCTGTACTCATGGGTATTGTTGCCAGCATGGGTGGTGTTGCCGGCAATCAGACATTGACCCTGGTCATCCGCAGTATGGCCCTTGGCCAGATTGGTAAAACCAATGCAGCCTGGCTGGTCAAACGTGAGCTGTCTGTGACTGCATTAAATGGTATTTTCTGGGCTGGCATTGCCGGATCCATATCCGCCTGGTGGTTTGATGACATCAAATTGGGACTGATTTTCGGTACTGCTATGATCATCAATCTCATCATTGCTGCACTCACTGGAGCCTTCCTTCCTCTCTTTCTGAAAACCCTGAAAATTGACCCTGCTCTCGCGGGCGGTGTTGGTCTCGTTGCTCTGACGGACGTAGTGGGATTCCTGTCTTTTCTCGGCCTCGCCGCCTGGTTGTACTGAATTAACCTGCAATGACAACCGAAGAACATGAAGAAGATCTTGAAGGGAAAAGTAAAACCCAGCTGAAAAAGGAAATGCTGGAGCTACAGGATCTTGGTGAAACACTGACACAGCTTCCTCAGCAATTGCTTGATCAATGCCATTTACCAGAAGGTCTGCTGAATGCTATTGCAGAATACAAGCGCATCCCCAACAGGCGTGGAGCTAGAAAACGCCAGTTACAGTTTATTGGGAAGCTGATGCGTAAAGTGGATATAGAGCCGATTAAAAAAGTGCTGGATGAACAGGAGTATTCAGCGGAGCTGGCAAAAAGGCGATTTCATTCACTGGAAAATATTCGGGACAGCCTTGTTCAGGGTGACCAGGATGTTCTGAATGAGCTGATCTCAAAACATCCCGGCATTGATATCCAGCATGTCAGGCAATTGATCAGGCAGGCCACCAAAGAAGCTGAACAGGCAAAACCTCCTGCCGCCTCACGCAAGCTTTTTACGTTTCTGCGGGAACTGGCTGAAGATTAATCGTCGCTGATTGTGATGTTTGGCATAGCAGGTGACGGGGAAGCATTGGCCAGTTGCTCTGCAATACGGCTGGCAATTCCCAGGTAGATTTCAGCAACCTTCCCATCAGGTTCTGCTGCCACTGCGGGGGTGCCTTCATCACATTGCTGGCGGATATTGGCATCCAGGGGCAGCTCTCCGAGTAATTCCACCTTGTAGTCCCGGGCAATTCTGCTTGCTCCACCATCGCCAAAAATATGTTCACTGTGCCCGCAATTACTGCAGACATGAATACTCATGTTTTCGACAACACCGAGAATTGGTACTTCCACCTTCCTGAAGAGCTCTATACCGCGTTTGGCATCCAGCAGGGCCACGTCCTGTGGCGTGGTGACAATCACCGCACCTGTGACTGGCACTGACTGTGCAAGACTAAGCTGGATATCTCCGGTACCGGGAGGCATATCCACCACCAGGAAATCCAGGTCTCCCCAACGCGTATCATTAAGAATCTGGTTAAAGGCACCCACAACCATCGGGCCCCGCCAGGCCATAGCCTGGTTTTCATCAACGAGCAGACCAACAGAATTGCATTTGATGCCATGGACTTCCACCGGCAGCATGAATTTCTCATCAACAATTTCAGGGCGCGTGCCTGGCGCAATACCCAGCATGAGAGGCTGGCTTGGTCCGTAGATATCTGCATCAAAAAGACCCGTGTTATAACCCTGTTTGGCCAGCGCCAGGGCCAGGTTGACAGCCGTTGTGGACTTACCTACACCACCCTTCCCTGAAGCCACCACAATAATGTTCTTGACGGCACTCAGGTTGGAATCAGGATTGGGATGAATTGTCTGGCCATTCGTCATAATCAGTTGCCTTAATTGAAATCAGTGATGTCACATACATTTACAGGATAAAAAAAGGGGGCCTAGCCCCCTTTTTTATGATCTTACCTACGAATATTTTTACTGACTGGATTACAGCAGGATACCGCCGTAGTTCACGAAGAACGGGGCAAATACCAGGCTGAGAATAGCAGACAGCTTGATAAGAATATTCAGTGAAGGACCTGAAGTATCTTTCAGCGGATCACCTACTGTGTCGCCAACAACGGCAGCTTTGTGTTCTTCAGAACCCTTGCCGCCCATGTTACCCGCTTCGATGTACTTCTTGGCATTATCCCATGCGCCACCGGAGTTCGACGAGGCAATCGCCAGAACACCACCAGTGACCAGTGACCCTGCGAGTATGCCCGCTACTGACTGAACACCGAAAAGGTAACCAACAACCAGGGGAGTACCCATGATCAGTACACCAGGAGCAATCATTTCACGCAGGGCAGCCTGAGTGGAAATAGCCACACACTGACCGTACTGTGGACGTCCCTGGCCTTCCATGATTCCGGGAATTTCGCGGAACTGGCGACGCACTTCTTCAATCATGTCGAATGCTGCTGCGCCAACTGATTTCATGGTCATTGCTGAAAACAGGAATGGCAGAACGGCACCAACAAACAGGCTGGTGAATACAATCGGATCCAGCAGGGTAATGTCATTGATGAGGTTGTAGTCGGCACCGAACTCAGGCATTTCACGCATCAGGTTCTGTGAATGAGTCAGGAATGCACCGAACAACGCCAGTGAAGTGAGGATGGCAGCACCGATAGCAAATCCTTTACCAATGGCTGCAGTTGTATTGCCGGCTGAGTCCAGGATATCAGTACGACGACGTACTTCCTTGTCCAGTCCGACCATTTCTGCAATACCACCGGCATTATCAGCAACCGGGCCATAGGCATCAATTGAGAGCGCTACAACAAGTGTGCCGAGCATACCCAGTGACGCTATCGCAATACCATACATGTCAGCCAACTGCCAGGAGACGAAGATACTGACGGCGATTGCCAGGTAAGGCAGAACCGTACTCTTGTAGCCAAGAGCCAGACCGAAAATAATGTTTGTCGCGGCACCAGTTTCACATGATTTGGCAATATCCTTCACGGGCTGGTACTGGTCAGATGTGTAGTACTCTGTCAGCAGGCCAACAGCCAGTCCGGAAATCAGGCCTGACAGGAAGCACCAGTAAACACCAACAGCAGTATATTCATTGCCATTAATGATGAAGGTTTCAGGAATCATAGCGACAGTCACGAAATACATGACTACTGCCATAATGGCACTTGAAATCATCAACAGTTTTTTCAGGGCAGGCGCTACCTGCTCTTCTGTATGGACATTAACAAGCAGCTTGGTCAGAAGGCTTACCGGAATACCTACCGCTGTAATCATTATCGGGTAGAGCATACCGTTGATGTCACCTGAGAATGCCAGAGCACTGATCACCAGCGCCGCACAGGTTGATTCTGCACAGGAACCGAACAGGTCAGCGCCCATCCCGGCTACATCACCCACGTTGTCACCCACGTTGTCAGCGATCACTGCAGGGTTACGTGGATCATCTTCCGGGATGCCTTTTTCCACTTTACCCACAAGGTCAGCACCGACGTCAGCAGCCTTGGTGAAGATACCACCGCCAACACGGGCAAACAGTGCAATAGAAGAACCACCGAGACCAAAACCGGCAATGATTTCCATGAGCACGTTATTCGGCAAATCTTCAGGCAGGATGGCTCCCATCACCAGGTAAATCACAATCAAGCCTAGAGTTGCCAGGCCCACCAGGGCAAAACCCATCACAGCACCTGAGTTCAGGGCAACACGGAATGCATCACCAATATTTTCGCGGGCTGAGACTGTTGTTCTGGCATTTCCTGCTGTCGCCACTTTCATGCCGATATAACCGGAAACAATGGAAATCAGTGCGCCAAATAAAAAGGATATTGCTGTATAAATACCTTCACTGACATCTTCCGTGTGATGATCGTCAATCAACAGAGCAATCACCACGGCAAAGGCGACCATGAATATGGCCAGTACCTTGTATTCCTGCTTCAGGAAAGCCATGGCGCCTTCAGCAATCGCTCCATGGATGAATTTGAGTTTGTCACTTTCTTCTTTTTCAAGGCCCATATCCACGGGGATATCTGTCACTTTTTTCATATAGAAAAAAGCCACGCCCAGTCCAAACAATGACAACAGTATGATCAAGCCAGTGGCACCAAACATTCGGGTCTCCCTAAACTTTCAGTTTATTAAACGTATAGTTAAAAAATGAGTAAGTATTTTAATTATTTTATTTGAGGGCTCGGGCTTTAAGGGATCTTTGTCCCCTGCAACTTAATGGCCGCTAAAAAATCCGCGCACTTTACCACAACGTCGTGCACAAACAAAGCTACTTTCACCTGTTTCAGGTCCTTGAGGGCTGGCTTAACTGATTTTAGCGACTGCCCGGTTAACGGGGGTTAGAAGGGGGTTTTGGTGGTTTTGTGAAGACCTTTTTGAGACGCTCAGCAGCCTTGGATTTTGAGGCAGATGCCTTCCGGGCAGCTGAAAATCGATTCCTGATTTCCTTTGCCTTCGCTTCACGCTTTGCTTCATTGCGGGAAGCAGCTTTTCCTGTGGCCTTGCTGAATTCAACAACCTGGCCCCTGGAGCCTGATTTGTTGTTTTCGCTCAAGAACCTGCTCCCTGTCAGGGTTGAGCTAAAAGGGATTCGGCCTGATTGTTGAGGATTTCCACCTCTTCTGCCAGCTCCTCGAGACGGGCTGTGGCCAGTTCTTCCAGCGGTTCTCCGGTTTCAGGATCCGTACTGTTGTATTTTTCCTCTTCATCGGTGAGAGCCTGGGTCAGTTCTTCTGCTGCAGCAACTGCTTGCCTGAGCACCGCATTGGCCGCTTCCACTTTTTCAGTTTCATCCTCATTTGCAGCAATTTGTGCCCGCAGGGCGTCAATTCGGGCCTGTTGTTCTGCCACTACCCGGGCCTGCTCTTCTGCGCGGCGTGCCGCCATTTCCCGTTGTCGTTCAGCTTCGAGTCGTGCTGCTTCCTCAGCTTCACGGCGCTGTCTTTCCTGGGCAAGCCGTTCTTCTTCAGCACGCCTTGCCGCTTCTTCCTCTGCCAGGCGCTGGGCTTCTGCCTCCGCACGGGCTGCTTCCTCGCGCTGGGCATTTTCCTCAGCAAGGGCTGGCTGCTGTTCAACAGCTTCCTGTTGATCTGCCGAAGAAGACCCAGGCGTATAAATCATCTGTGAATCAGTACTGCTGCAGGATGCAGCAAATATGGATGTGAGAATGATCAGACCAAGTTTTTTATAAACTCGCATTACTATTACCCTGTTCCAGTTTTCTCATTCTTTTTTGAATTCTTAATCGCTTTCAAGCAATTCTAAATAACTTCGCTCCACTGGCTTTTCTGGATATGCACCAATGAATGCGCCATGATAACGCATATTAAACCATTTAAGGAGCCTTCCCGGGACGGGCCTGTGACCCCATCCGCAAGTTTCTCATGAGATTCCTGGACACCTTGCTGGCAAGCATAGTGATGTGCATATCCAGCCTGCCACTGATTCTGGTCATCCTGACTTTGGAGACAACCCCGGCCCTGCCGGCAAATCCACCTCTGGATCAGCAGCAAGTAGCGCAGATACAGCAATTGCTCATTGATCACGACCCAAGACAGTTGCTGGCCAGCCCCAACCAGGAAGTCCGGCTGACTGAAGCCGAGCTCAACGCTCTGGTCACCTATGTCAAGGATAGCAACCAGGCCCTGGAGGCTGTGAATGTAAACACCCGCCTTGTTGAAGAAGGTGTCAGAGTTTCTCTCAGTATGCCTGCCAGTGCATTCGGTATTCTGCGGTATTTCAATATTAACTTTGACTTCGAACGGCAGGATAACCGGCTTGTTCTGTCCTCAATGGATGTAGGAGCACTCACTATCCCATCCCTGCTGATTTCCTCCCTGCAACAGACTCTCGCCTTTCATCTTTCAGATAATGATAATTTCCAGCTGGTTGCGTCATTCATCGATTCCCTGCAGTTCCAGTCCATTAACGAAGAACGCATGGTAATCATGCTGGATTGGCAGGAAGAGCAACTACAGGAACTTGGTGACCAGGCCAGACAGGTTTTTGTCAGTAACCGTGAAGCGGAAAGAATTCTTTTCTACCATGAGCAACTTCTGACCGGGCTTTCTGAATTGCCGGAGGGTCTCGCATCCATCTCTTTGAATGAATTGATGCGCCCGCTGTTCCTTTTCGCCAGCATGAACACGGATAGCGGGAGTGATCCCGTGGCCGAAAACAGGGCTGTATTTATTGTCCTCACCGCTTACCTGACAGAACTTGAACTTGGCCAGCTTATCGGAAATGAAGTGAGTATTGAGCAACCCCGGGAAATCAGGGTCCTGATAGATTCGCGGGAAGACCTGGCCCGTCACGTGGTCAGCTCGGCAGCTATTTCTGCCTCGGCAGGCGCAACCATGGCGCAGGTATTATCGGTGTACAAGGAAGTCCAGGATTCCCGCTTCCGTACCGGGTTCAGCTTTACTGACCTTGCTGCCAATGAAGCGGGTTCGCTGCTGGGCACATTGGCTACAAGATCCAGAACCGATGCCATTCAGTTTCAGCAAAAGATGCTGACTATAACTACAGAAGCGGCGTTTCTCCCCAACCTTGGTACATACGATGGAATGACAGAAGAGGAATTTATAACTACCTATGGCAGCAGGGAATCAGAGGCCTACAATACCCGTCTTGATGAAATACATGACAGCATATTGAACAGGCCTTTCTACCAGGATTTTTGATCAAACCACAATCATGCCAATCCTAGACGACTCACAAATTCATGCATTCCAGGTCCGCCTGAAAGAGATCAGGGATGAACTGCGCACGCAGTATGAAAATGAAAAATCCGCTGCAGATACAGTCCAACTGGATCAGACCAAGGTGGGCAGATTGTCCCGGATGGATGCCATCCAGCAGCAAAGCATGGCCCAGTCCACCATGCGCAATATTGAAACCCGACTGAAACGTATCCATGCCGCCCTCCTGAAGATCGAAGAAGGGGAATTTGGCTATTGTGATGAGTGCGGGGAGGAGATTGCCATGGAAAGACTGGATGTCCAGCCAGAAGCTTCCTGCTGCTTTGCCTGCCAGAGTAAGCAAGAGAGTTGAGGAGCAAGGCAGTTTGATTTAACTGGCTTTTCTGAAACGCTAGAACTGCCAAATTAAAGAAAAAGATTTCTCTTTATTCTTCGTATAAGTTGAACCCCTTGTTACTTGCTCCTTGAAATACTGGCAGGGCCAGTATGTCCTTGAACGATCCGGCGTAGCCGGGGAGTTCCTGTTAGATGCCGAATCAAGTATCATCCGCAATCCCAGATAACTAGTCAGCACTCGTAACCTTATGAGTTCTAAGAAAAAAGGCTTTAACAGCACAGCTTTGCATTCCGACAGGGAAGGCAAACCCGAGCACGGGGTACTGCATAAACCAGTACACCCGTCGGTTGCTTTTGCCTACGAGGATGCCCGGGAACTGGCCGAAGTATTCCAGAACAAGCGCAAGGGCTATGCCTATGGCAGGCAGAATAACCCAACGATTGAAGCCCTTGCCCAGAAAGTCACCAAACTGGAACAGGGACTGTCTACTGTAGTCTTTGGCACGGGCATGGCCGCTATCGGGTCGACGATTTTGTCCCTGCTGCGCCAGGGTGATCACATTGTGTCCAGTGCATTCCTGTTCGGTAACACTAACTCCCTGTTCAATACCTTTCGTGAACTTGGTATTGAAGTGAGCTTTATAGATGCCACTGACGCCAATAACGTGGAAGCAGCCATCCAGGACAATACTAAAATGGTTTTTGTCGAAACCATTGCCAATCCTGTCACGCAGGTGGCGGACCTTGTAGCCATAGGTGATTTATGCGAGCAGAGCAATCTGATTTATGTCGTGGACAACACCATGACTTCGCCCTGGCTGTTCCTGCCAGTGAGCGTGAAAGCCAGCCTTGTTATCAATTCGCTGACCAAGTATATCGGCGGTCATGGCAATGCCCTGGGCGGCAGCGTCACTGATACAGGGCTTTACAACTGGTCCGGGTATGACAATATCTATGAAAACTACAGGGGATCAGATCCAGCGCAGTGGGGTATTACACAGATTCGCAAGAAAGGTCTGCGTGACTTCGGTGCCGCCCTTGCCCCTGAAGCCGCCCATCACATTTCCGTTGGGAGTGACACCCTGAGCATGAGAATGGACAAGGCTTGCAGCAATGCACAGGCCATCGCTGAATTTTGCGATGCACACCCAAAGGTGAGAAAAGTCTTTTATCCCGGATTGAAGGATCATCCTCAACATGCACGGGCCAAGGAACTGTTCAAACATTTTGGCGCCATTCTCAGTATCGAACTGGATGACTCAGTGGATTGTTTTGATTTCCTCAATGCCCTTGATCTGGTTGTTTCATCAAGCAACCTGGGAGACAACAGAACTCTTGGGATTCCAGTAGCTCATACCATTTACTGGGAGATGGGTCCTGAACGCCGCGCTTCTATGGGCGTAGCCGACTCCATGGTACGCCTGTCAGTAGGAATAGAGGATACTGAAGACCTGCTGGTGGATTTTGAGCAAGCGCTTTCCTTCCAGGCCTGACGATCTGCTACGCGGTGACACTCTCACTTTGCCATAGTGACGACATTCCCGAAGGCGGTGCCAGGGGATTTGAGTTACCCCAGGGCAATGTCTTTGTAGTGAAACGAAAAACAGGCTTGTTTGTTTATCTGAACAGCTGCCCTCACCTGGGTCTGCCACTGGAATGGGAAAAAGATGCTTTCCTAGATGCTGAAGGACTGTATATCAAGTGCACCAACCATGGTGCGTTTTTCATTCCTGAAACCGGTGAATGTATCCTGGGGCCATGCCTGGGAGAAAGCCTGTGGCCTGTGGATTACTCAATTGAGGACGGGGTTATCCTTATTGACGAGAAAGGCTTACCGGAATCTCACGGGCGAGACTGATTTCTCGGGGGCTCATGGCAGCCTGCCAGGCTATGATCTCGACTCCGGCTTTATCAGCCTCCACAAGCGTTTGACTGTATTCAGGGTCTATTTCCCAGGCCGGCCCCATACGTTTGATGCCGGAATGCTGCACACAGAAAAACAGAACAGCCCTGTCTCCTCCCTTCACAATATGGATCAGTTCACGCAAATGCTTGGCTCCCCGGGTTGAAACAGCATCCGGAAACAGACCAAGACCTTTTCCCATCCCCAAAGTGACATTTTTAACTTCCACATAACATGCCCTGCCTTTGTCTTCTGGATGATCCTCCAACAGGAAATCTATGCGACTGTTTTCCTTGCCATATTTCACTTCACTGCGAAGCGTGCCATACCCATCAAGAGATTTGATGACTCCCTTTTCAATGGCTTCCCTGACCAGATGATTTGCCCTGCCTGTATTAATACCAGCGAGTTTTCTGCCTGAGACCCTGATCATCTCGAAGGTATGTGGATATTTGCGTGTTTTGCTGTCTGACGTGGAATACCAGACCTGGCTTCCAGGTGCATTACAGTGCTTCATGGAACCGGTATTGGGACAATGAATGGTCATCACCTTCCCATCTTTGGTTTCAATATCCGCAAGAAACCGCTTGTAACGCTTAATCAATGTTGCAGTCTGAAAAGGAGGAGTGAATTTCATAAATACCTGTACTCTTTATATGGCCTTAATTAAACGTGTTTTTCTGGAACTGGGGTAAATTATCTGGTAGCGTAGCGTGCCTCAAAAATAGGCGAATTACAGATTAGAACTATTTTTGTATGAGACAAGTCAATTCACCATATTTTTAGATTAGTTTTTGAGACCTTAAATGGCAATCAGAAAAAAAGCTGCTAAAGCTAAAACCAAGGCCAAGGCTAAAAAAGCCAAGGCTACTCCAAAGAAAAAAGTTGCTAAGAAAAAGGCTGCACCTGCAAAGAAAAGTGCACCCAAAAAAGCAGCTGCAAAAAAGAAAGCGCCTGTAAAGAAAAAAGCTGCACCCAAGAAAAAGAAGGCAGCCCCTGAAAAGAAACGCGCTCCTAAAAAAGTTGCTTTAAAGAAAAAAGCGGCGGCAAAAAAGAAAGCACCTGCAAAGAAAAAAGCTGCGCCCAAGAAAAAAGCGGCACCTGCAAAGAAAAAAGCTGCACCCAAGAAAAAAGCCGTAGCAAAAAAGAAAACCGCTCCAGCAAAGAAACCTGCTCAAAGGGCAAGGGCTGCCACAAAAGCTGCCAGCTCGAATCAGGCGAATAATGAAGAGTTCACGCCTTATGCGATCAAGCGCGGCGAAGAGTACATGAACGACAGCCAGAAAGAGCATTTCAAGCAGATTCTTCTTAACTGGCGTAATGAGCTTATGGAAGAAGTGGACAGGACTGTACACCACATGCAGGACGAAGCCGCTAATCCACCGGACCCTGCAGACCGGGCCACACTGGAAGAAGAATTCAGTATCGAATTACGTACTCGTGACCGCGAACGCCGACTGATCAAAAAAATCGACAGCACCATCGAAATGATTGCTAACGATGATTACGGATGGTGTGATTCCTGCGGTGTTGAAATCGGAATTCGCCGGCTTGAAGCCAGGCCTACTGCCAATAAATGCATCGACTGTAAAACACTTGATGAAATCAAGGAAAAACAGCTCGGAGCCTGACCAGCATATGCAAGAGTCAGGAAGCAAGAAACAAGTAAGGGCGGCCATTGGCCGCCCTCTTTATTTTCATGACCGATAATACATCTGATTCACAATATGTAGGACGTTTTGCCCCCTCTCCTTCCGGGCCGCTGCACATGGGCTCACTGGTCGCAGCAGTGGCTTCCTACCTGGATGCAAGGAGTCACAAAGGCCAGTGGCTGATGCGAATGGAAGATCTGGATCCTCCCCGGGAGACGCAAGAGGCTGCAGATCAGATTCTGTTCGCACTGGACGCATGCCACCTTCACTGGGATGGAAAAGTGTTGTACCAGAGCCAGCGTTATCCGGCCTACCAGGAAGCCATCACTGATTTGCAGCAGCAGTCACTTGTCTTTGCCTGTGACTGTTCAAGACAACAAATCCAGGAAGCTGGCGGGGTTTATCCGGGAACATGCCGGGAACGAAAATTTCAGGAAAGCGAAACAGCCCTTCGATGCAAAGTCCCTGATGAGATCATCAGATTTGAAGACAGGATTCAGGGAATACAATCACAAAACCTGGCAATGGAAGTGGGTGATTTTGTTATCAGGCGTAAAGATGGCCTTTATGCCTATCAGCTGGCGGTGGTAGTAGACGATGCCTTCCAGCAAGTCACCCATATTGTACGCGGCATTGACTTGCTGGACTCAACCACAAGACAGATCTACCTGCAGCGTATGCTGAAGCTAAATGAACCAGCCTATGCCCATATTCCTGTGATCGTGAATAACCAGGGGCAGAAATTAAGCAAACAACATATGGCCATTCCTATCGAAACGGAACATCCAGATCATATCTCGGCTCTTCTTGTGGCCAGTCTCGAATACCTTGGTATGTCTCCTGATTCGGAATTATCAATGGAGTCACCTCAGCAAATACTTGCCTGGGGAGTTGAACACTGGAATCCTGCAAACCTGCAGAATCAGACTGAATTGAGCGAAAAGGAACTACCAGTCTAAAACAGTGAAAAATACACGATCTGTTACAGATTTATCCCCAAAAACAGGTTATAAACCTTCCCTTCATTTTTTAATTTACCCTTTATTTTCAATAGGTTGTATCCATACACCTTGTTTTTTCATCTAATCCGGGTAGAAAAGAAACAATACAATTGTTACCTTAGATTGCGCTGAAAAGGTTGAGAAACCTTTAAACGATAATCACCTGTTCCGAACACTGTATTTCTTATGTCCGACAACTCAGCCCAAAAGCCAAGTATTGAAAAATATCCGGCTGCCAATGCCAGCATGGCGGGCATGATCGGCAACAGCGCATCAATGATGGAGTTGTTTCGCCGTATTACACTGGTTGCCAGGACGGACAGTCCGGTGCTCATTACCGGTGAGAGTGGTACAGGTAAAGAGCGCGTTGCCAGGGCACTGCATGAATCCAGTGTCCGCAAGGATGAAAAACTTGTCACGGTAAACTGCGCAGCCATTCCGGAAAACCTGATTGAGTCTGAATTGTTCGGCTACGAGAAGGATGCTTTTCCGGGCGCCACTGAAGCAAAAACCGGGATGGTTGAATCAGCTGACAGGGGCATCCTTTTCCTGGATGAAATTGGTGACCTTCCTCTCTCTGCGCAAGCCCGTCTGTTGCAGGTGATTCAGGACCATGAAATTCGCAGTATCGGCGCTCTTGAACCCCGAAAAGTGGATATCAGACTGGTGGCAGCCACACACATGGATTTGCAAAAGCTGGTCAATAAAGGCGAATTCAGGGAAGACCTGCTCTACCGTATCAATGTCATGCAACTGGAAATCCCTCCCCTGCGCAAACGCGGCCCTGACATTTTGGAACTGGCAGAAAAAAAGCTGACCGAGTATTGTCAGCGTCATAATGTCCCGGAAAAACGCTTCAGTGCAGAGGCAATTTCTGTGCTTACATCCTATTCATGGCCTGGAAATGTCAGGGAACTGGAAAATACCATTGAGCAAGCCATCATCCTGACAGAAGATGTAGAGATACCCCTCAGTCATCTTGGCCTGAGTTCCGATTTAGACCTCACAGAAAGCTCTGAAACAGAAGATCCCCAGAAAAAAGACATGTCTTTAAAGGATTACTTCCAGAAATTCGTCCTTGAGCATCAAGGGCATCTGAATGAAACCGAACTGGCTAAAAAGCTTGGTATCAGCCGCAAGTGTCTCTGGGAGCGGCGTCAGCGATACAATATTCCACGAAAGAAAAAATCCGCTTGATCCCTGCCGCAGGAAAAAAGCTTGATATATGCTACAACTCCTGTCTTATAATCCCCTCTGTCTGCAGGTAACAACAATAAGAAACCGGTAATGCAGACAGAGACTACTCGGTTTTTCGTTATTTTTTCCAGACTGGAAAAGACTGTAAAACAGCAACACCTGGGATACTGCGACTGTAGGTAAAAATTTTTTTAATATATTTTTTATATCATTAAAATTGACAGTTAGAGCTAACGAAATAGCAAAAGCTGGAGAGTCAGAATTATTGAAGGGGATATTGCCTTGTCTGTGCAGCATAAATTACCTGGCTGCCTATATGATATTTACATGATTTATAATTTTGAATTATGTAATTTCTACAGGTAAGGAAGCCTGTAATAACAACTATAATATTAAACGCCTCTATACAGGGAGAGTGTCTCGACACTCTCCCTTTTTTATCCGCCCAAATTTATCCCCCCAAAACAATTTCCTGCTTTATTTCCGTTCGGATTCTCTTTCAGATTTTGACCTCTTTTTGTCGTCATGGTGCAGCAAGCATGTACAATGGCTTTTTACAGAATTACCGGCTTGCTTTTGAACAACAACAACTCCACAACAGCAAACAGGCAGCATTCCGTCCTGGGCCGGGATCAGCATTGTATTTCCCGAAAAAATATCAGCTCAGGCTGTCTTCGCGTTCTGTACACATTAAATGACGCGGGTTATGAGGCTTATATCGTGGGTGGCGCTGTGCGAGACCTGCTGCTTGGCAAGAATCCGAAGGATTTTGATGTCGCCACCAATGCCACCCCCGAGCAGGTAAAAGCGGAATTCCGACATGCCCGCATCATTGGCAGGCGCTTTCGCATTGTTCATGTGACTATGGGAAGGGAGATTATCGAGGTCTCCACCTTTCGTGCCAGCAATACGGAAAGTGTCGAAATCCAGGGCGAAAAATTATCACGTAGCGTTAAGCATATAGATTCCGCCCACTCACAAAGTGGAATGATTCTCAGGGACAATGTCTATGGAACTCTGGAGGAAGATGTTGAGCGTCGTGACTTTACTGTTAACGCGCTTTATTACACGGTGAGAAAATTCCGGGTCATTGACTATGTAAACGGCGTAGCTGACCTGGAACAACGCCAGCTGCGAATGATTGGTGATCCTGAATTGCGTTACCGGGAAGATCCGGTTCGAGTGCTGCGTGCAATCCGCCTATCAGCCAAGCTGGATTTCAGTATTGAAGCCGATACAGCAAAACCAATAAGCGACATTGCCCCCATGCTGGAATCCATTCCGGCAGCCCGGTTATTCGACGAAATTCTGAAATTGTTTTTTGCCGGTCATTCCAGGAAAACTTATGAGTTGCTTCAGCAACACAATGTATTTCAATATCTCTTTCCTGCATCAGCAAAAATTCTGGACAGTGGCGCATGTACCGATGCTCTGTTGCTGGAAGCATTTGCAAGTACAGACCAGCGTATTCAGGATCTTAAAAGTGTAACGCCGGCATTTCTGCTGGCCGCAATTCTCTGGCCCACATTGCAGCATCATTTCAATCTCAACAAGAAAAGAAATATGCCGCCAATGGTTGCGATGCACCAGGCGGCTCAGACTGTCATCAGCGAACAGGTAGAGCGGATCTCCATTCCCAAACGTTTCAGTATTCCAATGCGTGAGATATGGGAATTCCAGCTCAGACTCCCACGCAGACAGCGCGCCAATGCACTGATGCACAACAAGCGTTTTCGGGCAGCCTATGATTTCATCCTGCTGCGGGAAAAATCCGGAGAAGACCTGCAGGGACTGGGCAAATGGTGGACGGATTTCCAGGAAGCTGACCCGGAGCAACGCCAGCAAATGGTATCGAAGCAGCGCCACAGCGGACAACATTCAAAATCTCGCAAACGCAGAGTAAAATCCCCCAAATGACAGCAGGACGGCAATCAATGAAAATATTGAAATACCGGGCTGCCAACACAGCAGTTCATACCAAGCGGTAATTGAGTGTCACAAGAATTAAACACAGCCAGCAATATCCCCCGTTATATCGCCGTGGAAGGCCCCATTGGAGTGGGCAAAACCAGCCTGGCCAAACGGCTGGCAAAAAGTTTCAACTACGAGATTCTGCTGGAACAAAGCGAGGAAAACCCATTCCTGGAGCGTTTCTATCACGACCCCAAGCAGATGGCCCTGGCAACACAGCTATTCTTCCTCTTCCAGCGGGCACAACAAATCCAGGATCTAAGGCAAGACGATATGTTTGAACCGGTTCGCGTAGCCGATTTCCTGATGGAAAAAGACCGCCTGTTTGCCAGGCAGAACCTGGATAACGATGAATTTACCCTTTACGAAAAAGTCTATGAACACCTGACCATAGATGCTCCAAGACCAGACCTGGTGATTTACCTGCAGGCGCCGGTTGACACCCTGGTGGAAAGAATCCAGAAAAGAGGCATTGAGGCAGAGCAATTGATAGAACAGCAATACCTTGAAAACCTTATCAACGCCTACACCGAGTTTTTCCACTACTATGACGAAAGCACCCTGCTGGTGGTGAACAGCTCGGAGATTGACCTGGTCAATAGTGATGAGGATTACGAGCAACTTCTGGACTTCATCCTGACCACCCGAAAAGGCAGTAGAAATTACTTCAACCCAAAACCCAGCCTGCTTTAAATCTATCATTCTTGCCTTTATTCCTGGTACTGCCAGCTGCTTACTACACCCTTGATTACTACCTTTACGCGACCAAATAGATTAGATTACCCCTCCTGCTAGTTTGAAACCGGGCACAACATTGAAAAAAGTCACCGTTAAGACATTGCACAGGATGAAAGCAGAGGGGGAGAAATTCGCCTGTCTGACCTGCTATGACGCCCTGTTTGCCAGTCTTTATGGCGAGGCTGGCGTAGAAGTTATCCTCGTGGGTGATTCTCTGGGCATGGTCATCCAGGGGCACGACACGACTTTGCCCGTGACCATGGATGACGTGATCTACCATATGGAATGCGTCCAGAGAGGAAGCAGTGGTTCACTGCTGATTGCAGATTTACCTTTCATGTCATACGCCTCGGAATCCCAGACACTGGAAAATGCCGCTCGCCTTATGCGCGCCGGTGCACAAATGGTCAAACTGGAAGGCGGCGCATGGATCGCTGAATCCACACGCCTGCTGGCTGAAAGAGGAATTCCTGTCTGCGCCCATATGGGGCTCACACCGCAATCCGTCAATCGTATAGGTGGTTTCCTGGTTCAGGGAAGAAATCCGGAACAAGCGGATACCATGATTGAGGAAGCCAAACTCCTGGAAGCCTCAGGGGCCAGTTGTCTGTTACTGGAAACCGTACCGCAGTCCCTGGCCAAAACTATTGCTGAAGCCCTCCAGATACCTGTCATCGGCATTGGTGCCGGCAAGAATGTCGATGGTCAAATCATGGTCATACACGACGTGCTGGGTATTTCACCCATCACACCCACTTTCGTGAAAAACTTTTTACTCGACTCCGATAATGGTATCCCAGGGGCCATCGCCGGTTATGTCTCCGCGGTCAAAAACGGGACCTTTCCAGGTCCTGAGCACTCTTTCGACTGAAGCCCAGCAGTATGCAATGTTTTGAAACACAGGTTGATCTCCAGGCTCACCTGGCACAGGTGCGCCATTCCGGGAAGACTGTCGGACTGGTACCCACCATGGGTAATCTTCATGCGGGTCATCTCTCCCTCGTAGATGCTGCCAGAGCACAGAGTGACTATGTCCTGGCCACGATATTCGTTAATCCCATGCAGTTCGGCCCCGAAGAAGACTTGGATAATTATCCCCGCACATTAGAAGATGACCTGCAAAAACTGGAAGAAAAATCCTGCGATGGCGTCTTTATCCCTCCCGTGGCCGAAATGTATCCCGGCGGACTGGAAAACCAGACCCTGGTGACCGTACCGGGATTATCCGAACGCCATTGTGGTGCCAGCAGACCGGTGCATTTTGGTGGCGTGTGCACCGTGGTC
>Ga0181559_10000153_pt1 | contig 55402 bp, 41 predicted proteins | sample 011ome_21_FD_133752 | JGI IMG/M metagenome (GOLD analysis project Ga0181559, IMG submission 133752) | Coastal salt marsh microbial communities from the Groves Creek Marsh, Skidaway Island, Georgia - 011508AT metaG (megahit assembly) | ecosystem: Environmental > Aquatic > Marine > Intertidal... | reverse complement strand
TCGGCCTCGCTGCGCGGGCAGCAGCTGCAATTCGACACCTCGCTGAAGGCGACCACTGAGTCGCAAAAAGGCGACCAGGGCGACCACCCTGGCACAAAACGCAGCAGTGACGCGGACGAGGAAACCCACACAAAAGTACAACGAAAGTGACGTGCTCGCATTTATTGGGGTGCAGTTGCGTGCCGCGCGTGATGTGCGGGATTTGTCGCATTTGCTGCTGTCCGTGCACGTCCGTGCTCTGGTGCGCGTGGCAGCTGCTGTGCTACCCCTACCGGCAGCTGTGCGCGGAGGAGGAACCCACACCCACGCCCTCCGTCAGCGGGAGGGTCTTCCTCTACCCACACACGAGGCCGTTGCTAGCAGACATGTGACAGCCGCCCCATTACACAGAATTGTCAATCCTCAGTTTGACGCAGCGGCTATACTCTGCAACGCATTGCTTCACCTGCCCCCATTGCCACAACAGTGCGTCCAGGGCCTGCACCGGACACTCCGGGCGGGATGACGTCGGCCAGTAGCACGTGAGATTGGGCTGGGCCGCAAGGTTTTGCAGCGCCTGCGCCACCGCCTCCATGGCCTCTCCCTGCTCGTCGGCGTTTTTTATAATGAGGCTTATGTTGTCTTGTTCAGGTCGAAAGTAAGTAGAGAGCGTGTCAATGGTTTCGCTCAGCTCGTTTGTTGCTTTGGGCAGCTCGTGGTCATTTAGATGTTGGACTGCGGTGCTCATCCTCCGCACCTCATCCTGCAGCACAACAACTTGCTCCATGACGACCGAATGCTCGTTGTTCACCTTTGCAAACTTGGAAAGGTGCGCAGCTGGTGGCGACTGCGACGACATCGTGCCTGTGAACTGCGCGCGCGCTAATATACGACGCGCAGCGGTCACACCGCGGCGTCGGGGGCGCCGGCCGCGTCGTTGTCGACAACGTCTCGCCCGAGCAGCGGCGGGGCGTGCAGCGTGGGCGGGTGCGTCTGCCAGCAGTTCAACGCTCCGGTGTGCCACAGCACGTAGACGACGAGCATCAGCGCAAAGAGTACCGGCACCACAAGCGCCTCCGGATGCTGACCCAGGTCGAACCCGTTCTGCCGAAGCGCGGAAATTTTTCCGGCGAGAGCTCTCTGCCTTTATTGTGAGGAGGGCGGAAATCACAGCGTAGCGTGCACGTCGCGCTCGACGTTGTTCCGCACGCGGCGGAAGCCGTAGACCGTCTGCACAGGATCGGGGGCCGACGGACAGTCCTTCCAGTACAGCAGCGTCCAGTTGGCGTTCCGGATCGCGCAGATGACGGTCGACGCGCTGGGCATGCGACTCTTCTGGCGAGACGTCAAGGCGTGTGTCCCCGCGGCAGCGTGGACCTCGTGCAGCAACTCGGTCAGCGTCTTTGGCCGCGACCGCACCTGCTTGGTGTACATGGAATGCAGCACCGGCAGCACCACGGCGTTCGCGACGCCGCTGCTGTCGAACTCGCCCCGGTGCTCGTCGTACGTTTGTGCCAGGTTTGTCAGCATCGTCGGCAGCCACTTCCACATCGTCTTGGGCCCCACGCCATTGATACCCTCGACGAAGTCGCAGCCTGTCAGCGCCACGACGTACGCCATGAGCTCGAACTCGCGTCCTGCGAACTGCGCCGGTATCGTGCACTTGTGCTGCACGTGCTTGGCGATCGCCTCGAGCAGCAGGTTGCAGTCGACCCACTCGTACTTGTTGGCGTTGCGGTTGTTGATGGTTTCCGAGCCCGGACCTGTCAGCTTGAGTCGCAGGCGGCGGATCGCAATGCGGGGCACAAGGTGGGAGTTGTTGGACGCCGTGTGCTCCTTCTGGCTCTTCTCGAGCTGCAGCATCGCAATCGCGCAGTAATCGCCGTCGATCGACTCCACGGCCATGTTGCGGCCGGGCTCCAGGTGCTGCACCCATTTACAGTCGCACTCGCCCACGCACTGGAAGCCGCCGCGCGGGCGGGGTTCGTCCTCCTCGGCGGTGAACTCAAGCGGCAGATTGTTCCAGTCTATGACGAGGCGGCGCCCGTTGCCGAGCTGCACGCGGTCGGCCACGTTGCTTGCAACAAAGTGGCACACCTTGGACTTGAAGACGCGGTTGAAGATGATGGCCTCGTAGTGCTCGGGGATGCTCGGCGGCAGCTCGGAGTCCGCGTTCCAGGGCACGCATCGGATCTTCTTGGTCCGCATGCGCTGCGTGGGCGCCTTGGAGAGCGGCACCAGGCGGTAGTTGTCAAACCCCAACGTGACGACCTGCGCGCCGAGCTCAAAGAGGCGGTTGATTGGTTGGACAAACTGAATCTGCAGAAAAGTGTCCCAGCTCGTGATCCCTGCGGGGCGCATGAGCTTCAGCTGTCCATCGATGAAGGCGTTGTCGGGAACAAACGGTACAAACGGTGTGAACGCCTGCGGACACAGAAACTTCCATTGCTCCAAGAACCCGCGTTCAATGGTCATTTCGGACGCACAACCGCGCGGTGGTACACAGCCTTATTTTGCAGTTTTTACTGGCGGCCAACAGTCTCACGCCAAGGCGAGGAAAAGCGCGCTGACCAAGAGTGCTGCAGGCAGAGACGCCGTGGCGCAGACTGCGACCACCAGCGTCGCAACGAGCACCAGGCCCGGCGTGACCGAGTGGTCCGGTGCGTGCGCGCGTACGATCAGTGCTGCGACGGCGTCCGCGTCGAGCTGCAGTTGCGGCCAACGTTCACCGCAGCCGTACGAGGCAACCTGCACCGAAGCCGCCAACTCGCGCTTCTCGCGCGCCGAGTGGTGTGCCGAAAGCAGCACGAGGCGCAGCGCGTGAGTGGCCGCTACCAACCGGCGCAAGGCGCGGCGCTCGTGGGCCGATGCTGCCGCCCCGCGCGTGCGCAGAAGCGTGTTTTCCGCGCTCGTTGCAAGGAGCGCAGCGGCGAGGGCTGTGGGGTCCTCGACCTCCGCGTCTGGCGCCCACTGCGTGATCCATGTAAGAGGTGGAAGTGGTCCCCCGGGAGGGAGGTTTCCCGACGCGCTGCGCAGCGCGTAGAAACGCGCATCCGCGGCGCGGTCTCCACCCCGCGTCCGCATTCCCGAATCCCCAGGTGGGCTAAGTGTGTCGATTTCATCAAAACCCTTTAAATTTGTAGATTTTGAAACTCAATAAATTGATTTAAGTTGATAGTGATAAGAACTTTGATTTACACGTGTCACGAAAATTAGGTTACTCTAATTGCGCCACTGAAGCATGGAGGCGCAGAGCACCACGACCCCAGCGCAACCCGTGCAGCAGCTGCGGCACTGCTCAGGGTTTGAACACCCAGAAGGACGCTTGCAGTGCTGCCACTGGTTTCTGATCGACAAGGAAAAGTCTGTAACAAACAAGCCTGTTCGCTGCCCAACCTGTGCCAAGAACGTCAAAGCACTGCAAATCTCGATTTCCAACAACCTCAAGCGGCGACAGAAGGGCATCCGTCAGCGCATCTCCCGGACTATGCGGATGCGTTTGGAACGCATCATGGATGGCTTCATTCCTCCCTACCAGAGCATCATTCCACGTTCAAGTGATGAACAATACGCGATAGACAGCACATGGAACAACACTGGCCCTGCAGCATGCGCGAGCCAGCAGTGGCCGAAAGGCGACGCGCACGTCTGGGGCAACAACAACAAGTGGTCCCCTGTGCAGGGCACCAAGTGCACGCAGTGTCAGGTGGAGCTCGGAGCCATCCGCTATTCGAACGATCCAGCATTTGAGCAACACCACAAGCAGCCGCCAGTATTCGCCGGCAGCGCGCAGGGTTTGTGCAAACAGGCAGCGCCAGAGCCATTGTCCGACTTCAATGTGTCCAGTGATGATGAAGCGTCACCCTCGGCAACAATGCTGGAGTCCGCTTCGGGTCTTGAGCTTAACGACGTGCCAGCAGCACCTGATCAGAACGATGATTCGCTGCTTTCGCACACGTACGACCACACGCCGCAGCTTCAAAACGTGTTTCAACTTGCGTTTTCCTGCGAAAGTCTCCTCACCGAGGATCCATATGCAGCCGATTTGCATCCAGTCATTTCATCCACAGAGGTCAAGAACTCCGCGACAGCCAGGCTGCTCGAGCAAAGTTTCTCTACCCCCTCTCCAATGCGCCAACATGTCGGCGGCGCGTTTCTGTTGGCTCCCGAGAACGCTGCATGTCACACATCGGAGAAAGTTGCTGGCAAACACCGCACTGACCACGACAAATCGCTGCATTCACCCGACGAACGTGCGGTGCTGGACATTCTGTGCAATTTGAGAGAACGGCGTGGGAATGAGGATGCGCGCAACACGGTGTCCAAGAAACGGGGCCCCGCTGATGCGGTCGAGCGCGCAACGAAGCGCTGCTGTGTGGTGTCATCGCAAGTCTCACGGCGCAACGCGTTCTGGGAAGATTTTGTCACCATCAACAACAACACGTTGCGCTGTGGATACTTTCGCTGAGCTGGCGGCGCGGCGCAAAGGTTTGATTGCGGTGTCTATTCGCGCACAAGCGCTGGGCACAGAGCACTTTTTTGGTGGATAACCAGTAGGCCACCTACCCTGTGCCCCACGGCGATGGCCTCCACCTCACGCCCAGGAGGCGCGAGGAAGCGCTGCGCAGCAGCGCGGTAGCCGAGCCACTGCAGCACAATACACGACTCTGCCTCAATTTGATGTAGCAGCGTGCCAAAGCGCTCGCGCAGCACGCGGTAGCGCTCCGCCGCCGCGGTTGTTGTCAAATCCTCTGAGTACGGCTGCCGCCAGTCGTCCACACCCTGCCCCCAGTGCAACACATCGTTGACCAGAATGCGAGGCAGTTTCACCGCATCACGCTCGTCCTCTGTGTACACGCCCGCCAGCACGGTTCCCGCTGGCGTGCCAAGCGGCAGCGACGACACGTTGTTGGCATAGAAGAAACTTTCTGTTTCGCACACGTACAGCGCAGTGCAATGTTCGGTGACCTTGCACAGCAGCAGCGGGATGCGCTCCTGCGGGGACCAGGTGCAGAGCGCGTCGCCGTCGACAACCTCTCTGTTGTCCTTCCCCCACCTGAGTTGCAACGAGCTGTGCGCGGCAGCTGGCTGTGGGGGACGGTACGCGCGGCACTGCGCGACGTGCGGACCGATCCGCACCATCGGCGCCGCAGTCGCCACTACCAAGAACCGCTGCAGCATACAGTTTTCAGGCAGCAGACGCTGCAGCCGGGCGCCAATGTCGTCTGCAGCGTCGCACGCGGCGACGTCTGCGATGGCAGTTGGCGAGCTGCTCATCGCGCGCGGGTGCGTTGCGCCGCGCGCTGAGTTTTGCAAGCCAGCGCGGCGTTGGGCGCCCGGTGGGTGCGCGGTGGGCGCCTGCTGTGTCTGCGTTTATTACAAGGGGCGGCCTGCTCAGCGCGCGACCACATAAATGCACGGACGGGGGGGTCTTGCAATGTCGGAGGACGAGCTGCGGATGCTACTGGGGGACATCGTGCATTTGGAACGCGCGCGGAAGCTGCCTGTCTGCGCGCTGGAGAGCGAACGTCTTCTACAGATATATTTGCATGCCACGCGGCACGTAGCTGCAGCGGTTTCTCTACAGGACGCCAGCGACGCAGCGTTCATGACCACAACCTCAGCACTGTTTGATTAGCTACTTGTGCCGGTGCTTGGACAGTGTATGCTGTGGCCGAGCTTGCGCCATCACGTGGTCGGTTGCACCACTGGCATAAGTTCGTGGATGATGCAGTTGTCGGGGGGCTCCTCCCCCTCGTTGAGGATGCCTTGTAGGTTTACAGTACACAGCACCCGCTGACCCTTGCTGACGTCCACGAGCACAGTGGCACGGTTCTCGTACACCTGGTCAGTACATTCTGGGTACCACAGGTAACACTTGATGGCGCCGTCAATGATGTCGGGAACCTGGTTGCTGAGAGGCGGATTGCAAAGCTTGAAAACGTGCTCCTTGACCAAAATTGGCGCAAGTACCGGCAAGCACGATTGCAACGCCTCCAGTGGATGCAACTGCGCGTCACAAAGCTGGTTCTTTCTCCTGACGGTCCCATTGTACTTTTGCGTGTGCCAGTCGTAGCACGACCCCTCTTTGTCGATGTACTTGAGGATGCCGTGCTGCCCCTGGCCGTTTTTGAACAACGCACCAGGGCGGTGGATGGTCGGCAAGCAAATACAGTTTGCCTGCTGCATTGACTCCAGCACCGCCTCGAACACCCCCGTGCTCATAAAGCTGCCGACGTGAACGACGGTGAAGTCTTTCTTCCGGCAGATGTAGCCGACAAGCAGCGCAAAGTCATTCTGGTTCTCAGTCAGACCCGTCTGCAGAACCGCGTAGTATTGATCAAGCACCAAATCGTAGTCGATGTGGGGAAGGTGCGCGGGCATGAAGGCTGGCAGCAGGTTCATCACTGTCAGCGGGGATTTCTCGTTTGATAACGCCTTCCAAAAGTGACCGTACAGCATGTTGAGCAGCTGCGGGCAGTGCATGCCGTCTTCAAGCCACGGACACACACCGGGGAACGCCGCCGACATCAAATCCGTCCCGTTGGAGGTTCGTTGCTGCCGCGGTCGGTGAAAAAAGTGCGCGCTGACTTTGTCATTGTGTGACACCGGGATGCCCAGCACGCGGTTCGTCGTCCGGTCAATGCAACGCACGTCGACATGGTCACCGTGCGGCGCGAGCGCGCACCGTGGAATGTTGTGACACAGCACTCGCATGAGAATGCGGCAGGCGTAATCGATGTGCAGCTCGGATATGTCAGCGTTCAGTTCGTCGGTGCCGGGAAAGTAGTTCCACGCGACCTCACGCGGGAGACCGGCCGGGAAACTCATGTCGCGCATTGAGGTTGCGACGAGCGAACGAAACATAATAAGGACCATGGGGTTGAACGCAAGCGACGCTTCGTTCACTGTTCGGTGCTCAGCAGGCAACCATGTGTTGGATACGGTGAGCTTGGCCAGGTAGTTGTCCTCCATGCGCGGTTGCAGGAAGTGTTTCCCAAACGGTGCAAGCATCCGCGTCGAGCTGAATTGACGGATGAAGTGCACTGAACCCTCGTTTGCGCGGCCGAATAGGAAGTTGCTGAAACTTTGCGTGCGCGCGTCGACGTCCATCAGAGCCCCCTTGACCAGTTCCGTTGCAAGCTCACCGTCATCAAAGTTGAACGCGCTCAGATGTTGCTGCATATACGGCTTGATGGTGTGCGCGATCATGTCCATGACTTTCATCTTTGAGTCATACGCACCAGGGAAGGTGACTCTGAACGCATGCTTCTTGATTCGGTTAACATCTTCGTCGTCCTCCATATCCAACCGAGTCGCCTCGGAAACCATGTTCTCGTCCATCGCGTTGCGGGGGGAGCTGACCATGACATATCGAGGCGACGTTTTGGTATGCCCAGTAAAACAGTTCTGAAAACGGCAGTCGTACAACCACTTCCGCAGCACGTTCACGTTTGCTGCGTCGCTAAGAGCCGCTGCGGTGTCCTGCACTGCTTTCACGTAAATGCGCGACGGCTGCCCGGGTACAGCTGTCACGACCTCCTCCAAGCACTGGTCCCCCGCGCGGCGCTGCAGCAGCGCGTCCATGTTTGCTTGCTGGGTGCAGTTCAACAGCCACTCGAAGGGCACACACGGCACCTCCAGCATGTCACCCACCACATACATCAACACCAAGAGATGCCGGCCCATGGCTTGCTTCATGATATGAAACATTGCGTCAAACATGAGATACGTCTCCGACAGGTTGTGTTGCATCGTGGCCATGCTCTTCACAAGCGCATGGCGCACAACCTTGTTGCGTTGCAGGTTTTGCATGAGCCGGTACATCGTTGTCTCGTAGCTTTTGCGCGCCACAGCACAGCGCGCGGTACGGGAGAAGTGCTCGGATGTGATGCCCGGAGCCCAGAACCCCACAGTCTTAAAAGTGACGATTTCCAACACGAAGTCCTTTACGATAGAGTGCATGTGCCCGATGTTGTACTGGATACCACCAAGCAGATTTGAAAAGGCAATTATGTGCCCTGCAAGAAACGATGTCAAATGCAGGACGCCAACCATCTCGCAACTGCGCTCATCGTTGTGCAACGCCCTGGGCTCTGTCTGCATGCTGCTCGGCTCGCGGTCATACTCGTCACGAGGTCTCTTCAGCGTCATCCGACGGGCGGCGGGGGGTGCGGTGGGCAGCATCCACATCACCTGGAACAGTGTCTTGTACTCGCTGACACACGTCCTGCAGTGCACTTGCATATTGTGCGCATACACGATCGGGCGCCCGATGTGCAGATTCACGGTTGTCGTGGCCACCCGCTGCCCTACCGAGTTCAAGTTGGTCGTGCCCAACACCTCGTTGACCGACGACTTGTCGCGGTCGTTGAGGTCGCACAAAGCCTTCATCATATCACATTGCACGTCGCGTATGTCGGTGGCTCGAAGCGGAACACCGAGCAGCTCGGCCGAGGGGGGCTGCACGATCATTTTTGAATCACCTTGTCGCGTGACGGTCCGGTGTTTCTCGAGTTTGCCGAGTCCACGAGCAAACGCAGGTGTCATGCGCCGACACTGCACCATCTTGAGGTGTAGGTTGCGCTCCTTCTCCACGGACACCAGTTCATCCACCAAGTCGCACATGCAGTCCCACGCCGCACATACGACGGAGTCTATCCCTGCCGCGTTTGCCTTCTTCACCCACATACAATTGAATGAAGCAGTGTTCTGGGCGCTGCGACGCTCCTGCGGCCATCTCCCGCCAGCGTCGGACACCCAGTTCGTCCAGCCCATGTTTGTCCAGTTTGGGTTGTGACCCATGTACTGCCCAATCTGACTGAAAATGAGCTCCATGATCATGTGCACATTGAACGGGCGGATGTCGCGTGCTGTCCCCAGCCTGTTTGCCTGGTGCACAAACAGCGCGCGCATTTCGCTGGAAGAGGTCTGCATTTGCACACCAGTGTCTCGCGACATACTCTTGCGAGCATCGTCAAGCAGTTTGCAAAGGAACTGCGTGTCGTCCTCGTTCTGGCGCTCGCAAAGCTCGAGTACGTGGACGGTGTCGCGAATGCCGAGCGCGCCAGTAAACGTCGGAAAGAGGGTCAGCAGTCGCGTCAGCACATTGACGGGGTGTATCTGCGAAAACCACTTGTTCATGTTGCGCACGTGCTGCACAGTCTGTGCAGGCTCGGAGAAGTCACTGCTGACCAGGAGGTTCCGCAGGTTCTCGTATGCACGCACGCTGTGGTGATTGAGCATGGCCAGCATCCGCGGCTCGGGGATCGCGAGCTGCTGCGGCAGCACTATGTCAGACCCGTCGTCGCCCATAGCCGAATTGTAGTAGCTGGGCTGTATGTCCTCCTGCGTCCACAGAGCGACGTCCTTCTCGTCATTGTTCAGCATGATGCGCTGATGCATCCACGTCAACGTGTTGTGTAGATGGCAGCTCAACGCGTTGGGGAACGGAAAAATGCCAAACTCCTCACGCGTCAAGCTCTTGTCATCAAACAAGCGTTTCTGACAGTGCTGCTGCAGCTGCACGGTTGCACATCCCTCAAAGTGCCCCAGGCGCAGGTCCGCCTCGTCGTGCTGCTGTGGGTAGGCGTGCATCCCAGACTCATCAAACGTGCCCTGCTGAAGAGAACAGTCGTACACCCAGGTACGGGGAATGAATGGAAACGCTGTCTTGACTGCCTCGCGTTTCCTCTCGGCGCAGTGCTGCATTTTCATTCTCCACGCAGCGCGCCGCTTCTGCTCGCAGTGAAAAGTCTGCAGGAAGTTCCGCTCCTTCTCGCTGAAATCGCCAGGCTCCAAGGTAGGTGGAATCGACACCAGCTCCCCATCGACACGTTCATCCATGGACTTCCACCGGAATCGTCCACTATCGGGAACGCCGTGCAACTCCACGTCCACAACCTTCTGACGAATAGGGGGCAGTGCGTTCCACTTGCGCTCCAACTGCTCGATGATGTTGGCCTTCACAGTAAGTTCGGAAAAACACCGTCGCATGAAACCATCCTCCTTGTCCGCTGGTCGCGGACCCATGCAGCGCTCGTGACGAGGCAGCACATGGTCGCTCAGCCTTGACCATATGAAGCGACACTCCTTTGTAATGTCCAACACGGGTCGCTCACGGTACACGAGCGCCTCGAAGCATCTGAGCACGTCCACACCAGGGAGTGGAAGCACCTGCGCAATCTGGAAGATTGTCTGCATAACCTTGCGCTTGTTTGTGCCATACTCGACGGTGAAGGTAACAGGGACAAAGTGCACAAACATGGAGAGCCGCTCGAGGGTCTTGTGGTCGACCGGCTCCTCATGGTCTATCTTTTCCGAATGGAGCATCCATTCATGGTCCGCGGTGTGGGTCATTCGCGCGGACCCCCTTGGCCCGACCAGCTGCATGTCCACATAGTGTGTAGGGAACTCGGCCCCCGCAATATGCGCCTCGTTGTTCACGGCCGACACAAGAAACGCAAGGTCGCCGAGCACAAACTGGTGGTCCACGTAATGTCTCGGTCTTGGAGCTGAAACGGCCTGAAACACCCCGTACTCGAACGCCATCATGAACGCGGGTCCGCTTGCAAAAAGAGTAGGGGTGGAGTTCACAGTCGCCGGGTCCACCGACTTCCAGTCGAAGCTCGAGCCACATTTTTTGTCTATGTACTGTCCCGCCTTCAAAATCATGCGCTCAGTGCGGTGCACGGCTGTGCTGTCACCCCACTTCAAAGGCACAGCAACTTCGTGCTCCGGGTTGTTCTGGGCAGGCAAGCAAACCAACCCGAATTCGTTCTGCCTGAAATCATCCTCCTCCGGCAGCCGCTTGTCGTCCTGCTCCTGCGGCGCTTCAGCAGAGACCTTGCGCGGTCGACCCGGTCCGCGTTTTGGTGCGCTGAACAGCCCTACGCCCTGCGAGTTATGACTCGCGATTGACGATGCGTCGTCCATCAATGCTGCGAGCTGTGCGTTCCGACTAGTCAGATGCGACAAATTGTTTCCCGCCAAAGCTGTAAATTGGTAAACATAGTCATATTGTGTCATTTACCGTACAACATTTAGTCAATTTCAGAATTAGTCAATTTCAGAAAAAGTCCATCATTGTCCCAAAGTCAATTTTTTAATTGCCCGCGCATGTGACAGCTGCAGGACTGCAAGAACTCCGCTGTTTCCACACAAATGCTCTAGGCCAGTCATTGCCACATCACACATACCATTTTTCAAAGTTTTGACGCGCGGGAAGCCCCCCGTTGAAAGGTTCGCAAGGTTTGGATTTTAAGTCAATATTTGACTTTGAAATAAGGTGGTCTTTTCAGGTTGACTGCATTTTTTTAGTTGACTTAAATTGAGGAGTCAAATACCGGATCCCTTTGAGAGTGGCTCACAGGGAGGGTGCCACGACGCAGCAGCCATGAGCGACCCTGCTGCGCCATTGTCGCGATCGACTTCACCGGAGCAGTGCTGCCCCCCCACGGTCTTGAAAACGCAGCCCTCGATCCAGCGATGCAGTTTGTGCAAGCATTTGGGACACAAGCAGCGCACCTGCCCGCAGCGGTTGCTCAAGGCCGACGACGCTGCTCCCAACCCGTGCAGCGCGTCGCCGCTGCTTGTCACAGCGGGCAGGTCCAAGCGCCTGCAAGCCAAGCTGCAGAACCCGCTGCTGCAGGCGAGCTTGCACAACGTTGGCAGCAAGCAGATACGAGCCTGGGTACTTGAGTACCTCAAACACGAGCGCATTCAGCACGAGCATCACGCCTCGTGCACGTTTGGGAAGGCTGCAACGTGCGCTGGGACCGCAGAACTGGTGCAGGTGCCCTGCATGCGCATGCCGATGGTGCCTCTGGACGGCAGGCAGCGTAACGTGCTCGATATCCGCCACTTGCAGCCGGATCCCATGGAGGATCCGGCATGCGCGAACCTCATGAAGCAGCATATGGGCATGTTCACGCGTGTCAAGATTCCCAAGGGTCGGCTGATCACAGAGTTTGTCTTCAAGAAATGGGTTTCCAAGAAACCCAAGGACGGGACCATGGAGCAGTGCTACTGCGTGGCAGTCCGCTGTCGCAGCAAGCATGGCAACGTCTACCGCTACGGGATCCCCGACTTTGAATCGCACCGCGGATCGAAGGGCCTGGCGCACCGCTGCAACCACGTGTGCAACCCGACGCTGGGAAACGTGGAGTTGGTGCAGGAGGAGGGTGGAATGAGCAGCGTCGCGGAAGCCGGCTCACAGCCGACGGAGCAGCGGCCAAAGGTTTTCATTGCGGCCCTGCGCGACATCGCCCGCGGCGAGGAGCTCGTGTACAACTACTCGGGCATTGCAGGCCCACTCGAGGAGTGTCAAACGTGTTTTTGCCTTGCGTGTCGCAAGTGCGCGCAGTCGTGAGGCCTGGCCGGTGCGAGCACGCCGGCTAAGTTGAGTCTCAGTATAAGTCAACAGACAATAAACATTGTCTGAAATTGGTATCGGTAGCAGCCCACCGCCTTGCGCACGGGGCAGCAACCGTAACAGACGCAGCGACAGCGCGCAGCATGCCCGGTGCAAACAGCGGATTTGCGGCCAGCTCCCTGTTCCACGGGTTCCCCTGCGACTTTGACAGGTTCCACCGACGCATGCAGCTGATGTGCCCCACGCCGACTACTGCGCAGCTTTCACTGGAGGCACGACAGTGGGCGTTGTACTTGCAGGTTTACAAAGAGGATTGCGCGCCACAGCTCGGGGTTCCGCTTGCAGTGCAGGTGGCGGGTCTCGCCCGCCCGACCAAAGGCGAGACCCCGAGAGACTGGTGGCGGCGCATTGTCAGCGCCAGTGGACCCAACGAGGTAACGCCACTCCGTGACGAGGCGGGGAACGTCATTCCGCTGTACCAGCTTGACTCCGAACACTGCGACGCGCCATGGCAGCTTGTCATGCTGCAACAGGGCGGCTCGACAGCAGCCTGGCCGACCTTTTTCATCACGCCCCACGCCGAGCTGCAGCCTGTGCACTTCCACGACCCATGCACAGACGGCGCAGAATGGAAAAAAAGGCTGCAGGCTGCCGTCAACGCGCACTGCGCTTCCTCGGAGCACCAATGACCGGCTCGCTCGTCACTCACCTACAGGGCCTCGAGGAGTTCCTCAAGAAAACCGAGGACAAGATGCGGGGGCCTGGCTACTCGGTGACGGCGCAGACAGTGCAGGATTTGGTTGACGATGTGCGCGGCCGACAGGTCGCCATGATGAAGCAGCTGGTGTGCGCGTGCAATGTGCAAAACTTCGTGCTGCCAATCAAGCCACACACGCCGACAGACGAGTTTCTAGACACTCTAATGCAAGAGCAGGCGCTGCTGGAGAGAGAGTCGTAGCAACGCGTCTGCGCGGCAGCGCTAGCGGCGTTGTTTGGTGCCCAGTGCAAGGCCACGGGCCTCCAGCGCCAGTTTGAGCTGCTGTTGCGTGTCGGCGTCGACAGTCGACGGATGCACAGGGGCGCTACATGCCGTTGTAGTTGCCTGCCCGCCACTGCCTTTCGAGGGTAACACACCTGGCTTGCACATTGTGTGAAGTCTGGATCCAGGCTGGAACGCCATCACGCGAAACAACAGGCCACCCATTGACAGTATCAAAAACAGTAGCGCAATGTACCACTCCGCCAGCAGCATCAGCACAAAGCGGTGCAGGCAATCGTTCAGCGTCACAGAGCCAGGGGTCACCTTGAGATAAGAGGTGTACGTCCAGAACACACTGAGGAGCACAAAGCCCGCGCTGCGCAGATATTGCGTAAAGTTGTCTTCGAACGCCAGGGCCATGAACGCGTGCATGGCGAGGAAAACCGCAGTCACTATCGTGTGCATCCACACCTGCGTGTGCAGGAACGGCATTGGCACCACGTCGTGCAGCAGAATTGCCAGCGACACGAGCATCCACGCCAAGTCGACCGAATGATGCACCAGGATTTGCCCGTCCTCCAACTCGACGCGCCAGGTGTTGACCGTCAGCGCGACCAAAACCACGATTGCGCAGCCGGACGAGTCCACAATGCGGCAGTGCCACAGCGAGCGCACCGTGTAGAGCACTGCGGCAGCCACCGTGACGACCTGCGAGTGCGACGCAACGTCTGCCGCTAGAAAAAGCTGCACAACAGTCAGCAGCACCAGCGTTTCCACCAGCGCGCGCACGCCGGGCACATATGTGGTGGCAAGCGACAAGTCCACAGCTGTCTGCGCACTGTCGTCGAACAAGGCGTCTGAACACGGGGCAGAAGCTGCTGCACAGTGCCGCATACGTGCGCGCGAGAGACCCGCATGTTCATATAGCCATATACTTTGTTGTGACAGGGCCCAACAACACCTCTTGCACCTCGCCATATAAGACGCTCGAGATTTTCAACGCGATGGCAGAAGCTGCCTCGGAAATATCCAGTGTCGAGGGTGTGGTCATAGCCGCCGTCCTGGCCGTGTGCTTCACGGCCATCGAAACGTTTCTGGCGTACACGGTGCAACAGAACCTCACAAATTCCGGCGCAAGCGCGGCAGCCGCACAGCCCAACGCTGCCAGATCAACGAGCTCCCCGGAGAACCCGAATACAACCCCGGGCCAGAGCCCGTTTGAGGGAGGGTCCGCTTTTTTGAAGCAACGACAGCCCGACATGCAACAGCAGCGTCTCCGCATACCCTGGCCGCGGCTTCGGTCTACCGCTGCGCACGCGTCATGACTCCCCCGCGCTTGCCTGTGAGAGGTTCTCCAGAGCGTGCTGCCACCACTCATCCGGTTCCGCAGAAATTGCTGCTGCAGGTTGGGCGAGTTCCTGTGCGGGGTAGCTCATCTGCATTGGCTCGACGCTCTGCTGCGCGCGGTTGTCAAAGCCGTCCAGGTAAGACAATGGCTGCGCGTGCTGGCGCAGCTTCTGGTTATCGCAGAAGAGCTGCCAGTTGATTTTCTCCAGCTGCAGCTGCCGCGCCTGCGCATCGCGCAGCTGCATCTGCAAGGCGTTCACGGCCAGCCGGATGCGCTCGTCACCCAGCTTCTTCTTTCTCCGCTTGATTTGGTCCCGGGACAGCGAGCTCGAGTCTGGAGCGGCTACTTCTTGATCAAGGTTTGTGAAGTCGCCGGCGCTGCCAGTGCCCAGCGCCACCCCAAGCAAGGCGTCCATGTTGCGGACTGGTTGGTCAAACCCGGACAAATCTGTACCCCACTTAAAATTCTAAAATAAGGTCAATTGTGTCTGATCTCAAAATTGGTATCTTTAGTGTCGGTATAACTAATCGCACCGCGATGGGTTGCGGCGCCTCGTACATGCCGCACAAGGCCCCTCGCCGCAGGGTGTATGCGGTGCCGTGCGCTCGAGAGACCGAACTCGCAACGTTCTCGTGCGTTTCGCAGCCATGTGATAACTTCTTGGTGTGCAATGAGTATCAACTGCAGCTACCAGACGACGAGCCCCACAGGCTCTGCGGCGCGTGCGCCTGGGTGCTGGGCCCGCTCATAATTGAACGGAACGCCAACGATGACAGCTGTCCTATATGCCTGGAGGCGGCACCGTGGAAGGTGCAAACGTGTCTGCAACAGCACCACGTGTGTCTCGAGTGCTTTGCATACCCCCTCAGAAGCAACCTGCGGGCGTTCACGGCCTGGCAGACGCTGCAGCACGCTGTCGAGCAGGCTGGCATTAACCGTGGCACCTCTTCGTCACGGCTGCTGGAACTGGCACGCCGCAACAAGCAGTACCGGCGTCTGCTGCAGGCACTTGCGCGCTTACGGGACGTGTTCTACACAGAGACAACGCTGCAGTGCTTCCTCACGTGCCCAATGTGCCGGGGCCCAAACGTGTGGCAGTCCGGAATGCGCTGTAACGACAGTGTGATAAACACGCTCATGGTGTAGCGTGCTGCAGCACAGCTTTTGTGAGCTTGTCCGGCAGCGTCTCGCCGAGCGGCAAGCTCGACTCCGCGCCGGGCAAGGTGGCGGCGTGCTGGCCATCGCGCGCGCTAGCGTCGACTATGTGCCTCGAAGCATCTTCACTTTCCTCGTCGACCTGCTCATAGTACTTTGCAAACTTCACGGGCTCGTGAACCTTGTTCCGGAGGTAGCGCAGCGTGGAGTACTGCCCCACAAGCAGCGCGACGACCAGTTTGACAAGGAGGAGGTCGAGCTGGCTGAAGTAGGTGTACAGGGAAAATAAACTCATAATGCTCCCATACACGGTCCACAGCTGCGTGATCAGCACGCACGTCATCTTGCTGTACGGGATGTACTTTTGCTTGGGGTCCCGCATGACATTGATGAAAAGAGGCTCCAGGCTCTCGTTGGCAAAGTCGTTCATGAACGAAGACAGTGCCGTGAACACGGCTACCATCGACCACTTTCTCCAGGTGTCGAGCTTGATGCCGACGTATTCTGTGTATTCCGACGGCCCGAACCGAACAAACTCGCTTCTCATGAGCCCCATCTCGGTGAAGAGTGCCAGAACCAGCGCGAGCCAACACCACAGCACCAGCATCAACACGCGATGGTCGTCGAACAGCTTGTTCAACATGACGCGAAAGCCGCACTGGCGCAGACCAACCATCATCATGACATGTGGAACAGCACGGACCGGCGGCACGCAGACCATGAGAACCTTTTTTACGGCCAGACGCAACCCGCGACGGGTCGTGGGTCGCATTCAAGCAAGCTGCCAGGCTATTTAGGCCCATGGTGGTGCCGGCGAGACGCCTGTATGGAACAGCGCATCGTCAACGTCTCCGATTTTGTGAAAAACTCAGCATTCACCACCGAGTCAAACGTGCTGCCCGACGACCGCGTGCTCGTGCGCAACGTGGTGGCCACACTTGTCACGCTGCACCCGCAAAGCATGTACCAGTCAATCGACGTTCAGCGCGTGAAGGGTGGATACAACGTGGTGGCTACGGTGGTGGAGGCCAGTGACTTTGACATAATCGGAAGTGACCTGCACGCACTGGAGTCGGTTTCCCCCATGCGCGTGCAAGGGTGCTTCATTGAGCGACGCAACAACCAGCTACGCCTCCGTGTGAAGATTCTCAGCGCTGACCAACCAGTCAACGTGACGGAGACAATGGTCACGCACATCCGCAAGCGCCGGCGCATTATCCGGTAGCCGGCGCGCTGTCAGTTGTTGGAGGGGTCCATTCTGAGCGGCGACTCAAACATCAAGGCCAGCCGTGTCTGCAGCGCCGCTTTATGCAGCTGCATGCGACATTGGTGTGTCACTTGGGCCTCGCATAGAACGTCACAGATTCTCGAGAACACCGTCGTGTGCAGCTGCGCAGAGCTCACGGGTGCCTGCATCACGCACAGCATGTCGCGCTGGGCGCATGTCCACGCCTCCTCGCACAAGCACCCCTCTTGGCAACGGTACCGGCAAAACATCTCCTGTAATTTCTCCTGAACGTCCATCGGCGTCACAGAACACATAGCGAAGCCAAGCTTATGCAGAAGCTTCGTCTGGCAGCTCTCAAGAAGCTTCATAATGCCAAACGTGTAGTTGACCCGGTTGTGCGCATACTGACAGCTTGCCTCGGCGCCCTGTGGCAAGCCCCGAGCCATTGTACAGAGAAGACACGGACATTTCATCACGACCAGTTGACTCAGCAACGAAGTTCGCAGATGCGACGAATTCCCGTGGAATTTGTGCACCAGCGCGTAGCACGTCGCACCGTACACGCTTTCCATGTGCGTTCGCACAGCCAAGTCCTTCAGTTCCTGCCGTGGTGATTGAAACTGGCGCGTCCAAAAGCTGTATTTTGCACTCCCGAACAAACCTGTTGCGAACCCCCATTGGAGACAGTAATCCATCTCTCGTTCGGACGGCATGGACGCAGCGGAATCAAGCTTGTCGAAGAAACCGTCCGCTGCGCTGCTCATCTTGCCTGTCATCTTGAAAATCTCGTGTTGACGCGTTCGGCAGTACGCCTGTAGATCTTTGCTCACTGGGACCTTCAGTTTATTGGCGCCTGGAGAACTCGGCCCTGTCACTTGGTCCGCTAGCTTGCGTTTTCCAGTGGGTCGCGTCGCGTCATCCGTGTTCAGACTCGTTACAGACAGCGACTGAAGCGGCTTGGACACTGAACAGGGAGGTGTTTGCACGTCTTCTGCCGCCCCCATTGAGTCCACGTCCAGAAACTCGTCGTGCAGATCAGGAATCAGCACCTGCAGCAGCACGATTGCCGCGCTGTGAACTTTCTGGCGCGTAGTTGGTGACGCCTGCATCTCCGCAATGCTGCATGACGCATTGGAGGTGTACGGTTTCTCGATCGTGATTTCGGTGACCAACGGCAGATTGAAACACAGCGCGTCGCACTCGCGCACCATGGCAAGCGACACCTCAGGGTTGCAAACCACGTGTGCCGCCCTGTCATTTTCCGTCAGCAAGAACGACGTCAGCTTGCTGCACAGCATGCCAAGCTCTTTTTTGTCGTCCTCGAAGAGCTCGCGCATGCCAGGTTTGACATGTTCGCTGAGTTTAGAGCAAAACATTTCAACAGGCGGGGGGGTGAGGTGCAAGCTACGCGGAGAGCTGCTGGACATCTTGTGACCCAACTCAGAAGACGTGATGAAAATGGTTTGCGTACAACAATTTTCAGTAAGTCAACTTTCATGAATTGTGAAATTTAAAATCAGATTAATAAACAGTAAGCTTCTCTAAGTGCACCGTTTTCCAGTGTTTAAACAGTGGACAAGGGACACGTCTTCACCACAGCGCATCGAACACACTGCACACGTCATGTGGATTCCTCCGGTCGGTCACTACAACAACGTGTGGCCGTCGCTTCCATACGTCTTGCGTCAGTTTCAAACCTTCATCACGCAGCTTCAGAATAAAGAAGCGTACACCGACCGCGACGCGCAGCTTGCCGACCTACACCAAGCAGCCACCGACATGGCTAATGCGTTGCCGTCCGACTGGGAACTGGCGGCGTCCATGCGCCAGACCACGCGCGACCCACTGATCGTCAACATGAAGGCATTGATTGAAAAATACAACGCCTGCGCGGCATGGTGTGAAGAACTGGCCACTCCCCAGCGGTATCAGACGGGTATATTGCTTCCAGTAGTTGATTACTTCGAAGACTACTTGTACGATTTGAATGCAGGGCCGTGGAGCCCAATTCAATGTCAATTACGGTACAGGCGCGCTAATAGTGATTTCAAAAATCAAGACAACCACTACACAGAAATTTTCGACAGGTTTTACGCCTCTGCTGCACAACGTGAAGAGTAGACACAGCTAGGTTCAGTTGCAACTTGAAAAATAAATCAAGAATGACTGCGTGAACAAAAGAAAAGCGTTGGCAACACACGATGAACGCAGAGTCGGAAGAAACAGTCGACTCGGTCCAACGCGAATGCGAAGACCCATTGGCCGTAAATTGTAAGCTTGCAGTGCACGGCAAAGGTGCAAGGTACTGCATGGCGTGTGCCCGCACCTGCACTGGCACATCCATTGAAAAGAGAAGGACACAGCGCCGCAACCTGGTGAAAAGACGTGCTCGCATTTTGCAACAGTATCATGAAGGTGATCTCTTGTGTTCGGTCGATGGATGTCCAAAAGCGCGATACTCAAAGTTTGGGTGTTGTCTTTATTGCTGGGATCATCGCAACACATCCAAAGAATATTGCTGGAGAGAAAGAGTGCCAATACGCAAGAGTGGGCTCAGCAACGAGACTCCTACAGACGACGCCAATGTCGACAAAACCAGTGCGAGTTCCTTTCAGCGTTGCATGAAGTGCAACACTTTGACCTGGAGCCCATTCAATTCAAATGCGGTATGTAGCAAGTGCACTGTTTCCATTACACAGAATGCGCAACAAGAAGAGAATGCAGTCCAAGCGCTTTTGGCCCTTGGTGCTGGTGACGCAGACAAGGCTTCAAAAGAACCCTCGACCACACTACTGCAAAAGCTTTCCAACCAACGCAATGCGATTGAGCAAACCAATTCCGCGCGTCTTCATGCCATGGATGCCTACATGCAATCACTCCAAACTGCTGTTTCCAAGTTCGAACAGTGTCAACAAGCAGCAAAGGTCGCCTACCAGGAACTTGAAAACCTAACGGCTCAAAAACATGTTGACTTTTGACCCAAAGAACAAGGAACCAAGTAACAAGCCACTTTTAGGAACCAACATGTTCCTTGACCCAAGTAACAAGCCACTTTTAAAAACCAACATGTTCCTTGACCCAAGTAACAAGCCACTTTTAGGAACCAACATGTTGTATTGTTTCACGGACATGAAGATGCTATCTCAGAACCAACAAGCGAAACAGCGGCGTTTGAGCTCCATAAGATATCCGTGACAATAATTTCCCTAGAGCTGGACTACTTGTTGAATTGTTAAAATAAATCAACCAGTTCAAAAACCCCCCCCCCGTGTTGTTAAAATGACGTTATCTCATGCCAAAAAGTTTTACGACAGCCGTGATCTCATTCCACAAATTTTAATACATTTTATGTAGCAGGTCGGTCCAATATTGGTCGCATACAAGGAAACCCATTCCACGGTACTAGTTCTCAGAAAACAGGAGGGGATCATGAGCACGCATCGCCGCCAGAGCGTGATCACCCGCCTCAGAGCTTTGGGCATGTTAGAACATGCCCCAGGTGAATGCAACGTTCAATGTGGTCCAAGTGCAGTCGAGTTGGTCCGGTCGACGGTGCTTCAATGCAACGAGGCCGCTGGTAATTTCCTGGTGCACTCCGATGAGGAAGGGAAGCAGACAGTTCCTCATGCACTGATTCAAGACACAGTTCGTGATGTGCCATGCCCCCTGGAAAACCACGTCGATGAAAGTTTGGACGTATGGAGGTGCTGTCTGCCAGGACAGCAGAAACCAGTCAACTACCAAGAGCGGTGGCAGCAAACGCTGGCGTTGAATTCCGTGGTGGACGTGCTTCAATGGGACGGCAAAACGTTTGCTGCTGCGAAGATGCGTAACTACATCCCACCGGACATGCTCGAGAGATATGGTTTACCAGAGAACTTCTATTATTTTTGGCTTGAACGGGAGGACGGTGACCACAACTTTTACACCTGCACACGACACACCTATTTCTTGACCATCAAGCTTGCTGGTAGCACAGCCTGGAAGGTTGTGCGGTTGCAGACCTTAATTGAGTGGGTGGAAAGCTTCATTGCCTCGACCCGGGACAAGAATACCGAAGTGGCTGTGACCGACGAGGAGTTCGACACAGTCCTCATGCAGGTCTTTTCAAACGTGGGTCAAACCCCGGCAAATTCACCGGATACGAAGAGAGCATTGTCCGACAATTACGGTGACCTTTTCACGATGGAGTTTCCGCGGAATACGCGCCAGCGGATCACGTTCCACGACGACGCGCCAAGCCAGAACTAGATCGCCGAACCCCGTATCAACGCGTGACGTCACGCCTCTCCAACATTCCAAACCTGGCGCAGCTGCTCAGCCTTCATGAAGCTATCGACGACAATAGTTACAGACAATAGCGTAGATGTAGTGAAATTTGAATTGATGTAGTTTTTGAACACGTGTAGGTCATCATGGGTGAATGAATCATCTATTTGAGAGATTGTCGCCTCGGCCTGCGCGCGCAACGCGGCCACCGCAACGGCCTCGTCTTCGTCACCTTGCAGCTTGACGATGATCTGCACCGTGTAACGTGCGGCCGCACCTGGGTCACCTGGATCGGCGCACGCGGCGGTTGGGTTGTCACATGAGCACGAAAAAGTTGGCGCGTCTGGCCCTGCCACCGCGTCGGAGTTCTCACACACCGCACCTGTCTGCCAGCACGTCTGCTCGTGACTGCTTGCGCATTCGTCCACGTCACGCAGTTCACAGGACACCCCGTCGTAGACGACCCCAGCGTACGGGCTGGGCCTGTCCCAGCATCGCGCACAGGTGGCGCGTCCGTCAACACGGCAGCATACGGAAGCTTTTTGCAGTGTCGTGTTGTATTGGGCAGGGTCTCGATAGTCACACGCAAACCCTGTGTCGATGGCGCATTCACTGCAGCCGTCTGTTGAGAATGCGTTGCCATCGTCGCACGTTTCGAGCAGTGGAAAGACAATCCCGTCGCCGCACGTCAACCCAAAAAGCAGCGGCGCTGCTTCCGCCTGGTCGGGCAGGGGAGGGTTTGCAGCTACCACAGCAGCTGTCGGCTGCCCGCTACCCCAGCACACTTTCTTGGCACTCACAGGGTAACCGCCTGTGAGCTCAATCAGTTGCGCGCACGACCGAGTGGCAGTCACCTCAAGACCAACCATGTGGTACTCGAGAGTCGAGAACGGCCACTCGACCTGCGACGGGACGCAGGCTGCCTGCCCCTTTGCGGGTTGGAATGTTCGAAACGGACATGCCAGACAGCTTTCGACACCGACGCGCCCCACCAGGCCCAGGAACGTGTTTTCAGGGCACTGCAGGCATGTGTCACCCTCACCGTACCAGCCTCGAGCACAGACACATTCCGCGGCCGTGACAGCGCCGGTGGTCACGGTGCCGCGACCCACGCCGCACGACGTACACGCCCCGTTGCCAGGCGATGTTTTGAACGTGCCCTCCTGGCATGGGACGCACGCAGTGCCGTTGTGCGTCGCACCGGCGTCGCACACGCACGAAAGACGACCTTCCACGGGAGAGTTGCTCGCCAGTGGCGGACACGGTGTGCACGCCCCGTCGTCCAATGTGGTCTTGAAGCTGTCGGCGGGACACAGCACGCACGTCTGCGTGTCATTGTTGCGGGTGTACCCGGGGTCGCACACGCAGAGAGCCAGCGTCTCAGAATCTGGGCTGCTGTTGTCGTTGCAAGGCTGGCACGTGGCGCTGTTGCGCGGCGCAGCACCGGGGGCACATGAAGTGCACTGCTCGCTCGCAGGCGCGGCAACGTCTCCGTTCGCACACGGTGTGCAGCCGTGGTCGCCTGCATCAGCTTTGTATGCACCCGCGGCACACGGCTGGCAGCGCAGCGTGGCCGCCCCCTCGTCCCACGTCGCGTCTGCCGTGTGGCCAGCGGCGCACACGCACACGCCTGCGATCGCACCCACGACCTCCAGCAGCGGACACGGCGTGCACACGCCGTTGTCGCCGGAGGGGGCCCACCGGTCGCACGGCAGCGCCTCAACAACGGCCGGAGCGACACAGACAGCCTCCGCGGCCAGACCAAGGTACTGCTTTTCAGGTGTGCACGCCGCGCACTGCGCTGCGTTGCCGCACGGAAAGCAGTATTGGTCGTAGGGTGCCAGCGCAGCCACCGCCAGCACATCCCCTGCGCGCCAGTCCGTGCGGGTCGACGAGGCGAGCGCCTGTGCCCCGGTGAGCGTGCTGTCCGCAGCATGCACGACATGACCCCAGACAGTCGGCGACTCGGAGTGATACAACCGCACCGTGCGAGCGACACGCTCCGTTGCTGCGCGATATAGATAGACAGACACGTCCACAAAACCAACGGTGGGGTCTACTGCAACCCCCTCCAGCACGTACATGGAGTTGCTGGCCTCGACCTCGAACGAAAAGGTTCGCCCGGGGCCGTATAGACCGTGCTGCACCGTCGCGACCACGGCCCGCGCTGTGGCGGGCGGCGCCGGTGTGCCGGGAGGCAGATGGTCGATTGGGTCCTCCGCGAAGCGCAGCACATGGTCTGCGTCGCACTGGCAGAGCGCGCCGTCCGCCAGGGCCGGTGTGCTGCTATCAACCGTCCCGGGCATGCAAGCGCAGTGGCTGGCCCCCGGAAGCGACGCAGTCAGCCCTGGGCAGGGCAGACACACCTCGGCGTCCGACGCGGCTTCCCGATAGGTATTATCGGGACACAGCTCGCACAGGCGACCGTCGGCTGCTCTGTGGTAACCTGCTTGGCACTGGCATCTGTCGGTCTCCTGCGTTGTCGGGTCAACCACGGGGTCGGAAAAAGACGGACAGTGGCACGCAACGTGGTCAGCAGTTGCGACAAACGTGGACGGACACAGCGTACACGGGTTCCGGCCGCTGGCGGCGTTGAAGGAGTCGTAGGCGCAGACGTCGCACCTATGCTCTGCCACGTTGTACTCATACCCCGCAGAGCACAGGCAGCGTGGCTGTTGCGCTGACGAGAGCCACAACGCCAGTTGGTTGTTGGCTGGGTCAAGCTCGAAGCCGCGTCCTTCAGGACACTTGCAGTCTGCGCCGTTCGCTGCCGTGACCTCCCCAGGCGGACACTGCAGGCACGGCTCATTGTTGGCCTGCTGCTTGTAAGTTGTACCGGTGCACGGCTCACAGCGCGCGTCTCCGGCAGCAGTGGAACCGACTGGCTCGAAGCCGACCTCACAGCGGCACTGCGGCAGGTCCAGCAACGCCTCATAGGTGGCAGTGCGCTCCCCAAAATTGGACGCGCACTGGCATGTCGGCGGATCGGCCTCGGACGCGACCTCGAACTTGCCGCACGCTTCGCACTGCACCCGATGCGCACGAACCGGCGCACCAGCCTCTTCATTGCCTGGAGGGGCGTAGACCAGCGCGCTCTGGAGCTCGTTGGCCGTTTCCCGCGCGTTTGGTAGACACTCGCACGCGCGCAGTTCCGCGTTCCACCGCGTCGTCGCGATGTCGGCGCAGGGCAGGCACTTTTCGGTGTTGTTGCAGACTCCGATAACGTCGTCAACGGCCAGCGAGAACCCGCTGTCGAGCGCGGTCTCGATGACAATCTCTGAGTACGGGTACTCGACGTCGTCCCGATGCACCGCGTACACATTCACTGCCACGCGAAACGTCTGATCCGCAGGCGACACCACGCCGAGTTCGACGGCGTGGTAGTGTTCGCCCAGTGACGGAAGGTACACGATGTGCCGCATCGCGCTGCGCAGCACCGTTTCCTCGAAACATGGGAGCACGTCTTTCGGGAAGTCGCGACACACTTCAAGCAGTGAATAGATGCGCATGTCGGCACCGGCGGTGTCAAGCAGCTGACAGATTACCGCAAGCGCCAGCAGTGCACCACAAACGCACCGCATGCCTTGCTTCGCACACCGGTGAGATTTTTATACTCGCGCGCGGGTCCAAACAGTCTATATAAGCCGCGCCGGGAAGCGTCATGCACATGCGGAGCGTGCGCGGCAGCCGCGCCCCGGCGCTGCGCCTGGTGGTCATGTGCGCCATGGCACTGCGGACGCAACCCGCTGCAGCGTGCGCGATAGACAGCTACGGCGCGCTCATAGAGTGCGGAGACTTCGCGCCCGCGGGGCAGTTCCTGGCCCTCGCGTCCGGCGCGCAGCACCATTGCGCCGTGGCGCACCCGGAGCGCACCGTGGCGTGCTGGCCTCCCAGCGAGCCCGCGGCGACGCAGGCCCCGCAATGGGTCGCCGACATCCGCGCGCTGGCGTCGGGGCTGGCGCACACCTGCGCGGTGTGGGGCGCGCGGAACACGCTGACGTGCTGGGGCACGCTGCCGGGGATCCGGGACGCGGCGGACGCCTCGACGGAGGCGGTGGACGTGACGCGCGGCGTGCGCATGCTCGCGGAGAGCTCCAGCGACGCAGAGCACGTGTGCTTCCTCCGAGAGGCGAACAACGACGTCAGCTGCTTCGGCAGCAACGCGTTCCAGCAACTGGGGCTCGGGGAGGACGGTTTTGCGTCGCAGGTGGTTGCGGTGAGCATGCTCCGGGCCGACTGATGGCGCAAAGCTGCTCTCGCAGGAGCGCCGAGATGGCTGCGCCGTGAGACACGTTGTGCCGCATTACGGCATATTTAAGACTGCGCTGTCATGCCAGGGAGGCATGAGCACCACGTCCGCTACTGCCACGAACCCCCCCCGCGACGTTGTGAACCCACCGCCGGCTTCGTCCACCCGGGACGGCTCTCTCGCGGCCGACACTGGGAATAGCATTCTGCAGCAGGTCGCTGCGCAGGAGCGCCGCATTGCGGAGCTGCAGCGCCAGCTGGAGGACCGAAACACCAAGCTCGACCGCTTCCAGACCGCCAAGAAGCAGGAGATGGAGGCGCTGCTGACTGGTCTCAAGGACTGGCTCGCCAAGATCGGGCTCCCGTCCGAGAACGACCGCACTGAGGTCGAAAAGGGACTACAGCGCCTCGTCAACAACGGCGCCGACGACAACGGCATCTGGCGCGTCATGGTCACCGCCTCCTCCAACTCGCGGCAGCGCGAGGTTGAGTACCAGGAGCTCAAGAACAAGTACGACGAGCTCCAGAGCCGCAGCTCCGCCGCGCCGGCGCCCGAGTTCGACAGCGCGGAGGCGCGCGCGGGGTCGAAGCGGGCGGCCGAGGGCGAGCCGGTGGCAGACTCGGTGGGCGACCTGTGGGGCGCGTTCATCGCAGACGTTAGCTCGACCGGGTACGGTAACATCATGTGACGCGCAGCGGCTGCGGCTGTTGCGGCGCGGCGCGTGAGTAAAAAGTCAAAAAAGGGATGTATTGCGCTCAACACCCCGCCCTCTAGTGGCCAGCAAGACATTTCCACAGTCCTGGCAAAAATGCACCCCTGTTTCGAGGGGCGTGCGTCGCAGGGTCGGGCAACGCGGCGTAGCAGCGGCGTCGCTGCTTTTAGGCAACATCTAGTTGCCAGAATCGCATGTCTGCGATGAGTAGACGTCACTTGAAAACGTCAGCTTGGGCCGCGCAGCGCGCGGCCGGGTTGCGCGTGGTAGAAGCGCTTGAGTGGAAAAACTGCGCTGCGCGGTGGCGGAGGGGGTCGACTGGAGACGCCTCAAGGTGGTTTGCATATGTCGATCAACGGGACTCGGCCGTCGCTGACAAGCTTGCAGCACTGCGCGTACGCCCTTTTTGCGTGCCTCCCCGCGTCTGTCTCCTGGAAGAAAAGCCCGTCTGTGAGGTCCAGCGGGGCATACGGGTCGCGCGCCTCGCGCAGCTCGGCCAAGATTTGTTCTCTCCGTGACCAGGCCCCCTCTCCCAGTTCCGTAAACTCGGCATTCAGAGCAACGACCAGCAGGTTCATGAGCAACGCCCAGGCGTCGCTCGTGCCCTGGTTCCCAGCGTTGAAAACAGCCTGCTGGAGCACGCTGGCCAGAACTCGTAGCCGGCAGCAGTTACTGTGCTCATCGACGTGCATGCGTTTGCCGTCGTATGATACCGTCACCTTGCAGTGCTTGGTCCGCGCAGCGACCCACTGTGCTGTCAGCGGCGGAAGCTGCAGCGTCTGACAAATCGCGGCGAGCAGCGCGTTCGACGAGGCCTGGTGTGCTTTCACGTTGAGCTTACACAGGTCCGCCAGCAGGTGGTCGCTTGTGCACCACGCAAGCCACAACAACAATGAGCCAAAGGCGCACAGGTTGGTGGCACGGCTGTTCTTCTCTGAGTAATTGTGGATTTCGGTAACGATCTGGTTCGCTTTACCGCCTGTCCTGACGTCCAACAGCTCTTTCAGCTGTCCTGCGACAAAAGGATCGCGCCTCTTGAAGCGAAGCTCTTCTTTGACTTTGAGAAGATTGGACACAATTCTGCGTGCAGGTCCCGAGCCCTTCACTGCTTGTTCCAGGGCCTTTTTGCCTCTCTTAGAAGAACCGAGCACAGGGTCGCCTGGCGCGCTTTTGAGCGCCGACATTGGAATCTGGTGCCCAACCACGGGGACACCCGTCTTTTCTGGCGGGTAAAACACTTCCGCGTACGGATGCAGAGCCATTACAATGGCCTCAGTTGGTACCTTGAAGCCTGCCTCCCGCAGCCTACGGTGGGCTGCGGGACTCATGTCGCTCCTACTGCTGTGGAAGCCCACCATGATCGCCCACAAGGTGTTGCCCTCCGTCACAGTGCCGACTGCGTGGCTGTTGTGCTCGTTGTCGGTCGAATCCTGCGGCGCGCTGTTGAACAGCATGGGCGGAGACAGAACGACTTCCTCTGCTGTGAAATACACAGTGCACACACCAATGTCAATGTATGTGCGCGGAATGGTCTTGGTTGATCCCTCCGGAACCTTCACCACGATCATCGTAGGCGCCTGTCCTTGTCCAATAGACGCCAAAGTCGGTCCCGCGCAATGGGTTTGCGCTCCAATCACAGCTGGTTGGCCCACAATCTCTCGCATGACCCGGTTTGGATCCGTGCGGTTGCGCATGTCAACGATGCTTGTCAGCGGTCTACTGGATTCTTCAGCAACTCGGTTGATCTCGCCCACAGACCATCCCTGTAGTTTCAACAAGGCACTGGGTTGCAACTTGCGAAGTCCGTCAGACCAGGCCTCGATCAACCTGCGTAGCATGTCGGCTACTTCGTCTGCTATGCGACAAGGAGCGTCGTTGTCGCGTTGGCAGAACACCCTCATGACAGCCTTCTCCTGGAGTGTGGCATTGCCCTTGTTGAGCGGCGTCAACACGGGCTTCCCGTCGAGCCCCTTTCGCAGCCCATAAGCTTGCCCGTCTCTGGAAAAAAACACGCAAACGCGAGGACCGTTTCTGTCGGCGTTGGGGGTCTTGGCGCCGGCGTTCTTGGCGCCGGCGTTCTTGCCGCCGGCGTTCATGCCGCCGGCGTTCTTGGCGCCACCTGCCTGCGGTGGCATGACCCGATCTCAGACTTGGTTTGGAAGTTACCAGTACGAGGGGTCAATCAATATCTGTTCGTTCAGCTCAGTGGCTGAGGTTAGCGAGGCCACGTTGGTATTGGTTTATATATGCTAACAGCCGGCGGTGTCTGACCGGCAGCAGGAAGGCGTGCTGCGCGTCGATGGGGATAATCCTGTTTATTTAAACAACGCGGCGCCGTTTCCACGATGTGCGTACGTGTAACTCAGACCAGCTGCGCGTTCTGCCCGTGGGACACGCTGTACGACGCGCACACGGCACTTAGAAAACAGCAGGAAAGTGCGGAGGCAGCGCAGTCGCGCTTCGTGCCGTCGCTTCGGCGGTACTTTTCTGCGCAGGTGGCCAGCCAGGGGCGCAACGGGTTCGACCGCATTGAGACGTGCCGGCAGGCGCTGGCGGCACTGGACCACTGTGGCTGGCAGCGGAGCTTCCACCAACGCCAGTTCCACGAGGCGTACATCCGGGCGTGCTCCCGCGTCTTCTTCAAAACAGACGGACACGGCGCGTTTGCGCGGTACCAGAAGCAGCTCCTGGAATTGAACGGATGGGACCACATTGCGCAGGAGGTGCTCGTGAGCACACCGCGGCGCTTCGGCAAGACGGTCTCCATCTCCATGTTTGCCGCAGCGCTGATCTTTTCCACCCCTGCGGTTGAGTGCTCCATTTACTCCACGTGATTGGCCCAACACCCCGCCGGAGCCGCAGAGGCAAACCCGGAGCCAGCACCCCTCGATAAAAAAACTTTGTGGCTGCAGGTGCAAACGGATCAGCACCAAGCTGCTGCGAAAAGTGGTTGACTACCTCAACAACATCCACGCGCACCTCAAGATCGAGAAGTTCAAGGAGATCCGCGCAAACCAGGAGGAGCTGGTGCTGCAGGGCCCTGAAGGCCCACACGACGTTCGCATCATTCAGAGCTACCCCAGCAAGGTTGTGGCCCACTCCCGAGCACATCGCACCGAATCATAGACAGGGTCCTGTTGTTATCATGCCTGCAATATAAACGAAGCTTACCAAAAACACCGAGCAACATGGTTGTTGCCTTTCTCTTCGCACTCTTTCTCTATTGGATGTGCCTGGCGATCATCTACCTCTGCGAGCGGTCAAGAACAAAGCTAGAGTCACCCACAGCCAAAGCAGCAAAACATACATGCAGCACCCTAAGCAATGCACGCTGTGACGCGCGGAGTGGCGACGCAATGGAGGTGTCGGGGGACGAGTCAGAGGCGTCGTCCATCGACAGCGAGGAAGCCGCGCAGCTGCAGAATCTTGCGACGGTGTACGAGTCCACCCCCAGCCCCGTCGCGTACAGTCCGCCCTGCAGCCGGCGTGGCTGCAAGGACAGTGGCAACAACGGCGGAATGGACGACGATGCGCGCAGCGAGACGCACGCCGGCTCGCACCACGACGGCGTGGGAGACACCGAAATCGACAGCGAAATTCAGAGCGAACCCCGCGGCAAAGCCACCGGCAGAGGGAACCAAGTAACGAGCACTCACACGACACGGCGACGGCGTCTGTGAAACGTGCGTGCAATGAAGCATCTATTTAAGACAATGACCGCGCAGCGACAAAATATGTCTGCCACCACGATTCAAGTACTAACAGGTCAGAACCAAAAATTGAGACAGCAGATACTGGAATATCAAAGTCTGCAGGCAAAGGCGATAGGGCAAACAACAGAACTGGAAGAAATGTACAGTAAGATGTGGCTTGCATACGCTGTACAGGATGGCTGTAACGCAATTCTGCCACACCCAAAGATGAAAGAGCCTGTGCAAGAAGAAGTACGACAGGTACTGGGAGACGACGACTTCGCATTTGCAGACAACTCTTCACCATTGACAATTTTTTAATCCACAGCAGCTGAACCGCACACAACGCGCTGGCACAACGCGCTTGCACAACGCGCTGGCACATGAGCTTGCGACTGTCACGACAGAGTTCGTTTCCTTTTGCGCACATTTGCGTCGGTCATGTACGCTTCCAGGGCGGAGATGTCCTCGATGTACTGCCACGCGTGAGCCGGGGGGGTGTGTTTGAAGCACAATGCAATGTTCACCATGCACGCCGCGGGCGCGTACAGCATAGCGACAGGCCGGCTCATGCACACTCGGCGGCAGAAGAAGCACTCGCGTTTCTTGTGGCGGTGCCTCACAACCTGGCTGCTGCGCTTGCAGCGGGCGCAGGCCAGTGGCGTGGCCGGGTCGTACGCCTGCAGGGTGGCGCACACTGCGCAGCAGAAGAAGGCGCCGGCACCCACGCGGACGAGCTTACCAAAGACATTGACGCGCACCACGTAGGTGTCTGCTTCGCAGTTAGCGCATATGAGCTTGTCGGTCTGCGTGTCGAGCCGCAGTTTGAGTCGCTTGTGGAAGGACTTACTCCCCCCGTGCAGTAAACATGCGACGCACATGTGCTTTGTGCACGCGTTGTGGAGCAGCAGTGGGTTGTCCTCGTGCGCCGTGACAAGCTTCTGCGCCTGCGCCTCCACGAGGTTGGGGGGCAGCGCGTACACCTGCAGCGCGTTGTGCACGCGCGCCCGCGCGATTTCGGCCACGCTGCTTGTGCCGCCACCGTACACCACGTGCGCGCGCAGCGCGGCAGCGAGGTCGCTTTTTGCCGGCGCCGCGCTCGGAACCGGTGGCGCGCCGACCACGGTCGCGCGGCAGATGCGCCCGACGCGGTCCACCATCTGCGCCGCGCACGCCTCCAGCGCGGCCCACGTCCACCCCTGCGCGTCCTGCATGCACGTGTGCCGCAGATTGTCGCACGCGGCCATGATGGCGTGGTCGTACTGCTGCACATGCGGGACGAGCTTGTGGAGCTGCGCGTGCTCCACAGGCGCGAAGTCGCGCCGCACGTTGAGCGAATACTCGAGCAGAGCAAGGCGCAGCAGCGCCGGCGTGGCGGAGAGAAACGCGCACTGCGTGCGCAGGGACGCGGTTTTCACGCGGTGCGCGGCGACCGCCGCCTCGCGCCTGCTCTGGTAGAGCGGGAACTTGCACGCGCGCGGGTACAGGCCGACGATCGTGGCGAAGAGCAGCGTGACGCAGGCCGCGGCCTCCACGCCGCACGTGGGCTCCAGCGCGCGCGTCCGCCGCACCCGCACGCGCCGGCGCAGCGGCGAGAGCTGCTGCAGCAGGTGGCGCAGGAAGACTGTTTGCGGCTGCGGATCGAGCATTGCGCTGAAGAACTGCGACAGGTCCGGCAGCGTGCGGTAGACGAGCGTCTGCTCGGCGTCGGTGACAAGCAGCGCCCGGAGCGCCGCGTCGGGGCACGACGCCGCAAGCAGGTGGCCGTCGATGGCAACCTGTGCGCTGGCGTCGCCCTGCAGCAGCCGCATGTGCATCTGGCGGAGGTTTGTGTCGAGCGCGGCGTCGTAATCGCAGAACTGCATGCCGGGCTCGGGGTCCAATTGTGTTGGCGAGGGTGCGACCTCACGCTCCGCTGCTTCGCTCCTGGGCGCTGCGCTGGCAGCATTGGCGGCGCCAGGCGCCGCAAGAGGAAACAGTCGCATCGTCGCTGCTGGCACAGCGAGGAGCGTGAGGTTCAGCGAAAATCCTCGAACGCCACGTTGTGCTGTCGAAGATATCGGAAGCCGTTCTGCACGACGACGACGTACTTGTGCCGGTGATGTGCCACGGACGGCAGCGGGTGGTTGTGCACCGGGCCGTTGGGAGGGCACAGTAGCAGCGCCTCCTTTGCGTACTCGTTGGGACCGCACACCACGCCGTAGCGCTGGATGAGGCCCGTCATCTCCTTGCCACCGTATACCAGGTCGTAGAAGAGCTCCTGCGTCACGCGGCGGGTGCACAGCACGCACATTGCCGGCGCATCGCCCGCGCCGCGACCAAGCACAAACTGCGTTGCCACAAACGGCTGGTCCGGGTCGATGAAGCGCGCCTCGCACTGCTCACCGCACACGCACGGCTCCTCGTCCGCGTGCAGCGGCTCGCGCATGTAGGACTCCTCGTACGCCTTGGTGACGATGGGAACATCGGCCGCGCCTTTGCTGCCGTCCACCATCATCTGGCCCAGCATCTCGTTGAAGGGGAGCCGCGAAATGAGCGTGTGCAGCTGCAGCTCAGCTATGTCCTCCGGGATCTCTGCCTGTGCGTTGCGGGGGAACGAGGCCATGCTCATCATTGTTGGCTCGGGCTGCGGCGCGGTCTTGCGCTTCTTTGCGCCGCCCATCGGCGGGCGCGCCGACTCGCGGTGCAGCGTGGTCCAGTTTTCGGGAAATTGCATGACGTGCGCGCGCCAGAAACGGCCGCGGACGCAGCAAGTTGCATTTTATTTTATGCCTGGAACCGTTGCGGTGCAGCAGCGCAAGTAAATAAGCCGATCGGCGGGCTCCAGGCAAAATGAACCCGTGCACGCTTCTGGCGTTGCTGGCGGTGGCGTGCTTCTTTGTATGCGGCCTGCTCCTCGTGCACCACAAGGTGCACCACAGCGACAAGCGGAACCCAGAGGCGTACATCGACGACGAGTGCGAGCAGTGGTTCCAGTGGCGACTGCACCCTGAGGGCGACGTGTGCAACTTCCAGTCGTGCTCGCACGAAATGTGGTGCTTGTTGCTCGCGCTGCTGGGCGGCGTCATGCTGATAATGTCGGCGATGATGCAGTGCGCTGCGTAGCGCCTGTGCCGGCAACCGGTGTCAGCGCGGCCCCAGCTGCTCTGTCACGAAGCCCGTCACCACCGCGATGCTGAGGAGCACGGGAAGCGTGTCGAGCACCCCCATCGTGGCAAGGTACGTCTGCAGCAGCCCGGTCCCGCTGCTCACCGCGACCAGAAACACGAGCGGTGGCAGCCACGGCAGCGACGCGCGCGCGAAAAAAAGCTTCACAAAGCCGAGCGCCAGCACGGAGGCCCCCAGCACAAACAGCTGCGAGACGCCGAGGTCGCGGAATGTCGCGAGCAGTCGCGCCGCGATGCGCCAGACGACGTACTGCTGCGTGCTCTGCAGCACTTGGAGACGCTGCTGCAGCGTCGCCAGCAGCACGTACGAGAACATGACCACGCCGATGTCGTTGAACAGGTCGCCCGAGTCCGCGAAGAACGCCTCCGTGAACGACTCAAACGCAACCAGGTCCACCGCCTGCAGCAAGATGTCGGCCACAAGCACGCGCCCGACCAGCGCGCTGCGCAGCGCCGCGCCGCTGTTCATGAGCGCAAAAGCCGCGAGCCCGAACGTGCGGCTCGCGCGGAGCGCCGTGAGCGTGCCCTCGGTCGCCAGCGCGTACGCGTACACAATCTGCGAGAGCAGGCGCTCTGCGTCGCCGTCCGGAAGGCGCGCGTGGCGGGTCAGCACGGCAAGCGCGCCGAGCGTGGCGGTGCCGTACACGAAGACCAGCACCGCAGAGTGTCCCGGCGGCGTGGTGGCTTGCATGGTGGCGTGCACCGCCACATACACCGAGATGCGGCGCGAGACGCTGGCAAGGTACCACGCGGACGTGCGCGCGCGCAGCCCGCGGACAACGACGAGCATGGCCGCCGCCACGGCGACAAACGCCACGACAACCCACGTGGTCGACAGTGAGCGCCGAAGTTGCGCGAGCAGCAGCTGCACGAGCGAGAGCATCACGACGCGCTCGACGCGCGCGACGACAGTGAACGCCTCAGACATCAGCACCGGCGACGCTGCCGCGCCAAAATAACGCAGTGGCATAAACCACTGCAACCCGCGGAGGCGGCCGGATGGCGGGCCGACGCGCGCCCGAAACAGCGCGCAGCTGCCCCCACCCTCACTGTATTTAAGCGAGCTGCGGATGCCTGCCCACACCCATGAGTGCTGCACGCCGAGTTCCGTTGAACCCCAACCCAGCAGTGATGGGCGCGTCGGCGGAGGAGGTAGGAGACACCGACGCGACTACCAACGGTGGGCCCGACGTCGTGCGCGTCACGCGCCGCTTTGCCGTGAAGATCGAGGGCTCCATGAACCTCATTGAACAGCTTGGCCCGATGGCCGCCTCGTGGGCGCCGGCCGAAAACACGCACGCCGCCATGTTCGGCGCCAACGTCGACTCGGACCTCGCCGCCGAGCGCACCAGCGTCATGAACAGCATCACCAACGCCGTCATCGTGAAGGCCGAGATGCTCGAGTCCAAGTCCACCTTTCCCGTCGGCCTCGGGCTGTCGTGCAACGTGATCCCCGGGCAGGAAGTCACGGACTTTGGCGAGCGCTATCTCGCAACCGTGCTGCCGCAGTCGACGCAGATGAGCCCGCAGACGCTGTACGAGGCGGACCCCCAGGCACAGAGCGGCATCTCGTGGCGCAAGTCGTACCCCGCGTACTCCAAGGCGAACCTCGACACGGAGGGCACCATGGAGGTGAAGAACGCCAACTACCTCTTTGTGAGCCACGCGCACCCCGCGATCGACGTCGTCCGCTACAACCCCGAGATATTCCAGGGCGACGTCTCAGAGTCCGCGCTGATCGACGGCGAGTGGTTCAAGCTGACCCGCGAGACGTTTGACACGGCGTGCAACCTCATCCAGAACGAGGTCCTCAGCAAGGTGCACACTGCCGACCTGTCCGCGCTGCAGTTCCAGCTGCACCGCTTCAACAGCGCGACGTGGACGGAGCTCAAAAACGAGGAGTTCTGCTACGACCACGCCACGCCGGTGTCAGAGCGCCCTGCGCGCGTTGCAGCCATGAAGGACATGCCGTGCTCGTACCACGCGCGCATCGAGCTCACGTACGAGCTGAACCGCGACTCGTAAGCAGGCCGGCGCGCAGAACAATAAATCTCGCGCCAACACCCGCTGCCGCACTGCTGCCCGTGCCACCACCCACGAGCTGCGGTCTCTGATTGGGGCCGCGAAAGCACCACCGACAGCATATTTAAAGGACGCTGCTAAAGAGAGCGTCGATGGAGGGTAGTTTCAGCCACGACGTCCGTGGCGCCACCACAGGCTACCTCCCCAACTCGAATACCCAGGCGGACGCTGGCGGTGGCACCTACACCGGTGCAAACCGCCAGCCCAGTATCGAAGACTACGAGGCAATCTTCGGCCCAAGCGCCCGGGACATCAAGCAGGACAACGGCCGCTTCAAGCGGCACCAGCGCTGGCACCTCCCCGACGTGCTCAAAGGACCAAACGAGTACCTCACCGACAGGTTCACAAGCTGCCTTGGCAGCCCATGCATCCAACCGCTGCACCCCAGAAATATCCAGGTTCAGCAGCACCAAGCGCGCGTGGACCCGCCTCACCCTTTTTTTTGCAGGATTGACGGGCTCATAACCGACACCACTCAATCCCCGTTCACGACCACGTACGCCCCCGCCAACTCCACAGAGGGCGACCCGAATCCTGCCCCCGCAGAGCACAAACTGACGGCGCATGCGGCGCAGGATCTTGCCATACGTCTACCTCGAACGACCCGACCAGAAAATCAAATGGAATGTCTGGTCGTTCGACGAAGGCAACACCCGCGCCCACGCCCGACCGCAGGCCGCAAACCCCGCAGCGCGCACCGCACCGCTGAAGCGCGGGCGCTGCAGGCATGGCGAGCCGGGTTCCCTATGAGAGTGCGGCCCGGGTCCTGGCCCAATCGCACAAGTCGTTCGCCGGGTACACCGTGCGGCACGGCCTCGCCATCACGATGGGTACGCCCACCACCCGCCCCCCTCGCAGCAGCCCGGGAACCGCGGCCGCGCCCGCCGCGGACTCACGCGCTGGGTCGGCCCAGAGCACAACTTCATGGTGAGCCCGGAGGGCCGCACCAACTTCCAAAACCAGCTCAAGCAGCTCATTGGCAGCATCCAGTACTCGAACGACTACGACGTGCACACGGCACTCATCCTCGCGCCGTCGTACGCCAAAACCATTGACGAGAAGTACTACCAGCAGGACAAAAACGTGTGGCAGCGCTGCCGCGAGTACGTCGACCTGTTCGGCATCATGCAGAAGAACACCAACGCGCTCGACATCCTCATCGAGGAGGCCAGGAGCACGCTGCGCTCGTGGGGCAGCCAGGAACCCTCGTTCCTCCTGACGAACCCCAAGCTGACCATGCAGATGACAATGACCCCCGAGAAAACCAGCTACGTCGCACACGGACCGGAGGGGCAGAAGCTGCTCAAGCAGGGCCCGTCGCTGCCGTCATACCGCGGCCTCAACATCATCAACAGCCGCTGCTTCGCCACGGAGGAGGGCAAGCGACCCCGCGACATGCTCGACCGCCGCGTGCGCGTGGCAGAGTACTACGTGGTCTCAAACGTGCCGTGTAATGATATTGGACAGCCATTGCATTCAGACGACTATGTGGAGCTGTACGACCAGTCAAAAGACCAGATGTTCAAGCTGACAATGCAGCAGCTTTACGAAGCGTCATTCTTGCCAGGCGACAGGAAGACTCCAGCCACCGGGGCCGACATGCATGACTTTCTCGACAATACCAAAAACAAAGGAATCAAGAGAGCGACTGCACGCTTTTGGGAAAGAGATGGTGACGAATTCAAGGAAGCTTCTGGGTTTACCGACAGAGCTCCAGCTGGAGCGTCAACTGCCAGTGCCCCTCAAACATTTGGTTTCATGTATGGAAGGTATGGAGGAACAGCGGTCAATGTTTTCGACGGAAACACGCCGCCGGCAAACGACGCTCAAACGCTTGCTAACAGAATGGTAACCGCTTTCACTACCACAGCGACACAATTTCCCGATGACACAGCATTTTTTAATGCCATAAGCACGATTGGAACAGATAAACTTATGCTTGACGCCGACTCCTTCAAAGAAAACAAGCTTTTGACAGACCAAATGGATAGTTCCGTATATGCGCCCGACACTGATGCTGCTGCTGTCAAGAAATCATGTTTGTACCACTCGCCGCAGGGGCCTCTTTCCTCAGGTGACTTGGCCAGCGACAAGAACGGCGCCCATGGCTTTTATTCATATCTTCCCATGTTCCCAGAGTACATGGAAGATTCTAAGGCATGGGGCTTTCAATCATGCAGACCGATGGTGTACGTTTCTGTTACTGCCAGTCACAGTACGATAGATCCAAACAGGAATGTGCATGATGTGGGTCCAGCAAGATGGCGCCAAAGCATTGAAAATCTCAGTGGGGTTAATATGACTGCTGCGTTCGACACAATGATGAAAGGAAGGGACGCAACGCTTGAACAAAATGCCGGTGATCTTGAAACCTCGACAAAACATCAAAAAGAGGCTTCAGCGTATCTCAACCTGCAGCTGCACCTTGTCTTATTGCTGCAGACAAGAGCATGGATTGCTGAACAGGAGGATACGACCGAGCACAATGCTGACAAGATTGATATTGAAACCAAAGTTTCCCCTTATTTCTGGGAAACACTGTCCGATCTCGGTGTCCAAAGGGTAAAAGCGAAAAACGAAGATTTTGAAGAAGCTGAGTTTGATGTCGAGCAATACAAGAATTATTCCTTGAATGTTAGAGTGACCGCTACACCCAAGATTCAAGTCTCCATGCACTTTCTCATCGCCTGTATTTGTCATTCAATCCATGACGACGACGCTGATGACAACGTAGCCTTTACGAAAATGTTAGGCGCAATGCAACAAAAGTCAGGAACGCCAGCTCTGCAAACGATTGATTTGGGGTATGGCGCCACGAGAGCAATGTTTACCAAGAATTGGAAAGCTCTGAACGAGTATATGACCAAAGCAAAGCTTGAAATAGTGGCCAAGTACTTTTCTGTGACGACTGATAAGCTGTTTGCACAGACGGGGACACCTGCGACGGCAACACTCCCTGTTGGCGGTGGTGTGGCTGGTGGCGGTGGTGCGGCTGGTGGCGGTGGTGCGCCTGGTGACAGTGCTTCGCCAGGGGGTTCGTTACCAGTAGCACCAGCACCGGGACCAAATTATGCACTAACTGCAGATGTTGAGAAGTTGCGCCAACGTGTTGGGACCCTGGAAGCGGCAAAAATAGCAGCAGATGCACGGTTTGATACTGCAACGGCAGAAAGTCAGCGCTTGGATGGCCTGCTCGCCACCTTGAGGGCCGAATACGATGCATATACTGCTCCGTCAACAGCGGCCCCGCCGGCTCCAGGGGCGGGTGCACCGCAACCAGCTCCTGCTGAAATTGCTGCACTGACAGGACGGATTAATGCAGCGGCAGCCAAAGTGACAGCAGCCGAAACAGTTGCTGCAAATGCAGCACGCGACGTTAGCGCATTGACCGCAGCCCTAACAAAGAACAAAGCTGAATTGGAACAACGCATTCTGAATGAGTATACTCGGGCTGACAACGCCGAACGAGCCGAACAAGCACGGGCAGTTTTGCAAGAAGCAGCCCTGAGGAAGGAGCTGGGTGACTTGAAGGCAGTGGTTGCCGCTATGGGGACTCCAGGAGGAAGAGGCGCACTACCGTCAGGTGGTGTAGGCGCAGCACTGGCTTCTTCTGCTTCTGAGCACCGTGACTTTATTGTGGTGCGCCCGTGCATCGAGCACCAAATGCTTGGGGTGGTGATGGGCCGGGGTGGCAAGGACGAGCTGGGCTGCACGTTCTGGGGGCAGACGGAGCTCTCGGTGTACGACGACTCGATGCATGGTCCTTGCCCTGCCAAGCTGCCTGTGCGCTTGCTTTTTGCGTCGCTTCTCTGTTTTATCGCTGCGTTTCTGTTGCGGTACCGTTTGTAACAACCTGGCAGCACTGAATCATGCCGTTTGTGTTTTGCAGGTAAATGGGGCATGAGCTACAAGTACCACGAGCGCGCGATGGTGCTGAACGAGCGCAACCTGGTGCGCTGCTGGGACGTGGCGTTCAACGGCTACAACGGCGGCAACGACGACCGCATCATCAAGTTCAGCGATGCGGAGAGCGTGAACCGCTTCCGCGATTGTGTGGCCGACGTGTCCAAGCCGTATTGCGGAGACAGTATCATGGTCATGAGTTTCAAACACCAGTCGCTCCGGCGCTACTCGAACCCCCTCGTGTTCCAGAACCCCGAGCTCGGCAGTGACACCATTCACATTGACCCCAGTAACGTGCATGCGGTGTACGACCCTACGATGGAGCTGATCGAGCACCCTGCAGACACGGCCTATGACAGTGAACAAATGGCTTCGTATCTGCGCTGGAAAGACTACTCCGAGCTGATGCCGCCGTTCAGGCAGATCACCGGCTCGCAGAACGGCGCAGGCCACAACTCCCACGACGAGGTGACTGCGACGTCGGCGCTTGCGTTCCAGGGGACCTGCAGGGTGCAGGTCAGCGGCGGCGCAGGTGCCACCCCGCGCGTGGAGTGCCAGAATGGCTCGGGCCACCTCGGCCCGTCGTACGTCGGCGTCGCGTCGGTGCGCGAGGGCAAGGGGCTCTTTTTCCAGCCCGGGGCGAGCGGGTACTCCTTCACGCGGCCCATGTGAGCGCGCGTGCGGCTTGTGTGAGCGCGCGTGCGGCCCATGTGAGCGCGCGTGCGGCTTGTGTGAGCGCGCGTGCGGCCCGGGTGCGAGCGCGAGCGGCCCGCGTGCGGGCGCGTGGCGGGTGCGGGCCCAGCGGTTGTGCGAGCGAGGCAGCGTGTATGTGAATGCACGGTTGCGCGGATCATGCCTACTCGCAGACATGCGCGCGCCGCGTCCGCGTGTGGGCCGCGCCTGCTACGTGCGCCGCGCGTCCTCCTGCGCCGCGCCCGCCGCGTGCTGTGGCGGCGTGTCGGCGCCGGCTGCTCCAGTTGCGGCCGTTGCGTTGCGTGCTGCGAGCTGCATCAGCGCGTCGACGTTGACAGTCTGCGCGATGACTGTCGTGCCGCGGGCGACGCGGAAGACGTGCGTGTCCTTCACAAAGTCGTTGGTCGCGAGCAGCGAGGCGCGGAACGCGGCGTTGTGTTGGAACGCCTCCCACACGGCGGTGCCCTCGGGCCCGGAGCAGGCGATGGTGACGCGCCGGAGCCCGGCGTCAGCGTGCTCTGGGAAGTGGGCCGCGACGGGCCCGGCGCGCACCCGGGTCCGCAGGTCGCGGCGCATCGCGTCGGCGCCGACGCTTGGTAGGCGGCTCTCCGCGATCTGCCGCTTCCACCCGTCGCGGAACTTGTCGACGTCGACCTGCGCCATGAGCGGGTACCCGATCGGCTCCATGGTGAGCATTGCGCGGTCGCGGTGGAACAGGAGGTCTGCAGCGTCGCAGCCGACGCGGTAACAGTTTACGGCCGCGCCCGTCGCGCTGGCCGCGGCCGGCGGGCCCGCGTCGACCTTCTCGAGCTGCATGGTCGCGAACTCATCGAGCATGTACACAGACTTGTAGAACGTGGGGAGGCCCATCTGCGTGTCGAGGTCGTTGACGAAGCCGGTCACGCGCACGTTGACCGGGTCGCGCACGAGGTCGCCCAGCAGCTCGATGCCGCGCAGCTGCAGGAACTCGCCGACGCTCAGCCGGATGGCGCCCTTCGCCTTGATGGACGCCTGGAAGTGGGCGAGCGCAGGCGACGAGCCCGGCACGCTGGAGACGCGCAGGTGGCCGCGCAACGGGCAGCGGCTGACGCACGTGGTGCTCTCGAGCAGCTGGAACGACGTGTTTTGCGTGGCAAGGTCGCGGAGCTTGGAGCCCGCGGCGGCTGCGCCCGCACGCTGCTGCGCGGAGAACAGCGCGTTGTACGTGGCCGCGTGTGTGGGGTCGGTCACATGGTTCTCTTGCTTGGACACCATCTTCACGTCGAGCGGCGGTATGCTGGCGACGCTGCTGTCCCCCCTCGCGAGCATGTCGTCAACGTACGCGTACACGCTGCGCGCGCTCGCCATCATCTGCGTGTGGTCGAACTTTGCGGCAGCGGCGCTGTGCCCGCCCTCGGCCCCCACGAAGGAGCTGTCCATCTTCTGCAGCGGCGTCGCGCTCTGCGCGCCGATGGTCAGCGCGTGCACGGAGACCGCCGTGCTGGCCACGATACCGACGACGGCCATCTGCGTGGCGTACGCGAGAAGCTGCGGGCGCGGGAGCTCCGCGTGGCAATGCGTGTCGGCCCACCGCGCGAGCACCGCAGGGTCCCGCGAGACCGCAAACGCGCGCAGCGCCTCGAGCGCCGCGGTGTGCACGTGTTTCAGGCAGTCGAAGTTGTAGCAGTAGTAGCGCGTGCCGCCCTCGCAGTCGTCTGCGTACGTGACCCCGTTGGGCTGGCACGGGTACAGGCTGAACATCTCGGAGTCCTGGAAGCTGTCCGCGCCCAGCGCCGGGACGTCCGCGCCCATCATCAGCGCGCGCTTCATCGTGGCGCTCGGCCACGCGGTCATGTCGCTCACGTACGGCGTCGTCTCGTTGCTGACCCACGGCAGCGTGAGCGAGCCGTGCACCATCTGGACCAGCTCGTCCTCGGACAGCCTGCGCGCGTCGTGCATGCCCGGCACGCTCTGGCGCTCGACGAACGGCTGGATGCCCGCGACCGCGAACGCGTGCACGGCGCAGTGTGCGGCGTGCTCCGCGCACACCGCGCCGTGGTCCGACGCCAGGTACGCCTTCATATCCGCGATGCGGAAGACCTCGTTCATCATCGGCGACATCGTGATGGGACACTGCTGCATTGTCCCGATGCTGTTTGGGCGCACGGACGCGATTGACCCGATGGCCTGCCCGACCACCTTGCTGTTCATGATGTTGGTCTGGCTGCGCGCGACCACGTCGTGCATGTACGAGCGGAAAAACACAGGTTGCAGCGCGGCCTCGCTGGCCCACGTTGCCGCCCGCGTGTGCTCGACCCCGTCGAGCGTCACGGTCGCGTTGCTCAGAACCAGCGTGGACTGCGCGTTGGAGTAGTTGTGCGCAAACTTGACCGGCAGCTGCGCGCCCGGGCCGTCGTCCCGCATGCACTGCCGCAGCGCGCGCACGTCGACATGCCCGCAGCACAGCAGCGCGTAGATGGGCTCGGAGCCGCGGTACGAGTTCACGTACGCCGGGTTGTTCTTGTGCACCATCTCCGTGCTCGTGGGGTGCTCCGTGAAGAGCGCGATTTTCAGCGTGTCGGGGAACTTGCCGTCCGGGTGTAGCATGGCGCCGTCGGTGTTGGCGCCGCACTTCTCCGGCGCGTACGTGACCTCGCACCCCTCGTCGTACGCGCCCGCGAAGTTCGTCATCCCGGCGGAGTGCATCCAGCACACCACCTTGTGGCACAGCGGCACGGCGTCGCCTATGAGCTTGTTGGCCATCATGACCTCCTCGGCGCCGACGTCCGCGCTCCGCTTGGGCCCGGGCCCGGCGGCCGAGCGCTCTGCGGACGTGCGCTGCGCATCGTAAGGTTGGTTGGCGTCCGCCGGCTTCTCGAACCAGGTGAAGTCCGCCAGGCGCAACGTAAACTTGAACGCGACCGACGGCATGCTGCGCGGGGCCCCGTCAAAGCCTTAAATACACTCCTTGCGATCGCGGAACCGCTTACCCGGCGCGGGCGGCGATTCCGCGGCCAGTTCGTCGCCGACACACCCCCCCTGCGCGTATAGCCGCCACAGGACAATCTCCACGCCCGGCACTTCGCGCTGCATCCCGGCCCCGCTCGGCGCGGCCGCGCGCCGGCTGACGGTGAGCATCACGTCCTGCCGGAGAAACACCTCGCGCGGCAGCCGCAGGTCGTAGCCCGCAGACGCGGCTGCCAGCATTCTCTGGTACTCCAGCGAGTACAGCGGCTGCCCCACCTCTGAGAGGATCCCGCTCACGTCCACGACGCCGCTGATCGCGGCCGCGACAGCCGGACCCGTCTCGCCCTCCACCCATCGACATTGCTCCCGTGTGAGGCCGCTGTTGGGCGGCGCATCGCCGAGCAGAAAGCGCATAACGGTGCTGCGCGGCGCCGACGGGGCAGCAAAGCGCGGCCGGTCCACAGCGAGGCGCAGCATGCGTTCCATCTGGTGACGCGGCTCTCTGGACGCTAAATATTGCTAACGTGCAAAACCGCAGACGCGCCAAACACGCTGGCTCAACCCACCAGCTTCGATGCGCGCGTATAAAAACCAAGCCGCCGACGCTCTGGAAATGAACTCAGCGGCCGCACCAGAATCTGGCACGCCGAAGACGCCAGCGGAGGCGCCGGTGGAGGCAGCAAGCGGCGCGAGGAGCGTGCACAAGCTCGCAGCTGTCTTCGAGGAGGCGGCAGCGGGCTGGCGGCAGCCAGAGCGCGTCGCCTCTCTCAAAGAGTTTGTCGACTCGGAGCACAGCATCAAGCACCAGCGGCTTCTCTCTGACGCACTGCAGGAGCACCTGGACAACTCACACGCGCTTGACATGGGCACCATCCTGACCATCGCGTACCTGGCAAACGACGGGCTGTTGCTGAGAGAGAAGGACGACGAAGCCTCAACATCGGCGCAGCGCTCGCCACAAAACTACTCGACAGATTGGGACGACGTCGCGCAGTGGGGTGAGCAGATGGGAGCGCTGTCGCTGGACAACGCGGAGGAACCTGCAAAGAGGAACCCGCAGTCGCCAGTTGCTCTCAACGCGGGGGCCAAGTCTGATGACGACACGCTGCTTGTCGAAGCTGCCAAGAAGGTCACCGCGGAGCTCATCAAAACCATGTAGTAGTCCATGATGAGACGGAGGCCCATCCGGACTCCATAAAATCACTCAAGATGAGGTCCATGACGGTGCAGAAAAGTTAGAGGCGTTCGGATGCAGCGCACCATATTCCGGGTGCATCAAGTCACAGTTCAACGCGTGAGACCCGTCCGTTCGCCCGCAGATGGAACACGAGAGCAGCATTGATTGTTTGAGTGCTGTTGCTGGCGCCGGTGGCAGCATCTTTCCAACCGCAGTCTCAGCACGCCTAAATAGAAATGCTGAGGGCATGCTTGGCGGCATGTTTAATAAATCCACAGCACGCAGCGTCTTCCCACGACATCGCAGTCATCGCAGCACGCGCACAGCCCGCGCAACCTCAAGGTTGGGCATGAACTCGGGCTGACCAAACACGTACCACCACGTCAACGCGAGGTCGAGGTTGGGGTGCGCGGACTGCGCCTTGATGTGGTGCAGGATGATGGTGCGCGCCAGCGGGGGCGCGCACATGATGACGCGGTTGCCGGGCTCGCGCAGCGCGGCCACCAGCCGCGCGTACACACAGCGCTGAAAGGGCAGCCGCCGGCGCGCGTGCGCGTCGAACTCGTCAGACTCCGGGATTTGCAGACACGCGTGGATGAGTTGGTCAACCGGAAGAGGGCGCTTGGGCCCGCCCGCCTCGCTGACCCGCCGCAACCACTGCCCGCAGGGCGCGCACAGATACACACCCTCGTCCGGCTGCGCCGAGGTGAGCAGCGCCCACACGTGCTGCCACACAAACTGCGTCGGCTGCACTGCGCTGCGCAGCTGCGCCATCGTCTCGCGGATCACGCGGCACCGCATAATCGCGGTGCGGGTCGTGCCGCAGGTGAGGCACGGGTTGGCGCAAGCAACCTGCTGTCGCGCGCGCATCGGCGCTGTGCTGCGCAGCTTGCAGGGCGTGCACGCCGCTGCTGCAGCGCTCTGGCGGCCACTTATAGACGGTTACAAAGCGCGGCGCTCTTTGGGCGCCCAGGGCGCGCACTTGGACCAAAAGGCATCGGGTCCAGATAAAAGAGGGGGGTCACCCCTGCACCCACATGTTCCGCAGCGACGCGCTGAAGGCGGTCACAGCAGCGCCGCTGCCTGTTAAACCCGCCATGGCAACTGACACGGCTGCCGTGGACAAGGCGTGGCAGCGCGTGGCGCGCGAGCGAGCCGTTCACGAGCTGCTGGCTGTGAATCTTGACTCTGACTTTGCGGACGAGTGGGACCTGCGGATGTTGCGTTGGGCGTTGGAGCCGCTGGTGCAGGCACGTGCGTCGGAGTTGGTATTTACACACGACGCAGTAAACGGTAAAATCGAGGTCTGCGAACGCAGTCACATGCGCAAAAAGCCACTCTACGTACTGCACGAGTGCGACGCGGTGCGCGTGGACTCGCAGTGCAGCAGCAGCGATTACCTGTCGCTGGCAGGCAGCGCAAGCAGCGACAGTCTTTGTCAACACCCGTGCGCACTCGACGTGTAGCGCGCTGCATCGCACAGACGCGCGTGAGCCAAGGCGCGCAGCGTTGCGCCAGACGGTGGTGAACAGAGTATAGTGTATGATATCACGGCTTGTCCACGCGCGCGCTGGGCGCTGTGCGCCGACGTTCCACCAGGCCCAGCGCGAGCAGCGAGCCCAGCACGCACACGCCTGCGGAGACCAGCACAGCAACGAGAACCGCGCTCATGCCGGCCGGTTCGCTCAGCGTGGCGCTCCGGCGCGTGCTCAGCGAGGTGTTGCCGACTGGAGCCAGCGAGCTCTCCGCCAGTTCCAGCTCAAAAGAACTGAGCCCCTGTTCAATCCGCGGGGAGGACGCGACTGCCGCGTCCATGATTGCCAACGCCACGCGCTCCTCGGTGGTCCGGTTACGCTCCGCAGTCGCGTTGTTCAGTGATGCCACAAAGAAATCCACGGTGGTGTCGAACTGCTGCTCAGAAAGCCGCGCTGCGACGGCAAGCGCGTCGTCGCCATCGCGCAGCGCCACGAGTACGACAATCTCAAGACTTGTGTTGCTGTCGGGTGCCGGTGTGCTGCCGTTCACGCTGCTTGCTGGGGCTTCTGTCGCGTCGGTGGCGTTGAGAAGCGCAACTTGCTCGAGCGGCACCTGCACCATGTGCGCCACGATTGCCGCAAAGAGCTGCTCCACAGCGTGGTTCATCTCGCTGGCGCTGAAGTTGCTGACAAGCAGCGTGAAGACGAGCCCGGCAGGCTGCTGCGCGAGCGGGAGCCGGCAGCTGTGGTTTCCAGAGTCCGGCTTCTCGAGTGGCGGCGCGCACGGCACGCACTGCGTCGCTGTCGCGTTTGAGGCGTTGCCCGGAGCAGCGCCTGCCGCACAGACGCACAACGGCGCACCGCGTGGAGCGACCATGTGCTCGCCGCACTCAAAGCAGGCCGGGTCCGTGGACGCGTTCGGGTGGTACGTGCCGGCAGCACACAGCATGCAGCGCGCCGCGACCGGGTCACGGAACCGCCCAGGCGCGCACACGCACTCGCTTGCTGCCGCGCCTGCGGTCACGTAACGCGAAAAGACCTCGCCGTCCTCCGGCCCCGGGCACGCGCTGCAGGCCTCGCTGCCGGCGTAGGATGCAAAAAAGTTCTCTGGGCACGCGGTGCACGGGCCGTCTCCCAGGCCCGCGCGCGCGTAGCCTGGGCTGCACGGCGTGCACTCACTGCCGTCAGCCTGCGGTTCGCTGCGGTTCGACTGCTCGAAGCCGCTGGCACACTCGCAGCGGATGCTCCCCGGCGCCGCAGTCGAGCTGCCGTTGGAGCACACTGCGCACGCAGTCGCGTTGCCACCCGAAAACGCGCCAAGCGGGCACGGCGTGCACGCCTCCGCGCCAATAGCCGCTTTGAACGTCCCGGGCGCGCACGCAATGCACTGGTCGCGCAGCAGCGTCGTCCCTGGCGCACACGCACAGTCCACAGCCCCCTGCAGCGACGCTGCGGCGAAGCCCGGGCACAGCTCGCATTCAGCAGCGCCGCTGTCGGGTTGGAACGTCCCAGCCGCGCACGGGACGCAAAGCTCGTCTCGTTCGTTGTCCTTTGCACTTCCTGGCGCACAGGGCTGGCAGTCGCCGCCGGCCGCGTCGTAGCCGAACGTGCAGTTGCACTTACTCGCCCCGGGCGCGGACACTGAGAAAGGTCCGCACAGGTCGCAGTCTGCGCTGCCTGGCGCGGCAGCAAAGGTCCCGTTGCTGCACGCTACACACGGCGAGTCGCCGAGCACATTTTTGGCCGACCCTGGGCTGCATGGCACGCACGCACCGGCTTCGGCAAAGTGTCCCACGGAGCACACGCACGCAGTGGCCGCCTCGACGCTTTCCGCGTTGGCCTGGCACGGCAGACACGCGGTGTCCGCCACGCCCGTCTTGAACGTGCCGGCCGAGCACGGAGTACACTGCTGCGTCGAGACGTTGAGGCCATAGCCCGCGAGGCACTCGCAGTCCGCGGCGCCCTCCGCGGAGACGCTGAACGGAGGACAGTGCGCGCACGCCTCTGCGCCCCCGCTCGCATAAAAGTTTGCCTCGCAGCTTGCGCAGGACTCGTTGCCAATCGCGTCTTTGGCGGTCCCAGCCGCGCATGGCGCGCACACGCCGTCCGCGACAAGAAAGTGGCCCGCGGAGCACAGACAGTGCGGCCAGTCGCTTTCCCGCTTCGAGTGGTTGTGGCACGGCACGCACGGCTCGTCGGCCGTGCTCGTCTTGTACGTGTTGTCGGGACACGCTGGGCAGGTCTGCTGAGTCGCGTCGTAGCCGTGTCCAGACGTACAGACGCAGTCGACGGCCCCCTCGCCCGCAGTGGTGTTCGCAGGGCATGCAGCGCACGCCTCGGCAGCCGCGGCCGCCGCAAAGGTGTCTGCAGCACACGTCGTGCACGTGTCGTTGCCGACCGCCGCCTTGGACGAGCCCGGCTCGCACGGTGCGCAGACGCCATCGGCAACGCGGTAATGCCCGGGCGCGCACTCACAGTAGGAGAGCGCATCGGCGTTGACCGCGTCGGCGTGGCAGGGTGTGCAGCTCTCGTTTCCCCGGCTCATTTTGTGCGAGTTGGCGGGACACGGGCTGCACCCCCCCGCAGAATCGGCCAATTCGTACCCCGCGGCACACAAGCACCAGCTTGCGCCCTCCCCGGCCACACTGGCCTCTGCGCACGGGTCGCAAGCCGTGCTCGCTGCTTCGGCCGAAAACGTGTCAGCTGCGCACAACGTGCAAGCCTCGTTGCCGGCAGCTGGCTTCGCTGCGCCTGGCGCGCACGGCGCACACGCGCCCGTCGCGGTGAGCTCGTAGCCCGCGGCGCAGTGGCATGCAATGGCGCCCTCGAGGCTCTCGGAGTTGGCCGGGCACGCGAGACACTCGTCGTTGGCGGTCGTGTTCTTGAAGGTGTTGGCAGCACACGCCACGCACTCTCCTGGCACTGTGCCGGGGCCATACCCGGGCACACACTGACACTCGCCAGCGGCCCTGTCCGACACGCTGAAAGCCGCGCACGCGTCGCATGTCTGTGAGCCCTCAACAGCGGCAGAAAAGTTGGCGGCACACGCGTCGCACGACTCATTGCCGACGGCGCTCTTTGCAAACCCCACTTCGCACGGAGCACAGACCCCGTCAGCGAGCAGAAACCACCCCGCGGCGCACTCGCAGTGCAGCGCGTCGGCACGGTTCACGGAGCCTGCGTGGCACGGCGTACACTCTTCGTCCGCCGGCGCGGCCTTGTACGTGTCCTCGGGGCACGAGCCGCACTGCTCCGTCGAGGCGTTGTAGCCGTATTTTGGCGAACAAAGACAGTCCTCGGCCCCACTGCTTGACTCGCTGAAGCTGGGGCACACCGCGCACGTCACGGACCCCCACACCGCGGTGAAGAACCCTGCGTCGCACAGCGAGCAGGAAAAATCGCCCGCCGCGGCTTTGGCCGAACCCGGTTCGCACGGCGCGCACTCCCCCAACTCGACCAGAAAGTTGCCTGCCGAGCAGATGCAGGCGGTGGCCGCTCTCGAGCTCTCGGAACCCGCGTGGCACGGCTGACACACATCGTTCCCCTCAGATTGCTTGGAGGAGTTTGCAGCGCATGCAGCGCACCCCAATGTGGACGCATTGAACCCATAACCAGGGTCGCAGAGACAGATCACCGCGCCGCTGGCAGACGCGCTGGACGCAGGACACGTAGCGCATTGCACGGCGCCAGGCGCGGCCGCAAACGTGTTGGGCTCGCACGGCGTGCAAGCCGCGTCGCCGGCCTCGGCCTTGGCACTGCCGGCGGCGCACGGGACGCACGCGCCCGCAGCGCCGCTTGCGCGGAAGTGCCCAGCAGCGCACACACACTGCGCGGCGCCTTCGCTGCTCTCCGCGTTTGACTCACACGCCAGACATTCCAGCCCGCCTTCGTGCGGCTGGTAGTGGTTCGCTGGGCAGCGCGCGCACGCCACGGAGCCAGCAAACGACTTGTTGCTGCCGGGCGCACACAGCTGGCAGCGACCGTCGTCCTGCAGCCCGTAGCCCGCTGCGCACCCACATTCTGCCGAGCCCTCCAACAGCGTCTCGTTCGCGGGGCAGCGCGCGCACGTGAGCGAGCCCGGCAGCGCGGCGTGGTTTTCCGGGCACGCCGAGCAGTTGTGGTCGCCGCTGTCGGGCTTGAACGTGTTGAGGGGGCACGCGACGCACGCGCCCGTCGCGCTGTCGAGCTCCCAGCCGCCCACGCACACGCAGTCGACTGCGCCCTCCGCCAGCGTGATTGAGGCATTGCCGCAGGGCGTGCAGACCACCGACCCCGCGTCCGGCGCTGACGTGTCCGCAGGACACGCCGCACAGGCCGCGGCGCTGGTCGCCGCGCGCGCGGTGCCCGGCGCGCACAGCCGGCACGAGCCGTCCGCGCCCATCTCGAACCCCGGTACGCAGCTGCAATTCTGCCCCCCAAGGCCCTCTGTGATTGCGTTGGCAGGACACGTCTCGCACCGCGTCTCCCCTTGCGCAGGCTGTGAGGTGTTGACCGGACACGGCGTGCAGCTTGCATTTGCTGCGCTGTCCTTGAAGAAGCCAGAGGGGCAGGGCGCACACTCCGCAGCGCCGTCTGCAAGGCCGTAGCCCTGCGCGCACACGCAGGCCGCAGCGCCTGTCTGCAGCGTCACGGTTCCAAACGGGCACGCGTCGCACGAGATCGCGCCTGCGACGCGCGCAGATGTGTTGAGCGGACACGGCTCACAGGAGAAATCGCCAAGCGCGTCCTTGAATGTCCCTGGCGCACACGCCGAGCACGGACCCGCCTCCGCAGCGTCATGGCCAAAACCTGGCCCGCAGACGCACGCGGTGCTTCCTTGCGCGCCGGTGGTCTCGCCGGGCGGGCAGACAAGGCACGCCTCCATGGCGTACCAGTTCTTGTAGAAACCCACCGCGCACTCCACGCAACTGAGGTTGCCAGGGTCACCGTACCCGGGCCAGCACGCGCACGCCCGCCGGAAGAAGGCACCGTCAGAGCTGTTGGAGAACGCCGGGCACGGGGCGCACGCCAACACGCCGTCCTGGTACTGCCCAGCGACGCAGTAGAACTCGGGGCACGGAACGCACTCCTCTCCAAGCGCGAAAAACTGCCGGTCGTGCTCCTCGTCTGTGTGCGAAGGGTGGTCGAGGTACGTGGTGGAGCTGACCCACCCGTCTGCGCACGTGCACAGCGCGGCGCCAGGCGCCGCATACGAGTTGTTGCCGCACGACGTGCACGCCGCAGCGCCGGTGCCGTTGGCAAATGTGTTCACCGAGCACGGGACGCACGCCACGAGGCCGGCCTCGCTCGCAAAGGTCCCTGGCGCGCACGCTGCACACGACCCGTCGTCGATCGCCGACTTGAAATGGCCCACCGGGCATTGTGTGCAGTTGTGTCCTGCAGGCGTGCTGACCCCCTCGTAGCCCGCGTCGCACGCGCACTCCACGGCACCAGTCGACACCGTGGACGTGGACGCCTGGCAGTCCTCGCACACAATCGCCCCGGGCAGCGCGCTGTACGTGTCGGCCGCGCACGGAGCGCACGACTCGTTGCGCGCGTGCTCCTTAAAGAAGCCTGGCTCGCACGGCTCGCACGTCGCCGCGTCAAGACCGTCTGCCGCGTGAAACGCATGGCCCGGGACACACGCACAGAACGTCGCGCCCTCCAAGCCACCAGTCGTGCTGAAGGCGCGACACGGCGTGCACGCGACAGCGGCCAGCGCCGCGCTGAACGTGTCGGGCAAACACGCTTCGCACGGCGCGTTTGCGATGGTGGCTTTGAAAGTTCCCGCCGCACACGCCGCGCACTCCGCAAGCGCCTCGCCATCGGCCAAAGGATTGGCCGGTTGAAACCCCTGCGCGCATAGGCAGGTTGTCTGCCCGACCAGCCCGTTGGTGCTGGAGTCGCCCGGGCACGCCGTGCAGTTGCTTGACGCGACCGCGTCAGCAAAGCTGTCCGCATCGCAGGGCGCGCACGCTTCGTCCCCCACAGCACTCTTGAAGTGACCAACCGCGCACGGCTGGCAGACCCCGTCGACGCGCGTGCGGCCCGCCGGACACAGGCACACGTTGCCGACCACGACCTCGCCTGCGGGACACGCGCTGCACGCGGCAGCCCCCGCGTCAGACGTTGAGTCGCCCAGGCATGACGTGCACGCGTCTGAGCCGCGCGCCGGCTTGAACGTGCCCGCCGGACACGGGGCGCAATTCGACAGCAACGACGGCGGGTCGTCCTGCTCTGCGTAGCCGGCGTCACATAGGCACTGCGTGTGGTCGTGGTGCAGCACGCCCGCGTGCAGCGGGCACTCTGTGCACAAAGACGCCCCAACCGACAGCGTGATTGAATCGCGTGCGTAGCCCGCAGCGCCAGCGTGTGGACACATGGCGCACAGCTCATCGTCACCCGGCAGCGGCTTGTATGTGCCCAGCGCGCAGGCGACGCACCCGGTTGCGACGTGTTCAAAGCCGGCGACGCACACGCAGCTCGTACGATCAGTTCCGATCGTGACTTCGTGAGCATTGCAAGGCGTGCACTCGATCGCGCCAGCCACGGAGGTGGCGTTGCGGGCGCAGGGCTCGCACGCCACGTTTGCAAAGCCGCCCTGGAATGTGCCAGCCCCACACTCTTCACACACCCCACCGACGCGCCCATAGCCCGGCACACACGCGCAGGCGGCCTGTCCCGTCGCGGTTCCTGTCCCCTCGTGTGTCGGACACGAGTCGCACACAACAGCCGCGCCAACAGAAAAACTGTCCGCAGCGCAGGGTTCGCAAGAGTGGTTGCCAATGCTGGGCTTGAACATCCCAGCCACGCATGGCTCACATGTCTCGCCGAGCGGTTCAAACCCCGCCAAGCACGTGCACGCCGACTGTCCTGTGACATCGCTAGTGCTGCTGTTCCCCGCACACGGCAAACACTGCACAGATCCGTTACCTGCAGCGAAGGTGTCGACTCCACACACGTCGCATGCCGACAGGTCCTCCATGTTGCTGAAGGTCCCGGGTTCACACAAAACACACGCTGTCAGTGCAGTAGCTTCCTCGGGGTTCGACTGAACAGACGCTCGAGACGTGCAAAACTCCAAAGTAGTGGTATGCAGCGCAAAGAACTCTGCATCCTCCAGCGCCGCATTGAAAAAGCGGAGGTCACGCAGGTGGCCAGTAAAATACTGAGAATTCACGGTCGAGCCACCGATAGCTGCATTGTCGTATGTTGCAGGCGTGAACTGGCTCACAATGGTCCGGAATTGTGCAAGTCCATTTACGGTGATCGTCCATTCACCGTCACCAGTCACCCGGAACCCGACATGCACCCACTCTGGCTGCTCCATGGCAACCATGATCGGCTGCGCTTTGGCAAAGCTGTTGATTCCAGCGTACCACTTGTGATAATAGTAAAAAAGAAACAAGCTCGCACCATAGGTCTGGGATGATTTCAACTCGACCACCTTGGCGTAATCAAACGTGCCCGGCACTTGATTCTTGTCTGCGCGGAACCAAACCGACATGGTGATCACGGCATTCGAAAATTCAAAGGATGCTGGTTTTAAGTTGGCAGAACCATCGAAATACGCCGAGGCCTCACACCCTTCAGCCACTGCAGGAAGAGCGGAGGTACTGTCAACGGTGACGCCGTTGTTCGGTGCAATGGACCCAGAAACACTGTCGCGTCCCACATCGCCAGAGTCATCAAACTTGTACCAAACGTCCGGCTGCAAGCTGGATGCTGCGAGCAAGCGTCTTCGCGACGTCAAGCCAGAGCTCTGAGAAGCGTCGGATGAGATTGATCCGTATCCTACGGGACACACACAAAGTGTCCTGTCGTCGTCCGCGGTCTGCTGGCTGTTGGCACAGATGCTGCAGACCTGCGCGCCTGCGTCGGGGGCAACGTAGTTTTCGGCGCAGGGGACACAGATCTGGTCGCCAAAGGTCGACTTGAACGTGCCTGCGGAGCACATCTCGCAGAAACTTTCAACGCGGGTGTACCCTGGACTGCACACACACGCAGTCAGCCCAGTTAATGCGTCGGTCCCTTCGTTGTCGGAACAGAGCGTGCACGCTTGGTCGCCATACACACTCTTGAACGTGTCGGCAGCACATGCAACGCAGACACCGAGCTCACGAAAAAAACCAGGGACGCACACGCAGGCGCTGGAGCCGATGAGGTCGTTTGTGCTCTCGTTTTGCGGACACGGTGCACACGTCAGCGTGCCCACCGCACTGGCGAACGTGTTCGCCGCGCACGGTTGACACGCTGCGTCGCCTCGCGCATCGTTGAACGTCCCAACCTCGCAGGAGGCGCAAGTTGGCAGTGCGACTGCAGTGGTGTCCGCAGCCTCAGCGGCCTCGTACCCCGCGTCGCAGAGGCATCGTGTGTGGTTGTTGTCCACCACCCCCGAGTTTTCGCTGCATTCAGTGCAGCTTGTTGATCCTGACGACAGCGTGATTGAATCGCGGTCGTAGCCATACACGCCGGCCGTGGGGCACGCCACACATCGCTCCTCGTCACCAGGCGTGTCCTTGAAAAACCCTTCAGCACAGTGCGTGCACGCCAGCGTGGCGGCGTCTCTCTCATACCCTGCGCTGCACACGCACGCCACGCGGTTGTCACCCACTGTTTCAGTGGTGAGCGCGCAGGGCTCGCATTGCAGCGCGCCTGCCTCCGCGATGTTGTCGGCCGCACACGCCGCACAACCATGATCGCCAGCGTCAGCCTTGGCAGTGCCGGCCGCGCAGGGTTCACACCCAGTTGTACCGCGCGTGAACCCAGCAACGCACACACAGTACTGCTGCCCAGTCAAGTTGTTGGTTGTCTCGTTTGCCGGGCACGGGTGGCAATGCTCTGCGCCACCCGCAGACGCAAAGCTGTCAACGTCACAACTTGTGCAGCTGGCATCACCTGCATCACCTTTGTATGCTCCCACAGGACACGGCTCACACACATCTGCGCGGCGCTCAAAGCCTGCCTCACAAAGACACACTGCCTGTCCTTGCATGCCGTCTGTGATCTCGTGAAGTGGGCATGACGTGCACTCACTCGCCCCATTAGACGAAAAGAAGTCCACACCGCACATCTCACACTCGTTGTTGCCAGGCGCCGCCTTGTAGTACCCGGCACCACACGACACACACGACGAATTCACATACTCAAACCCTGGCACGCAAACACACTCAGTTCTGTCAAAGCCCACCGTCATCGTGTCTGCCTCGCACGGCAAGCAGCTTTCGGCACCGTCCAGTGAAATGAAGTTCAGCGCGCACGGGTGACACGTCTCGTCAACCAGTTCGTTCTCTGGCTCCTTGAAGGTACCAGCCTTACACTGCACACACGATATGTTCCCAGTGCTCTCATCAACAAGTTGCACAAATCCAAAGTCGCAAATGCATCTCTCAGAACCAGCATAAATGCTACTGGAGTTTGCTGCACATGGAATGCAAGGTGTCTCAAAATCTTCGACATGGTTGTAGTAGTTTGTCGGACACACAACACAATTGCTGCTCGGCACGACATCAGAATACGTAGCCCCAATCAGTTCCAGGTCTGCTGCGCTGCCAAAATAACCAGTGCCCAAATCACAGGGAGGGTTGCGTAAACATTCGGATTCAAACTGTGCTCCCTCATAGAAAGTAACCAACTGTGGATCACACAAGTTTGCCTGCAACACACCAACCCAACACATGAAGTGGCAGAACAGGACCCAACCAGTGGTCTGCGCACAGCGTTGACGCGCATGCGGCGCTGTCCGCGGTGGCATTCTTGCAGCCGGTCCCATTGAATCATTATATAACACGAATCCGGTATGCCGCTTTCGCGTTCGCGGTGGACAACAGCTCGCGAGATCCTAGAGCACGCGCGGTTGACACGCAGCGCGCTCATCATGCTGCTTCACAAACCCCAGCAAACCCGGTCGCCTAAGTAATACAATTTCTGATAGGTTGACACAATGTCCACTTTGGAGACGCCACCGTCGCTGATCCAGGAAGATAAAGAGGGGTA